>Ga0181588_10002888_pt1 | contig 14685 bp, 10 predicted proteins | sample 071ome_26_FD_148607 | JGI IMG/M metagenome (GOLD analysis project Ga0181588, IMG submission 148607) | Coastal salt marsh microbial communities from the Groves Creek Marsh, Skidaway Island, Georgia - 071409BT metaG (spades assembly) | ecosystem: Environmental > Aquatic > Marine > Intertidal zone...
CCGGCTCAAGTGGGCGGGCCATCAAGGTTGCATCCGATGCTTTGACGGTGGGGAGGTCCACCTTGAGGCATGGCGACCGGCATGGAGGCTCTTGCTTCCGCCGTGGGCCTGCTTCTGGTTCCCGTGCTGTTGGCTTTGCCGCTGCGGATTGGCTGGCAAGTGCTGGTTGGTTCAAGCCTCGACACCATGTCCTACCGGGCGGACGTGCGACGCATTCTGCACGCAGGCATGCCCTTGGAAGCCTTTCGCGTCGCTCTGGATGACCGCGCACGTGAATCGGGCATCACGCCTCAGCGGCAACGCCTGTTGGAAGCAGATACGCTGTACCCCCTCGGCTTTGCGCACTTCATCCTCCTTCCGGCGCTCTTCATTTTTCCAGTCGCGCTCATGCTGGCTGCCCCGGTCATCCTTCTCGCCTTTCCCGTGTTTTGGCTGGCTGAATTCATCCTGATTCGCCGTCAGGTCCTGACGCTGATCCTGGACCTCATTCGTCGAACCACGAACTGGCAAATTGTCCACATCCCACGCTCGCATGAAACGACCGAAGCCTCAAGAGAGCGTGTCATGGAACTCTCCCATCACCTTCGTTTCTTTCACGGTGCACCCCGTCTTGCCTTCTTGGGCTTGTTTGCATGGTTGATCATCCACTGGGCCTTGCGGTTGAACCACTTCGGGCTTGAACTCCTCATCACCACCGTCCTCTACGTGGTGCTCCTCGCTGTTGTTGGTGTCGTCACAGCAGCCTTGGAAACGGACTTGGTTTGGGCCGACCCTGCAACAGCCAACATCACGCCCATCGCCATTTGGTTGGATTCGATGCTGAAGCCTGTGGTTGGATTCGGGCTCGTCCTCTTGCTCGCCCGTTCGATTGCAGAAGAAGTGCGCAACGGCAACGCCGTGCTCTTTTCTGCGTCCGTGATCGCCGTCATCTACGCAGCAGCCCTGGTTGGATTCGCCTACCAGTGGGGGTACGCCTTGGCCAAAGGACGAAAGGTCAGGACCGAATTTGAGGAACAAGCGATGATTCGCTACGCTCCACTCATTTCGTACGACCTGACGAGGTCGGAGGGCCGTCTTGTGTTTGGTGCACGTATGTCGATGGCTGAACGAAAAGAAGTGGCCAGCGAACTGGTGACGGGTGGCATGACGTTCGCGGACCTCGAGGCCCTGCCCCGTTCCGAAGAGGCGGGGCAGATCCCTCGCCGGCCGAGTGTGTGACGCTCACCCTTCAAGTTCGGCGTCCACGACGTCCTTTTTCGTTGGCGGAAGCACGCGTGGAGCGTCGATCCTCGCCGCGCTCAACGCATACCCTGCTCCAACGGCTCCAACAAGCATCAGCACGAGGAGCATCAGCGAGGCCCCGGCATGCTCTGTGAACACCGCGAACAGGGCCGAAAAGAACCCGTCGTCGTCGCCCTCTTCGGCGTCTGCGATCAGGCCAGCCGCGAGGGCTGCGACGGCCTCTTGATCAAAGACGGGTCGGGTAAAGGTCAGGCGGCCGTCCAGCTCGCTGCTGTACCCTTCCGAGGGCGTCGTTGGATCGAGGTCTGTGTACGTTCCAGACCGCTGCTTAAATGCGATGTCACGAGGCTCGCTCAGGTCGAGCGTCAGCACAACATCGACCGTGTATGGGATGCTGGCCTCGAAGAATTCGGGGTCGTCGAGGAAACCCCACAACACGACGGCTTGACCTTCCACATCGAATTCCGTCCACGTGCCCCAATGCTCTGGGTCGACGTCCAACGTGTAGGTCCATGTGTCACCGGACCGCTGGCCCAGACCCTGTGCATCGTTGTTGCCGTCTTCGCCCATGTCGATGCTGAGTTGAAGGCCACCCACCTGCCCCGTATCGAGGTCCCATTCGGTGGGAACAAAACTGGCCACGAGGGTGGTGGTTCCATTCGGGATGAACATGTGGTGCGCGTCGTTGGTGGTGTAGACGGCCCCGTTCTGTCCGTTGTTGAAGTGGTTCCAATCGCCTTTCCACTGATGTCGAACACGGTCGGTGTCCACAGGGATGCTCCGCTCGTCGAGCATGGCACCATAGATGTCCCATGCATCCCATACCGTGAACTCAGGGTGGTCGATGAAGCCGTCCAAGTCAGGGTCGCGAAGAAGGTGGAGGGTGCGCGCAAGCGCCATGGCCTCGTCAACGTCCACAAGCCCGTGCCCAACGCGCCAGTCGTGGCAACCTCCCGTGGCCGACCGATAGCACGTTGCTGGGATGTCGTTGCACGAGTCTTCGTCGTTCCCGTCTTCGCAACTGTTGGCCATGCCCTCGTACCGGGCCGTGAGTTCAAGGATGAGTTCAACCTCATGCACCTTCGACCAGTTGGCATCCTCCCACGCGTCAAACTGACCGTAGGCCGCTGCCCCAGCGCCCATTACGAGGCTGTCCCCTTGGTCGTGGTCGTCGCTGTGGTACGACGCTGCACGAAGGGATGGAGCCACATCAAGCAGCAAACCAGCGACGCCGCCAATGTGCGGTGTGGCCATCGAGGTGCCGGAGATGGCCATGTAGTACAGGTCGCCTTGCGTCCTGGTCGATGCGTCGATCGCCGTCCCGCGGGGCGCCGTGGCCCAGATGTCACGCCCCGGGGCACCCAAATCTGGCCATGTGTGCTGTTGCGCCATGCATCCCCGCGAGGAAAACGACGTCACGGCCGTTCCATCGTGGGTGAGGGCCGCGATGGAGATGGCCGAAGGGGTGTTGGCGTACACGTTCGTCCTCAAATCTCCGGAGCATTCACCACCGGACCCTCCGGAATTTGAGGCTGCGAAAATCACTGCAACACCGTGGTCGTACGTGAGCATGTCCGTCAGCCGAGCGATGACGCCTTGAGGGTCGTAGTCACCGTCCGTCCCCCAGGAGTTTGATACCACCCGAATGTGGTACTCGTTCGCACCGGGTCGGGAGTGTTCGTACGTCCATTCCAAGCCTTGTTCTGCTGCAAAAATGGAGGCACCATCACCCGTCCCGAGGGCGATGAGTTGGGCACCCTTCGCCACACCGGCGCGACGACCTGCAGACGCATCACCGTTCCCCGCAATCGTCCCCCCAACGTGCGTGCCGTGGCCCGACGACGTGTCCGAGTTTCTCGTTTCCACCCATGTTTGGCCGTTGAACTTTGCAGAATAGAGGGTCTTGTCCCCGGCCCATGGCTCGAGGTAGTCGTAGTCCGGGTGTCCTGCATCAACACCCGTGTCCAGGTCGACGATGGCCGTGCCGTCACCGTCCCATTCGCTGAAACCGAGGTCAAGGTCGTAGGCCACGCGGCCATCCGGCTGCACAACCACGCGGTGCCATGCGTCAACAGCGTCGATCACGTGAACGGTGTCGTGCATCATGGTCCCGACATCGCCCTCGGGAAGGCCGCCCCATTCTGTTGGGAGGTAGAAAAATTCCAGTGGCCGATCGAGTTCCATGTAGCGGACGATGTGTTGCGTGCTCAAACGACGGAGGTTCATGTCGGTGGCCTCGACGAGGTGTCCGTCCACCAGCGCAGCCGTCCCAAGCACGGTCGCATCGTGGTCTGCGAGCACGTTGTCCACGTCCTCGCCGAGGGGTGACGTGAATTGGACGATCACGCGATGCACATCACCTGCCTCTCCCTCAGCAAGTGCATCCCGAAGTGCGGCGTCCATCACCGTGACGTCGCCGTAGGTTTGGCCGCCTGCAGCGAACGGAGCCGCTGACATCGCGAGCAGAACAACAAGCATGAGGATGGCAGCGCCTCGCTGCCGACCGGCGGTCATGCCATGCCCTTGAATCGGCCCCTCAAAGGCCTTCGCTCGACCTCAGTCAAGCCAAGGGATGGCATGTGGCAACTCGCCAAAGAGGTTGGCAGGGAGCGCGACCTTGATTTTTGAAACACCGCCAAGTCGGGCACTGGTTTCGGCCTGCCACGTCCGGTACGCCTCAAGGTCGGACAAACCGAGGACGGGATTGTGCTGCCTGTTCCATTCCAAGGTTTGCATCTCGGTCCCGGGAGGGTCGTGACCGGTGCAGACAAGAACCGAGCCAGGAAAGCGCTCGAGGACGTTCAAGGCCTCCCAGTGCACGTCAACACGTCCGCTGGGGAGGTCGTCCCGACCCACACCGCCTGCCCCCGTGAAGAGGAAATCTCCGGTCATAATGTGGCCATCGGCTTCCACGAGCATGGAGTCGGACGTGTGCCCGGGTGCGAAATGAAACCGAAGTTCAAGGTCGCCGACAAAGCAAGGGGTCGATTCGTCCACGAGTTCGCTGACGCCCAACGATGCCGTGTCCTTCCACATCACGTAGGAGCAGCCTGTTCGCTCCCTCATCTCGAAACAGGCCGTGATGTGGTCGGCGTGGGTGTGCGTCGCAATCGCATGGGTCAACGTCAGACCTCGGTCCTCCAGCATGGCCAAATCCTGCTCCAAAAAGTCGTACACCGGATCCACCAACGCTGCTGATGTGCCGACACCGTCGTGAAGGAGGTACGTCTTGGCCCAACCGTCCCCGTGAAGCAGTTCGACAACCATGAACTTGCTCCGTGGGACCGATTCATCAAGGTGACGCTGCTCGGACCACAGGCTTCATGCGGAAGCCGGCGACGTCATGGACATGGACCACCCTTTGCGTGTGCTCCACTTGGAGCACGACGGGAAAGTGCTCCTCGTCGATGAGGGGGGGAACGGACCACGTCAAGCGGTGAAAGGAAGGGTCATTGAATCACCAACCCTGAGGTTCCCAACCCCGGATGAAGTCTCGGCCATGGGCATTGAATGGACCGTGAAGCGAACCGTGTCCCTCGAAGACGTCCTCCCCGACGTCCACGTCGACTTTGGATACCCGTCCATCGCATGGCCATCGCACTGGCCGTGGAAGGACGATCTGATCTCCGACAACGCCGTCCATCCCGTTGCTCGAGAGAGCGTCTACCGGACCATCCATCGCGTTGTTTCCAAGGTGATCGTCACCGATGCCGATGGAATGGTGCTGATGGGGCGGGTTGCACGTGGCCACTTCGTTGGCATGTGGACGTTACCCGGAGGCTACCTCGACCACGACGAACACCCGGCGGCGGGGTGTGTTCGCGAGGCGATGGAGGAATTTGGCCTCTCCATCCACCTCAGCGACACGGCTCCAGTGGTCACGCAACGCGTCTTTGACGAACGAGGCCTCTCCTTCCTGTCCTTCACCTACACCGCACGGTCCACGACGAGGCCTGATGTCACGGTCGAAACGAGCGAAATTGCGGAGGCGGGCTGGTTCACGCCCTCAGAGGCCATGAGCCGAGCCGTGTCCCATTTTGATGCGACGGCCCTACGCGCACACCTCGATCGCTCATGAGAGGCCAAGCAGCGTTCGTGCCTCGTTCAATGCGTCCTCCAGTCCGTCCGGATGGCTACCGCCACCTTGTGCGAGGGTGGGCCGGCCACCGCCTCCCCCACGGATGTGAGGTGCAATCGCGCGGAGGATCTCGACGGCGTTGTATCGTTCTGCGGCCACCGACGCTTCGGTGACGGCGACCAACAATTTCCCGCCCGAATCCTTCGAGCCAAGCACGGCCACCGTCGGCGTCTCCGGGTCCCGCGTCATGGCACCGACCATGGTGGTCATCTGCTTGATGTCCGAGTCCACCTCCTGAACAATCATGCGAACGCCATCAACCTCTGTCGTGCCGCCGCCGCCGGAGGTGCGCAGGCGTGCAATTTCGAGGTCCTGCTGCTTGATGCGCTTCTGCTGTTCTTTCCATTCGGTGAAAAACCGTTCAGCAGCCCGTGGGAGGTCCTCCGGCGTCACGCTGAGTGCTTCGGAGGCCTGCCGAAGGAGGGCGTCTTGTTGGCGCGCGAAGGCCAGTGCCGCCTGGCCCGCGACGATGGTCAAGCGCTCCACACCGTCCTGAACCGCTGTCGAACGCACGATGCGTATGGAACCGATTCGTCCGGGCTCGTCGTGGTGGGTTCCGCCGCACGCCTGCACGTCATGGTCAGCGATGCGGAGGATCCGTACTGATGCACCCTTGGGGGCCCCACCTTGGTACAGATCAAAGCCCCATTTCCGGTCTGCCTCTTTGCGTTCGAGTTCCGTTTTTTCCGTGCGGTGGACCTGAGCGAGCACTTCGTTGGCGAGGTGTTCAATCGCGTCAAGGTCGTCCCGCGAGAGCCGCGTGTGATGGGTGATGTCGAGACGAGCACTTTCCACGGATTTGTTCGCTCCAGCCTGGAAGACGTGCGGACCGAGGATCCTTCGAGCCGCTCCCCCGACGATGTGCACGGCCGTGTGATGGTCCATCAATTGCTTCCGGCGAACGGCGTCCAAGGACCCCGTGACAAGGTCACCAATTTCGAGTGCTCCATCGGTGAGGTGGAGCACCAGCCCCCCCTGTTTTCGGGTGTCCAGCACACGACGTTCGATGGCCTCCGTGGTGAGTCGGCCGTGATCGCCTTCTTGCCCTCCTCCCTCCGGGTAGAAGCACGTCTTGTCGAGGATCACCGCGTGCGTTACCCCTTCCACGGCCCCGTTGCCAACAGGAAGGCACGCCAGAACGGAGGCTTCCATGTCCACTTGATGGACGTCGTCGTAGTACAACGGCATCGTCTCGGGAAGGTCGGGGAGGGAGGCAAACAAGCCCTCGTTCGGGTCCGAACGTGCTGCTTCCTTGGCAATGCGGGCATGACGCTCTGCCATTTCAGCAGCAAAACCTGCTCGGAGTTCCACCTTTGACCATCCTGCTTCGCGGGCCACGCCGATGGTGATTTCAGGTTGGAGGCCGTGCACATCCGCCAATTCAAACAGAACGTCATCGCTGACGCAGTCCGCTTCCTTGCTGAGGTCAGCGATGGCTTTTCGAACAATCCGTTCAGATTTCCTCATCATTTCGCCGTACCTTGCTTCTTCCAGCGAGAGGATGTGGAGCATACCCTCCCTCGTTTGCTTCATTCGTCGATCGACAAGATGGTGATCGATGTGGTGCGCCATAAGGTCAGGTAAGGTGATCGTCAGACCGAGGTCATCGCGCATGCGGAGCACCCTTCGTGCGAGCATCCTCGCGAGGTAACCGTCTTTCGCGTTTGAGGGGACGAGCCCGTCGCCGAGCATGTGGGCCAAGGCGTGAAGGTGGTCAGGGATGGCATAAATCCTTGACAACGGTTCGGTCACGTCGCGTAGAAGGTCTGCGGTCACGGAAACTCCGCGCTCCGCAAGCCGTGACATGAGCACGGTGCGCAACGCGTTCGCGTCGACACCGGCCTCGATGTTCATAATGCCGTTCAGGCGGCTTAATTCTCCAAGGAGCCTGTCCACATCGACCCCATCGTGGCGTGCCAAGACCTTCTGGAACGAGGACAGATCCTTCAGCCAAGCCACGCTTTCGGGGTAAATGGCCTCGTAAATCGTCGGGGTACCTGCGGCCGCCCAGCAAAACCGCTCCAATCCGTAGCCCGTGTCAATGATTTGGAGGGGCATGGTCCTGTATCGAACCCCTTTGATTTCGACGTCCCCGTCAGGGTGCTCCTCGAGGTCCATGAACACCAACGTTGCGAGCTCAAGTCCGCCCACGATGACCTCCACCGCGGCCCCTGCGTTGCCTCCCCCGCTCCATGGATTTTCGACGTAGGTCACTTCGTTGGCGTCGATGCCGAAGGTCACGGTCAGCAATTCATGGCAGAGTTCCACACAACGTTCAATCCAGTAGTGCTCGTCATCGTCGTCTGGACGGTTAAACACGTGATGCGCCATCATCTCGAACGTGGTCAGGTGGCGTCCAGAGCGCCCCACAGCATCAACGTCCGTGAGCCGGATGCAGGGTTGGGAAATGGTCAACGGGTTCGCTGGTGGCTCGGCCAGGCCGCTGGTCACGTGTGGTTGAAAGTCGGCAATGGAGGCGATGGTGAGGTGAATGTCGTCCCGCCACCTCGCGAGGACGGGATACGGGTCCACCCGCGTGTGCCCGTTCGCTTCAAAGGCTGCAAGGAAGGCTTCTCGCATGCGGTTTTTGAGCGCCAAGCCTCGTTCGGACCAGCCCTGAATGATCGGCTGGCCAATGAAGGTGTATTCGTCTTCAACGGTGTCGCCGCTGGTTGTTCGGTCGGGGTCAGAGGACCAGAACGGTAGGCCTGAGGCATGGCATATCTTGCGTTCGTACCCGCGGTCACGCAGGACCTGAAGGTCGAGCCCGTTCATGACCTCACCCAGACGGGCCTCCGTGCTGACCTCCTTCAAGCCTCCCACCCGGCGGCAACGAGAAGCGTGAAGTGGACGTTGCACCTGCTCCACCCATGCAGAGGTGGAAGGACCACCTCGAGTCCCTCGGCCCCGGCATCGTCGGTATCCGCAAACACGGCAGGATGCTGACGGATGCAGCGGTCGTGACGAGGGACCCGGATGCGCTCATCGGAGGCGACCAACGTGCACCAGAGCAATTGGTGAACGCTGCATGCGTGCCCGGTGCCGTCGGCCGTGTTTGGGCCATGGCCGATCACCATTTTGGCTACGGGCTCCCTATTGGGGGGGTCCTGGCCACCGACCACGACGCAGGCGAGCAGGGGGGTGGGGTGAGCCCGGGCGCCGTTGGATTTGACATCAATTGCGGCGTCCGTATGTTGGCGTTGGACCTGATGGCCGACGACGTGCCGGACCCCGCACGCCTCGCACGGCGGCTTGGCGGCCGACTCCCCGCTGGAACCTCTGGAGGCGGAGGCGTGGACCTCGACGCACGTGGCCTTGAGGCGATCCTTTCTGAAGGGGCGAATGCTGCAGCAGACCTCGGACTGGGTTTTGTGGACAACCTCGCCCACCTCGAATCGCATGGCCGGCTTGAAGGCGACCCCTCGTTGGTGTCCGAGCGCGCACGCGCGCGCGGCTTGACCAGCCTTGGAACGCTTGGAAGCGGAAACCACTTTGCGGAACTTCAGCGGGTTGAACAGGTCCTCGCACCAGATGCAGCCGAGGCGTGGGGGATTGAGGAAGGTCAACTGGTGGCCATGATTCATTCTGGGAGTCGAGGTCTTGGCCACCAAGTGTGCACCGATCACGTCCGGCACCTTGAGCGTCAGTATGTGGAACGGGACGGCGGGTGGTGGAGCGAGGCTCACGGCTGGTGGATCCCGGACCGGCAACTCGCTGCGGCTCCACGCCACCACCCGGACGGTGAAGCCTACCTCGGCGCCATGGGTGCAGCGGCCAACTATGCCTTTGCCAACCGGGCCGTCTTGGCACAGCGGCTTCTCGACGGTCTTGAAGCACACCTCGGGACGCCGATTGACGCCGCCTCTGTGTACGACGTCGCACACAACATTGCCAAAGACGAACAACACGTGGTCGATGGACGACGGTGCACCTGCTGCGTGCACAGAAAGGGAGCGACCCGAGCGTTTCCTGCTGGACACGATGAATTGACCGCGCGCTACGCCCCAACCGGACAGCCGGTGCTCGTGCCCGGTGACATGGGCACTGGATCGTGGCTCCTTGCAGGTCCAGGTCAGATGAACAGAGCGTTTGGCTCCTCGTGCCACGGAGCAGGCCGGACGCTGTCGCGCCATGCTGCGCGTGAACGTGTCGATGTTGCCGCGCTCAAGGAAGCACTTCTCGCGACGGGCGTGCACCTCAAACATGGTTCCGACCGAAGCCTTGGCGAAGAGGCCCCGGAAGCCTACAAAGCCGTGGATGACGTCGTCGACGTCACCGTCGCTGCCGGACTGGCACGTCCCGTGGCCCGGCTGACGCCGAAGGTGGTCGTGAAAGGCTGACTCACATGCAGTACGCGGTTTGAGGGCCGCCAACGAGGGCTGGGGCTGCTCCGGTGTGTTCACCGTCGGGCTCCTCACAGATCACGCTGAGGAGCGTGTTCACCAGTTCCCTCAAGTCGTCGACCTGCCCTTGGAGGTCCCGAACTCTGCGTTTCAAATCGTAGTCCTGCTCTCGCTCTTGCATCGTGCATCCCATCTGGAGGCGAACCTCCAACTTCTTTTCACCGGAAACGAGGCTTATACTTTGAGCAAGCACGCTGGCAACGGTGGTGCTTTCGGCAGGAGGAGCCACCGGCGAGAATCGAACTCGCGACCTTCTCATTACCAATGAGATGCTATACCGCTAAGCCACGGTGGCAGTGGCCGGTCCACCTGACCTCCGGATATAACCGCTTCGCGACGACCCCTTGCATCGGTACGATGGTTGAAGAGCGGCAAGGCAACCTACGAGACGTGAACGAACCATCCGAGGGCCAGGACGAGACGCTCATCGGCGTCGACGGCCTCGTAGCGCTTGCAGCAGGGTTGCTTGTTGCCCTTGGGCCAACGCTCGCACGGCTCCTTAGCGGCGCGTCGCTTGTGGACGCGTTCTGGCCTGCAGCGGTTCGAACCCTACGGGACGAATTTGCCCTTCGCGAACACCCTTCCTTCGTTCTTGGTGTGCTCATCATCGGCCTGCTGGTCGGGGTGATGGTGCGACGGACCAAAGGAAGGCTTCGTCGATGCGGCGCATGGGGATTGACCGGCGTCGGGGGAGGGATGCTCCTCACCCACCTCCTTCTCGATGTGGCCTATTTTCGTGGCGCCTTCCTGCTCGCCCCGGCCGCGTACGTCGGTTGGTTGATGCCCGCATTGGTTCACGCCGGAGACGGCGTTTCCCAACGCCATAAGGACGCGATCGTCGCGTCTGTGTGCGTCTTCGCGGTTGGGCTCATGGCCGTCTCACCCGCACTGCCCGCGATGCTTGGCGTGGCCCCTTCGCCACCAGCGGTACCGGCCTACGGGTATGGTGCCTCCCCAGGGCCGTTTGAGACGACGGAGGCCGTGTTCGACTATCCGCTGCCGCAACAGGTGCTTGACGCCATGACGGGCGATGAGGAAACGGCGACGGTCAGCACGCTGACGGTTCGGATTCCAGAGCTTCCTTCGAACGTTACGGAAGCCCCGTTGGCCTTGCTTCTGCATGGCTTTGGATACCCACTCGCCGATGAATACCGAGATTGGTCACGCCAACTGTCAGCCAAGGGGATGGTGGTGGTTCAGATCGCGTATCCCTCGGCCCTTGACGCCGTCGGCATGCCCACCGATTGGGAGCCGACCGAAGGCCCGGGCACCTCCGACCATCCACAACATCGCCTTCGGATGTTGGCCATGCACAGCGCTCTCGATGTCGTGGACACCGACGTCTTGCCAACGCTCCCACTTGACGTACGGCGAGATGTGTTGTGGGTCGGTGGTCATAGCCTCGGAGCAGGCATTGCGATGATGCTCTTGCCGACCTTGGAGGCGTGGAATTGGGGCACAACGGCGGTCGTCGTTGACCTCGAACAACCGTACGCGCACAGCATCGACCCAAGCGTCGCGCTACCTTTGCACGTCTTCGATGGTGCAACGGTGGCGCACGTCGTCGTGGCCGAAGACGACACCTCCGTGGGCTGGTGCCACGGTGTTGGCCATGCAGAGCGCCTGTTCACTGAGGCCCAAGTTGACGACGTGATGCTGGTAAAGGTCCGCTCGGACCGCCATGGATTTCCTCCGCTCGTGGCGTCGCACTACCTCGCTGCAAGCGCCGTCCACGATGCACTGGCCGATCAGGCGATCTACCGGAGGGCCGACATGCAAGCGGATTGGTTGGTGGCCATGATGCGAAACGACACCTCAACGGCGTCGTTTGCTCATGCCCATTTGGTGGATGTGGACCTGCTTTCGCCAATGGGAACATGGTCCGACGGAACCCCTGTGAATTCGCTTGAAGTGGTGCCAAGGGCCTTGGATTCTTCGCCACGATGGGTGACGGACTGCACCGCACCTACGGGAGAGTAAAAGGCGCCGAGAGGGAGATTTGAACTCCCGCGGGACGGACCCACGTGATTTCCAGTCACGCGCACTACCGGGCTATGCGATCTCGGCTTGAGCCGACGTGAGGCCTCCATGGTTTAACGCTCACCCTCCGAGAGGCGTGGAGGGGAAAGCCCTCAAAGGGACAGCACCGAGGAGAATCCATGGTGAGCGAGGTGGCCGGCCTGACCAGCCCCGAAGCCGAGCACACCGACCTTCGACTGCGCCTCTCCGACATCGCCCTGAATCCCTTGGTGAAGGCCCCCGTTCCCTTTGCAGACCGCTTCGAGCGGGTGCGCAAGGAATGGACCTTCATCGCCCGTTTGTCGACGCTCGACGAGCGCAAGGACGGGAGCGTCACGGCCCTCATCGGTACTGTTGCCTTCCTGCTTGGCGCGCTGAGCCCAGAGGTGCTCGGGGGGGGGCGGCCTGACCTCGTCGGAATGACGACGGTTTCGGGAGCAGCCTACGTCCAAACCTTGCTAAGCATGGCGATGTGGGGCTGGTTCGTGGTTCGTTTGTGGACGTCGTTTCCCGTCATGCGTGTCCACGTGCTCACGATGTTCGTCTGCTGGGGCCTGATGATGGGGGCACAACTCCTGTTTCACATCGAGAACGCGAACTTCCCGCTCGACGTGGCGTTGTCTCAACTCTCGACGGGGTCCTTGTTGACCATCGTGGCTGTGTTCATGCTGTACATGCTCGGTACGGCCGTGCGCGAAACACGCGACATGCACGTGGAGGAATTTCACGTGCATGAAGACGTGCGACGGATGTCCGCCGAGATGGAAGAGCACTCACTGTATGGATGGGGCGCGCTCTTTGTGGTGTGGTTCGCGCTCGTGACCCTCAACGCCTGGAGCGGTGCTCATTTTGTGGCGGAGCGACATGCAGAGCGCTGGGGTGTGCTGACGCTGCATGTGATCACTGCACCACTCATTGTTGGCTCCTTGCTCGTTGTGGCTTGGTTCCCTCAACGCATGCTCGGCACGGGCGCCACTGTTCGCACCCGAGCAGCACGCTTTGCTGATGCAGACCTCCTCAACAGCAACGAGCCTTCCAACGATGCGGTTCGCCTCGACTGCCCATCGTGCGGGTTACGCAGCGAAGACCTCCGCACGAGCGCGGAAGGGAGCGTCGAACAGCGGTGCCTGGCATCGGGTTGCAAGGGATGGGGGCCGACAGGCACGTCGTGCACCTTCTGCGAGCGGCCGTTGCCGTCGCGGTTGACCTGTGTTGGCTGTGGCATCAACACGCCCATCGCCGAATTCTTGAGCGGACCCGAGGTGTGGTGAACCATGCAGCACCTCCGGGACGATTTCCCACTCCTTCGTGGAGACAACGCGCCGGCGTACCTGGACAACGCATGCGTGACGCTGAAACCGCAATCTGTCATCGACGCGGTGACGGCCTACTACACCGAACGACCTGCTTGCGGCGGACGAAGCGTGCACCGGTTGGGGACGGCGGTCTCGCAGACCATCGCACGGGCGCGGCGTGGCCTCGCTGCCCATTTGGGTGCGCGGGATGTGGCAGAGGTGGCGTTCGTTCGCAACGCGACGCACGCCCTCAACCAGGTGGCCCATGGCCTTTCGTGGGAAGCGGGAGATGTGGTCTTGACCAGCGACAAGGAGCACAACTCCAACCTCGTACCTTGGCTTGAACTTGAGCGATTGCACGGCGTGGACCACCGTGTCGTACCATCAAACGACGACAACACCGTGAACATGGAAGCCTTTGAGGAGGCGTGCGACGAGGCAGGATCGAACCTTCGGCTCATCAGCATCGGCCAGGTCAGCAACCTCGACGGCGTTGAAGCTCCGGTGAAGGAACTGGCGGCGTTAGCGCATGACCACAACGCCTTGATGTGCGTTGATGGTGCGCAATCGGCCCCTCACATGCATGTTGATGTTGCCGACCTCGATGTCGACTTTTTCGCGTGCTCGCTTCACAAAATGATGGGGCCGTCGGGCATGGGGGCGCTCTGGGGGCGCCTGGAGTTGCTCGAACACCTCCATCCCTTGCTCACAGGAGGGCACACCGTGGACACGTCCACGTACGAAGGGGTGCGTTGGGCAGCACCCCCTTCGCGCTTTGAAGCAGGCCTCGGGCACTACGCGGGCATCGCAGGGACAGAAGCCGCGATCGAGTACCTCAGTGCCCTCGATCTGAACGCCGTTCATGACCACGAAGTCAGAATGAACCGTATCATGACGAACGGGGTCAAGGACCTCCCCGGCGTCCACATCATCGGCCCGGAAGACGCAGCGAAGCGAGGCGGTATCTGCTCCCTGCTGCTCGAGGAACACCTTCCTTCGCACGACCTCGCCGTCCTTCTCGATGAAGCGGCCTCAGTGATGGTGCGGTCCGGACGGCATTGTGTTCACAGTTGGTTTGAGGACCGCGCCGTCCATGGCGATTCCTTGCGTGCAAGCGCGTACTTCTACACCAGCGAAGACGATGTAAAGCGCTTCGTCGACGTGTTTTCAGAGGCCGTACACGCCATGAGCGCGTGAGGTGGTGGCGTGCAGCAGATCCCAGCGGAGGTGCCCCTCCCCGATGAGGTGGCTGCGCCGCCGGGCCGGGATCTCACCCTTGCCTCTGTGGTGCTCCTCCTGCTCTGTGTTGCTGCGTTGAGCGCGGTCGTCCTGTTGCCGGAGAAGGTCCTCGTGGTTCGGCCGTCCGCCATCGCCATGGAGGCAGAGGAAGATGCTGCAGCATTGATTGGCGCAAACGTCGAAGGCACAGGTGCTGGTGTTCGGGTGTGCGTGGTCGATTCAGGCATTGATCTTGAGCATCCTGACCTCGCAGCGGTTGAGTTGGCGGGATGGAACGACCTCGTCAACGACCTTGTTGAACCGTACGACGACCACGGCCATGGGACGGCCATGGCGGGTCTGTTGGTGG
>Ga0181588_10002891_pt1 | contig 14677 bp, 10 predicted proteins | sample 071ome_26_FD_148607 | JGI IMG/M metagenome (GOLD analysis project Ga0181588, IMG submission 148607) | Coastal salt marsh microbial communities from the Groves Creek Marsh, Skidaway Island, Georgia - 071409BT metaG (spades assembly) | ecosystem: Environmental > Aquatic > Marine > Intertidal zone...
CCCCCCCCCCGCGCGCGCGAATCGTTGAGAATGAGAGAATACCTCGGGAGGAGGAGGAGGAGAAGGAGCCGTAGCGGCTACGTATCGCTGTTAACGAATCCGACGCGACTCTTTTTTCCTCTCTTGTTGTGTTGCGCTTTCATCTCCGTCGATGGAGAAAACGACGACGCGTTTGATGAGTCGCGAAGAGGGGTAGTTATTTCTTCGAGCGAATATTTGCGACCGGAGAGCGCGTCGGAGGCGGTCGAGTTGAAACCGTCGTCGTCGTTTTTGTTGAACAATAACAACCACAGCGAGAGAGGAGAGAAGGCGACGACGAGGAGCGGACGACGACGTTTATCTGACGATGGTGATGATGTCGACGACGACGACAAAACTCGCGAGGGGGTGCTGAAACCGAAGCAAGTGCACTTGTCGATAACTGGAGACGAGGAAGTCACCGTCGTGTGGACGACGAGCGCACCTTTGGACGAGGAGAAAGATTTCGAGGTGAAATACGCGTGCGCGATGAAAAGCTTCTTCGAGGAACACGGTGACGACGAAAACGTTGTGATTGATAAAGTGGTATCTTCGAGGACGCAAATGTGGCATTCAGGCAAAGTGTTCGAATCGTCTTCGTATACGCAGCAGATGTGTTTGGCGTCGGCGACGAGTTTAACCGCGCCGAGTATGGGGGGACCGAGAACACCAGTTTCGAGAGATGTTTTAGCAAAGCTCGCGAATACATCGAGTTGGGCGGATACAGACGCATCGAATTATAACGTCGTGAATAGTTTTGAAGACGTCGTGCCGAACGAGTGGTTTACGATGGGAAAACCGTGGGAAAAGACGGTGTGTTTGGGGTACGCGAACGCCAACGGCGGTTGGTATCGAAGTCCGTTTATTCATAAAGCGACGATTAAAGATTTGAACAACGAAAGAGGTTCTGATATGTGCGTGTATCTTTTACCGCACGACGAGGATGAAAATGGGAAGAAGGTGTACAGATCATTTAAGAAGCGCGGCAGTAGTAATAGCAACGAAGGAGAAACGATACTCTCCGTCATGGGAGACACCGGTCAAACAGAAGTGACGAAGAAAGTCTTTCAGCACGTGAAAGACGTTGTAAAACCGCACGCGGTGATTCATACCGGCGATGTATCCTACGCCGATGGATTCGCCCCAAGATGGGATTCGTTCGCGGAAGTATCCGAAGCATTGTTTAGTTCGGTTCCTGTCGTTATTGCGAGTGGGAATCACGATGTTGTGAATAGCGGCGCAGAATATACAGCTTTCGAGAAACGCTACGAGACGCCTTGGAGACGAAGCGCCTCGTACACTAAAAATTTCTGGTCCTTCAACGTCGGCAAAGCGCACGTCGTGCACATTGATTCGTACTCTTCAGTCTCGACGCAAATGTTTGACGGTGCCATCGCGGATACGTTTCAAACTTGGCTTGAGAACGATTTAGAACGAGTGAACAGAAAACAAACGCCTTGGATTATCGCCGTGTTCCATGCGCCGTGGTATAACTCCAACTCTGCGCATTACAAAGAGAACGAACCGCAACGACAGAAATACGAACAGATTTTATACAAATTTGGCGTCGATGTTGCCGTGAATGGGCACGTGCACAGTTACGAGCGTTCTCATCCAGTCTATGATGGTCAACGCAACGCGTGCGGTGTAACGCACATAGTTGTCGGTGATGGAGGAAATTATGAAGGACCATACGGTGCGAGCTGGATGACTCCACAACCGTCCTGGTCGGCATTTCGCGAAGGTTCTTTCGGTGCAGGTTCTCTCATAATACACAACGATACGCACATGAGTTGGAAATGGGAAAGAAACGCGTGCGTTCATCCAGATGGCACCACAGATTTGAATCACACGTATTGGTCTATGCGCGACGGTGAGTCGGCTTCGAGTTGCCGAACAGATCCAGACATTAGCGAGAACGCCTTAGTCCCTGTTGATACATACATGTTTATCAAGAATGAAAACGAATGCGAGAATAGGAAAATGGGAAGCGGCAGTGGTGGTGAAAAGTTGGCGTTTACTGAAATTGACGACGATGAGGAAATCGCATCAAATAGTGACGATCTGTATCGTATCCAATCGCTCACGGTTGCGCTTGCGATATCGCTCGTGTGTTTAGGAGGCACGTGCTACGCGCTATGGAAAACGACGCAAGCGTTGAGGCGCGCTAAATTTGCAGTCAGCGTACACGCGGCGCACATGGACAACAACAGAATACGCGACGACGAATATGAGGAACAGAATGGACTGGAACTAAATATTAGCAATTCGTTCCATGCTGCTCAAGACGTTGATGAAGGCGATGAAATGCTTCTCTTTGCAGGGACGGGGCAAAATCGAATTACGAGTAGTAGTAGCGGTCACGTGTAGTAAGTACACTGTAAAATATGAGTTATAGTTGTAGTTGAGTAGTAGCAGTGACATAAGTTAATACACAAACATATACATATCTATTAGTCGTAATCATCTCCCCAATCCTCGACGACGTCTCTTTGTTTTCTGTGGTTCTGTTTCCCGTATCCTCCTCCACCTCCTCTTCCCTCGCGTCTTCTTCCGCTAAAGCCTTCCTTTTCCGCCTGTTTATTCCTCGCGTCTCGGTGTCTTTGATTCCTCGCACCGTCTCTTTTCTCCTTGAACCAATTCACAATCTTACTCGCCGGTAATTTTGTCGCGTCTCTGATCCCCTGAATCGTCATATCATCTGGGTAGTGGTTCCCGGTCTCCCATATCTTCTCCAACGTCGCGACGTTTGAAGATCCCAGTCTCGTTTTCTTGAATCCTTTATACGCCGGCATCCCACCCGGACCGCTTTTTTTCCCCTTCAACGGTGCTTTTACGTCGTGCAATTTGTCCCTTCTCACCGTCTCTTTCGCTCTGTTTGAAAGCAATCCCATGATCTCATCGTCCTCGCCTTCATCAACGTCCTCGCCTCGAAATTGTTCCTGCGGGTACTTCTCCGCCAACTCTTTTTGTCGATGTTGGTTTTCCTTCATCCACGCGGTCACGTCTCGTCTCTCCAATCCTAAATCGTTCGCTAAATCGTTCAGTTTAAACGTTCTTCGACCACCAGCTAAAGCTCGCTCCAACGTTGCCACTTTATGTGGTGGTATGATGATTTTTTTATTTCTCGCGTTGTCCGCAACCACGGCAGCTTCTTTTTCAAACTGCTCGAGCAAGTCCGACCATTTTTCATCCTCGTCCTCGTCGTCGTAAGACGCGAACGTTCTCGTCAGTCTTCTTTTTCTTCTGCCGTTATTGTCGTTGTTGTTGTTGTTAAAACTATTCGTAGTACTAATGGTAATAGCAGAGACAGAGAGAGCAGTCATCCCGCGCTGCAGTTTTCGTCGCTCCGCTCCGCCGCTAAACGAGGCTCGCTGTCTCGACGACGACGACGACGACCAACACGAGGAGGAGGAGGACGACGACGATGATAACGGTCCTCCTCCAAAGGAAGGAAGGTGACGATTTTGGTGATTTTTTAGAGCCGTCGTCGTCCAAGTCGTCGTCGTCTTCAAAGCCCCCGCAACGCGACGCGCGGCTCGTCTGAAAGAGGAAGAAGAGGAAGAAGACGGGGACGTGAGGCAGCACGACCGTCTCAGCAGCTCCATTGTCGGCGTTTTGTGTGTGCAATCGAAAAAAATTGAATGTGAAGAAAAAGCTGACTCCCTTTTTCAAACACCACCGAAAAAAGAGGAGGCTTCTTCTTCTTCTCTCTCTCTCCTCTCGCGCGCGCGCGCACCGCCAGAAGAAAAACACCAACAAATACAAGGTTTTGGGCGCGGGATGGTGACTACCATCCACAAAACGAGAACATTTTCGGACTGATTTAATAGGAATAATTGGTACTGTTTAGGTTGGACATCGTCTTGTTCTTCTTCTTCTTCTTCTTCGTCGTACTGAATAATACGTGCGGTTTTCTTATTATAATAGGTTCTCTCTATGATTGCTAAGGTTCAAATTCTACTTTATCGCTCCAAGTACACGTAAAATAACATATTTAACGGTATGACTTTTGGAATCTCGCTCTCGCACCGCGACCACCCGCCTTCTTCGGTTCCATTCTTCTCGGATCGGCCACCAAAAGAGTCCTATCGAATTGTAATAATGCGTCTTTAAGCTCCTTCTTCGTGGCCTCATCGACGTACTTTTGAGTGTACGCCACTAACCCTTTCGCAATCGCTTGTCTCACGGCATACATTTGCGAAACGTGACCACCACCCTTGACGCGAACGCGGATGTCAACGTTGGCAAACTTCTCCTTGCCCAACAAGAGCACCGGCTCCAACGCTTTCGTTCTGAGTAATTCCGTCTTCTCGAGCTCGATGGGCGACCCATTCAAGCGCATGAGACCCTTCCCTTGTTTGACGTGCGCGACGGCAACGGCAGTTTTTCTGTTTGAATGGGTAAACGAGTGAAAAAGAAAAGAAAGAATGCGACGGTGAGTTACGAGTTCGAATGCGATATTCGCGCGCGCGTCTATATACGAAGGCAAATTTCGCGCGCATCTTTCCTCCCACATTTTTTTTTAAGCGGGGCCTAAAATGGACAAAGGATGGATGCGCGCGCGATAGGTTATCATCATCTCGCGAACGATAAAATGTCTCGCGAACGATTCGATTAGATTCAGCCAAAACTATACGTACTTGCGTCCAAAAGTTTGCACGGATTGCGTAGACATCTTCACTGTTTGATGTGTGCGTGCTCTATTGTGATGCTTTTCCTTTTTTGTATGTTCGACCCTACTTTTACTTTTTTTTTCTTCCCTTCCAGCTTTGCGCCCTCGTTTGGACTCTTGTTTCTCAAAGAGCTCTCGTCTTCTTCGTCTGGGGCGCATCTTGTTCTCGAGGGGGGGGGGCCGGCCAGCTGTCGTGAGTCTACGACAAAAAAAAGCAAAAAATACACGCGCGGGTGGGTCTCTCAAGAAGTCAGAAGTAATATTTGTCTTCAATACACGAGCGCGAGATGGGTTTCGATGAACCAGGCGATTTTATCCGCCAGCGACGACGACGACGACGACGACAAGGAAGAGGAGGGGATAGCAGCAGCAGCAGCAGCAGCAGCAGCGGCGTGGGTATCGTGTACTTCGCTCGTCGTCGTCGTCGTCGTCGAGAGAGGAGGAGGAGCGAAACACGTTCCGTCGTAAAACTCTTCCGCCAACCTACCGACGAGTTCGTCAAACTCTTCTCGATCGATTTCTCCGGCATCTTCGCCGAGAACTTCTTTCTGACTCAATCCAAAACAGCGCTGGACGACGAGAAATTTTACGTGAACTCCTCCTGAATTTTGTGAAGGAACGACGCGAGCAACCATATCTTTGACTAATCCGACGAGTTCGTTCAAATCGATCGTTCGCAGACCGGCGGCTCCGATTGAAGTCGAGGTTCCAATCGCGGCGTACTTTTCAAACACGTGCGTGATTAAACTTTTGTTCTTCTCTAAAACTTTGAGCACTCGTCTAGCTCGCATGCGACTGCGAAAAGGCTCCACGTCGACGAATTTCGCCCGAGGAATGATGCGTTCTTTCATAAATCTCGCCAGAGTTTCCGATAACATTTCGTTCTTGTACTTTTTCGGACGCAAAGCTTTCGCGAGCCTGAGAATGCCGACGCAGAATTCCGTAATGACTAAAGATCTATCAGAGTTGGTCGTCGTATCTGCGTTCTTCACTTTCCGCCCCGAAGCATCGGTAATCCAGTTCAATCGAATGAAGAGAAGCTCGGCGCTACTCTTGAGCATCTTTTTATTATTTTCATCCACTGAGTTTGCTCCGATTAAATCACAATCTTTCAAAAAGGCAAACCAGTCGTTTAACGTCATGGAGCCAAACTCTGCGGCGCTAATATTTTCGTCGAATGGTTTCGTCCAAAGCGCGTAATGCTTGAAAATCAATCGCGCGGAAACGTACGTGCGTCTCAATTCCAACTCTAAACTTTTAATCGCATCTCTGTGAGTTTCTTTATTCATCATGTCTTTCGATTCGTGCGCGATATCTTTCCACACTGTTTTAAACTCGTACGAGAGTTCCTTCTGGAAAAGTATTTTCCGCGTTTCCTCGTCTTCTTCGCCTTCGTCGCTGTCGGAAGACTCTGCGCTTTCGTCGCCGTCGCATGCGTCTTCGCCGTCTTCTCCATCAGCGACGAGTGCCGCAGCAGCTATTTTCGCCGCCCTTTCCTCCTCTTTCCGCTTTCGTCGTTCCTCTCGTTTACTCTTTGTTTTCTCAAACGCGTCTCTTGCCGCGCGTTTTCTCCGTTCGCGTAATACTTCTATGCACTCGTAATATCGTTCCACGTTTTCTCTCGGCGATACCGGATTAGATTTCAACATGTTCACCGCTTCTTTGGCTCTTCGAGTCGCCATCGGTTCTCCTCTTTCCTCGCCGCGCTGTTTCTTCCTCAACATTTTCTCTTCTTCTTTTTCTTCGCGCTTCTTCTCCTCTTCCTCTTCCGCTATTCTCGTTGTTGTTGTTGTTGTGGTCGTCGTCGTCGTCGTTTCCGTCGTAAAGACGACGCTCTTCTTCTTATTCTTCTTTATCTTCTTCTTCTTTGTCTTTGCAACGCTCTTCTTCTCGCGTCTCGTGTCCACTTTCGCTTTCGCCTGCGCGCGCCATTTCATTTCGTACGGATGATAGTGACGGTGATCTCGTCGTTGCACCACCTTCTCGTCGTTCTTCCTCTTCGTCGCGCGAAGTTCGCGAAGAAAATCGTTCGTTCTGTTTTTCCGTTCGGCGAAAACGCGGAGCTGTCGAGCTCGCGGCGCGCTGTTTTTGTTCGAGAAGCAGGAAGAAGATGATGATGAAATAGAAGAAGAAACGAGAAAGGTCTCCTCGCGCTCGTCGTCTTCATCCATTATCAGCAGCATCGCGCGCGCGTCATTACTAACAAACAATCAATCAGAAAAGTACATGTGGCATACGTAGTATTTTTGAGAGTCGGGGAAAAGCTAAAAATATCGCAGCGGTTGCTATGATGAATCTATAAATATTTACTACTACAAGTAAACGTTCCGTTCGTGCAGCGTGGCAGATTTGACAATCTCTCCGACGATGAGAATACACGGACTTAACCTTTCGCCTTCGGTTTTCTCGACGATATCGCCGAGCGTACCCAACCACCGTTTTTCTTTCACGCCGTCCACGTCTCTGACCACGGCGCACGGCGTGCTCTTCGTTCTCTTGTTTTTGCTACTTCTACTGTTCGTCGCGGCTTGTTCGCTATTCGTCGTCGCGTTCATTAAAAGCGCATCGACTACGCTCGCGATGTTCTTTCCACCCATGAATACGACTACGGTGTCTACGTCGGCTAAATCTCTAAACGCGTCTGGATTTGTTTTCGCGTCGTGGCCCGAAATACACGCAAAGTGCTTCCCGCCTCGCATGGTCTCCGTCAGCGGCATACCCACCGCAGCTGCGCTCGCGACTAAACTCGAGACTCCCGGGACTATCTCGTACTTCACTTTCGCTCTTTTCAACGCTTCGATTTCGTTTCCTAGTCTACCGAATATAGTCGGATCCCCACCTTTTAACCGGACGACGTGTTTATATTTTCCGCTCGCCGACAACTCCACCAACAACTTGTTAATCTCCGCCTGCGACGTGTTCTTTTCCGCTCTCCCGCCTCTCTTACCGACGTATATTTTCTCGCAGTTGACCCCACACAAAGCTAAAGTCTCATCGCTATCTACGCCTAAATCGTCGTAAATGACCACGTCCGCGGATTTCAAGATGTTCGCCGCGCGGATGGTTAAGTTTTGTATAGAACCAGTTCCGACGCCGGCGCCTACGATGAACACTCTCGTGTCTAATTTTACAAACGGCGCTTTCGAAGAAGGAGAAGGAGAAGGCGACGGGACGGGTTGTTTAGACGCAGATGACGCGGGTGTCGCAGCACCTCGTCGCGATGGTAGTGGTGGTGGTGGCATCCCCAACGGTCTCTCACCGCCGCTACTCTTCTTCTTCCTCGTCTTCTCCCCGTCTTTCCCGTCGTCCTCGTTCAGAGAAGAAGAAGATGCGAAAATCGCATCGCTTCTTCTCCGTCGCTCTCCTCCTCGTCCGTCGCCTCTGGACGACCGTCTTCTCGACGACAGGAAAGAGAAGTCAATTCTTGTCGCCGTTCTGCTGCCGCTGCTCTTCGAGAACGCGCGCCGATACGAAACAGAAGAAGAAGAAGAAGAGGAGGAACAAAGAGCGCTCGTAAAAGCCATTTCTTTTCCACAAAATTCCTCTCTTTTGTGTTCCGGATAGAAAAAAGTGACGAACGACGTCAAAAAGGTTGATGTGCACTTTTTAATAATTAACCTTTTCAATTCAATAACGAGAAGATATACGACATAAAAAGAGCGATGACGACGATAACGAGCGTCTGTTTGCGCGTTGGACGCTTTTCCTCCTCGTCCTCTTCTTCTTCTTCTCCTTCCTCGTCGTTGTTTTTACGGCGTCGATTTTATCGTCGCCAACGCGAGAGCACTAATAAAAACGAGAATAACGCCGGAGCGGGTGTCGTTTGTAATTCGCGACGAGAACTGCCGAAACAAAAGCAATCGCAACAACTGACGAAGAAGCAGAGAGAGAAGATCGAAGTTCGGAAGCGAGAAGAGCGGGAGTTTTTTAGGAACGAAGTAGAAGCGGCGAGGACCGGCGTGGGTGGCGCGAGGAGTCACGGGAGATGTTTACCAGACGAAGAGAGCGAGTTGTTTTCGAGAGAAACAGTTGAAGACGAAACGCGTTTATTTTCGACGTACGACGACGTGGAGGTGAAGGTAGATTTAGAGTCACTGAATGTGAATGGGAAGAATGAGCGCGAAGAAGAAAATAGAGCTGAGGAAAATGGTAAGAACGCTCCGACGACGTCCTCGCCAACTGCCATCCGACGCTTGAGCGAGGCGTCTTTGTCGACGTACGACGAAGGAGTCGTCACCAACGTGGAGCAGAGAATGAGACTCACTGAACTGACGCCAATACAGAAACACGCGATACCATTAGCAATGAATGGATTAGATTTAGTGTGTTCCGCGCACACTGGGAGTGGGAAAACGCTTGCTTTTGCAATACCAGCGGTTGAACTTGCTTTGAAGAGGAAAGCGGAGAAGAGAGAGAGCGCCGCGGCGACGACTTCAACATCATTAAACGAGGATCGAGACGATACTGATGCAACGATAAAATTGAAAACAACAATAACGACGCCGTGTAAGCCATCGGTGGTTATATTAGCACCAACTCGTGAACTTGCTCGTCAAATTTACTTGGACGTGCGCAAAGTGTGTTTTGATACGGGTCTCCGAGTCGCGTGCGCACACGGAGGCGAAAGTTGCAAGCCGCAGCTCGAACACATCGCGTTTGGACCAGAAATTCTGGTGTGTACGCCTGGACGTTTGCTTGATTTCTGCGACGACGAATACGTTGACTTGCATGAAGTTCGAATGTTAGTGTTAGACGAGGCTGACCGCATGCTTGATCTTGGATTCGAACCGCAGTTGAGAGATTTATTGGGAGACCGAGGCAAGGTTCCAACGGAAGAGAACGGACGACAGACGCTTTTGTTTTCTGCGACGTTTTCACCAAAGGTGCTCACGTTAGCATCTAAATACACGCGTCCGTCGCCCTATCGCGCGAGGATATCTGTTGGTCGCGTTGGTGCGTTGGCTCGTGGCGTGACGCAAAAACTGGTAGAAGTCATACAAACAACAAACGCTCAGAAAGAATTGAAGGAGCATAAGTTCCCCTTACTTCTCGAGGCCATAGAAAGTAGAAAAAAAGACGACGAGAAAACCATGGTGTTTTGCAAACAAGTGAAAACGGCAATTTGGCTCAAAGACCGTTTATCGTCCTTGTCGTCATCGGATTCGGATTCAACGAAAAAAATTACAGTCGAATCGCTTCATGGAGATTTGACGCAAGGCGCGAGAGTCCGCACGTTAGAAGCGTTTAAAGATGGAAAAATATCGGTATTAGTTGCCACTGACGTTGCTTCGAGAGGGTTGGACATTCCTCTAGTCGAGCACGTGATTAATTTCGACTTACCGACGGATAAGCGAGACTTTGAAGAGTACGTCCATCGATTAGGAAGAACCGCTCGCGCCGGGAAGAAAGGAATGTCGACGAGTTTATACGTGGCTGGATTTGAAGACGAGGTTGGTAATGGTCCGATATATAAGCAATTAAAAAACGCTTTTAAGGAATCCGGAGAGGCTTTACCAGATTGGTTTTTGAATCACGCGGACGGTAACGCGGATGAAGCAAAACGAGCGCAACAGCTTAAAGAACGAGAGCAACAACGACGAGTGAGAATACGGAGAAGAGAACAAGGTGGCAATTCTAGACCTGATGGTAACAGGAGGAGCAATAGAAGTAGCAATAGGAGCAGCAGTAGCAATAGCAGTAGCGATAGTGGTAGCAATAGCGAGAGAGAGAGAAGGCGAAGGTATGAACGACAAAGTTAGTTTGGGGAAAGAAGAGCTGGTTTTACGTAGATATTCGATGTGACGATTAAATTGGTTTTAAATACACAAAAATTCATACCGGATACACTTCTCTATCTCTAAATTCCTAGCTATTTCCACCGCCACCGCCGCCGCTCTCATCCAAACTCTGTAACTTCCTCGCCATCGCCACGTCTGCCTCTATTTTTTTTCTCCTCTCCTCTTCGCTCATCGGTTTCGCTCTGTTTTCAATCCAAGGGACTATGGAACCATCTTTTTGTTTACAAACCACTTTATTCGTCTGCTCTTTCTCTCCACAGTTTGCGCATTCCATCCCAACGTCGCCCCCTTTAGGGAGAGCGACAAATCCACAGTTGAAGCACACGATCGCTTGGCCCATCCCATTCGTTTGCTTACCATCTGGTCCTTCCTTTAAGATTCTTTTAAACTGCTCGACGCATTTGTGCAAGTTCGTTAAATGTGCAACCATACGCAAACTTCCAAAAAGCTCCGCCACGTTGTGAAGACTCCCGGGGAAGTTCTTATCGCCAATCTCGTCTGGTTTTCGTTCGACTTTAAAATTCGCGTACGTCGCATCGAATTCGAGCTGCACTTTCGCTCCTTCCGGAGGTTCGAACGCAGGAGTTGACTTTTCGTTTTCGCTTTCTTTCGTGCCGGCGGCGTCTCCCATACTACTTTTTTTGTGGCGCGCGTCAAAAATATCGAAAAAGGGAGAAAAAGAAAAAAAACTCCCAACGAACAGACGAACATTTCTCACTATTTTGTTGCATCACACGTATACGAATACATAATAATAAAATGAACATCACGTTAAACACGGTGTTGAAAATCAACACGATCGTAGGAGCGGCGTACGCGTCCAACGTCATCCTCATGCCGGCGAAATAGTACGTTTTCTTTTTTTTGCACGCGCACACGCGCAAGAGAGAGAATAAAATTTACGCGGGGGGAGAGAGAATTGAAAATTAGCGAATTTGCGATGAGTCGAACGAGAACGAGGAGCGGGACGCTCTTCTGATTTTTTTTATTCTCTTTTTGTGTGTTGGTGGTTACAAATACAAACGCACCCATCCTTTTTACTCGAAAAACTACGACCTTGCAAAAAAATATACGCCCTCCATCCCTCACTCTTTGGTGCTTCAATTAAAACTCACCAATTCTTTCTAAACAAACAAAACAGTCTCAAAGATCACGGCGTTGGATATACGAAGAACACGACGTACGTCGCGCACGGATTAGTCGGCGGTGTTCTCGGTTTAGCCGCCATGTCGTACCAAGCCGCGTTCAAAGGTGGAGACGAAGTGGCCGCGGCGTATGCCTCCGTAGCGGCGTTCGCTTGGTGGAACATAACCGCGGCGAGACGTGTGTTCATCGAAAAGGCGAAAGTTATTGGGCCGAAAATTAACTTTTGCATCAGCGGGGCAATGCTTGGGTTATTTACGTACGCCTTGGCGAACTAATAAGTTCCTCCGGCCAACGACCCGAACTTTTGTACAAACAATTATTAAATAACTACCATAATCAAACTACTTTATACTTTATTTTTTAACACAATCTTGCTAACGATATTAGTATTACAAATGCCTTTCTTTCTTTCTTTCTTTCTTCCTATGATGTATATCTAATCTTATTTCAAAGCGACGACCATGACGCCATCGCTCGTTTGGCTAAATCTCAAAATGCGCTCGATGGTTTGCTTCAGTTGCGCTTTCCCAGCATCCGAACCCACCAATCCAGCCTTTCTGCACGCTTTCGTAATGTCTTTCATCGTCGTGCGACCGGGGTTTTTCTTTAACAGTTCGCGAATAATCTTTTCGATTGGATTAGTTGCGGATTCGTCTTTGATTTTGTCTCCTCCAATCCCTGGAGTGCTCGCTCCTCGAGACAACGGACGCTGCGCTGATTTCCGAGCAGAATTTTCTTGACTCGTCATGCCAGCTTGCGATGCCGTTCTTTTCACGCCTTGAGAAGCAACCGCAGCGGCTTGTTGCTGTTGCAACTGTTGTTGCTGCAATTGTTGTTGCTGCGCTCTTCGCTGTTGCTCGGCAGCCGCTTCCTTAGCCGCCGCAGCCGCTTCCTTAGCCGCTTCTTTATCTTTCTCTTCTTTTTCCTTCACTTTAGCGACCAGGGATCGCGCTTTCCCGATGTTCACTTCTTCTTTATCGGGATCAAAATCATCTGGAATATCGTCGTCGTCGTCATCGTCGTCGTCGTCCGAGAATATCGCTGCTGCCGTGACGTTGTTTTCAATCGCGTTTTGCCTCGTTAACAACGTTTTGATTTTCTGAGCGTTTTCATCCAACTCGTCGTCGGAGTCCGCCGTCGGAGGTTTTGGTGCGTTTTGTTTATCTATTTCTTGTTGTTCCGGGTCTGCAGTAGCCATGACTTCACCGCCTTCGTCGTCAGAATAAGTTTGATCGTGTTCCCATCCTTCACCGATCCCGTCTTCATTCTTCTCTTTCGTTTCGTCTTCATCATCGCCTTTCTTTTTCCCGCCACCGCCGCCTCGTTTTCTTCCTCTCTTCTTCCCACCGTTATCTTCGTCTTCGTCGTCCGAATCTTCTCCTCTCTTTTTGTTCCGTCTAGACTTTGGATTCACGATGTCGTCCTCCGAATCTGAATCCGAAAACCGGTCTAAGTCGGCATTCGCTCCGCTTCCGACAAACTTTGCCGACGTCTCGTACAATCTGTCTTGCTTATTCTTCATCAATTCTTCCGCTTCCTCTAAATTCAACACTTTTCTCGACATCAACTGTCTGAAATTATACCAAGTCTCCATCGGTAACGCGCAGAAATCGTTCGTGTTTTGCGCTTTCAAAATGTAAAACTTTGCGCTTTGTCCCTTCTCTTTCGCACCGACAAACGCTTGCCTTTTTCCTCCCACAAGGGATAATCCAGAGGCTACCGTTGGGTTCGCCTCGTCAATCGTCCTTCGCATTTGCCATTCTACCGCGGCTTGTTTCCCGCTTTTGAATTTCGGCAAATTCGTCCCATGGAAGGAACCGATGGTATATTTCCTCACCGGATTCAAACTCTTCAAGCTGTATTCTTTCGTCAACGCCATCGTGACCCGATCGTTGTTTTGTAACACTTTCGCATCTTCGAAAACGGTCGACGCTTCGCTGATGGACAAACCGTTAATCGTGGACTGCTTCTTTTCCTCCTCGTCTTCTTCTTTCTTCGTTTTAATCGTTGATTCTGTTCCTGTCGGTGTCGCTTTCGTGAAAGAGGACGAGGAGGACGACGGTAATGCGCAGACGGTAAATCCTTCAAACGTGCCTCCTTTCTTTTGTATCAACTGTTGGACGTCCGCGCGCTCGGATAAGAATCGCTCGCACACTCTCGCAACGGTTGCGTCCGAGGAAGGTAACGTTATCGAAATCGTCTTCGAGTCGTCCTCGGAGGCGAATTTACAGTGGACGACGGTCACGCTTTCTTCCCCCATTTTTTCTTTTTGTTGGAGAGTGTGTTAGTGTGTAAATGTGTCGTGAAAGTAACGTCTTTTTCTAGCTCAAACGAAGCTCGATTTATTATTATTGATTGGATTTTTGTTATTTTGCTACTAATTACAACAAGTTTTCATAACTCTCTCTGCGCCCTCTCACTCTGCACCCTCTCTCTCTCTCTCTCCTTCTCTCTCTCTCACCTCCTCTTTTTCTCTCTCTCTCTCTTATTCTAAGTGTGTGTAGTAAATTTACGCCAAGTTGATCGGGAGGTTCATGACGTTAGTCGCTAAGTTGTTACCAAACGGGTTCGCGACGTGGTCTTGCAACGCAGCCAACGGACCCTCTCTCAACACCAACGCTTGGACGCAGATGCCAACGAACGCAATCATCGCCGCGCGACCGTTCTTGATCTCCTTCAACTTCATCGTTTCGTTGTCGGCGCCCATTCCTAACGGGTCGAACGGAAACGTTTCGTTGATGCCGGACTTGCCCGTCGCCAACCAGCCGGTGATTCTCTTCGTTTCCAAGAAACCCATGGTCGGGAACAAAACAGCCAACTGCGCGTTGATCGGGAAGCCGTAGTCTTCTTGGCCAGCCATGTACCACTTGGATTGGATGCCCAACGCTTCAGTCGTGCAGATGCCGGCAACAGCCATCATCGCCCATCGAGCGTTCATCAATTCCGCCTCTTGGTAGTATTTTAAGCGTTCCGGATCGGAGCCCAAACCGAGCGGGTCGAAACCGTAGTCACCCGGGATGGTACCATCGAGGTAGTCCGG
>Ga0181588_10002894_pt1 | contig 14666 bp, 23 predicted proteins | sample 071ome_26_FD_148607 | JGI IMG/M metagenome (GOLD analysis project Ga0181588, IMG submission 148607) | Coastal salt marsh microbial communities from the Groves Creek Marsh, Skidaway Island, Georgia - 071409BT metaG (spades assembly) | ecosystem: Environmental > Aquatic > Marine > Intertidal zone...
AGCCAAGTGAACTTCACTATTCAAGTTCAGCCTTCCGGCCTGGCAAGCGTTGAACAAGCCATTGAAGACGAGCTTAACCAGATGTTTATCCGCCTCGCTGCACCGAGCTCGAGCGGTTACATCATTCAAGCGTCACAAATAAGCGCAGCCATTAGCAGTGCTGAGGGCGAAGAATATCACATTGTAACAAGCCCAGCGGGAGCCGTGGCGGCTTCGTCCAATGAAGTGTTGACGCTTGGAACGGTGACCTTCGTATGAGCGGGCCCGGTGGCTATACCGCGCTAACGGCGGATGACTACCTGACGCTATTGCGGCGGCTGGGGCCGTCGGCTCGGTTGACGGCTTCGACGGCTGGCACGCGCTTTGACCAATGGCTTCAAGCGGCTGCGGAAGAGCTTGCGCGCGTTCATGCGGTCATGGTTGCGGCGGTCTATGCCGAAATGACACCAGAGACCGCAAGCCGAATTATTGAAGGATGGCTTGAAGCGGTGGGCATACCGGATGACTGCGTGCCCGAAATACCGGCAACGCTTGGCGAGCAACAAGCCGTGGCGTTGGCGCGCTGGCTAGCCACGAACGGAGGCACCCCGGCTTTCTTTGAAGAAGTGGCGCTGAATCTTGGCTTTATCGTCACCGTCACTGAAAACCCGTATTCGGCCTTCCGAGTGGGCACCAGCCGCGCCGGCCAGCGACTTGGCCAAGCTGACCTTATTTACTATTGGCAGGTAGATGCCAGCGCAACGCTCACCGCTGAAGAGCGGGCGCTCTTGGAGTGCGAGATTAACCGACTAAAGCCGGCTCATACCGTGGCCGTCTTCGTTTATAGCTAGGTGAACCATGTATCGAACCGACGCCACCGATAACACGGCCATAAAGCCAGCCAAGACCCCGATTGGGACCGCTGGCTTTTATCAAGACAGCTTGCCCGGTCAAGGCACCATCGTTGATGCAGAGCATATGAACACGATGATGGATGAGCTTGCGGCGCTGGTAGAGAACGCCGGCTTGACGCTGGATAAGGCCAATGATGCTCAAGCGTGGGATGCCATCGGTGGCGGTGCAGCGGCCAAAAGCGATGCCGCAAGCACGGGAAGCGTTACCACGAACCACACGCGAGCCGTGGTAGCTTCAACCACTTCGCTCGCATCCGGTGGGAGCTCGGCCGTTCTGGCAAGCCAAGCGGCTGAAGTGACCTCGCCACGCTCTACCGTCATCGCATCAGTCAACACCAATGTCGATGGTGGCTCGCCGCTTTACGATTGTTCGGCCACCATCGCCTATGACGCAAGCGTGGCCGGCTTTGTGCCGACCAATCAAGGCAAGGCTTCGGCCATCATCGGTTGCAAAAGCACCAGCGGTGGAGAAGTCACGGTGAGCACCGATGCGGTGGCCTGCGTGGCGCTTGCTAGCGGCTCTGGTTTGGTCCAGATGGCGCTAGGCGCATCGTCATCTTACAATGCCGCAATCGCCTGCACCGGTGGCACGGTGGCCGGCTCAACGGCTTCGGCCATCATCGCCAGTGGTGCCGATTCGGTGAGCGCTTTGGCGCGACCACGGCTTGATGCGTGTGAGTTCTCCACGTTTATCTCTTGCGATGGTGACGCGGATGTGACTGCTGACAACGTGGTCGTCCTGGCTTCGAGTTTCGGCGCCGGTCCTGGCCCCACCTTGGCAGACCCCAACACCGTCAACCTATACGATGGCAGTGGCAACCTCACGGTGAAGATGAAGGCCGGCACCGGGAAGCTCGAATGCGGCGACATCGAGCCAAACAACGCGACTCAAGCGCCTGGCGGTGGTGCTGCGGCGACGCTTGCCACCGTTGGCGGTCTTGGTCCGGCTGGCGCTGGCCAGGTGCAATGGTTGCAACTTCAGATTGGGCCACCGGGCGGCGTGAAGACGCAATACTTTATCCCGCTTTGGCAGTAGTTACTTCGCGGTTTTCAGCGCTTTGACCATGGCGCGGAGCTGATTGCGCTCCCAGTTCTTTTTTACGGCTATCCAGACCTGGATATCAAAAGGCCAATTCTTTTCCACCTTGAGCGTCTTGCGAAGCACATACATGAGCTTTGGCGGCTTGCGCTTGTAGATGCGAAAGACGCCTTTGTCCCCGCTCTTCAGGTCTAAAACGATGTGGTTGCCTTTGGCAATCAAGCGGCCTGGCCATCGGCTTTGCGTGGTCTTTTGGGCTTTGGTTTTTCGGATGGCGCGCGGGATGGCAATGCTCCCCGCGTTCAATCCCGTCTTGATGCCGCCATGGCCCTGGCGCTCCATGAAGGCATCGCGAGAGCCGACTTCAGCGGTGAGCGTCTTTTTGTTCGCTCGAGTCACAACGATACCCTTCGACACCCACCTTGACCGGATGGTGAAATAGTGCGGCAGGTCTTCGCGTAGCTGGTCGCGCGCATCGTAAGCGGTCATATTAAGCGCGGTAGACATCGCAAAGGGTATTTGCTTGGCGATGCGCTTGGTGCGACGGTCAAAGCTGGCAGTATCGAACTTGAGGTTGACAAGCATCATAGACCCTTGGGTGGTGCTGGTATATTATGCACGGCATGTTAATCGAACGCACCTACTTGAACGCATGGGGCCGCATCGCCAACCCGAACAATCGGAAACTTCGCGAGCGCTACGCGGAGCTCTGCACGGATGTCATCATCAACTTGAATGATGGGAACGCGCGCGAAACGTGGTTTACGTTTTACCAGCTCGACGACTATGCGAACGCCGTCGATGAGCTCGAGGACCTTGGTTGCCACGTTCACTTCATGACGTGGGTGCGTCCGAAGGCGCCATGGCTTAACGGCATGATTGATGATTGCCTTGAGCTACTCGACCGGACGCAAGCCAGAAGTCTGCTATGCGACCTTGAAGGGCCTTGGGCAAGGTCTAAAGCATCCGAGCGCGAAGATGCGGCGGAAGCCATCGGAGAAGCCTTTTGCGGCCGTGATTGGGGCTTTACAGACGTTCCCATGGTGAAGTGGTCTAAAGTGGCGTCGATAGCAGAGCGCGCAGCTTATTGGATGCCACAGTGCCACACTTTTGGCCGCCGCAATGGCATCAAGCCCCGGCCGTGGTATCGGACACCGGGCAAGCTCGAGCGGTGGACCCATAAAAAGTGGGGCAAGCGGCTAGAAGTCGGCCAGCGCATCATCCCTCACCTGGCGGACTACAACGTTGGCTCTTACCGGCAGACGGCGCCAGGGCTGCGGGAAAGCATCGCAACGTGCCATGAGCTTGGGTATACTGAGATTGCGGCATGGTGCCCGTTGAAAGGGCCAAAAAACCCCCAGGTATGGAAGGGCTTGAAGTATGAGCGATGACGGCGGATGGCTTCGGGCGAATGTCGGGACGGTGGTTGGCTGGTGTCTCACGGTCCTTGCGGTGGCCAGCTTTGCCGGCACACTCTATGCGGATGTGAACCATATGGCGTCCGAAGTGGCCGACAATAAGAAGCGCCTAGAACGCTATGAAGAGCGCTTGCGGCCGGTCGAAACATTGGTTGTGCAGCTCGCCTCGCTGCGAGAAGACCTGCGGCAGATGCGGTCCGAGCTTGCAGAGATTAGGCGGCTTCTGTTAAAACAACGGCAATGAAAGCACTTTTAGACAAGGCGCTCGGCAAGTTTGCGAGCCGAAAACTCATCGCGTTCGGGGTGTCAACCGCTGCGCTCTTCGGTGGCCATCTCGAGGGCTCTGAATGGGCCAATATCGCCATTGCCTACGTGAGCAGCCAAGCCGTGGTTGATACGGCCATCGCAATGATTAAGGCGCGAAAATGATGGCCGGTGTGGCCGGCGCACTAAAGAAGGCCGGTGGCTGGCTTTTGGGCGTGGTGCTCATCGTGCCAACCACTATCGCGCTTTATCTTTGGGGCCGGTCCTGGCGCAGCAAAGCGCAAGGCTACCGCAAGCACATTGAGACCCTTCGCGGTGCCATCGAAGCCGCTGAAGAGCGGGCCAAGGCTCAAGCCGAAGCGGCTGGCAGGTATGCGGAGCAAGCCAAAGCGCTCGAAGAGCGAACGGCGAAGCTCTTGGAGAACATCAAAGCCGCTGAAGCGGACATCGACGCCATTGAATCGACGGCCGGCAAGGTCAACGCGGCTTTTGGGCTCGATGATGCGGACTAGGGTGGTGGCGCTGGTGGCGCTGGCGAGCGTCTTGATGGCGTCCAAGCCATGCCCACAAGCCTTTGAACTGAGCGAAGGCGCTGCGGCACCTTGCACGGGCGTGCTTTTCCCTGAGCGCGTGGCGGTTGAATGCGTACAGCTCAAGGTATCGGTCTTGCCACGGCTTGAGCTTGAGCTTAAGCACGAAAAAGACGCAAGCCGGCTCGAGCTCCAAAAGGCAGAAGCGCTGGCCGGTGCATATCGGACTGAAGCCGATAAGCTCCGAGAGCTTTTGAAGCAGCGCCAGCCAGCGGTTGAGCCGTTGCCAGCGTGGGGCATTGCGACGATTGGCGCGGCCGTGGGCGCGGTGATAGTGGGGGCGGTGTGGCTAGCAGTGGAGCTCCGATGACACTTGAAGAGCTGAAGGATTCAGAGCATTACGCCATTGTAGGTCGCAACGCTCGCAACTATCAGCACCAGCGAACGGCTTCAAAGCTGGGCATCACTAATGAGCAAGCCAAAGAGCTTCACCAAGCCATCCGCGATGAAGGCAAGCCGGCGCCGGTGGAAGAAAGCCCCGGCCTTGATGAAGTCGAAGCGACCGGCATGGCCGATGAGCTTCGCCAGCTCAAGAGCGCTTTAAAACAAAGTCGTCGAAGTCAATTTGAGCGGCGCAAGCTCCGCAAGCTCGCCTTCAAGCTGGCCGAAAAGCCGGCCAAGGCTCCACGATGGGTCCACCAAGCTAAAGCGATACGGGGCAGCGCTGGCACGCCAACGCTTTTGCTGAGTGACCTGCATTGGGGCGAAGTGGTTCGCGAGTATGAGGTCTTCGGCTTGAATGCGTATGATGTGGACATAGCTCGCGAGCGGTTGAAGCGCGTTATCAAGGGAACCATCGATCTTCTACGGTCCCACATCGTAAGCCCTGGCGGCTACCCCGGCATTGTGGTTGCGCTTGGTGGTGATATGGTCTCCGGTGGCATACACCCTGAGCTCTTGGCGACCGATGAGATGCCACCGATTGCGGCGACGCTTGACCTTCGTGATCACCTAGTGGCCGGCTTGCGTTTACTAGCTGACGAATTTGGTAACGTCTTCGTTCCTTGCGTCGATGGCAACCATGACCGGAGCACCAAGCGCACCTTTGCCAAGGCCAGGGCAGAGCATAGCTATGGCTGGATGCTGTATTGCTTGCTTGAGCGGGAGTTTGCCAACGATGACCGCATCACGGTCCAGGTGAGCGAAGAGACCGACCTTCTTTATGATTGCGCGGGGCTTCGCTACCTTTTGACTCATGGCGATTCAATGGGGGTGAAGGGTGGCAACGGCATCATTGGTGCGCTTGGCCCCATCATGCGCGGCTATAAGAAGACGGCCGCAAGCATGGCGGCGGTTGGGCGTGGCTTTGATGTCATTGTGATGGGCCATTGGCACCAATATCTTGCGCTTCGGGATGTGCGCGTCAATGGCACGCTGAAGGGTTATGACGAGTACGCACGCCAGCAACGCTTCCACTATGAGCCACCGTCCCAAAGCCTTTGGCTGACGCATCCAAAGCACGGCATCACGCTATCTATGCCCGTCCTGGCCGATGAGCCAAGAAAGGGCGCGCAGGGCTTCAACAGCAATCTCTGATGGCTTCCAGCTCATATCGGATGCCTGACATCCTGCTAAGCGTTGCAGCGTACTGCCTGCCCATGGGGCAGACAGTAGAGATTGAATGCACGCCGTGCTACCTGAAGGGCAACAGCCACCACATATGGGTGGGCAGGTGCGCCAAATGCGGTGACATCTTAGCAAGCTGCGATGACTCGGATTGCTTTTACAACATCGAATGCCGGTGCTTGATTAACAAAGCTCGCGAATCTGAATAACGCCACTGTGATAGGTGCGCCATCCTTCACCCGGTGGCCGAACCCGGAACTGATGCGGATGCGTGCCAATGGGCTGGCCGGTGCTATCCCATGAAACTTGCCACCGGCCGGCCGCTTCTTCCGTGGCGTCGATGGTTCCAAGCACCACCGTGCTTGCTTCCTGGTCGATGCATATGCGCCATTCGACATCATAGCCGGTGCCATCCACGGGCGTTCCGGCGCTGTCTTCGTAGAGCTCGAAGGTGAACTTGGCCACATCTTCGGTGAAAAACCAATCATCAACACCAAAGTTCAAAGGTTGCGCGCGCGTCGTCATTGTGTGTCATCCTCGAGGCTGGTGAGCCACGCTTGAAGGTTGCTATGCGTTAGGTGAAGCCGCCACGGCTTGCTTGGCATCATAGCGGCTTTGGCTTCGAGTGCCACCAAGAGCTTCTTTGCGTGGTGGACCAATGCCGTGCATTCAGCATCGCAAAACACGCGAGGGCGACCCCGGCCTGGCTTGGCCGGTGGTAGCTTTTGCTGGCAGGCTTTGCAGCGCATCAAGCGGCTTGGCCGGCTTCAACAAGGTCAAGAGCTTCATGCGCGAAGCACATAATCGCTTCATTGATGAGCCAATGGACGGCCAAAAGCTCTTTGTCGTCCAGCTCCCAGGTATCAAGCTCGCAACCATCCTCATCATAAAGCTCGGACGGAAGCGCTCCCCATGGGTTGGACTTAACGCTTTGCTCTTTGACATATGCGTTGAGGGCTTCACCGTGCTCGCGGTACAGCTTCAGCGCGTCTTTACTGTTTGGGCTTAGGCATGGGCAACGCAGCTTGCGCCAATCGCTTGAAGGTCCTAAGCAAAGCAGCGAATCAAGGAAGGTGGCGCAGCTCCAATCGTAGCTTCCGGGCATCCATTCAGGTTGTTGAATTGTCATTTTTTGGGCTCCGTGTCCGTGTTGATGAATCAACTGTACGCGCCTGGGCCCATATTGCAACTATTATTTTAAAAAAAATAAGACTCAATGAAGGCGGAGCCTTATGGCCTTTTCACTTTGCTTGAAACCAACCGCTGGTACGGCACTCTATCAGCCAAGCAATCAAGCACTTCGCGCAGCTCTTTATCTTCTTTAGTGAGCTTCCCGAGCTTGGTGGTGCTGAAGGTGGCATACCGGTCAAAGACATCGCCAAGCAGGGTGCTGGTGCGCTCTGCGATGGCTTGCGCGGTCTCCATTGGTGGGAAGACTCGCTTGGTGCTGGTGCTCAATCGATACGTCCGGCCACCGGCCGTCCATTGGCCATCCGGCTCGAGCTCAAGCCTTTGCTTGATGGCGCCATCCAGCTCCCGCTTTCGGCCGTCAAGTATCTTGATTCGCGCGGCGATGTCTTCGCGCTGGCTCGCCAAGTCTTCCGGCTTTTCAAGGTCTGCCCATGCCACCGGCTCACCACCGGCTAGGACGGCTTGATAGGCTTGGCAACGCGAGCGGTAACCGCACCAGCCGCAGAGCGTTGATAGCTCCGCAGGTGTGGCAATGTCCTGGCCATCGTGGAGCGCGAGAAGCCGCTTGCCCGTCGCCAGGAGGAAGCGCTTGGTGCGCTCTGCATCTTCAGCCGTCTTCATGACGCTGATGAGCACGTCATGCCGTAGCAGGTGAAAGGTCAACTTCACCGTCTTGGCCCATGGGTAGAGCTGGCGCACGGCGAGATTGTAGACCTCCATCTGCAAACTATCTTCAGCTTCCTTGCGGCTCATCAACGCTTGATTGGTTTTATAATCGACGACTTCAACGGTATCAGAGTCAAGGCTATCGATGCGGTCGATGAAACCGACCAGCGCCAGGCGTGCGGCCGGTCCGCTATCGCCAAGCGCAACATCAAAAGCGCGTTCAACGCCGATGATATCGCGCCCGTCGATGTGGCGCTTGGCCTTAGTGACCAGCGCGCCAAGCTCGTCAATCTGCCGGTGGTCGCGAATGCCGGCATTGGCTGCAAACTCCTCGAGCTCACCAAGTGGCCGGCCGAGCGTGTATGCCTCGAGCGCAGCATGGACCGCTTTGCCGAAGTCAAGCGCGCCCGTGCTCGGCTCTTTGAGCCGGTCAAGGTAGCGGTAGCGGTAGGCTTTGGGACATCGGACCCATTTATCAACGCGGGAAAACGAAAGGTTGAGCTTCAACATGCCGGCCACCTAGAACGGCACGTCTGAGTCATCATAGCGGGCCGGCTGCGGCTGCGGCGGGAGTGGCCTACCGCCACCCTGCGGCCGGTGCTGGCGCTCGCGTTGCGATGTTGCGGCGCGGTATCCCTTCACCGTGTTCTGCGGTCCATATTGCGGGCTGCGCTCGATGCCCACCAATATCTTGCACGTGCCGTTGGCTAGCTCTTCGGGGCGGTCGAAGCCCTTGCGCTTCAGCGCGGTGCATAGCTCCGCTAGGTTTTGCCGGCCGATGTCTTGCGCGATGGGGTTTTGATGTTGCCACGTCACGTTGCTAAAAATGACGCGGTTGGTGTGCGACGGTCCAAGGATGCGCCAGCGAAACTTGAAAAAAGAGCCGGTGTTGCTTCGGTTGTCGCGGAGCTCCACGGATTCAATCTGCGCATCGTAGACCGCTGGCGGTAGCGGCTCAAACTTGTCTTGTTTGTTGGCTTTGGGCTTAACGTCTTCAACTCTAAACATCGGTCTTTCCCCCGTTAATTTTGCGGTAAATGGCTGCGAGGTTGGCCGGCTCATGGAGCCCAAGCCGGCCGCTTCGGTCCTTTGCGGTGTAGCTTGAATCAGGGTGGCATTGAAGATAGGGCTTCATCTGGCCGGTCTCTTCGTCCTGGTTCGGGATGAGCGCCAAGACTTCATCCACCAGATATGGGATGGCCTGGCTTAGTCGCTTTCCAGGGAATGAAGGCGCGTAGAGCATCCGGCCTTGGTCATCCTGCAAGCGCTCTTGCTTGGCCAGCAACACCACGTTGCAAGGAAGCGACCGTACAGCGCGCACGAAGCGAACCACGCTGTCTTGCATTTCGCCGTAGGCTTGCCGTGGGTCTCGGCTTTGCTCTTTTAGGTTGTTTAGCAGGCTTTCAGCGAGCTCGCTGATGCTATCGACAATGACCCATGTGTATGGTTGCGGCTTTTGCTGCGACAGCCATCCGAACATCTGGCGGAGCTCTTCCCATCCGCCAAGCTCAACCGCTGCAATCTCGACATCTCGAAGCGATAGCAAGCCGTTTTCAACGCTCAAGATAAGCGTGCTTTCAGTCTGGCCGGTGGTGCGGCTCAAGTATGTCTTGCCGGCACCACTAGGTCCGTGAATGACGGCCGTGATGTGGGCGTCTTGACGGCCTAAAGTGGTGGTTATCTCAAAGGGTGGTTTCATGCGTTTTTATCCTTGTTCAATGATGTTCGCAGACCATCAGGCCGTCTATTAGTGCTTTAGCCTCGCTATCGACCCATCGGCCGACCGGTGTGACACCACTAAAGACGCGGAACTTGTTGGCGCGAAGCCGGCAATGAAGCCGTGGGTCGTCGTTTTCTTGCCTCACGAGCGCCAAAAGACATCCCAGCGTGGCGGGGTCGGAGAAGTCTGGCCAAGGCTGCAACAGCTGTTCAGCCTGAGCGGTTAGCGACATTGATGAGTGAAACTCTCGCAAGCGCATCCAAGCCGGGTTTTTAGTGGTTGGGTCGAATCCGCGCACCAGCATCCCCGGCATCCAGCGCCACCGCTTTCGGTTGGTAGCGTATCCGCCTAATTGCTGATAATTCATGCCGTTTCATCCTCGCTCTTGATGTGGTCGATGCGCTCGAGCATCAACGCGGTGATGGTCCGAAGCGTGGAGACGGCATCGGCCAGATTCATCAGTTCAAGCGGCGCGGGTGCATAGTCCCGGCCAGCGGCGCGAAGGGCGATGTTGACATCGGCCAAGCTATACTCAAGCTGGTTGTAAATGTCGGCGCGCTGTTCGCTCATGGGACGCTTGTGGCTCTCGAACCACTGAAAGAGATGGGCGGCCGTGGCCGGTGCATCGGTAAGCCCCATGGCAGCATCTATGCGGTCATACATCGTCATGATAGGTCACTCCTGCGGTCGCTGTATCGCGTCCGTGTCTAGTCGGTTATCCTGACCCAACGGTGAAGCGTCATTCCTGGCGCGTCAACATTTTTTTCACCTTTTGAGCTTGCCTTTCTCGAATGCTTTGGCGGTTACTACGTGAGCCGCCCATGGCGGTGGAGTGTTTTAATGGATGACCGTAAACAGACACAAAAGCGCGTGGTTGAAGCCACAGAGCCGCGTTGGTTCGTTTGCTGCGTGGTGTGCAGGACGCACGCAGCGTGCGCGAGCGATGGCGGTTGCGTGCTCGGATTTAGCGAAGCCCAACGTGCGCTAATCAGTACCAAACTTGGGGAAGCATGACGATATTTGGAAAAGCGGCAGAGACGTACGCCACCATGGGGTGGCGGGTGTTCCCATGCGAGCCACGCGGCAAGCGTCCGGCCGTTGTGGACGGCCAGCGGATACGATGGACGGAGCAAGCCACCGATGACCTTGAGACGGTGCGCGCATGGTGGCAAGCCATGCCGGATGCCAACGTGGGGTTGGTGACGGGGTGGCCTGGGCCTGGCGTGGTTATTGACATCGATGACCCGGAGCTGATGACGGCCGTTGATTGGCCTGAAACGTTGACGGCCAAAACGGGAAGCGGGGGCTTCCATCTGTACTATCAACCGCGCGAGACCTTGAGCAATAAGACCGGCAATCTGCCCAAAGGCATCGACGTGAGGGGGTGCGGGACCGGTTATGTGATTGCACCACCTTCGATGCACGCGAACGGCCAGCCTTATGAATGGCTTGAGACCAGCGCATCCGACCGGCTAGATACGTCTACCGTTGACGATTGGTGGGCGGCATTGATGCCAAAGTGGCTGACCGATTGCGTACAAGGCCGCGCGCCATGGCCTGGCAAGCAATCCGAAGCGCAGGCGCTATCCTTTCGCGTGGATGAAGTGCAGCCGCGCTTGCCACTGGCCATTGAAGAGCGCGCGAGACGGTGGCTTGAAAAGGCAGAGCCAGCCATTCAAGGCAGCAACGGCCAGACGACGCTTTTCGAGGTGGCGAGCCACCTTTGCGGCTTTGGCCTGTCTTTGGGCGAAGTGCAAGACATCCTATGGCGTGAGTACAACTCAAGATGCGTGCCACCGTGGGCGCCGAACGAGCGCGGGCAGTTCGAGCGGCATGTCCGCGAAGGCTACATGAAGGGTCCGGTGCCGATTGGCGACAAACTTGATGACGCGACCACGGCGGTCGCGGTAAGTATGAATTCGCCACCGGTCGCGACCGACGATGACGGTTATCCACCATCCTCCAAGTCTGGTGATGACGGTGCGGCCGGTGGCGTGTCTTCCTGGCCACCCCCGGCGCAGCTCGAACCCGACTTTGAGCGCTTGCCTTTCCCGGTGGAAGTGCTTCCGGGGTGGCTGCGACGGTGGGCGGTTGAATTGTCCGAAGAGACGCAAACGCCGGCAGAGATGGCCGGCATGATGGGCCTTTGCGCGATGGCTGCGGCGGTTGCCAAAAAGCGCGTGGTGCATCTGGCTGGTGGTTGGTATGAGCCGTTGAACCTATGGGCCATCGTGGCGATGCTTCCGAGCTCGCGCAAAAGCCCTGTTTTCGCTTCAGCGCTTGCGCCGATTAACGAGTGGGAGCGAGAGCGAGCCGAAGCGATGCAAACGGATATAGCGGTGGCTGGCCATACGATGGCAGTCGAGAAAGGCCGGCTCGAGCAGCTCAAGACCAAGGCTATCAAGACCAAGCATCCGGCAGAGCAAGCGGATTTGGCCGATCAGATTGAGCGGAAGCAACGGGACATTGATTGCCTGCCCGTGCTGAAAGCGCCACGGCTCGTGGTGGACGATGTCACGATGGAGATGCTTGCGACCGTGCTGGCCGACCATGACGGCCGGATAGCCATCATGAGCGATGAGGGTGCGGTGCTTGGGATTGCGGCGGGACACTATTCGAGCGGCAAGGTGCATGCATCCACGCTTTTGAAAGGGTATTCAGGTGGAGACATCCGCGTTGATAGGCGGAACCGCCAAGAGTTCGTGCGAAACGCAGCCATCACGCTTGGATTGACCGTCCAGCCGGCCATCGTTCGGGGTGCGCTGGCCAATGAGCAGTTCGCCGGCAACGGCTTGCTTGCGCGGCCGCTGTACTCATTTCCCGAGTCTAACGTGGGAAGCCGGAAGGGCTTCCTTGATGTGGAGCCGATGACTCATGCAGCGCGGCAGGGATACAACCAAGGCATCCGTTGGCTGTGCTCGATGCCGATGCCAAGCGAGCCTGAGGTAATGGCCTTCGAGTGTGAAGCCATTCACCGGCTTAACGCATGGAGCAAACAACTGGAGCCGACGTTGAAGCCGACCGGTGAGAATTGCATCATTGGGGAGTGGGCCGGCAAGCTAACGGGCACTCTTGCGCGAATCTGTGCGCTTCTCTGGCTGGCCGACGACGGGCGCGGAGACATACCGCTTGAAGTGGTTGAACGCGGCTTGGTGCTTGGCTCTTACTTCATCAATCATGCGCACTATGCCTTCGCGCATCTTCGAGACAATGACGAATACCGAGGCTGTCTCACTATCCTCGAGAAAGCGCGCGATGAAGGATGGCCAGGGCAAAGCGTTAGGCTCCGCGACCTCTGGCGGTTGCTTACGCGACGCTTCGGTAACAAGCGCGAAGCGTTCGATGCGGCGGTTGACACGCTGCATCAAATGGGGTGGATACAGCCGGTGAAGATTGGGCGAGCTCATGGCGTGATGTTCCATCCCGATGCCAAGGCTTATCCGAGCTCTGAAGGCTGAAGGATTCGCGCCGAAACACGCACCAAGGGTGCGCACAAGTGCGCGATTGAGCAAGGCTTCTTTAAAATGTCACCCCCCTTTGTGCAGGTGTCATTCTTATGGGGTTTTACGCAAAACGAGCTACCTAAAATCAAAGGGTTACGGGGTGCTTGTCACCCCCCTTTGTGCAGGATGTCACCCCCCTTTGTGCAGGTGGATAACCAGTGCTCACAAGTGCGCACTTCTGCGCACAAGTGCGGTGTGTCCAATCGGATACAGTGGACGCTTGAAGATACACGTTGACTGAAACAATGACCGGGCAGTCACGTTTTGACCTCCAAACTGTCAACGGTGTCAACGCTCTGTCAACGCTTCCGTTGACACTTATTCGCTAGCCATATCAAGGGCTTAGGCCAAAGTGTCAACATGTCAACGGGGGTGCGGTAGTTGGAAAGCTAAAGCTAGCCACTTTTTGAAAAAGCGTAATGATATTATATATATATGTATATATATAAAATTGACTTTATAGTGACGTTGACGCTTTTGTCTTTACGCGAGAAAGGCCAAAAACGTTGACACTTTGGCCTAACCCTATGCAATTGTTGAGCAATATGTGTCAACGCTACCGTTGACAGCTGTTGACACTTTGAAAAAACGCTTGCGTGTTGCATAGTTGCAGAGTGGCCAGCGTTGACAGTTTGGCCGAAAGCGTTGACAGTTTGAGGTTGAGCATGATTGTGATCGGCATTGATACCGGCTTGGCGAATCTTGGCTGGTGCGTTGTGCGGCTCGAAGATGAGCGCATCAAAGGCGCTGGCGTCATCCGAACCAAGCCTAGTGGCAAGCTCCCAAAGCATCGCGATGACGCGCGCCGCATCGAAGAGCTATGCCGTCCGCTCCGGTCAATTTGCGAAGTCTACAAGCCTGACCTGATGCTCATCGAAGCCCCGGCCGGCTCGAAGAGCTCGCGTGCTGCGCTTGGTCTTGGCTATGGTTACGCAGTGGCGTTGAGCGTGGCAGACGGCCAAAACATTCCGTGCTTGACTCTGCCAGCTTCAGCCGGAAAGATGGCGGCTGGAGGCAGTCGAAGCGCCACAAAAGGCGCGGTGGCTGATGGTGTTTTGAACAAGTGGCCCGAGCTATACGGCATCGCTCATGAGGCGGTTGGTCGCGCAAAGCGAGCGGTTGAGCACGTTTACGATGCCGCAGCGCTGGTCATGGCATACCAAAAGGAAACCAATGGTTGAGAAGATTGCTGGCGGTCCGTTGGTCAAAGCGGACGAAGATGCAGCGCCAGTGCCCAAAGATAAGCGGCTGGCCAATGCCACGTTGATTGGACTGGCGAACGCGGAGGTTGACGCTGAAGGTGTGGTGCAATCTCTTGGTGATGCGTTGCCGTTCACCTATCGCATTGAGCGGGAAGCGCTGGTGCTTCGCAACGATGATGCCAGCGTGGTGATTGGGTGGGGCTTGGTGAAGGCTTTTCGCGCCGCCCTTGGCGAGCTCGACGCGCGCGAGAACACGCGATTGGCTTGGAGGTATCGCGATGAGCAGGGGTGAACCAGCACCGGAGAAAGATGGCTGGCTGGAAGTGAGCCAGATGCTGCGAGACGCTAGGCTAACGGCTGGCCTTGGGTATGTTGGCCTGGCGCGGCTCATGCTTGAGCCGGGGTGCGACCCGAAGCGGTTGAACGCCAAGCGTCAATCCATCTGGCACCTTGAAAACAACCCCGGCCACAAAGGTCCGTGGGCTTCCACCATCGAAGACATCGCGGCTGCGCTCAACATCAAGGTCACGTTCGATGGGACCCGGTGGTCATGGCATGGCAATGATTGAGCGCGGGTCCTTCCTAGGGGGTGGGTATGCAGGTGGCCGCGCGTG
>Ga0181588_10002918_pt1 | contig 14588 bp, 10 predicted proteins | sample 071ome_26_FD_148607 | JGI IMG/M metagenome (GOLD analysis project Ga0181588, IMG submission 148607) | Coastal salt marsh microbial communities from the Groves Creek Marsh, Skidaway Island, Georgia - 071409BT metaG (spades assembly) | ecosystem: Environmental > Aquatic > Marine > Intertidal zone...
AGTAATAAACCGAATGGTACCGGCGTATCCGCACATACCTGAGCAGCCATGGCCGCCAACAAGAAGAGCCAATATTTCAACAACGGGCGCCGAATCATAGGAACAGCCCCTCATATTACGCAAAAAAAACCCGCCTTGGTGAGGCGGGCAGAGGCTGAAACAGATCCCGACACAGCATCTCCCAAAGGGGTCGGAGCCGCTGCTTGCTATCAAGATCTGGGCAGGACGATACGCTCGGAGTATCATTACCACTAATGTTATTTTTTGATGGCATTCAGTCCTAAACGTTATGGAGCTCGCGCGTTTTGAACCTCAATAGACTGGCAAAAATAGATCTTAATCTATTGGTTTCATTGTATATTTTGCTAGAGGAAGGCAGCGTCTCACGGGCAGCCGATCGACTCTCCGTGACACAACCGGCGATGTCCAAGACATTGGGTCGACTTCGCGAAACCTTCGACGACCCGCTGTTTGTGCGCAGCAAACGTGGCATTCAGCCCACACCGCGCGCCCTTGGCCTCGCTGCAGACCTGAAGAGCATACTGGGGCAAGTTGACGCCGTGCTGGATGCGGGTGATTTCTCCCCCGCGTCCTACCGCGGCGAGATTACGCTAGCGATCTCGGAATACGTTGGTTTCACACTGCTGCCGCCCCTCTCAGCCAGGCTCCAGTCGAGTGCTCCGCGTCTTAGATTGCGGACCATTACACGGGCAGAGCGGCAGCTGGATCAACTGGCCAACGGCGAGCTGGACTTCGCAATACAAATCCAGCGAGACGAGTATCCGCCTGAGTACTCTGTTTCGCCGCTGGCAGCCTCCCCGCTCGCCATTTTTGTGCGTCAGGAACATCCGCTGGTTGACCAAACGTTAACCAGCCAATTAGTGCGCCAATATCCGCAAGTCGCGTTGTACGTCGCAGACAGGGAGGAACTCATTGGCGGGCGCATGTCTGCCCGAGGCCTATTCGAAAGCGACAGGGGCGTGCTCGAAACCTCTCACTTGCTGACCGCATTCGAGATACTGAGAGAGACGGACTATCTGCTTATCTGCCCCGCTTACCTTGCACGGAATGAGGGAGCAACGCGCGACATTGCCGCACTGACCCTGCCCGTAGACTTGACCTTTAGCGTGCAGTATTCGTTGATTGCTCACAAGAGAACTGAGAACTCGCCTGTGCATCAGTGGCTGTGGCAGGAAATTATCGACACCGTGCAATCAATGCGATTCAGGACTGTGCATCGAGGATAGTCCTGCCCTCGCTGCGCATCACTCGGACAAGTGTGTGATAATAGGCAAGCCTCTCCTCGTTGTATTTCCATGATCCAGACTCAAACAAAGTCCGTGCCGCGCTTTGCTACGCCGATCATCGAGACACACTGTCACCTCGATTATCTCGACGGCGAGCAGCTTCAGGATACACTCGCCGCCGCAACAGCGTCGGGCATCGAGCGAATCGTCACCATTGCCGTGTCAGCCGATAATCTGGAATCCGTTCGCGCTATCGCACGCACCCACGAGCAGGTCTGGTGCACTCAAGGCATTCACCCACATGAAGCAGATAGCTGGAGTGAAGAGATACATCTGGCCGTGAAATTGGGCTGCAAAGATGCAAAAACGGTAGCGATCGGAGAAATCGGCCTCGACTATCACTACGACCATGCGGACCGTAAAGCGCAAGCCCGCTGTTTCGAAGCGCAGCTTAACCTCGCCAAAGAGCTCGATTTACCCGTGGTCGTCCATACGCGAGACGCCGATGAAGATACGCGAGCGATCCTTGCTAACCACAGCCAGCATCTGGCGCGGAAAGGCGTCATCCATAGCTTTACCAGTTCCCTCGAGCTCGCTGAATTCTGCCTCACCGAGGGATTTCTGCTGGGTTTTAACGGCATTGTGACATTTCGCAACGCGGACAATGTGCGCTCGGTTGTCGAAGCAACGCCGGCGGACAGTATTGTGCTTGAGACCGACTCCCCTTATTTGACACCAGTGCCCTTCCGCGGGCGCCCCAATGCACCACACTACCTCCCGCTGATTGCGGAGGCGGTCGCTGAAATCAAAGGGATGGACATAGAGCCCTTTTTGCAGCTGACCCGGCGCACCAGCCACCAACTGTTCTTTTAATCGATGAGCGAGCTCTTCATTCCCGGCCAACGCTGGGTTAGCCATGCGGACAGCACCCTGGGACTGGGGATTGTCACCCAGGCTGACGAACGACGAGTCACACTTCACTTTCCAGCTGTGGAAGAGGAGCGCGTTTACGCGATCGATCGAGCCCCGTTGACGCGGTTGCTGCTAAAAAAAGGGGATCGACTGACTCGCATCGATGGCACGGAGATGACGGTTACTGCCGTCCAGCATCGGTCAGGCGTCATGACCTATGAGGCGGCTAACGACGTCGGGGACGTATTTTGTGTCACCGAGGCCGAGTTAGATGCGCACATTGAACTTAACACCCCCATTGAACGTCTGATCAACAACCAGCTGGGCAAACTTGCCGACTTTGACCTGAGGCGGATTACTCTTGAGCATAGCGCAGCAGATCGGCGCTTCGATCTGCGGGGTTTGCTGGGCGCTCGAACCGCCCTCCTCTCCCATCAGCTTTATGTCGCCACAAGCGTAGGCAAGCGATTTGCGCCGCGCGTCCTGCTCGCCGATGAGGTTGGTCTCGGCAAGACCATTGAAGCGGGCTTGATTCTCAATCAACAATTGTTGCTCGGGCGCGCCAACCGGGTACTCATTCTAACGCCAGAAAGTCTTGCCCATCAGTGGCTCATCGAAATGCAGAGACGGTTTCATCTGTCCTTTTCACTGCTGAACAAGCAACGCCTGGAGGACGCTGACCCAGAGGAAGAGTTCGCTGAAAACAATTTGATCATCTCACCACTGACATTATTCGAGAGCGAGGGAGACGTAACCCAGGTCGTAAACGCGCTCGACTGGGATATGGTCATTGTCGATGAGGCGCATCACATTACCGGCCTCACGGAACCGCGCACGCCTTTAGGCGACTTCGTGAGCACGCTATCGGGAAACACGAAAAGTCTGCTGCTGCTGACCGCCACCCCCGAACAGGCCGGACTCGAGAGCCATTTCCACAGGCTACAGCTGATCGATCCGGCGCGGTTTACTACATTTGAGCACTTCCAAGAAGAGCAACACCGGTACAGCGAATGGAACAGCACCATTGAACAACTAGAGGCAGGCGACAAACCTCAGTTGCCGGCCGGAGTCACCCGCGAAGAAGACCCCGAGCAGCAAATACAGCAACTCGTCGATCGCTACGGGACGGGCCGAGTGCTGTATAGAAACACCCGCAAAGGCATCGCGGGATTCCCTCAACGATACCTGCACGCACACTCTCTAGTCGCCCCCGAGCTTTACACAGATCAATCTGGGGAATTACACCCAGAGACGTCACACTCAGAAGAAATATGGATTGCTGCTGATCCGAGGGTCCGCTGGCTGGAAGAGCAACTAAAAACACTCCGCCCGCAGAAGGCGCTCGTCATTTGTGCGCACCGCGAGACTGCCATCGCGTTAGAGCATCACTTACATCTTCGAGCGGGCGTGCGCTGCGCCGCCTTTCACGAAGAATTAACCCTGATAGAGCGAGATCGAGCAGCCGCCTACTTTGCTGAAGACGCCGGTGGCGCTCAAGCACTGATCTGTTCAGAGATCGGAAGCGAAGGTCGCAATTTTCAGTTTGCCAAGCATCTCATCTGCTTCGACCTGCCGTCGCACCCAGATTTGCTGGAACAGCGCATTGGCCGCCTAGATCGAATCGGTCAAGGGAAAGATATTCACATTCACGTACCTTATCTCCAGGCCACCGCACAAGAAGCCTTATTTAAATGGCTCGATAGTGGCCTCAACGCCTTTAGCAGCACATGCGCGGTGGGCTACCAGTTGTTCGCTGAATTTGGCGACGCCTTGGGGCAAACATTGCACAATGATGTTGAGTTAATGCGTCTCATTGACGCCACTAGCTCCCGCCGCACGCTATTGCAACAGGAGAGCGAGCGCGGCCGAGATCGCCTGTTGGAGAGAAACTCGCACAATCCACAACGTGGGGGCGAAATCATCGCCGCACTGGAGGCACGCGAGTCAGCGAGTGAACTGAGCGAATTCACAGAGCTGCTATTCGACCGGCTCGGTATCGAGGTCGACTATCTCGAGGAGAACCTTTCTTTGGTTCGCCCGACCGAAAATTTGCTGACGGGGCAACTACCGGGGCTGGGTGAGGACGGCGCGACTGCGACTTATGATCGTCAGACTGCGCTGTCGCGCGACGATGTGATGTTTTTAACTTGGGAGCATCCCATCGTGGTCGAATCGATGAGCGCGCTTCTGGGTGGCGATATCGGCAAGGCGAGCTTGGGGACTTTCAAGCACCGAGGGGTCCCCGGTGGCACCGTTTTGCTGGAGGCCATTCACCGAGTCGAGTGCATCGCGCCTCGCCATCTCGAGACCGGGCGATTTTTAGATGAAACCGTATTTCGCAGCCTCCTTACCCCCGACGCACGCGAGGTTGGCGACAAGCTTTCCGCGCAGTTTTTGAGCGAGCACCTGCAACCTGTGCCTACCGCAACCAGCGCAGCCGCGCTCAACAAGCTGCGACCTGTTCTGGAAAGCGTTTTCACCGAACTCGAGCACCGCGCTCAGCAGGTCAGCGCCGAACGTCGCCTCGCCTCAATCCAGTCTGCACAGGCTTACTTTGACGCGGAGATCAACCGCCTGCTACACCTGCAATCAATAAACCCGTCAATCAGCGCCGATGAGGTCGCTTCACTATCACGGCAAAAAGAAGCCTGCCTAGAAGCTCTCAAACAAACAGCGCCAGTGCTCGAGGGGCTGCGAGTTTGCGTAGCGGTATAGCGACTTTTACTCGGGGCGATACCATACCGGAGAGGTGTAAGCGCGCTCTTGAATGATGTCGGGGCGACGCGTGTCCGTATCTGGATTGTTAAGCGCCAACTTGTCTAATAGCGAGTGCCTCGCCGTTGGAATTTGCAAAACCCTCACGTAATAAAATGCCGACTCAGCCGCATTAAATGTCGGGTCATACCAAGTTGTCCGCAAGCTGGCAGCCCCGATACTGTTTACCGTAAAACCGGTCTCTAGATCCACGCTGACACCAACGGGCAATAGCGTGCCATCCGCCTGAACGCGGCCTTCACCCGCCCACGCAACATCAAATATTGTCTCGTGCGTGTCGCCGGCCGCATCGATCCAGCCTTTCACGACTTGAATTCGATCCAGATACGCATCTTTGGGGTCAGCATGGGCCTCTATTAATAGCGAGAAGCGATCACCCGCATCAGCCCCCACGATTTCCCCACCCATCGGTACCGCGTCCTCGATCACATTATTAGGGAAATCAGGCGCATCAATCACGCCACTAGTGATATTCAACCCTGCAAATGTCCGAACTGCGATTCGGGGGCCACTGGTCGCGAAGACTTCCCGCCGCCGCATCGCCGAAAGAATAGCTTCGCGCGTGTTTTCGGTCGCCCAGACGGCTGCGAGTCCCGAAGCGCTCATGCCCCAGCCAAAGGTACCCCGAGCGTCGTCAGACCACCCCCCGGATTTACGCGAGGGCACTGAGTCGGTCGCCATCTTGCCGTGGAAATTAGCCTCCTCTGCAGATGCCAGCCCTGTGTGAGAATCAGTCGAGCCAATGACACCAAACTGAAACGGGTTCAGTTGCAGCGACCGCTCGAGTATCAGGCCGTTTTTAAGACCGCTGCGAATATAATCGCCGGGCTTTGGCACGTAGTCGGTCCACTCTCGCTGGATGTAATATGGATAAGTTTCAAACTCCGCAAAGGCATCCTCCGGAGAAAGCACCGGATGCGTCTCGGAATCCCCTTTGATCTGTGTAATTTCAACAACGGGCTCCCAATAACGCCGAATAGCCGCGTAATCCTTACTGATGTCATCACCACGAATATCGCGGGTATCGAACATAGATCCTTTAGAGATGTTGGAGTTGTGCGGAATCGCGATAAAGTTGCCGCCCGTCGCCGCGCTCGTCTCCTCGAGCCACGCCCATAGATCGCTGGGATAAGAACTGTCATGAAAGCCAAAAGGCGCGAAGGTTTGTGCTTGCTGCGCGTTAATATCAGCCATCACGATACGGTGTAGGTTTGCGCCTCCTGGGATCAGCGAGTACTCCCAGCCGATCAACGCGGTGAATTCGCCCGGCTGGTTGTGCGCATCGGCGGTGTCGGTGATCAACTTCCAAGTATCAATCTCAGCGCTCGGCTGCCGCGGAATCAACCCGGATACCCGCTCCTCTTCCCAGTTCTCCATCGCAGTTGCTGCGTCGGGGTATGGTTTTGGGAGAATCGAAGTGAACAGCTCTCTTCCGGACTGATCATCCACGGCATCACGCACCAAATATTGGACAATGCGCGTCCATATCTGGTCGCGCCATCCCAAACCCTCGGTCACCACAGGGTTGAAATACAGACTTCGGATAACCCCGAGATACTCGGCATGATCGGAGACCACCAAAAAATCCAAAGGCGTGCCTATCTGCACTCGCGCCTTATGCCCGGGGTGTTCTACCGGTATTCCTTTTGCATAGCGGTAGGCAATATCCGGGGTAGCGGTGAGGTTGCCGTTAGTGAAGGCATCAGAAGAATACGTCGAGTGGAGATGGGTGTCCCCCCATAACAAGATCTTTTCCTCGGCGGCCGCAGGCAGCGCCGCAACAAGCGACGAAATCAACGCACCCGCGCCCAGCACGGATATCAAAGCCAACACGTGGCTCGATTTCCTCAGCAACCCACGATCCAGTCTGTCGATACCTTTTAAGAAACAACACAAATCACGCATCGTACTTCTTCCATCAAGTCCGTCGGGCAAAACAAACGCCGCCTGAAAAGATCTGATAACGCTACTTACCCTGCCAATTGGGCTGGCGCTTTTGGAAAAACGCTTTAATCGCCTCTTTCGAATCGTCGCTCGAAATACAAAATGCCTGCAGCGCCGCTTCTTTAGAAATGGTGTCCGCTAAATTATGGGAAGCCGCAAAAGCGAGCGACTCCTTTGCATATCTCAGTCCTAGCGGAGAGCGATTGGCCAGTTCCTGCGCATAGGCCATGGCGTGAGCCGCAAAGTCTTCGTCAGGCAGGATCCGATTAACCAATCCCCAGTCGAGTGCTTTTTCGGGCGAGAGCTTTTCCCCAAATGCCATTAACTCGAAGGCGCGCTTGGCACCCACTAAATTGGGCAACAACCAGGTAGCGCCTCCGTCCGGCACCAGCCCGATGCCCACAAAAGGCTGATAAAGAAAGCTGCTCTCGGCCATCACGGCCAAATCGCAAGCCATCGCATAGGAATAGGAAATGCCAGCGCATGGACCGTTAATGGCGGCTATCCAGGGCTTTCTCGCATGGTGTATGGCCAGCACACCAGGCTTGTATTCCGCGTTGAGTTGATCCTCCACGCCCTCGCCCCCAGCCGGCATGGGCTCCGAGGTATCCGATAAATCCGCCCCAGCACCGAAAGCTCGTCCCGCACCCGTAAGGACCACGACCCATATGTCGTTATCTGCATTGACTTCCAATGCTGCTCTCAGGAATTCGCGGCGGAGCGTGCCATTAAAACTATTCAGTTTGTCTGGACGATTAAAAGACACGCGGGCAACACGTCCCTCGCGCTCAATCAATATGGTTTCGTATTCGCTCATCACTCCCTCCGATCGTCTTCAGCTACCTTGTACTGCAGCGCCTGTCTCCAAGAGCGCGGCCAACTCAGATTCCGACACGCCCGCACCCTCCAAAACCGCCACCGTGTCCGCGCCGAGCGATCGGGTACCGTGGCGAATTTCCGAAGGGGTTCTATCAAATCGAGGCGCGGGGCTCGGATGAATCAAACCGTCCACCTGCGAGTACACCGACCGCTCGCTGTTGGCCGCATACGCGGGCGCTTCTACCATGGTCAACACGGGGGCAAAACACGCGTCGCTACCCGCCATGATCGCGTCCCATTCATCTCTGGTTTTTGTTTTCAACACTGCGGCCAGCTTTTCTTTCAGCTCGGGCCACTGCGCGTGATCGTGTTGCGCCTGAAATTGCGCATCAGTCACTCCTGCGCGCGCGAGCAATTCGGCATAAAACTGGGGTTCAATCGCTCCGATTGCGACGTACTTCCCATCGGCGCACTCGTAGGTATCGTAGAAGTGGGCCGCACCATCGAGCAAATTCGCCTCTCTTGATTCTGCATTCCAGGCGCCGATTTGCTCGAAGCCCTGCATCATCCACATCAGCTGCGCCGTGCCGTCCACCATCGCCACATCGACGACCTGCCCCTGCCCAGATTTGGAAGCCTCAAGTAGCGCTGCAAGAATACCGGTTACCAGGAGCATCCCGCCTCCGCCAAAATCTCCAACGAGGTTCAGCGGTACCACGGGGCGCTCACCCCTTCTCCCAATGGCATGGAGCGCGCCAGTAATCGCGATATAGTTCAGATCATGACCCGCAGCCTGCGATAGAGGGCCCGTCTGACCCCAGCCGGTCATGCGCGCGAAGACAAGTCGTGGATTTCTGCCCAAGCAGGCATCAGGCCCGAACCCCAGTTTTTCACATACGCCGGGCCGATATGGATCAATTAACGCGTCCGCTTGCTCGACCAAAGTCATCAATGCATCCAGCCCCGCCGGCTGCTTTAGATCCAGCACAACAGATTTTTTATTCCTTCCGCTGACGGGCTCCGCAACCTTAGGGTCCGCAGCCCCCGGACGCTCGATGCGTATGACTTCGGCGCCCATGTCAGCGAGGATCATCCCTCCCATGGGCGCCGGGCCGATACCGGCAAGCTCAATAACTCTGTAACCGCTCAAGGATCCCATCTGACTAAGTACCCTCAAAAATTGCGCTGATTGAACGCATCATAGTGGTCGCCCAGACAATGACGCCCGATAATCAATTTCATGATCTCCGAGCTACCCGCGTAAATCGTGGCGATCTTCGCATCCGCAGACTGCCGGCTGATCGGGTACTCGTCCATAAATCCAGCACCGCCGTGGAGCTGCAGCCCCTCATCCGCTACCCGCTGCTGCAACTCCGAGGTTTTCAATTTCGCGATTGCGGCATCTTCCGCCGACAACGTTCCTGCATTAAACGCCAAGGCCGCCTGATCGACATAGCACTGGGCGATGTCAAGCTCTGCTCGAAGCTCCGCCATCTTGAACTGCGTGTTTTGCATGGTAGCGAGGGGCTTGCCGAAAACTTCCCGCTCACGCACAAAGTCCGCCGTCAAATCCCAGGACAGTTGCGCCGCGGCAAGATAGCCCATTGCGCCCAACAACCGCTCCTCGGCGAGTCCTTCCATTAAGTAATAAAAACCTTTGTGTGCTTCGCCCAATACGTTTGCCTTGGGGACTTTTATGTCATTGAAGAACAGCTCGGCAGTATCCTGCGCCTTGAGCCCGAGCTTTTTTAGATTGCGGCCCCGCTCGAATCCCTCCCACGCTGCCTCTACCAAAAATAGGGTCATCGCATGGGGGTTGCTTTGCGGATCGGTTTTGGCCGCCACCACGACGAGATCACAGTTGATACCATTGGAGATGTAAGTCTTCTGACCGTTCAGTACCCAGTGATCGTCGTGCTCTACAGCATGCGTCCGCATGCCAGCCAAGTTACTGCCTGCGTCGGGCTCGGTCATGGCAACGGCAAGGATGATATCGCCGGAAACCGCTCCGGGAATGTACCTTTCGATTTGCTCTTCGGTCCCAAAGCGCGTGATGTACGGCGCCACAATACGGCTGTGCAGAGAGCCAAACCAGTCGCTACAGCGCGCATAAGCCAACTCCTCGATGATGACCTGCTCCCAGCGGATGTCGTAGTCGTCCATGCCGCCAAAGCGCTCGGATGGCCAAACCATCAAAAAGCCTTTTTCACCCGCCTTTTTGAAGATATCCCGATCGACTACGCCCTGCTCTCGGAAGCGCTCCATATGCGGGACGACTTCCTCGGCCAGAAATCGCCGATACGCCTCACGAAACATAGTCTGCTCGTCAGTAAATTGCCTGGTGAGCATACTGCCCTCCTCTTAAAGTCACTCAACAAAGATCGGCCATTTCAGCCACCAGCACTCGCTACGCGTCAATCTATCGATTGCCCCGAACTTATCTCCCCCGACATCAGCGGGCCGCGCTCGAACACCCCACTTCCGGCTTCTCAGCCGCTTCAATCTGCGGAAGCGGGGTCCAGCACTTCACGTAGCTCGCGCTTCAAAAATTTGCCGTTAGCATTGCGCGGGAGTGGTTCAGCGAGAAACCACACATACTTCGGAACTTTAAAAGCGGCTAGCCTTGAGCCCATATGCTCCCGGAGTCCGGGCGCATCAAGCATGGCGTCGGGCTTCAGGTGCACGGCCACACCCACCTCCTCCCCGAGGCGGTCGTCAGGCACCGCAAAAGCAACGGTCTCCAATACCGCGGGATGCGTGTACAGCGCGCCCTCCACCTCGGCGCAATAAATATTCTCACCGCCACGCAAAATCATGTCTTTGGCGCGATCCACCAGATAAAGAAAGCCGTCCTCATCGAAGTAGCCAATATCTCCCGTGTGCAACCAGCCGTCGATGATTGTCTCGGCCGTCGCTTCAGGCCGGTTCAAATAACCCTTGATCACCGGAGCCCCCTTGACCAACAACTCTCCAGCCTCGCCAACCGGCAGCACATCGCCATCCGCGTTAACGACCTTACCCTCCAACGTGGGGACCAAAGGACCGCAGCTCTGTGGCCGGGCAACAAACAGATCGCCCGTCGTATACGTGGTGATGCCGCAGACCTCCGTCATGCCATATCCCTGCGCCGGTTTTGCACGCTTTGTCGTCTCAACAACCTTGCCCGGCAGGTCTGGATGCATCGCCGCACCTCCGCCGCCCAATGAGTTGAGGCTCGACGTATCGAAGTCGTGAAAATCCGGATGCGCAAGTAGCTCCCGCGTCATCATCGGGACAGCGCTCAACGTGTTGACCTGCTCCCGCTCGATTAATTTCAGCGCTTCAAGTGTGTCCCACTTGTACATCAATATGAGTTTGCCACCGCCAACGGTTCCGCCCTGCATCACGCAATTATTCGCCGTGACATGAAAAAGCGGTGTCGCCACGAGGGACGTGGGCGCAGGCGCTGACACCGGCGCCTCGACCTTCTCGCCTCGATTCATCGCCTGCGTTGTCGCGAATATCTGGCCCATCGCAGCAACATTCATGACGTTATGAACGCACCCACGATGGGTTAACTGCGCGCCTTTAGGGCGCCCGGTGGTGCCCGACGTATAAAAAATACACGCGTCATCATCGGGATCAATTGGAGTCGTCGCAAGCTCACCCACTGCAGATACGGTGTCAGCCCATTGCACCGCCGCCACCGGCGGCGAGGGGTCGCGAACCGCGACAACCGCCATGTCCGGGAAATCGCACGCAATTTCAAAAAAGGTCGCTAATCTTTGGTCGTCCGCAACAAGCAACTTGGGCTCGGAGTCATTGAGGGCATATGCCATTTCGTCGGCGACCCACCACGCGTTCATGCCTACGACGACACCACCGACCGCGATCACACCCCAGTACGCCAGAATCCACTCTGGGTAGTTGCGCATTGCGATCGCGACCCGATCACCTGACCCAATCCCCTGAGAGGTCAACCACGCAGAAAAATTGGCAACGATCTGCCCCGCCTCTGCGTAAGTTAACCGCTCGTCACCGTAGACGATGTATTCCTTATCACCGTAGCTTTGGCCTAGGAGCCAAAAATCGCGCAGACTGCCCGGTGCGTGCTTGTAGGCTTTAATCTCGTGGCCCGCCCGTTCAATCGTCGACACCTCTAAAAAAGCGCCTGGCGCCGTCACCATCTCTACTGCTTGGCGATAGCACGCCATGACCTGGTCTGTAGCCATCTAGATTTGCCCCTTACATTGTTATTGTGGGCATCAATCCTTCGATTGAACCCCAAAGCCTGCGCAAGATACCCTAACCCAGCGGTCACAACCAGTTGCCGGGGCGTCGGTATTGGCAGGTATAATGCCAATAGCTAAGCACAGCTTTCAAGCGGCCACAGCGAGCGATAACTCGCCGCCAGTCCACCGCATGACACGTGCCGTGAGCATACTAGCCAAACTGCAGCGAGAGGACAGTAATGAGCGCACAAGACCTCGACTTGACGCACCTAGAGCCATGGCTCCGCGAGCGTATCCCATGCTTTGCAGGCGCGCTGACAGCGGAGAAGTTTGCCGGGGGCCAGTCAAACCCTACCTTCAAATTAAGCGCCGGCGATGCCCACTATGTATTGCGTCGCAAGCCGCCGGGTGAATTGCTGGCCTCAGCGCACGCGGTTGACCGCGAATTTAGGGTTCTCGACGCCCTGCGACATACCGATGTGCCCGTGCCCAATGCGGTTGCACTGTGCGAAGACGATAGCGTGATTGGCTCCATGTTTTATGTCATGGAGCACCTTGACGGGCGCATCTTTTGGGATCCAGCGGTACCCGAAGTTGGCAATGAAGAACGGACAGCGATTTACGATGAAATGAACCGCGTGCTGGCGGCGCTCCATTGCGTCGATGTTGACGCGGTGGGACTCTCCGATTACGGCAAACCCGGGAACTACTATGCGCGCCAAATCGGACGCTGGACGAAACAATATCGCGCCTCTGAAACCGAGCACGTGCCCGATATGGAGGCACTGATCGACTGGCTACCCCATCATATTCCCGAGGGCAGCGAGACGGTCACACTGGTTCACGGCGACTATCGTCTCGACAACATGATTTTTCATCCCAGCGAACCGCGCATTATTGGGATTCTCGATTGGGAGCTGTCCACGCTGGGGGATCCTCTCGCCGATCTGGCCTATCAGCTCATGGCCTGGAGGTTCCCCAGGGAAGGCGGCATTGCCGGCCTTGAAGGCCTCGACAGAGCCTCGCTGGGCCTACCGTCAGACGAGGACTACATCAGTGATTACTGTCGCCGCACCGGCCGCGACGGCATCGCCGACTGGCCGTTCTACATGGCGTTTTGCTTTTTCAGGATTGCGGCGATTCTTCAGGGCATCAAAAAGCGCGCACAAATTGGCACCGCATCCAGCGCCGAAGCCGACAGCCGAGCCATCATGGTCGGCCCGCTGGCCGCTCTGGGAGCGGCCTGTATTCCCTAGTATTCCAGTCCCTTCAGTCGAGCCCTAAGGGCAATCCGTTTCTAGCCGAGTCGGTCTTGCACCTCTTGCTCACCCAGCTCCAGCAACAGGTGCGTGACGGCATAGTCCGGAATCTCGTCGACCGGAATTTCACGCTGGTGGCGAACCAACATCTCCTCGGAAACAATGCCCTTGGCGCGAACAATCAGACGCTGCAGTGATTGGGCTACGTCCTGCTCCAGCGACCGCTCCGCCTGAAGACGGTCCTTAGCAGACGCACGCCCTACTACACGCGCGCGCGTTGCCTCTCTTAACAGCGCCTCAACCTTGCTTCGCTCTGCCTGAAACTGCGTTCGGCTGCACAAGCCCGCGGGGATGATATTTTCGATCTGAGCGGGATCAGACATAGCGCTCCTCCGGAAAACACATTGTTGAAGGATTTACGGCTTTGACACCCAAGCGGTTTGCTGGGAGATCTTTCGCCTCCAAAATGCTGGAAACGCCTGTCACTCGCGGCTAGGCAAAGGTTAGAGAGTTTGCGACACTGGTCACCAGACCCCACTCGGGCTCATACCATGACGAATACGACGCCTCTGCACCCCCTCAAACGCAGCCCGCACAAGCTGAAGCTGGGCGTGTTTGGACTCAACGTGAGCAGCGGGTGCTCAATGACGGACCGCGACGATACCCTCAAAATCGAGTGGCAGGAGTCCGTGAGAATCGCGCAGCTTGCCGAGGCCGCTGGCATTGAAGCTGTAATCCCGGTAGCACGCTGGAAAGGCATGGGCGGCAAAGTCAATTTCAACCATCGCAATTTCGAGACCTTCACTTGGGCCGCGGGGCTTGCCGCGAAAACCGAGGAAATCGGCGTATTTGCCACATTTCATGTGCCCACGGTGCACCCAGTTCGCGCGGCGAAAGAGGTCGCCACAATTGACCATATTTCCAACGGGCGTTTCGGGCTAAATATCGTCGCCGGCTGGAACGAACGCGAAATCGCCATGTTTGGCATTCCGCAAAAGGAACATGATGTTCGATACGACGTTGCCGATGACTGGATCTCGCTCTGCAAGGAGCTCTGGAGCGTCGACGGTGAATTTGACTATGAAGGACCGCATTTCCAATCGCCGGGATGCTACTCGGAACCCAAGCCCCTGCAGAAACCCTGGCCAGCCCTCATGAGCGCCGGCAATAGCGCACGCGGACAAGAGTTTGCGGCCGCCCACGCCGACTTTAACTTTGTCGTCGCAAAAGACATTGCCGCCGCCGGCGAAGTCGCCCACAACGGGCGCCGGTTGGCACGAGAAAAATATCAGCGTGACATGCAAATCTTCGGGCAGGCCTACATCGTGTGTCGCGAAACCGAACAAGAGGCCCGGGATTTTGTTCGAGAGTATGTCTATGACCGCGGCGACTGGGACGGTGTGCGAAACCTGCTCGATGTG
>Ga0181588_10002920_pt1 | contig 14581 bp, 10 predicted proteins | sample 071ome_26_FD_148607 | JGI IMG/M metagenome (GOLD analysis project Ga0181588, IMG submission 148607) | Coastal salt marsh microbial communities from the Groves Creek Marsh, Skidaway Island, Georgia - 071409BT metaG (spades assembly) | ecosystem: Environmental > Aquatic > Marine > Intertidal zone...
ACCTGATCCGCTGTGTGCCCGGAGCCGGCAGTGTCATATGCGGCCAGGGGGATGCCATTAACCGTGTGCTTGAGCGAGGCATCTGGACACCCGTTTCGCGCATCGGTGGTGATTCAAGCCAAGACGCTGACTGGAGTTGGCGTCCTCTCTCAGCCCAGGGAGATAGTCTGGAGCTACGCTCCCCTGAGGGCGCTAAGATGCAGCTCGATTGGTCTTTGATTGGAGACCATAACGCCGCCAACGCAACCGCAGCCGTTGCGGCCGCAGTGCATGTGGGCGTCTCCCCGGAGACAGCAGTGGCAGCGTTGGCGTCGTTTTCGGGCACCAAGCGACGACTGGAACTGTTGGCGAGTCCCCGCGGCATTGCGGTTTACGACGACTTCGCGCATCACCCGACCGCTATTAGCACAACGTTACGCGGACTGCGCGCCAGCGAACTGCCAGGCAAATTGATTGCTATCATTGAGCCGAGGTCTAATACCATGCGGCTGGGTCAACATCGTGATCAGTTGGCCAAATCTGCCTCATACGCTGACCATGCGCTGTGGCTCGAGCCCGCGGGGTTGGAGTGGAAGCTGTCCGACGCTATGGCGGCCTATCCCGGACAGGAGGTGGCCGGCAGCGTCGCTGATCTCGTCGATCGCGCTTTCGCCTTGGCGACTCCTGGTGACCGTATTGTGATTATGAGTAACGGTGGATTTGAAGGTATCCACGGCCGATTGGTTGAGCGACTCAAGGCGGAGCCCTCACAGTGAGACAAGTCGAACAGTTTTATGCGGTGCTGCTGCGCAAGCCTTGGTTCGTGCTGTCAATACTCGGTGCTTTGTTAGTGGGGTCGCTGCTTCTGCTACCCAACCTGCGACTCGATGCATCGTCAGATTCGCTGCTGCTGCAGGGAGACCCTGATCTCGCTTATTTCCGCGAGTCATCTGACCGCTACGCGGGCGGTGAGTTTTTAATCCTGACTTGGGAGCCGGACGGACCGCTATTATCCCCGGATTCTCTCGAGCCATTGGCGGCTATGGTCGATGAGCTGGACGCCCTGCGAGGCGTCGAGCGCGTCACCACGCTACTTGATGTTCCGCTGCTCGAAAGCCCGCCGCTGTCGCTGACTGACTTGGCGAGAGCTGACAGTATGCCGACCCTGCGCGACCCCGATGTTGATAGAGCAATGGCGCTGCGTGAACTGACCACCAGCCCGATTTACCGCAATTTACTGGTCAGCGATCGCGGTGATTTAACTGCTGTTCAGGTGACGCTCGCCGCAGACGAATCGGCGGAAGCGCTGCTGGATCTCCGCGAGTCGCTTCGTCAGGCCGCCGCGGCGGGTGAGTTAGATGAGGCGGCGTTGGCACAACTGGACCAAGTGGAAGCTGATTACGACCAGGCGCTGGCGAGAATAGGAGCCGAGCGGGATCGGATGGTGGCCGCGGTGCGCGGGGTCGCTGAGCGCTTTCGGCCTTATGCGAAGATTTTCGTTGGCGGCGTGCCGATGATCGCCGCGGATATGATTGCCTTTGTGCGCGCTGATCTGGTGACATTTGGTTCGGCCATTTTGTTGGTGATGGCACTGGTGTTGTGGCTGATTTTCCGTAGTCTCAAGTGGGTCGTGATTCCCTTGGTGACTTGTGCGACGACCGCCACTTATCTGTTGGGGGTCCTTGCCGGCACCGACTGGCGCATGACGGTTATTTCTTCCAACTCTGTTGCTGTGTTGCTAATCGTCACGTTATCCCTGTCGATTCACTTGGTCGTGCGCTATCGGGAGCTGCTCCGAGCGGAACCTGAGAGCCCCCGGCGTGCGCTGGCGGCCGGCGCGGCGCGGCGTATGCTGGTCCCGTGTCTCTACACCGCGATGACGACCATCGTAGCGTTTGCTTCACTGGTGGTTGCGGGTCTACAGCCGGTGATCGACTTTGGCTGGATGATGACCACAGGCATCGTTTTAGGATTTTGTACGGCATTTACCATGGTTCCCGCGCTCATGGTGGTTCTGCCAGATGCACCCGCCGCCCAATCAGCGGCGTCCGACACTTCGTTTACACAACGCTTTGCGCAGATTGTGCAGCGCTATGGCATGGCGGTGAGTGCCGTTACGGTGCTGCTCGTGGTGATCTCGGTCGCCGGTATTCGCGTGCTCGAAGTGGAGAACCGTTTTATTGATTATTTTAAGGAGCATACCGAGATCTACCAGGGCATGGAGCTGTTAGATGCTCGTCTCGGTGGGACGATTCCGTTGGATGTGATTTTGCTGGCGCCTCAGGAAGCCGCCCCCGAGACCGTCGACGACCCGGTTGATGAGGAGGCGTCGGACTGGGAGGAAGACGGATTTTTTGATGACGCCTTCGGTATCGATTTTGGTTTTGGCAGTGAGGGGGCATCCTCAACCAGCTATTGGTTTTCGCTGCCCGGTCGTCAGTTAATCGATAAAGTCCATGCCATCATTGAAGCGCGAGAGGCGTCCGGAAAGGTCTTGTCATTGTCGACTGCGTATCAGGTCATGGATGGGCTTTATGGTGGTCAGCTGGGCGGCGTTGAACTCGCCCTGATCGAAAATAGTCTGCCGGAGGACGTCAACGAATCGCTGATATCGCCGTTTTACCACGCGGGCAATCAGGAAGTGCGCATTAGCGTGCGCGTCATGGAGACCAGCGAAAGTTTGCGCAGGGATGCTTACTTGCGGGAGCTCCGCGAAGACATTTTGTCCGAGACGGGCATTGCCCCCGAACGCCTGCGCTTTACCTCGCTACTGGTGCTTTATAACAACGTGTTGCAGAGCCTCTTTAAGTCGCAAATCCTGACCTTGGGTGCGGTTTTTATCGCGATTGGCTTGATGTTCTGGGTGTTGTTTCGCTCTCTTTCAATCGCTCTCCTCGCATTGGCGCCCAATGTGCTTGCCGCCGGGCTTGTTTTGGGTCTGATGGGGTTGGCGGGGATACCGCTCGATATCATGACGATCACTATCGCCGCCATTGTAGTTGGCATCGGCGTTGACGACTGCATTCATTATTTGCATCGTTTCCGTGACGAGATCTCCGTCGATCAGGATTACCGCGCCGCCATGATGCGGAGCCATGGCAGCATTGGCAGGGCGATGTACTACACCACGCTGACCGTGGTAGTTGGGTTCGCCATGCTCACGCTGTCCAACTTCACGCCAAGTTTATACTTTGGTGTGTTGACCGTAGTTGCAATGATTGCGGCGGTTGCAGGAGCGCTGTTGTTGCTGCCGCAATTAATTTTGGTGTTCAAGCCGTTCGGTCCGGGGCGCACTGCCTGATGGGGGGTGCCAGCATGGCCTGTCGGCCGCAGTGCGGCGCTTGCTGCATTGCTCCCGCAATCTCGCGCCCGTTTTACGGGATGCCCGAGGGTAAACCCGCTGGCGTTACATGTGTGCACTTAACCTCTGACGAGCGATGCGCGTTATTTGGAGACCCGCGCCGGCCCTTGGCTTGTCGTCAGTTCGAGCCCGAAATATTTGTATGCGGCGCGGATCGTGACGAGGCGCTGGCGCTATTGACCCAGTTAGAAGCCGAGACGGCGCCCCGACCGCATGACTGAAATCGCACTTTTTCCCCTTTCTTCACAGCTGTTCCCTGCTGGGCGAATGCCCTTGCAGATTTTCGAGCAGCGCTATGTGGATATGGTGGCGCGCTGCATGCGCGAGGACGAGGGGTTTGGTGTTGTCTGGTTGAAGCGGGGATCAGAGGTCTCTGGGGGCTCAGTGGATACCCCCAATGTGGGCGACTATGGTACGTACGCGCGGATTGTAGACTGGGACCAGCTGCAGAACGGATTGCTGGGCATCACCATTGAGGGGCAGCACACTTTCGACGTGGATACCGTGTGGCGCGAACCTGACGGGCTGGTAAAAGCTGAGGTGACGCACCATGCCCCCCGGCCTCGCTGCGCGCTGCCGGATCGCTACACCGGCTTGGCGGAGGTGTTGCTGGGCTTGCTCGAGCACCCCCAGATCAAGCAGCTGCAGATGTCGGTCGATATTGACGATGCATGGCGGGTCGTTGAACAGCTGGCACAGCTGTTACCCTTTACTGAGTCGATCAAATACCGACTGTTGGGTCTCGAGACTTTGGAGCAACGGCTGGAGGAAATGGACCAGTTGCTCAAGGAAATCAGTGGCGAGGATCGCTGATCGCTATTGCTATAGTCGGGATTTGAGGGGCCGAAGGCATGGCTGCGCCGGTGACACGGCAGGTGTTTTCATATCAATAAAAACCCGGGCGGATAAGTGAAAGAGAGGGAACCATGTACGACCTGAAAATTTGTGGTGGCATGGTAGTCGATGGCTCGGGGAGTCCCGGTCAAATCATGGACGTTGGCATCATCGGTGACCGCATTGTCGCGGTTGGCGCGCTCACGGAACCAGCGGCGGAAGAAATCGATGCAACGGGGCGCGTTGTGACCCCCGGTTTTGTCGACATTCACACGCACTATGACGGGCAGGTGACCTGGGATCAGGAGATGGCTCCCTCCTCTTGGCACGGTGTGACGACGGTTGTCATGGGTAACTGTGGTGTCGGATTTGCACCAGCGGCGCCCGACCGCCAGCAGTGGCTGGTAGGGCTCATGGAGGGTGTCGAAGATATTCCCGGCAGTGCGTTGACCGAGGGAATGACCTGGGATTGGGAGTCGTTTCCTGAATATATTGACGCGCTGGAACGCTTGGATCGAACGGTGGACGTCGCGGCTCAGGTGCCTCATGGCGCAGTGCGTGCCTATGTGATGGGCGATCGCGGTGCCGCCAACGAGGCCCCAACAGAAACAGAAATTGCGCGCATGTCCGCCATCGTTGAAGAGGGGCTGAGAGCCGGTGCCGTCGGTTTTTCTACCTCCCGCACCATTCTGCACAAGTCGATCCACGGTGAGCTGGTGCCGGGCACCTCCGCCACCAAAGAAGAATTGATCGGCATTGGTCGAGCATTGAAGCGCGCGGGCCACGGTGTATTCGAAATGGCGTCTGACTTGCTGCCGGAATGGAACGAATTTGACTGGATGGGCGAGATGAGTCGCGAGACTGGGGCACCCGTCACCTTCACTGCGCTGGAGTCTCCGATAAAGAGCTTGCCCTTCAGCGATCAGCTAGCTGCAATGCGGGAACAGAATACAAAAGGTGCCAATATCGTGGCGCAAATTTCCATGCGGGGCACGGGCCTGATTCTCGGGTGGCGCGCCACGTTCCACCCATTCTCACAGCGCCCGAGTTGGAAGGCCATTGCTGACAAGCCATGGGAGCAACAGTGGCAGCATCTCTCGGATCCCGCTTTTCGAGCGCAGTTGCTGGCCGAGCGCGGCGAACCGACCGGATCGGACCTGCAACTGATTGCGGATCTGATGGAATCCGCCTTCTCCATGCAGTACGAAATGCAAGCGGGGTTCAATTACGAACCGACGGCGGAGGAGTCTATTGAACGCCGGGCGCAGCAGGCGGGGCAATCGGCCGAGTCTTACGCCTATGACTTTATGATGAGTGATGAGGGGACAGGAATGATTTATTTCCCCTTGCTCAACTACGCCAACGGCAATTTGGACTTTCTCGAGGATGCGCTGGATTCGGATGACTGCGTAAATTCGCTATCCGATGGAGGCGCACACTGCGGCACTATCTGCGATGCGGCGGCTACCACGTTCATGTTGCAGCACTGGGTGCGCGACCGGGACAGGGGAAGGATGCCGTTGGAGCGCGCTATCAAGCGCCAGTGCCACGATACCGCGAAGCTTTATGGTTTTCTTGATCGGGGTCTGTTGGCGCCGGGATATCTGGCAGACCTGAATGTGATAGACCTCGACGCCCTCCAGCTTAACCTGCCGACAGTTGCGTTTGACTTGCCCGCGGGCGGGCGGCGTTTGCTGCAAACAGCGGTGGGCTACGACTATACGATCAAGTCAGGCAGTGTCACTTTTCGCAAGGGGAGTGCGACGGGGGTTTATCCGGGTCGTGTTATTCGAGGTCCGCAGCCGGCTCCGTCGGAGTCCATCCACCGAGCGACTGCCAGCGATTCACGATAAGGCAAAACAGTTCGGCGGTTTTGCGAGCGTCATAAGCCGCCGAATGTGCTTCGCTGTTGTCAAAGGTGATTCCCGCGAGCGAGCAGGCTCTTGCCAACACCGTGTGACCGAAGGCCAGGCCCGCTAATGTCGCGGTGTCAAAGTATGAGAAGGGATGAAAGGGGTTGCGCTTCAGCCCCACTCGCTCGGTAGCGACATTGAGAAACCCGGCATCAAAGTGCGCGTTGTGACCGACGAGAATGGCGCGATTGCATTGGTGGTGCTTAACCGCATGGCGCACCGCGCTGAATAGCTCCCCCAGCGCAATGGCTTCCGGCACGGCGCCTCTCAGCGGATTTTCTGGGTCAATGCCGGTGAATTCGAGTGCGGCGGGGTCGAGATTGGCGCCGTCGAAGGGCTCGACATTGTGGCTATGGGTCTCTGCGACCACCAGTTCGCCTTCGGCGTTCATTGACAGCAACGTGACGGCGATTTCCAGAATCGCATCGGTATTGCAGTTAAAGCCGCCCGTTTCGATATCCACTACCACGGGTAAAAAACCACGGAAGCGATCTTTCAACAGCGGAGGCGAGGGGTCTTGCATCAACGTTATCGCGTCAGCGTCCAGTTAACCCTCTCACCTGCGCGGATGGGGATGAGTGCATCGGCGCCTAAAGCGAGTTCGCTCGGGATGGCTTGTGGGCTTTTGGTCAACGTGATGGTGTCGGTGTTGCGCGGTAATCGGTAAAAATCGGGGCCCCGAAAGCTGGTAAAGGCCTCGAGCCGATCCAGCGCGCCCTCGTCTTCAAACACTTCCGCGTAAAGTTCAATGGCAGCGTGTGCGGTGTAGCATCCCGCGCATCCACAGCTCGACTCTTTTTGCTGTCGGGAGTGAGGCGCGGAGTCGGTTCCCAGAAAAAAGCGCGGGTGGTCCGATGTCACCGCAGTCCGGAGTGCGGCCTGATGTCGGTCGCGCTTCAGTACAGGCAGGCAGAAGAAGTGAGGTTTGATGCCTCCCACCAACAGATCGTTGCGATTAAACAGTAAGTGGTGGGCGGTCACTGTGGCTGCAACGTGCCGGGACGCCGCTTCCACAAATTGCACTGCATCGGCGGTGGTGATGTGCTCGAAAACCACGCGCAACTCTGGGAATGCTTCGGTGAGTGGAGCGAGCGCTGTATCGATAAAGGCTTTTTCGCGGTCAAAAATATCGCAGTGGGAATCCGTGACTTCTCCGTGAGTGAGGAGCGGCACGTCATGTTTTTCCATGGCCTCGAAGACCGGATAAAGAGACTTAAGTGCCGTCACGCCTGCGGCCGAATTCGTTGTGGCACCCGCGGGATAGAGTTTGATGCCGTGGACATGGGGGCTCTCTGCCGCAGCTGCGACGACATCTGATGTTGTGTGGTCGGTCAGATAGAGCGTCATCAGAGGGGTAAAGTCATTGCCCTCCGGTACGCAACGCAGAATGCGCTCCCGGTAGGCCAGTGCGTCGGATACGGTGGCCACCGGGGGGGTCAAATTGGGCATGACAATCGCGCGCCCCGCCCAGCGGGCGACGTCCGGAACTGTCGTCGCTAGTGCGGAATCATCCCGCAGGTGGATATGCCAATCGTCGGGCAGGGTCAGGGTAAGCGAGGTCATGGCCTAGATCAGCTTCAAGATGGCTCCAGTGTAGCAGAGCGCGCTTGGAGGGCGCACGCTGTGTAGCGCCCGAGAGCACTCAGTCGTACACTACCGCCCCCCAAAGATTCACAGGTAACACTATGACGACGGTCAATAAAGTCGTTTTGGCTTATTCCGGTGGCCTCGACACCTCGGTAATTGTCCGCTGGCTGCAAGAGACCTATGGCTGCGAGGTGGTCACTTTCACCGCTGATATCGGTCAGGGTGAGGAAGTCGAACCCGCCCGCGCCAAGGCGCAGGCACTGGGCGTGAAGGAGATCTACATCGAGGATTTGCGCGAGTCCTTCGTTAAGGATTTTGTCTTCCCGATGTTCCGAGCGAACACGATCTACGAGGGCGAATACTTACTCGGCACATCCATTGCCCGCCCGCTCATCGCGAAGCGATTGGTCGAAATTGCCAATGAGACCGGCGCGGATGCGATTGCGCATGGAGCGACGGGCAAGGGCAACGACCAAGTGCGGTTCGAATTAGGCGCCTACGCGCTCAAGCCGGGTATTCGCATTATTGCGCCATGGCGGGAGTGGGATCTCAATTCGCGCGAGTCATTGATGGCCTATTGTCAGCAGCATGACATCCCCGTCGATTTTGCCAAGGCTCAGAAGAAATCGCCTTACTCTATGGATGCGAACCTGCTGCATATCTCCTACGAGGGCGATGTATTGGAAGACCCATGGTTGCCGCCTGAGGAGGATATGTGGCGCTGGAGCGTGAGCCCCCAAGACGCGCCCGATCAAGCGGAGGAGCTGACGCTGACCTTCGAGCGGGGAGACGTCGTAGCGATTGACGGAGAACCGCTTTCAGCGGCGACGGTATTAGCGATGCTTAATGAGCGCGGCGGTGCCAATGGGATAGGTCGTGCGGATATCGTCGAAAATCGCTATGTTGGTATGAAGTCTCGCGGCTGTTATGAGACACCGGGCGGTACTATTTTATTGCGAGCGCATCGCGCTATCGAATCGATCACTCTGGACCGAGAGGTAGCGCACCTTAAAGATGAGTTAATGCCGCGGTATGCGTCGCTTATCTATAACGGTTACTGGTGGTCGCCGGAGCGTCGAGCACTGCAGGCGGCGATTGATGACACCCAATCTGTCGTCAATGGTGAGGTGAGAGTGGCTCTGTATAAGGGGAACGTAACGGTGACGGGCCGCCGTTCAGCGGATTCACTGTTCGACCAAGCGATCGCCACATTTGAGGCTGATGGTGGCGCCTATGATCAAAAGGATGCCGAGGGTTTTATCAAGCTCAATGCGCTCAGATTGCGCATCGCCGCGAACAAGGGGCGACAACACGGCTAGGGACTCGGCCCGCTAGTGAGCGGGCTCTGGCGCCTGCGTTACTTGAGCGGAGTGTCCTCAGATCAATGCGCCGGCAAAAAGGTGTAAAGTGACGCCTGTGCGGCGATAGTAGCTGCGGCGCAACCAGCCCTCTTTACGGGGCGCGTTAAATAGGGCCGGGGCAGGTTCCCGAGGAGACAGCAATGAATTCCACTGCCAATATTCCGCCGACTCATCACGCTGAAGCGGAGATGTTTGACGTCATCGTCATCGGTGCCGGACTTTCTGGTGTGGGGGCGGCGGTCCGCTTGCAGCGGGATTGCCCTGACCGCAGTTTTGTTTTGCTCGAGCGCCGCGAGGCGATCGGCGGCACCTGGGATCTGTTCCGCTATCCGGGGATCCGCTCTGACAGCGATATGCATACGTTGGGGTATGACTTTAAACCGTGGGAAGCTGAAAAAAGTATCGCGGATGGTCCGTCGATCCTCAGCTACGTGAACGAAACCGCGGATGAGTATCGGGTAAGGGATCGGATTCGCTTCAACCAGAAGTTAGTTGGGGCAGACTGGTCTAGCGAGCGAAGCCAATGGCAGCTCACCGTCGAGACTCCCGAAGGCATGCAGCGCTATCGCTGTGGTTTCCTCATGATGTGCGCGGGCTACTACAGCTACGATCAGGGCTATGAGCCCGAGTTCGAGGGCAAGCGCGACTTTGCCGGCCAGTGGGTGCACCCGCAGTTCTGGCCGGAGCAGCTGGAGTTTGCGGACAAGCGGGTGGTGGTGATTGGCTCGGGTGCGACCGCGATGACGCTGGTTCCCAATATGTCGCGGCGGGCGGCCCACGTCACCATGCTACAACGCTCACCGACTTATGTGATCTCGCGCCCTGCGGTAGATCAACTCGCCAATTGGTTGCGATCGCTGCTACCCGCCCAGTTAGCCTATGACCTAGTCCGATGGCGCAATACGATATGGCAGCAATGGATGTATCAACTCACGCGTATCGCGCCCGGCGTTGTGAAGCGGTCGCTACTGAAAAAGGTGCGCGAGGAAATTGGCGATTTAGTGGATGTTGATAAGCACTTCACCCCCCGCTACAACCCCTGGGATCAGCGTCTATGCCTGGTCCCGGATGATGATTTGTTTCGCGCGATACAGTCCGGTAAGGCCTCTGTGGTCACTGACCACATCGAGAAAATCACGGCACGGGGCATTCAGCTGGCTTCGGGAGAGCATCTCGACGCTGACATCATCGTTTGTGCAACGGGTCTTGAGCTGGTGATTCTTGGGGGAGCTACATTCACTCTCGACGGTGAAGCCATCGATTTTGCTAATGAATGGACTTACAAGGGGATGATGTGTTCAAACATTCCGAACATGGTGCATACGTTTGGCTACATTAACGCTTCTTGGACGTTGCGCGCTGATTTGATTGCCACCTGGGTCTGTCGATTGCTGAACCACATGCGTACTGCGGGGATGTCGACGGCGACGCCGCGAATCAGTGATGACCTCAAATCTTCAATGAAGAGCCGTTTGTGGATCGATGATTTTTCTGCGGGGTATATGCAGAGAATGTTGCATCGGTTCCCAAAGCAGGGCGATCAGATGCCGTGGATGAATCCACAGAATTATCGTAAAGATCGCAAGATGTTCCGCGATGATCCGATAGAAGACAGCGCGCTTGTCTTAGAGCCATCAACTGCGAAGGTTGAGTCGGCTGCTTTGACCGAGGCCTAGCGATTACTCATGCCGTCAGCTGCGTTGCAGGAGAGCAGTGTCTACTGTCCCTACTGCGGCGAGGGCATATCGGTGTTGCTGAACCCTGAAGACGTCGGCGAGCATTACATTGAAGATTGTCAGGTGTGCTGCCGCCCGATTGAATTCAGTTTGCGGGAAACCGCATCTGGCTACCTCGAAGCTGAAGTGCGCTCCGACAGCGATTAGCCTCCGCGCGCATTCAGTCGCTAATCCATGAGTTCAATGCCATGAGATCAGTGCCAGAAGATCAGTGCCAGAAGATCAGTGCCAGAAGATCAGTGAAAGTCGCGTGACTGAACCGAGAGTGCCTGCAGGTGATGGCTGCAGTCTTCCAGCGCACTGGCAATAACGTGTGTAACGCCATCGCGTGATTCCACCGTGCCTTTTACTAAGAGTAGTTGCGCAGTCATCAGGCTTTGTCGATAGCGCTCTTGTATGGCTGGCCAGACAATGACATTGATATTCCCTGTCTCATCTTCAAGCGTCAGAAACACTACGCCTGATGCCGTGCCCGGGCGCTGGCGACAGGTGACTAGGCCGGCTATCCGAACAAAGCGTCGATTGCCCAGGGTCTCCAGCATTTTTTGTTGCCGACACTGATTAAAAGGGCGTTCGTGGCGTAACAGCGCCAGTGGATGGGCGCGCAGTGTCAGCCCGGTGCTCTGGTAGTCGGCGATCACATCCTCGGCCAATTTTGGTGGGGGTAGGGTGATTTCTTCAGGGCGGTAACGTGATAACTGCTTAGGTGGGAGCAGCGGACGATGCGCCTCCAATGCCATGGTTTCCCAGTGAGATTGGTAGCGATGACCGCTGAGACTGACAAGCGCGTCGGCAGCTGCGAGGGCTTCCATATCGCTACGATCGAGGGAAGCCCGTTGGCGTAAATCTGCCAGGTCGGTAAAGGGGCGGGTGTGGCGCGCATCACTGATTTGCTTGCCCGCCGAGGCGCTGAGCCCTTTAACGAGCCGTAACCCCAGTCTGATGGGCGGTGATCGGTTATCAACGCTAGAGAGGAGTTGATGGTCCCAGTTGCTATGGTTGATATCGACAGGCAGCACCAGAACGTCGTGCCTGCGGGCATCCTGTATTAATTGCGAGGGCGAGTAAAAGCCCATGGGTTGGCTGTTGAGCAGGCCGACGTAGAAGGCGGCTGGGTGATGGCACTTTAGCCAGGCTGAGACATAGGCGAGTAAGGCGAAACTGGCCGAGTGCGACTCCGGGAAGCCATAACCGCCAAATCCCTTGATCTGGTTAAACAAACGGTCGGCGAAATCGGAGGTATAGCCGTTATCGATCATGCCTTGTTTGAGTTTGCGCTCAAAGGTCAGCAGTTTGCTGTTTTTTCCCCAGTTGCTGATGGCGCGCCTCAGGGCGTCGGCTTCTCCGCCCGTAAATCCCGCTGCCACCATGGCGAGGCGAATAACTTGTTCCTGAAAAATGGGGACTCCGAGCGTGCGTGACAGCACTGACTCGATCGCTTTGCTGGGGTAGCTGATCGATTCTAGGCCGGCTTTGCGTCGTAGGTACGGATGAACCATATCGCCCTGAATGGGCCCGGGCCTAACGATGGCAATTTCAATCACTAGATCATAAAAGCAGGCAGGTTTGAGCCTTGGCAGCATCGACATCTGCGCCCGGGATTCAATCTGGAAGACCCCTAGGGTATCTGCCCGCTGTAGCATGCGGTATGTCGCAGCATCATCCTGGGGGATGTCTTGTATGCGACGAATGCTGGGATGATCCCGGTTGACCATCTCCAGTGTCTTGCGAATCGCCGAGAGCATTCCCAAGGCAAGGATATCCACCTTGAGTAAACCGAGTGCTTCGATATCTTCCTTATCCCATTGGATTACCGTTCGGTCCGGCATGCTGGCGTTTTCTACGGGGACCAAGTTGGAGATGGGGCCTCGGCTGATAACAAATCCGCCAACATGTTGCGAAAGATGCCTAGGGAACCCAAGGATTTCCTGAACTCTCGCTAAAAAATGCGTGGCGAGCTCGTCGGGTCGTGCGGCGCCTTGTTGTTGGAACCGGCTGGCCAGATCGCGCTCCCGGTTCCACCAGGCCAGAGAGCTGGCAAGCTCTTCAATGAAGTGAGTATCAAAACCCATGGCCTTACCGACATCACGCACTGCACTGCGCGAACGGTAGGTGATCACAGTGGCTGCCAGTGCGGCGCGGCGGCGACCGTATTTTTCATAGATGTACTGTATGACTTCTTCGCGTCGTTCGTGCTCAAAGTCAACATCGATATCGGGTGGCTCATCTCGCTCCCGGGAGATAAAGCGCTCAAATAACAACGAGACTTTTTCGGGAGATACTTCAGTGATGTGCAGGCAGTAACACACCACTGAATTGGCAGCAGAGCCTCTTCCCTGACAGAGAATGCCGCGCGATCTGGCGAATCGGACGATGTCATAGACCGTCAGAAAGTAATACTCGTATGACAGCTCGGTGATCAGGTCGAGCTCCTGATGAATCCGTGTCTTGATGGCTTCGGGAACACCTTCAGGCCAGCGTTGCCTGGCACCGATAGCTACCGCTTCACGCAGATAGCTATTGGCTGTGTGATTGGCGGGTACGACTTCTTCCGGATACTCATAGCGCAATTCATCGAGGCTGAAGTGGCATCTATCTGCGATACGACAGGTTTCGTTGATTAATGTTTCGGGATATAGCGAAGAGAGTGTTTCCAGTGTGCGCAGATGCTGCTGGCTGTTAATGAGTCGTCGCGGGCCGAGTTTTTGTATGGGCGTTTGGGTTCTGATTGCAGTAAGGATGTCATGCAGTGCTTTGCGCTTGGCGCTGTGCATTTGAACTTCACCGCAGGCCACCATCGGAACTCGCAAGGTTTGTGCAATGTGATAACGATGCTTAAAGCGCCGCCATTCGTCATTTCCCAACAGGCGGCTGACGCCAATCCAAACGCGGCCTTTGCATAATCTGGCCAGTTGCTGGAAGTAAACCGTCTGATTGTCAGTATCATCGGGCAGCAGGATGAGTAGGCAGCGTTTGAGATGGAAAATCACGTCGCGCAAATGCACGATGTATTCGCCTTTTCCGCTACGCCTGCGGGCACGACTGATCAATCCGGAGAGTTCTCCGTAGGCTTCGCGATTCGGCACTAAGGCGAGGAGGCGAATACCCTCGGTCAAAATGAATTCGCTACCAATAATGAGTTTTAAGTGGTGTGACTTGGCTGCGACATGCGCCTTAACGACACCGGCCAAAGAGCATTCATCGGTGATTGCTAACGCGTGATAGCCGCATGTTGCGGCGCGGTTAACCAGTTCTTCCGGTGCGGAGGCGCCACGCAGAAAACTGTAGTGGCTGAGGCATTGGAGCTCGGCGTACACGATCGATTATACTGTATAAATAAACAGTATTTTAGCCATGTATTGCTGCCGGTGAAAAGGGGGTCGGTTAAATGACGTAGACTGAGGTCAAACCTGAGTGATCTCGCCCGCGTCTATTGCGGCCTGCTACCTGTGAACAAAGTGAACAAAGAGAGCGAAGTCCTATGCATCCTGCGCATTATATTTATCGCGGTTTGATACTTGCCTTTGGTTGGTTTTTAACGGCCTGTACCGGTGTGCCTGACGGGATCGAGCCGGTAAGCGGGTTTGATCAGAACCGCTATCTGGGGACCTGGTATGAAATTGCCCGACTCGACCATAGCTTTGAGCGGGGGCTCACTGATGTGACCGCAACCTATGCAGTCAACCCCGATGGCAGTATCGCGGTGTTAAATCGCGGCTTTGATGCAAAAGAGGGTGATTGGCGCGCAGCCGAGGGTGTGGCGCGTTTTGTTCAATCGCCAGATATCGCTCATCTGAAGGTGTCTTTTTT
>Ga0181588_10002921_pt1 | contig 14575 bp, 21 predicted proteins | sample 071ome_26_FD_148607 | JGI IMG/M metagenome (GOLD analysis project Ga0181588, IMG submission 148607) | Coastal salt marsh microbial communities from the Groves Creek Marsh, Skidaway Island, Georgia - 071409BT metaG (spades assembly) | ecosystem: Environmental > Aquatic > Marine > Intertidal zone...
CAAGCCGCCCCTCGCTAATCACCGCCACTCCAGCGGAGTCGTACCCGCGGTACTCCAGGCGGCGCAATCCGGCCACCACGACCTCGAGGGCCTGCTTCTCCCCCACGTAACCGACGATTCCGCACATAGCCGCAAGACTACGCCCGAGGTGACAAGGTAGTGCCGTGCTCACCGTCCAGGTCTCATGTCCTCGTGACCTGAGCCCACGCTGTGAGGAGATCCTTGCTGCCGCTCCCAGCCTCACGGGACTGGCCAAGTTTCCCGAGGCCAGCATCGATCCCGCCGGTGACGTCTTCGAGGCTCAGGTCGAAAGGGACGCCGTCAACGACCTTGTCGCGGCCCTCATCGAACTCGGTGTGACGAAGACAGGGACGGTTCAAATCCTTGGCTCGAACGCGTGGGTTTCCGAACGCGCTCTCCACGCGGAAGAGACCTCACCCGATGCCGACAACGTCGTCTGGCCCCAGGTGATCGAACAGGCCTACGAACAGTCGAAGATCACCCCGGCCTTCCTCGCCTTCATGACGATGGCCACTCTTCTCGCTGCGATCGCGGTCATCACCGATTCCCCGATCCTGGTCGTCGGCGCGATGGTGCTCGGCCCAGAATTCATGGCCGTCATCGCACTCGGTTTGGCACTTGTCCGCAAGCGCCGAACCCTTCTTCATCAGGCGGCACGGACCCTGGTTCTCGGTTTCGGATTCTCCGTGACCGCCACGGTGGCGTTCGTAGGGCTAGCCCGCATCACGGGCTTGGCGACCCTCGCAGACGTCAGCGCGCCACGTCCCGGCGTTTCCTTCATCTACACACCGAACGCTTGGTCGCTCATCGTCGCCATCATCGCGGCGGCGGCCGGTGTCCTCGCCCTGACGACGTCACAATCGACCGGCATCATCGGTGTATTCATCTCCGTGACGACGATTCCCGCTTCGGGGAACGTCGCCGTCGGCCTGGTCTTCGCCCAGTGGAATCAAGTCTTTGGTAGCGCTTTGCAACTTGCTATCAACCTGACCGGAATGGCCATCGCGGGATGGGCCACGCTCGCGCTCAGACAGCGCATGTCGAATCGAACTAGTCGAGAGCTAGCTCAGCACTCACGACATCGGCTATGGCGCCGGCTAGTCGCTCGGCGTCCTCAGCCGTAGGCGCCTCGACCATCACTCGAACGACCGGCTCGGTCCCCGACGGCCTCAAAAGCACCCGCCCTTTCCCCGCGAGCTCGGCTTCCGCGTCCGCCAGCGCCTGCTGCACGACGGGGTTGGCCTCGATGCCGGCCTTGTCCACTCCGCCGACATTGACGAGGACCTGAGGCAGCTTGTCCACGGCGGCGGCAAGTTCGGCGAGCGACCTGCCGGTGCGCGCCATCTGGGCCAAGACGTGCAGGGCCGTGAGCACACCGTCACCAGTAGTTGCGAAGTCGGTCATCACAACGTGACCACTTTGCTCGCCACCGAGCACGTATCCCCCCGAGCGCATTTCCTCGAGTACGTACCGATCTCCCACGGCGGTCTCGGACACAACGATCCCCGACGCCTGCATGGCCAACTTGAAGCCGAGATTCGCCATGACCGTGGTGACGACCGTATTTCCCACGAGTCGTCCTCGATCGCTCCAGGCTGCGGCCAGAATCGCCAGGATGTGATCCCCGTCGACGATGGATCCGTCGGCGGCGACCGCTAGGCAACGGTCAGCGTCTCCGTCATGAGCGATCCCAACATCGGCACCACTCTCGCGCACCGCCTCGATAAGCGAGCCCAGGTGCGTAGAACCGCAGTCCTTGTTGATATTCCAACCATCAGGAAAGGCATGAATGGCTGTGACATCGGCGCCCGCGCGCGACATAGCCTGCGGAGCGACCTCGAAGGCCGCCCCGTTGGCGCAATCCACGATGACGCTGAGCCCATCGAGTGAGACATCGATGGTGCTGACGAGGAAATCGGCGAAGCGCGACGATGCCGTGGCATCGTGGGTTACCCGACCAACGTCGATCCCCACGGGTCTATCCCACTGCTCGCCAATCCGTTGCTCGATCGCGTCTTCGATGTCGTCGGCGAGTTTGTGACCACCGCGAGCGAAGAACTTGATGCCGTTGTCCGGCATCGGATTGTGCGAGGCGGACAACATCACGCCCAGATCAGCGTCCAGTTCTGCCGTGAGCCAAGCGACGGCGGGTGTCGGAATGATTCCGGCAACAGTGACGTCTACACCGGCACTTGCGAGTCCGGCGACGACCGCCGCCTCCAGGAATTCTCCGCTGGCTCGCGTATCACGACCGACCACCGCCCGTGGTCGATGTCCGGCGAAGGCACCGACGTCCCCCAGAACGTGCGCCGCGGCCACCGCAAGATCGACAGCGAGTTCCGCCGTGATGTCGCGGTTGGCCAGGCCCCGAACTCCGTCCGTGCCGAAGAGTCGGCCCACAGATGGATCCTTAGCGCTTGCTGTACTGCGGAGCCTTGCGAGCCTTCTTCAGCCCGTACTTCTTACGCTCCTTGGCGCGGGGATCTCGGGTGAGGAAGCCCGCCTTCTTCAAGGACGGACGGTTGTTCTCCTCGTCGATCTCGCTCAGGGCGCGGGAGATACCCAATCGCAAGGCGCCAGCCTGACCAGAAACGCCACCACCGTTGAGGCGAGCGATGACGTCGAATCGGCCCTCGGCGCCCAACGTGACGAAAGGCTCCTTGACCTCTTGCTGGTGCACCTTGTTCGGGAAGTACTCATCGAGCGAACGACCGTTGATGGTCCACTGTCCGGTTCCGGGAACCAGACGGACTCGGGCGACGGCCTCTTTGCGACGACCGATGGCCGCGCCCGGAGCCGTGGTGATTTCGCGAGCGACGGGCGCGGACGCCGGGGTCTCGCTGGTGTATTCGGAAGGAACGTCTTCCTCGACGATGTCGACAGTTGCTTCAGACACGGGGTTTCCTCTGCTTTCTTTCCGCGCTGCTACTGCGCGACCTGGGAGATCTGGAACGGCTGGGGGTTTTGCGCGGCGTGCGGGTGATCCGCGCCGGTGTAGACCTTCAGCTTCTTCAGCTGCTGGCGTCCCAACTTGTTATGCGGGAGCATGCCCTTGACCGCCTTCTCGATGGCGCGCTCGGGGTTCGACTCGAGTAGCTCCTCGTAAGTCGTCGCCTTCAGACCACCGGGGTGGCCGGAGTGCCGGTAGGCGATCTTCTTCTCACGCTTGGAACCGGTCAACGCGACCTTGTCCGCATTGATGATGACGACGAAATCGCCCGTGTCCACATGCGGTGCGAAAGTCGCCTTGTGCTTACCCCGAAGGAGTTGGGCAGCGTGGGTGGCAAGGCGACCGAGGACAACGTCGGTCGCGTCGATGACATGCCAGCTACGTGTGATGTCGCTGGACTTGGGGCTGTAGGTGCGCACAGGACGCCGCCTTCTTTCTCGTCGGGACTGGTTTCTGTGCTCAACCAGGCTGGCTGAGCCGTACTGGACGCCTTCCGGGTGTCCAGGCTGCTACTTCGGGGGAAGCACGCAGCAAGGGGAAAGGCTACCGGAGGTGGAATTCCTCCCTAAGCCAGGGTGATCCAGACCTTTCGCAGCGGCTCGGTCACGGTCCAGGTGGTCCGGGCCCCCATGGGCAGCAGGCCCACGACCCCGGGGGCTAGCACGATGCGGCCCCCCTCCTCGCAGGTGACGGTTCCCGCCCCCTGGAGCACGACGAAGACCTCCTCGACCTCGACGTCGGTCGAGGTGCCCACCGAGTGTTCCCACACCCCCACCTCCATGTCTCCTTGGCTGGCAACCGCCGTCACCGCTGTCGTTACCTCCCCAGACGGGTTTTTCTCCTGCTCTAGGGGTGAGTGCGAGAGCGCGACGCCCGATGCGTCAAAGGACCGGATCATGACCCGAGGCTACGGCCACACGTGGGCGTGCAGCGCTCTAGTCGGCCGAGCGGAGAGTCCGTGTCTGTGTTTGTCGTGCATTCCACTGACTCGGCGGCGGGTATCCCACTTCCTCGAGGACAAGAGGGTGCGCAGGCATCACCGTGACGCCAGCCTCGCGAGCACGCTGGTCCAGTGCTTGGCGCGGGTAGTGCACCGGTCGCTTGCCTTGACCCACCGGGATCAAAGCCCCCACGAGGCTGCGGACCATGGAATGGCAGAAGGCGTCGGCCTTCACCTGCATAACGGCCGTTCCGAGGCCGCTCACCGGATCGACCTGCCGCTGCCATCGAAGCTCGAGGATCTCGCGAATCGTCGAACCGTGTTCTTTGAGCTTGCAAAAGCTCGTGAAGTCGTGTTCACCGATCAAGGTGCTGGCCGCATCATTCATCGCGTCGATGTCGAGTTCGGAAGACAGGGCCAACTGATACCGCCGCATGAGCGGATCGGGGCCGCGCGAATCATCGCTGACCGTGTAGGAATAACGACGCCAGAGTGCGGAGAATCGAGCATCGAAATCGCCGGAAACCACATCCAAGCCAGTCACCCGGACGTCCCCGGGCAGGGCACGATTAATCCGGGAGATGCCCAGATGCTGCGCTGCATTCGAATCGAAATGCGCCACTTGGCCGCGTGCGTGCACGCCAGCATCCGTTCGACCGGCGCACGTGAGGTCGATCTGCTCACCGGTGAGTTGCCCCAGTACGCGGCTCAATTCACCCTCGACCGACCGAAGTTCCTTTTGCCGCGCCCAGCCGTGAAACTCGGTTCCGTCGTAAGAGACGAGCAAACGGAAACGAGTGGCCGTTCCACCGGGGGAATCGACCACTCGTACTCCTGGAATTGTCCTCGAGGAAGAGCCTGGACCGGCTACTTCTCGTCGGCTCCTTCTTCGGCTGTTTCTTCGGATGCTTGTTCGGCGTCAGATTCCGCAGCGACGTCCTCGGCTGCCGCTTCTTCGGCGTCAGACTCCGCAGCGACGTCCTCGGCTGCCGCTTCTTCGGCGACTTCCTCAGAAACGACGTCTTCCGCAGCGGCAACCTCCTCCTCGCGCTCCTTGGCGGCGCGCTTAGTTGCACCCGTCGCCTCGGCAACGACCTGCTCGAGCATCGGCTCGACCAGCTCGATGACCGCCATGGGTGCGTTGTCGCCCTTGCGGGGACCGATCTTGGTGATGCGGGTGTATCCACCGGGACGGCCGGCATACTGCGGACCGATTTCGGTGAACAATGCGTGCACCACGGACTTGTCACGGATGACGGTCATAACTTTCCGACGAGCGGCCAGGTCACCCCGCTTGGCGAAAGTGATCAGTCGCTCGGCAAGCGGACGCAGGCGCTTGGCCTTGGCCTCGGTGGTGGTGATCTTGCCGTGTTCGAAGAGGGCCGTGGCGAGGTTGGCGAGCATCAACCGCTCGTGCGCCGGACCACCGCCGAGGCGGGGACCCTTGGTTGGCGTAGGCATTATCTGTCTCCTTGTTGCTTTCTCAGCGGATGGTTTCTCGAACCAGCCGCGCTAGAGCTGCTCGTCCTCGGCGAATGCGGAATCGTCACTCTCGCCTGCTTCGAAGGTGTCGTAGTCGTCCTCGTCTTCACCATCGGTGAAGTAGACCGCCGCACCGGGATCGAATCCAGGAGGGCTGTCCTTGAGCGCCAGACCCAGCCCCGCCAACTTGACCTTGACTTCGTCGATCGACTTCTGGCCGAAGTTGCGAATATCCAGCAGGTCCGCCTCACTGCGGGTGATCAACTCACCGACGGTGTGAATGCCTTCGCGCTTGAGGCAGTTGTAGGAGCGAACCGTCATATCCAACTGCTCGATCGGGGTGCCCAACTGCTCGGCGACGAATGCGTCCGTCGGGGACGGACCGATGTCGATGCCCTCGGCGTCGACATTCAACTCACGCGCGAGGCCGAACAGTTCGACCAGGGTGTGGCCTGCCGATGCAATGGCGTCACGCGGACGGATGCTGGACTTGGTCTCGACGTCGAGGACGAGCTTGTCGAAGTCGGTGCGCTGCTCGACACGGGTCGCCTCGACCTTGTAGCTGACCTTCATGACCGGTGAGTAGATCGAATCAACCGGGATGCGGCCAATCTCCTGGCCCGGCTGCTTGTTCATGGCCGCCGGGACGTAACCGCGTCCGCGCTCGACGACCAGCTCGATCTCGAGCTTGCCCTTCGCGTTGAGGGTCGCGATGTGCAGATCGGGATTGTGGACCTCCACGCCCGCCGGCGGCTGGATGTCAGCCGCGGTCACGGCGCCCGGCCCCTGCTTCCGCAGGTACATGACGACCGGCTCGTCGTGCTCGGAGGACACGACGAGTTGCTTGAGGTTCAAGATGACCTCGGTGACGTCTTCCGTGACGCCTTCGACGGTGCTGAACTCGTGCAGCACGCCGTCGATACGGATGCTGGTAACCGCGGCACCGGGGATGGACGAGAGCAGGGTCCGTCGCATCGAGTTACCGAGCGTGTAACCGAAGCCTGGCTCGAGGGGTTCGAGGATGAAACGCGAGCGGTACTCGCTGATCGGTTCCTCGGTGAGGATGGGGCGTTGACTGATGAGCACTGTGTCTTTTCCTTCCCGCGACGACCGCTATATGACGTCGCGTGCTTGACGATCTCCCGGTCCGCGGCCAGACCGGTGTGGTGCTTACTTGGAGTAGAGCTCGACGATGAGTTGCTCTTGAACGGGGGTGTCGATGACCTCGCGCTCGGGGAGCGAGTGGACGATGATCCGCATCTTCGAGGGAACGACCTCGAGCCATGCCGGAACCGTCCGCTCGCCGACCTCAGCGTGAGCGACGACGAAAGGAGTCATCTCTCGCGATGACGGCCTCACCTCGATGATGTCGTTGGGCGAGACTCGGTAAGAGGGAATGTCCACCTTCTTGCCGTTGACCAGGAAGTGTCCGTGGTTGACCAACTGACGGGCCATGTCACGGGACTTCGCAAAGCCCGCGCGGAAGACCACGTTGTCGAGGCGGGACTCAAGGATGCGCAACAGGTTGTCACCCGTCTTGCCCGACTGCCGGTTGGCCTCTACGTAGTAGTTCCCGAACTGCTTTTCCAAAACGCCATAGATGCGCACTGCCTTTTGCTTCTCACGCAGCTGGAGCAGGTACTCGCTCTCCTTGGAACGACCGCGACCGTGCTGACCCGGAGGGTAGGGGCGCTTCTCGAAGGGACACTTCGGGGAGTCGCACTTGCTGCCCTTGAGAAACAGCTTCATCTTCTCGCGGCGGCAACGCTTGCAGTCTGCGTCGGTGTAACGCGCCATAGTTCTGAGTTCTCCTTATTCCTGCGCGCGATCAGACGCGACGACGCTTGGGGGGACGGGTGCCGTTGTGGGGCACGGGAGTGACGTCGGAGATCGAGCCGACTTCGAGCCCGGTCGCCTGAAGCGAGCGGATCGCGGTCTCGCGGCCGGAACCGGGACCCTTCACGAACACGTCGACCTTGCGCATGCCGTGCTCCATTGCCCGGCGAGCGGCGGCTTCGGCAGCCAACTGGGCGGCGAACGGGGTGGACTTGCGGCTGCCCTTGAAGCCGACCTGCCCCGCCGAAGCCCAGGAGATCACCGCGCCCGTGGGGTCGGTGATGGACACGATGGTGTTGTTGAACGTGCTCTTGATGTGAGCGTGGCCGTGGGCCACATTCTTCTTTTCCTTACGACGCACCTTCTTGGCGCCGGCAGTCTTGGGGGGCATATGAGCCTACTTCCTTCTGCGTTCCGTGGACGTTGTGATCGGGGGCTGGCCTGCGAGTGGGCCTAGGCCTTCTTCTTGCCTGCGACGGTCTTGCGCGGTCCCTTGCGGGTCCGGGCGTTGGTATGGGTGCGCTGGCCGTGAACGGGCAGGCCCTTGCGGTGACGAAGGCCCTGGTAGCAGCCGATCTCGACCTTCCGACGGATGTCGGCTGCGACCTCGCGGCGAAGGTCACCCTCGACCTTGAGGTTGGCCTCGATCCAATCGCGCAAAGCGAGCGTTTGGTCGTCGGTCAGATCCTTGGACTTCATATTCGGATCGATACCGGTGGCCTCGAGTGCCTTAGCGGCCTGTGAGCGGCCAACGCCGTAGATGTAGGTAAGCGCGATCGCCATGCGCTTTTCGCGCGGCAGATCGACACCGATCAAACGTGCCATGGGGCGGTCCTATCTGTGATCATTCACGGGGTTTGCCGAGGGAATCCGATCCGGTCCGCCTAGACCGGTCTTCGGCCCCGTGGCCGAAGGTGTCGTCCTCGCTTCGAAGATCGGGCGAGGGGTCGGGATTTCCCTTTTGGGAAGGTGCGCAGGTTGTCTCTCCCGCAGCACCCGGTACTAGCCCTGACGCTGCTTGTGCCGCGGGTTGGAGCAAATGACCATGACGCGTCCGTGGCGACGAATGAGCCTGCAGTTGTCGCAGATCTTCTTGACGCTCGGTTGCACCTTCATGTGCTTTGTCCGTTCACTCGCGACGCTTGTGGCGTCTGTTACTTGTAGCGGTAGACGATTCGGCCGCGGGTGAGGTCGTAGGGCGACAACTCCACGACGACGCGATCGTCGGGAAGGATCCGGATGTAGTGCATCCGCATCTTTCCACTGATATGAGCGAGCACTTCGTGCCCGTTGTCGAGCTCCACGCGGAACATCGCGTTGGGAAGGGACTCGGTGATCGTGCCCTCGAGCTCGATCGCGCCGTCCTTCTTACCCATCTGGAACCCTTCGTTCGCACGGATCGGAGGTTCCGATCCACTGACGCGGGCTCCTCGCACACCACAAGACGGCCGCTTTCGCGGCAGAAACTCGCAGATGGACGGGGAAGCCCGATATCAGCCCCGAAAGTCTACGCCCCGGGGGCCTACTGCCGACACCGGGGGCCGCTAGGACCGCTCGAAGACGTCGATTCCCTCCTTGATAAGGCGATCGCGGGCGCTTGCATAGGCGGATTCCAGGCGGCCGGGATCGGCTACCCGGGAAGCCCAGCTCCCTATGCGTACGCGATCCGCGGGCATCTTCTCGGCGAAGAATCGTCGCATCCGGGGCCGATCGGGGAGGTCGAAGAACTCCAGGATTGCTCGGTAGCCGGATTCTCGGTCTCGTACGACGAGATCTTCTAAGGAGAGGGTCAGCACTCGATCCTGGGGAATCCGCGACAACGCCCGATGCGCGCGTTGCATTCGCTCCTCCCACCACGTGATCGCCGATTCCGGATCATTGGGACCCCATGTCTCGTTGATGACCGAAGCCGCTGTGTCGCGGCCGTCTCGCACCATGTGCACGAAAAGTGCATCGGGGACTATCCGGTCGATCCGGTCTGCGTGCACGACGTTGGGTGGAGATGTGTCTATCCAATAGCGCTCGGTCGTCACACCTTGCGCTGTCATGAGGTCGCTGATGAAGTCACGTCCCGCCTTGCGCGGGTTCTCCCGGATGCCCGATCCAAACCGCCGGAGCATCTCGTCTCGTTGCGCTGTTGTCATGCCGCGATGCAAGCCACTTGTGTGTCCGAGTCTGTTCGTCCTTTCCCACCAGCGCGATCGCATTCGCTGACGAAAACTCCTGAGTAGGCCACCGGGAATCACGTCCAACGCTTTGAGTCGCCACGGAGATTGCGCAGTTGGACCGAGGCAGACATCCAAGAGTCCCGCGGAATCGGTCACGCATCTGATCTCGAGAGGCCTACTGGCCCGGATCATCGGATGGCAGCGCAGGAGTTTTGCGATGACAGTAGTGCCACTTCTGCCGGTACCACCACTGAAGACTGGTCGTGCATCGGGCATTGGGATCAGGCTACAGACGGGTGCCTTCGATTGAGGTCAGGACCCACGGGCCGTCGTCCGTGATCGCCACCGAATGCTCCCAGTGCGCAGCGAATTGACCGTCGCCGGTTACAACCGTCCACTGATCGTCGAGCACTCCGACGTTTGCGGTCCCCATCGTTGCCATGGGTTCGATCGCTAGGGCCATCCCGGCTTCGAGTCGAGGCCCGCGTCCTGGCTTTCCGTAGTTGGGAACCGGTGGATGCATGTGCATTTCAGTTCCGATTCCGTGTCCGACGTACTCCTCGACGATGCCGTAGGGCCCTGCGTCTCGAATGCATGTCTCCACGGCGTGACCGATGTCGGACAGGTGGTGCCCCACCCGTGCCTGGGCGAGGCCCGCCCACATCGATGACTGTGTCGCTTCCGAGAGAGCGTGTATCGATGCTTGGGCCTCAGGCATCACGATGGAGATCGCAGCATCACCGTGCCAGCCCTCGACGATGGCGCCGCAATCGACCGAAACAATGTCCGACGAGCCGATAACCCGGGCGCCGGGGATTCCGTGCACCACTTCCTCGTTAACCGACGTGCAGATAACGGCGGGAAATCCGTGGTATCCCAGGAACGACGATGTTGCTCCATGGCTCGCGATGCTCTCGCGCGCGATGGCGTCGAGATCGGCGGTTGTCATACCGACCGAGATCTCCTCACGGATCTTCTCGAGGGTGCGCGCCACGACGAGACCGGCTTCGCGCATCAGACTTAGTTCATCGACCGATTTGATCTCGATCGGTTTGGTCTTGCCGAACATCATTCGACGACGACTACCGCAAGCAGGCGCTCACTCACTTCATCAATCAACCCCATGCCGTCGACCTTCACCAAGATGCCGCGCTGGGAGTACGTGTCGATCAGGGGTGCAGTCTGATCGGCGTAGACCTCGAGCCGACGACGAATGACGTCTTCGGTGTCGTCAGGACGGCCTTGCTCAACAGCGCGCTTCACGAGACGGCCGACGACCTCGTCGACATCGACCGTGAGCTCCACTACGACGTTCAAGTGCTGATTGGCCGATCGGAGCATGGCGTCGAGTTCGGCAACCTGCTCCACGGTTCGGGGATAGCCGTCGAGGAGGAACCCGGGCCGGCAATCGTCATGCGTGAGTCGGTCACGGACCATGGCATTAGTGACCGAATCGGGGACATATTCGCCGGCGTCCATGTACTGCTGAGCCTGCTTGCCCAACTCGGTTCCCTCGGCGACATTGGCCCGGAAGATATCTCCGGTGGAGATATGTGGAATCCCAAGGCGCGCAGCGAGGACTTCGGCCTGGGTACCCTTTCCGGCCCCCGGCGGTCCCATGAAAACCACGCGCATGCTCTACACCTAGCCCAGGAAGCCTTCGTAGTTGCGCTGCTGCAATTGAGATTCGATCTGCTTGACGGTGTCGAGCCCGACACCGACCATGATGAGCAGGCTCGTGCCGCCGAAGATGAAATCTCCGGCCACCCCGAGACCACCGAAGGCGAAGACCGGGAGCACTGCGATGAGGCCCAGGTAGAGCGAACCGGGCGCGGTGAGGCGCGTGAGGACGTAGTCGAGGTAATCGGCCGTCGGCTTACCCGCCCGGATCCCGGGAATGAAGCCTCCGTACTTCTTCATGTTGTCGGCAACGTCGGTTGGATTGAACGTGATCGACACATAGAAGTAGCAGAAGAAGATGACCAGCAGGAAGTACGTGAGCAGGTACCACGTGCCCGACCCAGTTCCAAAGTTCTGCTGCACCCACTGTGCCCAGGCCGCCTGGCTACCCGTTAACTGAACAAACAACGTCGGAAGGAACAGCAGGGACGATGCGAAGATCACCGGAATCACGCCGGCCATGTTGACCTTCAGCGGAATGTAGGTCGAGGTTCCGCCGTACATCCGACGACCCACCATGCGCTTGGCGTACTGCACAGGAATACGGCGCTGCGCCTGCTCCACGAAGACCACGAAGGCGATGACCGCGAGGCCCACCAACACAGTGATGGTGAAGGTGAAGGCGCCGCGGCTGCCGAGAATGCCGGCGAACTGTGCCGGAATGGTTGCGATGATCGCGGTGAAGATCATTACGGACATGCCGTTGCCTACGCCGCGCTCGGTAATGAGCTCACCGAACCACATGACCACCGCGGTACCGGCCGTCATCACGATGACCATGACCAGGATGACCCAGATCCCCTGGTTGGGAATGATGGTCTCGTTGCAGCCGCTGAACAGGGCGCCCGGCGTCCGGGCGAGGGACAAGATGGCGGTGGACTGCAACACCGCGAGGCCGATCGTTACGTAACGCGTGTACTGCGTGATCTTGGCTTGACCCGCCTGGCCGTCCTTCTTGAGCGTCTCCAGTCGCGGAATCACCACCGTGAGCAATTGCAAGATGATGCTGGCGGTGATGTACGGCATGATGCCGAGAGCAAAAACGCTCAGTTGGAGCAGAGCGCCACCGCTGAAAAGGTTGATCAGCGCATAGACCGAGTTGTCCTGGACGACATCGATGCAACGCTGGATGGCTGCGTAGTCGACACCCGGGGTCGGCAGGACCGCACCGAGTCGGTACAGGCCCAAGAGTCCGAGGGTGAACAGGATCTTCTTGCGAAGATCCGGGGTCCGAAGGGCAGCCCCGAACGCACTGATGTGCACTAGGTCCTCCCCTCCTCTCGAACGCCTACGCGGATGTCGCTTGCCGGGTGGTGCGGGTGCAGTTCGCTCGATCGGTGACCGAGAGACCCCACGCTACCTACAGTTCGGTTACCGAACCGCCGGCAGCCTCGATCTTGTCACGCGCGCTAGCGGAGAACTTGTCCGCCGTGATCGTCACGGCTACCGAGATCTCCCCCTGCCCGAGAACCTTGACCGGCTGACCCGACCGCACCGCTCCCTTGGCCACGAGATCGCTCACGGCAATCTCGCCCCCCTTGGGAAACAACTTGTTGAGGGTGGCGACGTTGACAACCTGGAAATCGACCTTGTTGGGGTTCTTGAAGCCCTTGAGCTTGGGCAGGCGCATGTGCAAGGGCATCTGGCCGCCCTCGAACGAGGCCGGAACCGTGTTCCGCGCCTTGGTGCCCTTAGTGCCTCGACCCGCCGTCTTTCCCTTGGAGGCCTCGCCGCGGCCCTTACGGGTCTTGGCGGTGTGGGCTCCGGGTGCCGGACGCAGGTGATGGACCTTGAGTGCCATGTCAGTCAACCTCCTCGACATCGACCAGATGCGACACGGTGTTCACCATGCCACGGATCTCCGGCCGGTCTTCCTTGACGACGACGTCGCCGATTCGCTTGAGACCGAGGGAACGCAGGGTGTTGCGCTGGTTGCTGGTCCCACCGATCTCGGACTTGCGCTGGGTCACTTTCAACTGTGCCATCAGGAGCCCGCCCCCGCCTTGGCGCGCAGCATCGCTGCCGGCGCGACATCTTCCAGCGGCAGGCCACGACGGGCTGCGACCGCCTCCGGCGGCTCGAGCATCTGCAGGGCCGCCACCGTGGCATGCACGATGTTGATGGCGTTGTCCGACCCGAGCGACTTACTCAGGACGTCGTGGACTCCAGCGCACTCCAACACCGCGCGGACCGGACCACCGGCGATGACACCGGTACCGGGCGCGGCCGGACGCAGGAGCACAACTCCGGCAGCGGCTTCGCCGGTCACCGGGTGAGGGATCGTCCCCTGGATGCGGGGAACGCGGAAGAAGTGCTTCTTGGCTTCCTCGACACCCTTGGCGATAGCGGCGGGGACTTCCTTGGCCTTGCCGTAGCCCACTCCCACCATGCCGTCGCCGTCGCCGACGACCACCAGTGCGGTGAAGCTGAAGCGACGACCACCCTTGACGACCTTCGCGACACGATTGATCGAGACGACTCGCTCGAGGTAGTTGGACTTCTCCTCGCGCGGCGTCCGCTCCTTGCGGTCACGGCGCTCGCCGCTCCCGCGTCGGTCGGTTCCTGACATGTTTTCCTCTTTCGCTCTCGGTCGTCTCAGAAGTCCAGGCCGGATTCGCGGGCACCCTCGGCGAGGGCCGCGACGCGTCCGTGGAATCGGTGGCCTCCGCGATCGAAGATCACCGCCCCCACACCGGCTGCCTTAGCGCGCTCGGCGACCATCTGGCCGACCTTGCGAGCCTTTGCGGTCTTGTCGTCCGTGGCTCCACGCAGATCGGACTCCATGGTCGAAGCCGATGCGAGGGTGTGGCCTGCAGCATCGTCGACCACCTGAGCGGTCATGTGACGCGCAGAGCGGGTCACGACCAGCCGGGGTCGTTCGGCGGTGCCGGTGACCTTCTTGCGAACGCGGATGTGACGACGCTTGCGGCCGACGGCAACCTTGTTGCCTGAGCCCAGCTTCACGCCATAGGTGCTCGTGCTCATCGCTACTTGCCCGCCTTTCCGGCCTTGCGACGGATAACTTCGTTCTCGTAACGCACGCCCTTGCCCTTGTACGGCTCCGGCTTACGCAGTTTGCGAATGTTTGCGGCGGTCTCGCCGACGAGTTGCTTGTCGATCCCGGTCACCGAGAACTTGGTCGGGGTTTCAACCGCGAAGGTGATGCCGTCGGGCGCCTTGACCGTGATGGAGTGGCTGTATCCCAGAGCGAACTCGAGGTCCTGACCCTTGGCCGTGACGCGGTAGCCGGTGCCAACGATCTCGAGGGTCTTGGTGTAGCCCTCGGTCACGCCGGTGACCATGTTGCTCACAAGTGTCCGCGTCAGGCCGTGCAGGGCCTTGGATCGCCCTTCGTCGTTGGGGCGCTGGACTACGAGCGAACCCTCTTCCTCGGCGATCGTGATCGGCTCGGAGATGTTCAGACTGAGCGATCCCTTGGGGCCGGTGACGGTGACCGACTGTCCCTCGATCGCCGCGGTGACTCCCGATGGGACGGGA
>Ga0181588_10002943_pt1 | contig 14480 bp, 12 predicted proteins | sample 071ome_26_FD_148607 | JGI IMG/M metagenome (GOLD analysis project Ga0181588, IMG submission 148607) | Coastal salt marsh microbial communities from the Groves Creek Marsh, Skidaway Island, Georgia - 071409BT metaG (spades assembly) | ecosystem: Environmental > Aquatic > Marine > Intertidal zone...
CCCTGATATTTTTTGAATCGCCGCGTCGCCTCGCCGCCTCGCTGGAGGCCATGTATCAAGTGCTGGGGGATCGTGAGGCAGCGCTCTGCCGTGAACTGACAAAAACCCACGAGACAATCTATCGAGCCGTCTTATCGGAGCTGCGCGAATTTGTCCTGTCCGATGCAAATCAGCAGCGTGGCGAGGTGGTGATCCTGGTGCGCGGCTTTGATCCAGCCACTGTGACATTGACTCCGGAGACGGCGGGGCTGCTGGCGCGTCTTGCTGATGAGTTGCCACCCCGCCGAGCGGCTGCGGTGGTGGCGGATATTACAGGTCTGCCGGCGAGGCAGCTCTACCAGTGGCTACTGGATCGCCGCGACGGTAGCTAGGCTTGCAGCGCCTTGCTGATCTGGTTAGGCTCTCGCGCGAGTTGGTCAGACGATCGCTGTCGCTTCGCGGCAGAGGAAAGTCCGGGCTCCAACGGGTCAGGGCGCCAGGTAACGCCTGGGGGGCGCGAGCCCACGGAAAGTGCAGCAGAAAGGAAACCGCCTGTTCGCAGGTAAGGGTGAAAAGGTGCGGTAAGAGCGCACCGCGCGGTTGGTAACAACCGTGGCGATGGTAAACCCCGCTCGGAGCAAGACCAAATAGGAATCTGATGCCGTGACCCTCGGCGGATTCGGGTAGGTCGCTTCAGGCGAACGGTGACGTTCGTCGCAGATGAATGATCGTCCAAGACAGAACCCGGCTTATCGACTGACTCGCTATGCCCCCCGCAAGGGGGGCTTCCTCCTCCCCCACAGCGCGAAGCGGCCCATATTTAGATCATTTTGATTTTAAAATCATAATTTAATACGTTTTTAGAATAATACTTAAGGCTAAACCTTGTAATTCTGGTTAAAAAGCTGTTTTGTTGAGGGTTTCCAGGTGACTGTTCAGCTGGATTTCTGACCGCGGCTGACCCTGTAAGGCACTGAAAATCCACGTTTTTTTCCATGTAGGCCGTTGACCGTCGTCAACTGCTGGGCGTATAGTGGCGAAAAGTGGAGCAAAGTGGGAAAAAAATTCCATTTTGTGGCAATAAGCGGGAGTCTGTGGGCGCGACGCTATGTTTCGTGGAGTACAGCACATCAATCTGGATGCCAAGGGCCGTATGGCGGTGCCTTCGCGGCAGCGCGAGCTGCTATCGGTGCTGGGCGATGGCCACATTGTGTTGACCGTTGATACACAGACCCCCTGCCTCACGCTTTATCCCCTGCCTGAGTGGGAGCGCATTGAGCGTGACGTCCAGGCATTGCCGGCACTCAATCCCGCAGTGAAACGGTTCCAGAGATTGGTACTGGGTTACGCCAGTGACCTGCAGTTGGACGGGAGTGGGCGAGTGCTCGTGCCGCCGGCCCTGCGTGAATATGCGCAGCTCGAAAAGCGTGCGGTGCTCGTGGGTCAGGGCAACAAGCTCGAACTGTGGTCGGAGGATTTGTGGCAGCAGGAATGCGCTGCTGCCCTGTCGACGGATTCCACTGGGGAGCTCCCAGCGGAGCTGATGCAGCTCAAACTTTGATGGACCGGGGACACCGACCGGTTCTGCTTGAGGAGGCAATTGCGGCACTGATGGTATCGGCGGATGGCGCATACGTGGATGGCACGTTTGGCCGGGGCGGGCACAGCACCCGAATCCTCGATGCCCTCTCACCTCTGGGGACTTTAGCCGCTTTTGATCAGGATCCCGCTGCGTCCGCGGTGGCTGAGCGCTTGGCCGATCAGGATTCGCGCTTCCAGTTTCGGGCAGCCAATTTTCGCGACTTGGGTCATCACATTTCGCCTGCCAGTGTGCAGGGCATACTGCTGGATCTCGGTGTGTCATCGCCTCAGTTGGATGACGCTGAACGAGGCTTTAGCTTCAGTCACGATGGACCTCTGGATATGAGGATGAATCCTGAGGCGGGCAGTTCAGCTGCGGAGTGGTTGTCCGAGGTCAATGAGGCCGAGTTGGCGCAAGTGCTCCGTGAGTTGGGCGAAGAGCGGTTTGCGCGACGTATTGCTGCGGCCATCGTGCAAGCCAGGTCGGCGGCGCCTATTGAGCGCACGGCTCAACTGGCCGAAATCGTCTCGACGGCCAATCCCAAGTGGGAGCCGAACAAACACCCTGCGACTCGAAGTTTTCAGGCGATTCGTTTACACATCAACGGAGAGCTGGATGCACTGCGGGAGGTGCTTGAGGCCAGTGTGCTGGCCCTGGCGCCGGGTGGCAGGATGGTGGTGATTAGCTTCCATTCTTTGGAAGACCGGATCGTCAAGCGTTTCATCAGGCAGGCCGCGCGCGGCGAACAGCTTCCCCCTGGTGTGCCTGTTCAATATGAATCGCATCGGGGGTCTTTGCGTCAGATGGGCAAGGCAGTGATGCCCTCAGCGCAGGAGATCTCTGACAATCCCCGGGCCCGATCAGCGATCATGCGCGTCGCGGAGCGTTTGGCGTGAGCCAGTTGCCCCTCCCACCTGCAGCCACCATTGTGCTTTTGAGCACTGGCCTCCTTGTCTCGGCGCTCGCCGTGGTCGCGAGCACTCATCATGTCCGCGAGGGCTATGCCCGGCTCCAAGACCTTGAGCTGCGGCGTTGGGAATTACAGGAGCAGTACACGCGCCTCCTGCTCGAGGTGAATACTTGGGCGGCACCGCATCGCATTAGTCAGATAGCGTCCGAGACGCTTTCCATGCAGGCGCCCGATCTCAGCCTGTCGCAGGTCATCGCGGAATGACGCGCGCAAAGCAGGCATACCGACTGCCGCGTTGGCGCTTTATGGTGATCTGTCTTGCCCTCACGGCATTGGCGGCCACATTAATGGGCCGGCTGGTTCTGCTTCAAGTCACCGATGGGGGGCAGGGCGCAGTCTTTCTGCGCGAGCAAGGCGCCCTGCGAACCGTCCGCACCGCGGAGATACCGGTATATCGAGGTTTGATAGAAGACCGCAATGGCACGCCGCTCGCGGTCAGTTCCCCCGTGGTGTCTTTATGGGCGAATCCGCAACAACTGAAGGACAGCCCGCGACTTGACGATCTTGCGGCGCGGCTGTCTCTCGATGCGGCGGCGCTCCGGGACAAGTTGCGATTTTATGGCGACAAGCAGTTTATGTATCTCGCGCGGCATCAAACGCCGGAATTTGCCCGGCAAGTATTGCGAGAGAACTTTCCGGGTGTGCGGGGAGAGCGCGAGTACCGACGTTATTACCCGGCAGGAGAGGTCACCGCGCAGCTGCTGGGGCTGACCAATGTCGACGGGCACGGCATTGCGGGTGTCGAGCTGGCATTTGAAGACTGGCTTCAGGGAGTCCCAGGCAAAAAACGATTCATCAAAGACCTGCACGGGGATGCGGCACGCGATTTCGGAGTGACAGAGGAGCCTCGCCCCGGTAAGGCGCTTGCCCTGAGCCTCGATCTGCGTCTGCAGTACGCCCAACACCGTGAGCTTCAGCGCGCGATGAAGGAAACCGGCGCGGCCGCGGGTTCAGCGATCACGCTCGATGCCTGGACCGGTGAGGTGCTCGCCGTCAGCAACTATCCCGTGTTCAACCCCAACAGCCGTGAGGCACTGGACTTCAGCGGCGCGCGCAATCGTGCGTTGACGGATGCCTACGAACCGGGCTCTACCATTAAAACCTTAACGCTGGTGGCGGCACTGGAAAGCGGTCAGTTTCATATCGACAGTATTGTCGATACGGCGCCAGGGCGGATCCGGGTGGGCTCCAAGATGCTCCACGATCCACGGGATTATGGCGAGATTTCGGTATCAACAGTCATCGAAAAATCCAGTCAGGTGGGCGTCACCAAGATCGCGCAGGCGGTGGGACACGAGGCCATTTTGGATGTTCTGTATCGATTCGGCTTAGGCGAGTCGACCGGCACCGGCTTTCCCGGTGAGCGCGCCGGCCAATTGCCGGACTTGGCGCGCTGGAGCGAGATCGAAAAAGTCACGCTTGCCTTCGGTTATGGCCTCACTGCCACACCGATTCAGCTCGCACGCGCCTATGCCATTTTGGCGAACGGTGGCATACGACGACCGCTCACGTTGCTGCGTCAGGATCCCGATGCGCTGCCCGCCGGCCAGCGGGTGATTGACCCAGAGGTTGCGCGAGACGTGCTCGAGGTGCTCGATCGTGTTACCGAACAGGGCGGCACGGCCACGTTGGCTCAGGTGCCCGGATTTTCCGTGGGCGGTAAAACAGGAACGGTGCACAAGGTGGGCTCCGGGGGCTACCTTGATGACCAATATGTCGCACTGTTTGTCGGTGTCGCCCCCATGAGTGCCCCGCGTTACGTCACGGCGATTCTCATCGACCAGCCCCGTGGTGATCACTACGGCGGCGGATTGGCGGCAGCGCCGGTCTACTCGCGCATTACCGAGGAGGTGCTGCGCATTCGCAATGCCCAGCCTGACCAATCAGAGCTGGGTGCGTTACTCGCCGCCTCTGGCGGTGGGCGGTGAGTATGAATCTGCGTACGCTCATTGATGAGCCCGCCGCGCCCGATGTGCTGGTGCACAACCTAACCCTCGATACGCGAAAGCTGGAGCCGGGCGATGTGTTTGTCGCGCTGCCGGGTGCTGAGCACGATGGTCGAGATTTTATCGAGCCCGCGTTGGCGGCCGGCGCTGTGGCGGTGCTGATGGAGCCCGGTCGGCAAATCAATCAAGACGATGCGAGGGTTATCCCCATTTCTGGCCTCAAGGGTGAACTGGGCGTGCTGGCAAACCGTCTCTATGGGTCGCCCTCCAGTGATCTCAAAGTGGTCGCGGCTACTGGAACCAATGGCAAAACATCGGTTGTTGATTTGACGGCCCAGATGTTGCGACGGACGGGTCGTAAGACCGGGACAATCGGCACGCTGGGCATGCGGCTGGATCAACAGCCTACCGAAACACGCAACACCACCCCTGATTGTCTGGCACTTCATCGTCAGCTACGACAGTGGCGTGATAAAGGGATTGAGTGCGTGACCCTTGAGGCCTCCAGTCACGCGCTCGACCAGGGGCGACTGGATGGGTTAGCGATTGATGTCGGCGTGTTCACCAATTTGTCGCGGGACCATCTGGATTATCACCATTCCATGGGCGCTTACTGCGAGGCAAAGTTGAAATTGTTCCGGGAGTTTGAGCCTGCCAGCCGCATCTACAACGCAGACGATGAGACCTTAGTCGCTCACACTGATGTTTGGCAGCGGGGTAGCTTTGGTGTGTCGATCGACAGCGCCAATGCAGAAATCAGTATAGAAGTCGTGCAAGCCATACCGCTGGTGCTCAAGCTTAAAACGCCCTGGGGCGACGGTCTTGTGCAAACCGCGCTCAGCGGTCGTTTCAATGCCTTCAATGTCGGGGCATCCCTGACCGCAGTATTGTCGCTGGGCGTCGACTTTTCGGAGGCGCTGACCGCGGCTGAGGCATTGGAGCCGGTGGTAGGGCGATTGCAAGCGGTGAGTGACGAGGCTGACATTCGGGTGATCGTGGACTATGCCCATACCCCGGACGCGCTGGAACGCGCCATTTGCGCATTGAAAGAAACCGATAACGCTGGCGCGCTATGGGTGTTGTTCGGTTGTGGCGGTGATCGCGATCCCGGTAAGCGCGCAGAGATGGGCGCTATCGCGTGTCAGTTCGCGGACCGTGTAATCGTGACGAGTGACAATCCGCGCTCAGAACCCCCCGAAGCCATCATCAACGATATTTTGCTTGGCTGTGATGACTCGCCGATTGTCGAGGCTGACCGGGCTGCTGCGATAGCGCTGGCGATTGCCGAAGCCAAGGTGGGTGACACCGTGCTGATTGCCGGCAAGGGGCATGAGGCCTATCAGGAAATTGATGGCGTGCGCTTGCCATTTAATGATGCCGAGCGCGCCGCCCAGCACCTGCAGCAGAGGCAGGCAGCCTGATGTCTGCCATTGCACTGCAGGCCTTGGCTGACGAAACCGGCGGACAGCTGCTGGGTGAGTCCGTCGCGCTTCAAAACTTGACAATAGACAGTCGCGAGGTGAAGGCCGGCGACCTGTTTGCTGCGCTGTCGGGTCAGCGAGTCGATGGTCATGATTTTGCTCCCCAGGCGTTGGCGGCAGGGGCTGCAGCGCTCCTTACCGAGCGCAAGCTAGAGGGCTTGTCACCCCAGTTAGTGGTTGGCGACGTCCTGCAGGCCTCCGGGCACTTTGGTTGTCTTAAGCGGCAGGCATTTGAAGGCCAAGTGATAGCCATCACCGGTAGCGCGGGCAAAACCACGACGAAAAATCTTGTTGCGGCGGCCCTGGCAACAGCGGGCGAGGTGCACGCGACCGTTGGCAACCAGAATAATGAGCTGGGTGTACCGATCACGCTGTCAGGGTTGACCAGTAACCATCGGTTCGGCGTGATCGAGATGGGGGCGGGGCAGCCTGGAGACATTGCCTATTTGTGCCAGCTCGCCCGACCCAACGTTGCGGTATGTCTGAATGCGTCGGCTGCCCACCTCGCTCACTATGACAGTGTCGACGCGATTGCCGCCACCAAGGGTGAAATCTTCGAAGGACTGTCGAGCAACGGCCTCGCTGTCATCAATGCAGATCAGAAGTGGTTGCCGCAGTGGCGTGAGCAGGCAGGCACTACAAGGCAGGTGACCTTTGGTATGGCAGAGGGTGCCGACTACCGTGCCACCGATATTGAGCACCGGGGAATAGAGGGTAGCCACTTTCTATTACTGACCCCGGCGGGTTCTCAGCCAGTTAGCTTGCAGCTAGCGGGTGAGCAGCACGTCAAGAATGCACTGGCAGCACTGGCCATCGCGATCGAGATAGGCGTTGCACCGAGCGATGCGGCGCGTGCCGTTCAAGGCATTACCGCGGGTGCTGGCCGCGGTGCCGTCACCCATCTGCCGGGCGGCGGCACGGTAGTGGATGACAGCTATAACGCCAATCCCGCGGCGGTCAACGCGGCACTGCAGGTGTTGGCGAAACAGCCCGGTTACCGCGTATTGGTGTTGGGCCCGATGCTTGAGCTTGGGGAGGACAGTCAGTCGCTTCATCAAGAGGTCGGGCGTAACGCCAAGCGGCTGGGCATAGACCAGTTGATCACAGTGGGCAGCGAGGCAACACCTGCGGCAGAGGCTTTCGGGCGCGACGCTCTGTGCTTTGCCGATCAGGCGGCTTTACAGAGCGATTTCCCCGCCTTGCCTGCTGAGCACACCATTTGGGTGAAGGGGTCGCGGGGAGCCGGTTTGGAGCACACCGTCGCGTGGCTCCTGACTTCGGGGGGAGCTGCAGCATGCTGATGTGGTTGAGCGAGCAGCTGCTCGCTATTGATCCGGGATTTGCCGTATTCCAGTACCTGACGCTGCGGGGCATTCTCGCAGCCTGCACGGCGCTGGCCATCTCGATGGTGGTCGGTCCCTACGTGATTGAGCGCCTGAATCAGTTGCAGATTGGCCAGACAATCCGTGAGGAAGGGCCGCAATCTCATCTGCAAAAAGCCGGCACGCCCACTATGGGCGGGGCATTAATTCTTGTCACTGTATTGGGATCCACCGTTTTGTGGGTGGATCTGAGCAGCCGCTATGTATGGGTTGCGCTGATCACCACTGTGGCCTTCGGCGCGATCGGTTGGATTGATGATTATCGGAAGGTGGTCCGCAAAGACACGCGAGGCTTGCCCGCCCGCTGGAAGTATCTTTGGCAGTCGCTGTTTGCCTTCGGCATTGCCCTGTATCTGTTTGATACCGCTCTAATGCCTGAAGAAACGACCCTCTATGTGCCCTTCTTCAAAGATGTGGCGTTCGCAATGGGCTGGCTGTTCGTGCCGTTCAGTTATTTTGTGGTGGTTGGCTCGAGTAACGCGGTGAATCTGACAGACGGTCTGGACGGTCTCGCCATTATGCCTACGGTGATGGTGGCGACGGGTCTCGGTGTGATCGCCTATCTCGCCGGACATGTTGAATTTGCCGAGTATCTCAACATTGCCTATTTGCCCGGGACCGGCGAGCTGATGGTGTTCTGCGGTGCGATTGCCGGAGCCGGCCTCGGGTTTCTGTGGTTCAACACCTACCCTGCCATGATTTTTATGGGCGATGTCGGCGCGCTGGCACTGGGCGCTGCGCTGGGCATTGTCGCGGTAATGACCCGGCACGAGATCGTGCTTTTCATCATGGGCGGCATCTTCGTGCTGGAAACCCTCTCGGTGATTATTCAGGTCGGGTCATTCAAGCTGACGGGCAAGCGGGTCTTCCGCATGGCGCCCATTCATCATCATTTCGAACTCAAAGGTTGGCCCGAGCCTCGGGTGATCGTCCGGTTCTGGATTATCACAGTGATGCTCGTGCTGTTTGGGCTCGCTACGTTGAAGCTGCGGTGACGGACGGATGATGACGAGCGCAACCATTGCCAGCTCAGAGAGACGCGTTATCTTCGGACTCGGCGCCACAGGACAGTCAGTCGCCCGCTGGTGGCGCCAGCAAGGCGTTGCCTTCGCGGCCGTCGACACCCGTGCAGAGCGTGCTGATGATCCGGTAGCAGTGGCCGATATCGACCAAGACCGCGCCGCTTTCGGCGACGTTGATGCGGCCTTTGTCGATAACTGCACTGAGATGATCGTGAGTCCCGGGGTGGCGCTTGATCATCCCTTGGTCGAGCGAGCCCGCGGACAGGGTTGTCGGGTGCGAGGCGACATTGACCTGTTCATGGAGGCGGCTCAGGCACCTGTGGTGGGTATTACAGGCTCCAACGGTAAATCCACGGTCACGTCGATTCTCGGTGCAATGATTGCTGCCTGTGGTGTCAAAGTCTCCGTAGGAGGCAATCTGGGTCGCCCCGCTTTGGATCTGCTGGTGGATGAGCCCGATTTGTATGTCCTCGAGTTATCAAGCTTCCAATTAGAGCGGTCTGAAGTGCTGGGCTTGGACCTGGCGACCGTCCTCAATATCAGTGCTGATCACCTCGACCGCTACGCGTCACTGACGGACTATCACCGCGCCAAGCACGCCATTCATAAGCAAGTGGGGCATGTGGTCGCGAATCGCGATGACCCACTCACTATCCCGCTGGTGCCAGAAGACACGCCGGTCACATGGTGGCGATCAGGAGAGCCCGATCTGAATGAATTTGGTCTCCTCGAGCGTGATGGCATGACCTGGCTATGCCGCGGTCCGGAGAGATTGGTGTGCACCGATGAGCTCCAGTTAGCAGGTAGGCATAACCACCTCAATGTGCTGGCAGCGCTGGCGCTGGGCAGCGCGTTGAAGATGCCAATAGAGGGATTGATCGAGGGAGCAAAGCAGTACCGCGGTCTGCCACATCGCTGCCAGTTGGTCAGCCAGGTGAATGGCGTGCGCTTCATCGATGACAGCAAAGGCACCAATGTCGGTGCGACCGCGGCAGCGCTGGAGGGTCTGGCCGGCGCAGGACAAATCTGGCTGATTATCGGTGGGCAGGGGAAAGGGCAGGATTTTTCTTTGCTCAAGCCGGTGCTCGCCCAGATCAATGTGCGGTTACTGGTTTTGGGCGAGGCAACCGAACAGATTATTGCCGACCTGGGTCAGGATACGCCGATTGAGGTCATGTCCAGCCTTGAGGATGCCGTCAATTTGAGCGCGGTATCTGCTCAGCCGGGAGATATCGTGTTGCTGTCACCCGCGTGCGCGAGTTTCGACATGTTTACCAGCTACGTTGAACGTGGCGAGCGCTTTCAGGCAGCGGTGTCGGCACTGGAGGTGGCAGCATGAATCGCGGCGCCACCTTTGCGATCTATCGAGGGGACCCCCTCTTGCTGATGCTCGGCGCAGTGCTGGTGAGTATCGGTTTGATCGCCATCGCCTCGGCATCGATTGAGTACAGCGATTTCCACTTTAATAACCCCTGGTATCACACCGAGCGGCATGCCCTGTACTTGCTTGCCGGTCTGACCGCGGGGGGACTGGCGTACATGCTTCCGCTCGAGACGCTGCAGCGACTGTCTCCATGGATGCTGTTCTTCGCCTTTGCCCTACTGATTCTGGTATTGATGCCTGGTATTGGCCGTGAAGTGAACGGCGCGCAGCGCTGGCTACCGCTGGGTCCCATTACGGTGCAACCATCAGAGATCGCCAAACTAGCGCTACTGCTCTATGCGGCGGGATACCTTGTCAGGCAAGAAGAGGCGGTGCGGCACCATTGGGGCGGCCTCGCGCGATTAATCGCCATCCTCGCCGTTGTGGCACTACTACTGCTACTGGAGCCGGATTTTGGCGCCACTGTCATCGTCATTGGCATGGTGGTGGGCATGATGTTTTTGGCCGGTGCCAGACTGCTTTACGTGCTCGCTATGCTGGCTGCGGTTGCTATCGTCTTCGTCGGCTTGATCATCAGTGCGCCTTACCGCTTGCAGCGTCTTACTGCTTATCAGGACCCGTGGGCAGATCCATTTGGCTCAGGTTTTCAGTTGATCCAGTCATTGATCGCCTTTGGACAGGGCGAGTGGTTGGGTGTCGGCTTGGGCAACAGCGTGCAGAAATTGTTTTATCTGCCTGAGGCTCATACCGACTTTGTTTTCTCGATTTGGGCGGAAGAGACCGGGTTGATCGGTGCGACCGCATTGATTGTGCTCTTCGCGCTGCTCATCGCCCGCATCTTGCAGACCGGCTGGGCCGCAGCGAACCGGGGAAAGCACTTTGAGGCCCATGTTTGTTTCGGCACCGCGCTGATGTTCGCCGGGCAGGTTTTCGTCAATATGGGTGCCAGCTCAGGCCTGCTGCCTACCAAAGGGCTGACGCTACCGTTTGTCAGCTACGGTGGGTCAAGCCTGATCGTCAGCTGCGTGCTGCTGGGTGTTGTTTTGCGGGTCGCGCAGGAATTGCGGAATGAACCTGAAGGTGACCAAAGCCTGCAGCCGAGGGCGTCAGGATGAGCGCCCTACCGTCAATGTCAGGGCGCGCCCTCATTGCGGCGGGAGGGACCGGTGGGCACGTTTATCCTGCCTTGGCCGTCGCTGGGCTCTTGACGGAGCAGGGCTGGTCGGTCGACTGGGTCGGCACAGAGCGCGGTATTGAGCAACGCTTGGTACCGGCGGCCGGATTGCCCTTACATCACCTCAGCGTCTCCGGGTTACGCGGCAAAAATTGGGTGGCGCGAGTGCAGGGCGCGCTGCGCTTGGCCGCGGCGCTTTGGCAGTCCCTCGCAGTCATGTGGCGGGTGAAGCCTGACGTGGTGCTGGGTATGGGTGGCTATGCCGCCGGGCCGGCGGGGCTGGCTGCGTGGTTGACGCGACGTCCACTGGTGATCCACGAGCAGAATTCGGTGGCCGGTACAACCAATCGCTGGTTGGCGCCGCTGGCGCGACGGGTGCTCTGTGGTTTGCCGGGCGGATTTGCCGCGGACCGTAAGGCGGAAGTGGTCGGGAATCCGGTGCGACAGACGCTGACACCGGTCGATCGAGGAGAGCTCAACCAGTTGTCGGCGTGCTCTGCAGCGCGTCCACTTAGAGTGCTGGTGTTGGGAGGCAGCCTCGGTGCCGCACCGTTGAACGCGTTACTGCCTCCCTTGGCAAACCTGTTGATGGACCGGGGACTCGGTCAGTCGCTCTCGCTCTGGCAGCAGTGCGGTGCGCGAAATCGCGTCGAGGCCGATGCAGCATGGATAGGTAACTCGCTTGCCAACAGACGCTGCGACGATTTTATTGACGATATGCCAGCGGCCTACGCCTGGGCGGATGTTGTGATCGCGCGAGCCGGTGCCCTGACGGTGTCGGAGCTCGCGGCAACCGGCACCGCGGCAATATTGATCCCGCTACCACATGCGATTGACGACCATCAGACCGAGAACGCGCGGGTTCTGGCGAACGCGGGTGCGGCAGTGCTGCTACCCCAGCCAGAAGCGACACCAGAGCGTCTTGCCGAATTGCTGACTGATTGGATTGCCTCGCCGTCGTCGCTGACCCAATTGTCGAGTGCGGCGAGCGAGCTTGCCGCGCCCGACGCCACTCATCGCGTTGTTGAAGTGCTCAGGGGGGTGGTGCATGCAAGTGGTTGAGCCGCGCCCCGTTATGGCTGGCATGGGCCGAATTCGTCACATCTTTATGGTGGGGATCGGCGGCGCCGGCATGAGTGGTATTGCAGAGGTGCTCGCCGGCCTGGGCTACACGGTAACAGGCTCAGATCGAGCGGAGAGCGCAGTGGTGGTGAGGCTGCGTTCCCTAGGCATTACCGTGCATATCGGTCACGAGGCTGAGCACATAGCAGGCGCTGACGTGCTCGTGGTGTCAGCCGCCGTGCCTGAGGACAACCCGGAAAGATTGGCGGCGCGTCAGCAGCGCATCCCCGTTGTACCGCGTGCGGAAATGTTGGCAGAACTCATGCGCTACCGCTTCGGCATTGCCGTAGCGGGAACCCACGGCAAGACCACCACCACCAGTCTGATCGCCGCCATTCTCGGTGAAGCGGGCGAGGATCCGACTTTCGTGATCGGTGGTTTGCTCAACCAAGCGGGCGCCAATGCCGCGTTGGGTGAGGGGCAGTTTCTGGTGGTCGAAGCGGACGAGAGCGACGCCTCTTTTCTGCATCTGCAACCCATGATGGCGCTGGTCACCAACATTGAGGCTGACCATATGGAGCATTACGAGGGAGACCTGAGCCGCTACGTGCAGGCTTTCAACGGTTTCCTGCACAACCTGCCCTTCTATGGGCCCGCCGTCATGTGTCTGGATGACAAAGGGGTGCGCGATTTAATCCCTGAACTGTCCCGGCAGGTGGTGACCTATGGGCGCCACGCTGATGCGGATTACCGACTGGATAATTATCGGAGTGAGGGCCTGTGCAGTCACTTTGAGCTAATCCGCTCCCAGAATGCTGAGCCATTGGCGCTGACCGTCAACATGCCCGGACTCCACAACGCCCAGAATGCTGCGGGAGCCGCGGCGCTCTGTGCAGAACTCGGTATTTCAGAGGACGCTATTGTCAAAGGACTGGCTGAATTCGGGGGCGTCGGCAGACGTTTCTCGGATTTGGGCGATGTGCGCTGGTCAGCGGGTAGCGCGAGACTGATCGACGATTACGGGCATCACCCCACTGAGGTGGCGGTCACCTTGCAGGCCGCCCGTGACGCATTTCAGGACCAGCGGGTGGTCATGGTGTATCAACCCCATCGTTTCACGCGCACTCGAGATCATTTTGATGAGTTTGTGTCGGTGCTGGGTGAGGCCCAGTTTCTGATCTTGCTAGATGTTTACCCCGCCGGCGAATCGATGATTGAGGGCGCCGACGCGCAATCACTGGCCAGAGCGATTCGTGCCAGAGGCTTGCTGGAGCCTGTTGTGGTCTCCGACCAGCGGCAGCTGGCAGCCGTTTTGGCAGGCGTGTTGTGTGACGGGGACATCTTGTTGATGCAGGGCGCTGGTGACATCGGTCGGCTTTCTGCCGCGTTAGCCGACAGTGATTCGCTGGAGGCCTTGCAATGACCGCCAATCCCTTCAGCGGAAAAACACTGGCAGTCATGCTGGGCGGCACCGCCGCGGAGCGCAGTATTTCACTGGAGAGTGGTGAGAATGTGGCGCGTGCGCTGGAGCTGGCCGGTGCCCAAGTGCTGCGAGTCGATACGGCAGAGGAGGGCTGGCCGGAGCGACTCAAGGAGGCCTCGTTTGCCTTTAATTTGTTGCACGGTCCGGGTGGTGAAGACGGCACGGTACAGGGGTTGTTTGAGCTCATGAAGCTGCCCTATAGCGGCTGCGATCTCATGGCTTCTGCGCTGACCATGGACAAGGTCCGCACCAAGTGGCTGTGGCAGGGGCTGGGTTTGCCCACACCCGCTTTTCAGCAATTGACGCCGAACACCCATTGGCAGGCGGTGATTGAGGCGCTGGGCGCGGTATTTGTAAAACCGGCGCTAGAGGGCTCCTCCCTGGGTATGACCAAGGCCGTTAACGCTGCAGAGCTGGAGGCCGCCTACCGTCACGCCAGCACATTTGGTGCCGATGTGATGGCTGAGCAGTTTGTCTCGGGGCCGGAATACACCGTCGCGATCCTCGGCGATCGAGCACTGCCCAGCATTCGCATAGACGTGTCCGGTGATTTCTACGATTTCGACGCCAAGTATCACTCAGAAGAAACGCGTTTTACCTGTCCGTCGGACCTGGCCACTGAGGAAGAGGCCGAGCTGTCTGAACTGGCGCTGGCGGCTTTTACAGCGGTCGGCGGTGAGGTGTGGGGCCGGGTTGATGTGATGCGAGAGGCCGGAGGGGCCTGGCAGCTGCTTGAGGTCAATACCGTACCGGGAATGACCTCCCACAGCCTTGTGCCCCTCGCAGCCAAGGTGGCGGGGCTCAGCCTGCTTGATCTGTTGACCGAGATTTATGAACACAGCCTGGAGGTGCGCCATGCCAAGCAATGACGCCAGGTTACCGCGCCGCGCAACGCGAAAAGCGAGTGCGGGCCAGGTGACCACCGTGCCTGTCTCGCGGCTTAGGCGCTGGGTGAATAGGAGTCTGCTAGCGACCGGAGTTGCCCTGGTGAGTGTCGGGCTTTACCAAGGGGGCA
>Ga0181588_10002952_pt1 | contig 14460 bp, 19 predicted proteins | sample 071ome_26_FD_148607 | JGI IMG/M metagenome (GOLD analysis project Ga0181588, IMG submission 148607) | Coastal salt marsh microbial communities from the Groves Creek Marsh, Skidaway Island, Georgia - 071409BT metaG (spades assembly) | ecosystem: Environmental > Aquatic > Marine > Intertidal zone...
TCAACATGAACCCGGACCCAATCCTCACCCCATGGATAGCCAGACTGGGCGACTCAACACTGATCTCAAACACAGACTGGCCCTACTCGCCACACTATGTAGAACCAAGCGAACTGGCCATCGACCATGAAAGCGGAATCCGCTGGTCGACCGACGCGTCCGGCTTGCCGCACCGCGCAAGAATCGCATACCAATACAACTCGCACGGCCTTATCGGCCCAGAACTTCACGACGCCCCAGACACCGTCACCCTTGGATGCTCAATGACCAACGGGATCGGGGTTCCTCACGATTTCACGTGGCCCCAGATCGTCGCCCACCTAACCGGAGAAAAAGTAAACAACATCGCGGAACATGGACAGTCCGCCAGCCAGCAAACGTTCTCTCTGTTCGGACACAATGCGAAACTGGCACCGCCGAAAAAAATTCACTTCCTCGTCCCGGCACTCGACAGGCTGTACTTCCTCACGTCTGAACGACAGAGCACCACGATTCATTACAATCCGTCTGATCGCACTTACACCAACCCGAGCTCAGGCAAACCATACGTGTATCAGTCGATTGACGGACAAACATCACTACTGCCGATCGATTTAGCCATTCATCAAAACCTGCTAGCCGTCGAGCAACTCATTCTTTATTGCCGAGCCCACAATATTGAGCTAAACATAAACTCGTGGTCAAAGACAGCGTTGGAATCACTGGTAATGCTGTACCCCGAGCTGAACATTTTGGGACATTCTGAATATTGGGTCCAAGACGGAAGCCCCAAGCACATCGAGGACTCCCGGCAATGCAAATGCGGGCTTCGCCCACAAAACCAATATCAGGAGTCATTTTGGAGCATGGGGAAAGACGCCGCACCGCATCCCGGACTTCACATGCAGATCCACTGGGCAGAACTTTTCCTCGGCGTCGAAATCCGCAACACAGACATCAAACACATCGAACCGTTTTGGTGCGGCACAAATATCGAAAACCAGATCGACTAAGGTGACACCGTGCGCGACGAAATCGAAGACAGAACATATTTTGATGCTGGATACAACTTTGTCCATCTTCGAAAGCCCACAACTCAGCAGTTTTACAAATGGCCCGAAGCTGAAAACGAGTGGAAATACTTCCGCAGCTTCCTTCGCGAAGACCAAACGACTGGAATTACTTACAGCAGAGGTCGGGAATGGCACTTAGCGATCAGCGACGAAGAAGATGGAGCGATCCCCAACGTCTACTACAGGGTTAATTCTGATGGTCACCACTGGTACGAGTTTGAACACAACCCTGACGTTGTAGCTCTTGGCTGCTCAACAACAGCAGGAATGGGAATCCCAATCGAATACACGTGGCCGTCCCTGTACCGTCATATCACTGGGGAAACCGTCAACAACATTGCCCGTCCCGGCAACAGTCTGGCGCGAATGGTGTACATTTTCTTTCACCACATCAAGCATTACGGACTACCAAAAAAAATTTTTGTTCTTTTGGGTGACCCCGTCAGATACTGGTTTCAGGGTCGCTATCAGAATTCCCCGGATGCGCAGCTTGGTTTGGCCAACGAGCATGTAATCCAGTTTGCGCATGATGCCGGCGTCTACGTGGACGCCCATAGCGGGAGGCCGTGGGTTCTGAATGATTCGCTTGGAAACAGGGTGATGCTTTCCCCGGATCTCGTTGTTGCTGAAAATCTGCGTGCGTTTGAACATTTGCTGTTCTTTGCTGAAGCGATGGGGATAGAAGTTCAGCTTCAACTGATCTCATCGGCTCATGCTGATCAGTTTGAAGAGATCGACTATCCAGTTGTTCGACGTATCCCATTCGACTACTATCCTGTTGACGACACGCAAAAACTGTTTTGGAAATACGGTTTCGACTTCAAGGTGGGGGTTGCGCACGACCCGCACGATGGTCTTTGGCCTCATCTGAGTTGGGTGTCCGCATTCCTTGGTCGTCATGTCTCTCTGGACGAGCAGACGTCTCTGACATGCTGGGCAGAACACCTGTTCGATCACACTGTCCCAAAGTGTGAAGGCCGGCACTGATGTTGTAGGACGGCGAATACTGGTGTATATTTGACCCATATCCGATTATGGTTGGTCGGATGTGTTGGTAGGGGCCCCCGCCGGGTTGTTGGTTTCCCGGCGGGGGTTTCCATTTTCCGGGCTGCCTCTGATTCTGTTGCTGGTGATGTGCTCCATGTCTAAGAAGACGTCGGAGACCCCCGGTTCACTCGGACATTTTGGAAAATTTCTGGATTATTTCCGGAAACCCCACGGAGACCAGCCAGAATTCTGGCGGATTGCGAGCCCGGCACGCAGATTGGTCGCCGGGTCGTACAGTTCGTCGCAATGCTCCAAGATGCCTTGGGCCTGTAGCCAGCCTTCCGGCCAGTAGCGGGTCGGCTTACACCAAAATTGGTTCAGCTGCATCAGGCCGTTCGAGCCACCCATCGGATCGTCCGGGTTGTGTCGGTCCGGGAAACAGCGCGACTCACGGTATATGGTGTACGACAGCTTGGGAAGCTCATCTTCTGCCCACCCGACCTGTCGGGCCAGATTCATCCAACCGTCGCACCGCCAATCCGGGCTGCTCTCCCTGTACGGGGGCAAGTACGGTTCGGTGCGTGCCGGGTCCGCCATCACAGCCTCCCAGTTCGGGTCGAGCGTCAGGCCTTCGGGGACGTGCCCTCCGGTGGTCTCCTCGGACCACGAGAACTCACCGATCGGTTCGCGGCGCTCGTCGCCATGCGAGATCGGCTGCTCCGGTCGGACCGAGTAGATGTGGACCGAGCGGACAGGTTCGGGTGGTGCCGGTTCGTACGCGGTGAGCGTCCAGTTGTGCGGCGGCACGAACTTGTCGTCCGGTCGGAGTTCGGCGGCGAGTGCGGTCGCGCCGATCAGGCTTGTGGCAGATATGGCTAGCGCGGCTGCGCTTCGAATGATTGGGTGCATCAGCGTCTCCAATACGGTTCCCAGTTCGCGGTCGGCGACTGGTCAGGGTCTACAGGTGCGAGGTTGCCGGACACGTTGAGCCGGTCTTCGGTTGACGTTTGGCGTTCGGTGAAATGCCAGACGAACGAGTTGAACACGATCAGGGCGCCCGGTTCGACAGGCACCGAAATGCAGGTCTCCACCGTGTGGCAGTAGCCGACGTGGAACACAAGGTCGGCAGAGCCTTCCGGTGCCAGCGGGTAGTAGGCGAACGAGTAGTACTCGAGCGGATTCATATGCGAGTTCATCCGGTGGTTATGAGCCACGATCGACTGGGTCGGTCGGGTCTGAATCGACCAAAGTTCGGTAATCCGGTATTTGCGATCGAAATTGTTTGTGACGGCTTCTTCGATTGCTCGTTCAAGCACGTCGATTTCTGGTGTGCGCGGGGGCAGCACATCTTCGTAGTAGGTGTGGCTGCCGCCGGACTCCAACCATGCCGTGTTGGCAGGGTCAACCGGCTGACCCTTGGTCAGGATTTGCTCGGCGATCTTGGCGTTGTCGACGTCGGTCAGAACTGTTTTGAACGCGCGAAGATCAATAAGTGGAATTTCAGTAAACATATGAGTCACCCCCTTGGTGAGACCATCAAGTTTACCATTCTGTTACGACGATGGCTACCGCGTCTGGGTGGTACGATCCGTCCATGACGTTCGACGAATGGCTCCAAATTGGTATCGACAGCAAATGGTGCGGCCCCGCGGTGTGCTCCACGCACGACGGCATCCCCATGTCGCCCGCGGAAGACGACGAATGGAACGACGGGATGGACCCGTGCCATCACGTTATCCGGCTCTACGAAGATGAAGAAATCGCTGACGCCATCAACCACTCGTTCACCCCGTACAACTGGCGAACATCATGGAAACTGCCGACATGATGCGGGTCAACGTTGGACCCGGCATGTGGGCCATCCAGACAATGAGCGAAGCGCAAGCCGACCAGATTGGCCGCGGCGTCACCCACGACCCCAGCTGGAAACGTAAAAATCGGCACCCGATCGACCATGGTGCCGGTGTCAATGTTCGCGACATCGTCGACCGGTCGCTCGGCAACCTGATCAACGACCACGCCCGCAAACTCGCCCTACTCGTCGAAGAGTTGTACGACACCAACATTCGTCTCCGCTCCACCTACATCCAGAAATGGGATCACAAACACGGCGAAACCGTCGACGTGCCCGGCGGAGGAAAAGGTTGGATCAGCGTCACCCCGCTCGAAAATGCGATCGCTCCATCTGGCGGCCTGCACTTCCCCGAGTTCGGTATCACCTACGAAGGCATCAAAGGACGCACCCTGTTCTTCCCGAACTGGTATGAACGCACCGTGCTGCCCGTCACCATGAGTTTCACCACAATCAGAACTCGGCACGCCTAATGGATCTGATGTTTTTCATTCTGCTCTGGGCAATGTTTATCGCCGTCGTATTCTTCACTCGCAGATAAATCCAAATGAGAGAGGCGTACCCTCAACTATTTATCTACCCTGACTTCCTCACAGGAGATGAAGTCAGCTACTGGCAGAAAAAACTCACACATCCCACGTTCTGGCAGCCCGCGTTCTGGCAAGATCCCCTTGCCGAAGATAACCACTGCAACGCGCAACCAGACCACTACACCATCAACCCCGACAACTACGACCCCGGCAACTACGACAACCTAGAACTGTTCCAAGCCGAACAGCGGCTCACATCAAAAATCAACACGCTGATCGAGCATCAGTACGGCGAAAAATTCCTCACCATAAACACATGGTATTTTCGGAAATGGACCGCCGGAATGCGACAAGGCTTACATCACGACGCAGCCGACGGCAACAACCGTCTCGACTTCCACGATCCAAACAACGCTGACGGAGCGCCACCACCCATCGCCTTCCACGACGTTGCCAGCATCCTCTACTACAACGACAACTTTGACGGCGGACACCTCTACTTCAACCGTCCCGAACTTCACATCAAACCGCAAGCAGGCATGCTCGTCACCATGCCCTGCACCGACCACTACATCCACGGAGTGACCCCAGTCACCTCCGGAGAACGTTATATTTCCGCCCACTTTTGGACACGAGCGAAAACCATCGCCATGCTTCAACACGCGCAACTACCCGACAGCTGGCGACACAAATACCGTGACCCGCACAAAGTCGACGACATCTCCCCCAATATGTGACAGAGCCCCCGGTGGTTCTCGCTGAACCGGGGGCTCCGTCTGGGTGGGGGTGAACCGCCGAGGCGGCAAAAATCAACCTAGTAGGTGTCCCACCCTCCCCAGTGCAACTGCACTACAATCGTTCATATAAATCCAAACGATTCGGAGTGGACATGTTGAAAATGACACCGCAACTCGACGAATACGTCGAAGATTACCTGACGGCACGACTCTCATACCTCGACCAGCTGCGACGCCTCAAAGACAAAATCGACGACGAAGTCGCCTCCGTCAAAGACGTCGAACCATACCAACACGAAGTGTTCCGTCGAGACGGCATCATCAGCAACCGCGACCTCTTCTTCGCATTCCACAAAAAACTGTTCATCGAAGCAGCCGAAACCAAAGCCCAAATGAAATACATCGCCGAACTCATCGACCGGCGAGCCAAACAACTCGGCCTCAACACCGCCGAAGTTTGGCGCGACATCTCAGGAAAATTCTGAACATGAGCCACGAAATCGAAATCAACGACGACGGAACCGCCCGCTTCGCATACAACGTCAACGGCGGCCACCCATGGCACCACCTCGGCACACCACTCCACGGCCTCCAAACCGTCGACCAAATGCTCATCGCCGCACAAGCCGACTACGAAGTCCAACTCATGCGACTCGCCGCAGTCGACGACAACGGAGACTTCATCCGCAACCCCGACGGCACCCCCATCCTCCTCTCCGACAGCCGGGCCACCATCCGTCAAAACGACGACGGCAGCTTCGACGAACTCGCCACCGTCGGCACCCGTTACGTCGTCAAACAAAACCGCGAAGTCGCAGAACGCGCCCTCGAAGTCGTCGGAGCCAGCAAAGGCGACGCAGTCGTCGACACCGCCGGCGTCCTCCTCGGCGGCAAACGCTTCTTCATGACCCTCGACCTCGGCACCCTCATCATCGACCCCGACGGAATCAACGACAAAATCCAACGGTACCTCGTCATCTCCTGCGGCCACGACGGCGTCTGGCCCATCCGATACGCCAACACCGACATCCGTGCCGTCTGCAACAACACCGTCATGCTCGGCCTCAAAAACGCGCAACGAGTCTTCACCGCACGCCACACCAAAAACGCGGAAAGCAACGTGGAAGACGCACGTACCGTGCTCGGCATGTCCGTCGACTGGGCCAACGAATTCCGACTCATGGCAGAACAACTCCTCGCCATCCCAATCCACGCCGGCAACATCGACCACGTCATCAACGACGTATTCAACAAACCGTCCGCCTCAGACACCGACCGGAAAAAGAACAACTACCTCGAGCTCAACGAAAAAATCCGGTCCATCTACCACAACCGACGCAACGCAGCCACCTACGGCAACAACGGCTGGTCCCTGTACAACGCCATCGGCGAATACTTGGATCACCACCGTGGAGGAACCGCCGACGACCGGGCAGCAGCCTCAATCGACGACCACTCGTGGGTATCCAAAATCAAAATCGGCACCCAAAAATCCATCCTCAATCTCCCCTGACCAGTCACGTACAATTAGAACAACAGCGAGGAGAACCAGCATGGACGACAACAACGACCGCGGCCTCACCCCAGAACAAATCACAAACATCATTCACACCGTCATCGACCCGGAAACGATGTTTAGAAAAAGGGCCGCCAACGGACTCGTCCGAGAATTTCAAAAAAGATTCGGCGACCTCGGCCTCGTCGACCTCCTCATCGCGCTCGACAACACCGACCGGTTCGCATCAATGATCGTCCTCGAACGAAACGAACTCGAAAACACGATGTTCGCACGACACGGCGTCTTCGACGAAGACATCATCACCAAAGTGCAATTCACCGACGTCTGGGAAAACTTCGTCCACGAAACCATCCACAACAGCGGCCTCGCAGCATCAGCCGCAATCGACGAAGTCGTCGCTACCGAGAAGGCAAACTAACCCGAATACACTGCACGCCCGACGCAATCGGACGCTCAGTAACATAATGAGATTCCTCATCAGGATTATAAATACCTAAACACATCGGGCACTGTGACAACAAACCCGCCTCAACCAGCGTACGGTCAACCGCACCCCTAATAGCAGCATTCAAACCGCGGAAAGCTGCCCTCCGCTCACGCCACCGGCGAAACCGACCAATCACGGCTCACCAACCGTCACCGTCGCAACACGACCATCAGACGACACCACCTCAACGTTCAACGCCTCAACGATAATCGCCGCCACATTCTTCATCTGGTCCGTCAACTCGTCGACATCAACATCGACACCCTCATCCGGATCGTCAGCCAAATCGACCAACACATCCGCAATCTTGTTCACGACCCACAACAACACTTCAGAAGACTGATCATCCATACCCACACACTACCACCAACACCACCCACCACAACAGATAAATCTAAACCGAAACAAGCTCGTCACTCAAACAAAACACCCGGCACCCTCGGCTCCACCCCACAACCCACCTCATGCCCCCAAAAACCCGACAACACACGCTCACCCAACCCAAAACCACCCGACACCGCATGAAAACCCGCCAACAAATCCACCAACACAAAATCGCCCTCCACCCACTCAAACCACGACTGCAAACCCCCCAACCCCAACTGACCCACAACCCAACCAACCAACTCACCCACCAAACCAAACTCCACCCCACCAACCGGAACCCCATCACGCAACACCGCAACCCGCGACACATCCCACACACCAACATCCGGCAACAACCTCAACACCGGACGACCATCCCAATGACGCCACACCACCGGATGCCCCCACAACACCTCCGACACACCCCCCACACACTCAAAAACCACACGCCAACGACCACCAACACACCCATCAACACGCCAACCCAACGGCACACGACCCGGAACATCAAACACCACCACCGACAACCCATCCAACAACCCACGAAACCGCACCGGAACCCGACAAAACAAATCCCGACCATCCACAAACCCCGTCAAACCAGCACCAACCCCCTGCCGACACCGACCAAACCACCAACCCCCCACCAACTGAGGCCAAAACCAATTCGGCGACTCCACATGCCACGGCACCACCACATCACCAACACCACCATCCCCCAACACAAACGAATGATCCTCCACATACCCCCAATCACCATCACAAAACTCCACACCCAACACACCACCCAAACCAACCGCCAACCGCCGCGCCTCACCCAACGACCCAACACCCGAAAACCGCACCACCCCCGAACCAACAAAACCCGACACCCCGGTTCGCGACTCCAAAATCACAACAACCCCCAAACCGGACCCGCATCACAACAATCCACGTCCCACCCCACAGGCAACAACCCCACCGAACGCGCCAACACCCGAGCCCTCGACACAAAAAACACCGCCGACAACCGCGACCCACCAACAGGCCTCACCCCATGCAACGGCCCAGACGGAAACACCACACCCCACCCCGCCCGCGGAACCACCTCAACCCCCAACTCAGGAAAAAACAACTCCCCACCCACACCAACCGACTCCAAAAACAAAACCACCGAAAAATCAGCCCACCGATGCCACAACTGACCCGAAACCGTCAACACCCCACCATCATCAAACACATCCGAATGCGGCACAGCCCACTCCCCAACCCGCCACTCACGCACCGAACCCCGCCACACCACCACCGGCTCACCACACACACCCTCAACAACATCAGACACAACACCCCACACACCCTCCAAAAACCCATCCACACCCACACCAACACGCCTCACCGCCCACTCCGGATCCCCATCCCCATCAGGAACAGCCAACACCGAACCCGAACGAACCCCATCCACAACAACAGACGGATCCCCAGAACACCACACAAACTCCGAAATCACCCCACCAAACTACCACACACACCAAAACAGATAAATCTAAAACAAACACTGCGACCCCAAAAAAATCGTACGGCACCCCCCTGCGGCATCGATCGCGATTGGGAAGGCTCGGGGCTTCTGACCTGTTGTGGTGGTTCGTGTTTGTGTCGTGTTGTGGTTTGGGGTTTGGGTGGGTACGATCGTGGCTGTTTGTATTAGCTACGTTCTGAGGAGGGCGTGATATGAGAGCTGTTGTTGCAGGTGATGTTCACGGGAACATCGATCATTTGTACATGTTGTTGGATGTTTGTGAGTCGTATGAGGCTTCGTATTTGATCGCATGTGGTGATTTCGGGTTTTGGCCTCACATGGAGTGGGGTCGTGAGTTTCTCGATGAGGTCGAGTTGGGTTGCGCTGATCGTGACGTGACGTTGATCTGGATCGATGGGAATCATGACAATCATGACGTGATCGCTGAGATGCAGTCCGATCCGTTGACTGGATGGGATGGTGAGTTGATGCGTGTGTCGTCGCACGTGTGGCACTGCGGACGTGGAGCCGCGTTCGAGTTGGGCGATTTGTCGTGTGTCGGGTTCGGGGGTGCGTACAGCGTCGATTGGATGCATCGTGATGAGGGCGTGTCGTGGTGGGCGGGCGAGCTCATCACGCGCGAGCAGGTTGACGCGTTTCGTGCGCGGGCGGATGCGCGAGCGTGTGCGAGCGGGCGGGCGGGCGTGGACGTGCTGTTCACGCATGAGGCGCCTGTAGCGGGCGGGCATCCTGCGTCACTGGGGGCGGACGACGACTTGTCGTACAAGGATGAGATCGCAGAGTCGATTGCTCAGCGCATGCTGATGGCGGAGGTGACTGACATTGCGCGAGCAGATGTGCAGTTCACTGGGCATCATCATGTGCGTCGTTCGTTCGTCCGGGAGGCGGGCGGGCATCGTACGAGCGTGCATGTGTTAGCGCGCGACACGATGGGCGCAGAGTCGTTCTATGTGCTTGACTGCACTCGCAAGGGTCTCGAAACCCTTATGGATGCTGGGTCACAAGAAATTTCTGCATGAGGGGTTGTGTCTGCCGGATTGCGCCGGTAACGTGTCTTCCAGTGGCCACCCCGGCCGCTACGGCAACCAGATAACTATCGATCTAAGGAGATCAGATATGCCAACACGAAACAAGACAAAGGGTGAGATCAGCTGCGCTGAGGCCAAGGCCATTCTTGGCATCTCGCATCAGCGACTTCACCAACTCATCAAGAAGGGCGCACTTCGCGCGACCGAGCATCGGCGTGCCGGTGCTATCCGCTCGCAGTGGACTGTCAACAGGGCTGACGTCATGGAGCGTCGCCAGAAGGCGTTGGAGCATCGCGACAAGAGCGTCGAAGGGTTCCCCACCCTCGGCAAGGCGATCGCCCCTGAGGGCTACTTCACGTTGCGTGACGTCGCGGAACTGCTTGACGTCACCACGGAGACTGTCCGCTACTGGGTCAGGACTGGGCGTCTCTCAAGCGAGAGGCTCACTCCGGCGAACCCCGGCTACCCGCGTCGCGCTGTCATCTGCATCCCGATCGCAGAGGTCGAGAAGATGACTCCGTCGAGCCAGTTGATCAAGCGGCTGACCGATCGCCCTGCGCCGACCTACCCGGACACGACTGATCCTGCTGTCAGGTCAGGCCTGTACGACACTCTCGCCAAGCAGGAGGCTGAGATCGAGCGTCTCGAAGAGCAGGTCAACGCTCTGCGCGAGCAGATCACCAGCGTCACTGCGGACGACCTGTCCAGCAAGATGGATGCGATCCTCGACGCTCTCAAGCGTCCGTACTGATCGCACGACGTAAGGCTCACATAGGCGCCGTCCACGCCTCCCTAAGGGCGTGGGGTGAGCCTCCGGCTTCAACGGCAGGTCATGGCGTTGAGAGCAGGCCGGTGACAGGCGTATCACCTCCAAGTGGTCAGCACCCCCATCTCTCTCGGGATGGGGGTGCACCATTTGCCCCTCTAACTCAACTGGCAGAGTAACGGACTTTTAATCCGCAGGTTGAGGGTTCGAGTCCCTCGGGGGGTACTCAGGGCACGTACCACATGCCGTCGTTGTGACGGACCTTGTTCTGCTCTTCCCCAACATGGGCGATCGCGATCTTGCGTGGGAAGCCGTCCTGCTGCTTCTCGGCGCCATGCAGACAGTGGGTGTTCCAGATCAGGATGTCGCCCTTGCGGGCATCGAACGTGACAGGCTCCATCAGGGTGCCTGCGATCAGTTCCTGCACGTGATACGGGGACTCGGTAGACGTAGGGGTCAGCCCACAGTCAGGGAGATACTTGTCCCATCTGTGCGATTCGGCGTAGATCTGAAACCTGCCTGCCTCCACGGGAATGTCGTCGAGCGCGATCCACACGCCGCAGTGCGGGGTCTCGGTCTCGTTCAGCACGTCACAGTGGAACGGGATCCCGGCATGATGCCATGCGAGGATGTCCGAGTGGACGGCAAGATCGCCGAGATCAAGCTGCTCGAACGCCCAACGCACCTGCGGGTGGCACAACAGGTCGCGCACCTCCGGCATGTCGGTGTACAGGTACCGGAATTCGGTGAACTCGGGCGAGTAACGTGGATTGGAGTCGAACCCGAGGTTCGCGTGCCAGAACTCGACGTATCGGTCGATGTCAGAGTCGGGGATCAACCCTCGGTGAACGACGAACCCGTGCGCGTCGAACGTGTAGTCGTCAATCGGTTTCGGGGGGATTGAGACGATCATTGAGGCGCTCCAACTGGACGTTGATGTCTTCCAGTCTAGAGACGACCATCATGAGCGCAGCGGCAATCGTTCCGGAGGCTCCGGTGAGCGGCTCCCCGGTCGCCTGCTCCCGGAACACGTCCTGCTTGAACTGCTCCAGTTCGGCGCCAAGGAACCGCCCACCGTTGCCCATCAGAACGGCTCTGAGTCTTCTTCGATGCGCTGCTGACGCGGCTTCGACGGAGCACGCTTCGCGCCACCGCCATCACCGTTCGCCTCTCGGCGCCTGCGAGTCATCGACTCGATGTTGCGGGTCGACACGGCAACCTCGTCGGCGACGAGTTCGACGATCGAACGGTTGTTGCCGTCCTTGTCGACGTAGGAGCGCTGCTCGAGCCTTCCGGTGACAACGACGCGTAGGCCCTTCTCGAGCACGTTCGCGGCATCTTCAGCGAGTTGGCGCCAAGCGACGCAGTTGAAGAACGACGTCTTCTCCTCGCGATCCCCGTCCTTGCCAGTCCAGTAGTGGTTGCAGGCCACGCTGAACGACAGCTTCGCGGTACCCGAGTCCATGAACTTCAGGTCCGGATCGGACGTGAGGTTCCCGGTGAACGTCGTAGGTGATGCTGACATAGTTTCTCTTCTCCTCATGTTGACCCTCGGTGTTGAGGGCGTCGCCATCCTAGCGTCTAGTCGAGCGCCAACTGGAGATATCGGTCGAAAACTTCTGCTCCTGCGCCGCCTCCGGTGGCAAGCATCTCGCCGCCCTCGATCGCTTGGGTCACCACGCCACGCTTCCGGGTGATGATCCCGTAGATCTCCTCGTCGATCGTGTCCGCACACAACACGTAGGTCGCGGTCACCGACCCTGCCTGCCCCAGCCGGTGGCATCGCGAGTACGTCTGGTCGATGTCTGCTGGTGTCCACGGCAGCTCGACGAACACGACGTCCTGCGCGGCAGTCAACGTATGCCCGGTCTTCGCCGCTTGGATCGACAGCACGATCGTCGGTGCGTCCTCGACCGGCAGCGTCTGGAATCGTTCCTTGTGCTTCTCGACGTCGTCGACTTTCATGCCGCCTTGGATCTTCAAGTTCCCGTACTTCGATGCGAGCTCGTCGACGATCTCTCGGTGATGGGCGGCAAGCACAACCTTCTTGCCTTCGGCGAGATACGACTCGACAAGTTCGGTCACGGCAGGCATCTTCGCGCGGGCTGCCAGCTTCCGAAGTACGCCGATCCGGACAAGATGCTCCGAGGATTGGGCACGCATCTTGGCTCGCACGGCAGCAGACCCCGGTGACTCGCCCAGTTCCTCGGCGATCTGACGGGCGCGTTCCATCAGGTACTTCACGATGTCCGCGTCAGCCTTCCGGTACTCCTTCATCCCGGCTGCGGTGCCATCCACAACCAGTTCGTGGTGACGTACCGGTGGGAGTTCGTCGAGCACCTGCTCCTTGGTGCGTCGGATGTAGCAGTTGCCGCGCAGCCGGTCGTTCAACTCGTCGAGGTTCGAGTGCCCGTCGATGTTCCACTGGCCGAACCTGTCACGGAACGCGGCGCAGTACCTTCGGTAGAACCCCCACTTGCCGCCGAAGTCGGTGAGCTTGCCGAGAATGTCGAGCTGAGCGGCGTACTCGGCTGGCTTGTTCGTGACCGGGGTGCCGGTGAGACACAACACGACACCGTCCTTCGGTGCTGACTTCGCGATCTTCTTCGCGGCCTTGGTGCGCTGGGCGTCCGGTGACTTGCAGTAGTGCGACTCGTCGAAGATGTACGACCGGAAGCCGGCGAGTTCCCGTTCCCATGCTTTGATGTTCGAGTAGCCGACGACGAGCACGTCGTAGCCGTCGGTCGGGAAGTCCTTCCGGTTCTTCACGGTCGCCACGGTCAAGTTCGGCAGCCACTTCGAGTACTCGTTCGCCCAGTTCAGGACGAGCGTCGGTGGGCATACGACGCACGCCGGGTAGGTGCCGAGTGCTTCCACGGTCGCGATCGCTTGAATCGTTTTGCCGAGCCCCATGTCGTCGGCGATGAAGCATCGGCGTGCATTCGCGGCGTACTTCACCCCGGCACGCTGGTACGGCAGCAGTGGGATGTCGCCCACCTTGACATCGGCGTCGGTCTCCCGTGACTGGCGGATCAGCTCCTCGCGTTGCCCGGTGATGTCCGACATTCGACGTCTGGTGTCGTCGTCCACGTGGGCGGAGAACATGTCGGCCCATTCCACGGCTTCAGCGATCGAAGCGGCCGGCGCAACCCACGCTTTCGACGTGGCATCCCACGTGACCGACGGGATTCGCTTCACGGCGCGAACCATCACGGGGTCGAACGTGAACCGCATCCACAATCGGTCTCCGTCGAACTCAAGCCGGCAGGCCGGCAACGGCTCCGGTGGCTCCTCGATGTCCACCGGTTCCCACCACTCGGTCATCAGAACAACGAGTCCTGCTCGCCGCCCTCCGGTGTTCCACCGCGCATGTACGGGCCGAGACAGTGCCGGTGTACGTACAGTCGGTGCTCGACCACCTCGTGAACCTTGCCGTACTTCCCGGCGGCGTTGTTCTCGATCCAGCAGGTCGCTCGGCGCATCAGGCCGGGGTGATCTAGTCGCATGGGGATATCGCAGTATTCGCAGCGCACTTCGTTCATTGACGCCGAGTGTACCGGAATAAATCAATGCGGGGCTGCCGTGCGGGGGGGGGGGGGGGGGGGCCCCCCCTTTTTTGG
>Ga0181588_10002954_pt1 | contig 14454 bp, 10 predicted proteins | sample 071ome_26_FD_148607 | JGI IMG/M metagenome (GOLD analysis project Ga0181588, IMG submission 148607) | Coastal salt marsh microbial communities from the Groves Creek Marsh, Skidaway Island, Georgia - 071409BT metaG (spades assembly) | ecosystem: Environmental > Aquatic > Marine > Intertidal zone...
ACCGTCGTCGCCGTCTTCCCTCCGAGTCTTCGAAGAGACGCGCGCGACGAATCTCGTCGACGAAACCGACGACGACGATCGGAACGCGCCGCAGGGGGTTCGACCCGTCGCCCTCCGTCGATGGGTCCGGTGGTGCGAAGCGATCGTCGTCGAGATCGATCGTCCGCGCATCGCTCTGAGGATTGATTGATTGGATGGATTCAAAACCAAAACAACTGTCTGTCATGACGAGGGGTTGGTTGTTGTTGTTGTTTGTATGTGTAAACAGTATGTTCTTGTTGTTGTTGTTGTTGTTGTAAACACGTCGTCGAGTACCACACCTGGAGAGAGAGAGAGCGAGCGCCGGGACCCCGCCGATGGGCGTCACACCGACGCCGACGTCCATATATGGGGTCGTCGTGCGCGAAACCGGCGATCGGAAACGCCGGTGATGACGCCGGTGACGGTCGGGAGCGCCGACGCGCGCCCCCGGGGCGAGACGCGACGCCCGGGAGAAGCATTCTCAAAACGTCGAGCTCGCGAACGAGTCTCGCGAATGAAGGCGGGAGCGCGCCGAGCAGCCCGACGGGGACGGTTGGGAACGGCGGCAACGCCGGAAGCGACGGCGGCGGCGGTGGTGGTGGGTTTGGGGTGTCCCCGGTGACGAGCGCGGAGCGGTTACACGCGATGGGGGGTGGGGCGACGACGACGACGACGGCGACGGGGTTGGCGCGCAAGGCGTCGTTTGTCAAGTTTTCCGGGTTGAGCGAGAGCGAGGACGAAGGGGGAAACGGTGCGGATGGTGGCGGCGCGGACGCGGGTGATTCGTGGCGGTCGTCGGGGTCGGAGGAGAAGGAATCGTCGTCGTCAAAGTTTTTCGGGTGGAGGTCGTCGGGGGCGTCGTCTAACGCGGCGGCGGCTTTGAGCGACGACGGGAGTCCGACGACGCAACACGAACGGCGACAGAGCTTTACGAGTTCGGTCCCCGTGGTTGAACACGGAGACGAGGCGCATTGGTTTTTGTCCATCGGTGTCGATACCCACAAGGCTGCGGCGAGGGTGATGGAGAGCAGACTCGCGGCGGCGAGAGTGGAGGAGCAGCGTTTGTTGGAGCTCGTCGTCCAAGCGGAAAAGGCGACGAAACAGGCGGAGGAGGATGCGCAACGACAACGCGGGGATGAAGAAGAAGAAGAAGAACCGAAGGAGGGGCTCGCCGAGACGGGATCGAAAGGTTTGTCGACGCTCATGCCTTGGGACGTCATGGTTACCGTCGCGCGCGCGAGGGAGGGCGATGCGCGCGCGGCGGCGAAAAAGGCGTCGTTGGTTGTAAAAAAGCTCGCGCACTCTGTCGCGATTTGGGAACTCAAGTCGGCGAAACGCGCGTACAACGACGTGCAGGAACACTTGAGGAAAATGGAGGAAAAGAAGGGACGTCGGGTCGCCGCGGCGGCGCGCGCGAGGGCGACGTATGAATCAGCCAAGGATGAGAGTGAGCAAGAGCTTCAAAATTTGAGAGCGCTCGACGACGCTCGACTCGCCGCAGACGTAAAGATGGCGGAAGCGTCTGCGCGCATGTACGCGGCTCGCACGGCGCTTAAAAACTCTCGCGATAGGAAAAAAGGCATCTTGCAAACGTTCCGTCAAGCCGTGCGCGGGTCGATGGATTCGAGCATTGAACTTTTGGAGTTTAGACAGACTGAGTTTGCGCTTCGAGCGACAAACGTCACGACGGCAATGTTCAACGCGTACGATCACATGACGACGCGACTGGAAGAGGCACTCATGAATGCCATCGATGCCGTCGGTACGAAATCGGCGAGAAAGCAAGATGATTCGTTTGATATTGAAGCCGCCGCGGCGCTGACGGCTCGTGATCGCGCTGAAGCTTCGCTCAACGACGCCACGAGTCAATGCATGGCGGAGATGCGAGCGTTGGAATCGTCGACGAGAGTCTTATTGGTGGGCGTCGATGAAGACATTAAGAATGGTATAGAAGAGTATTACGCCGCTGCGGATGGTGAGCGTACGAGCTACATTGCCGCGCAACGCGCCACGATTGCGTGGAAAATGGCGCACGCGGCGGGTAAGGTTTATGAAGAAGCGTACGCCGCTACAAAGAGCATGGCTGCCGAAGCGGAGACGTTTGCCTCAGCTCTGGATGCCGAAATCGCCGAGCTCGTCGCCGACTTGGCTGTCGCGAAAGACCGCCTAAAGGCTGCCGCAGACGTGGAGAGTTCTCTCCTCCGCGAGGCTGACGCCGCACAAGTCGCAGTCGACGATGTTCATGAGGGATCAATCAGTCCGAGCGACAGCACGCCGTCACGACGACAAAGCGTGAAAAACGTATTCGACGTCATCAACAAGTTTAGTTACATGGTGCGCGATAACTCTGCGAGAGGCAATCACGACACGACGGCGAGTTTGAAAAATCTCTCCATGCAAGCTGGACTCGATGCGTTCACCGCCGATGAGGCGAACGAGCGATTGTCAATGTTGGGTTTCGCCACGTACCCGGACGCGGACACGACGGTGGAGAGCATCATGGAAAAGGCGCAAGAGCTTGAAAAGTCGCAAGACGTGCAAACTCTCACGAGGACGGTGTCGAGAAACGCGATGGCGTACAACCCGATTCAGAATTTAAACTCGTAACGTAGATATCATGGCATGAGTGAGTCATTACATTATTTATTAACGCTCTTGCATTTTTTCGTTGTAAAGCAAAACAGAAAAGTTGACGAAGAGTTGGAACGCCGCGCGCTTACTTGTCACCCATGGAAACACAAATACCAGTCTTGTAATGATGGCCCTTGTTCGCCAAGCGAATGCACCCAGTCGCGGTGGCGCCGTCGCAAAGCGAGGTGCTATAGGTGATATCGGTGTCGCCGTGGCTGTCGTGAACGACGCGCATGACGTCGCCAGACGAGAGCTGTTTGCTCATCGCGAGCGCAAAGCTCAACGAGTTGCGTTCGCCACCCATTGCGAGCGTGGCTCGCATACCGGCCGTCGTCTTCGCGTCGAGCTCGCTGACGACACCGCATTCGATCGAGTTACCAGAGTTGGCGATCGCCGCGCTGAGCGTCGTCGGTCCATCCTTGCGTTGCGCGCCGATGGTCCAGTCCACGAGTCCGCCGCTGCTCGCTTGCACGGTTGCCTGGGTACCGACAGTCGTCGCATCGTCAACAGCGAGGCACGCGCTCGCGGTGATATCAGATCCACCGCTCAACGCGCTCTCCACCGACACCGCGACGGCATCGATCGCGAATTTCGCCTCTGCGTTCGCATTCGCGACGCCCTCCTTGGACAATCCAGTCAGCTTGAGCTCGAGACCATTCGTCAAAAAGTCCTTCGTCTCAACGTCCGCGCTCAGTTCCGCCGAGTGCGTTCCCTTGGCCGTCAGCGTGACACCATCGAGAAGGTCGATTCGTCGCGCCACCGACCCCGCGAGCGTGTGGTTGGCAGAGTTAACGTCGACTTCGATATCCACGGCGCCATCCTGCGCCTTGGTCGTCACCTTCGTGGCCCCGACGTCGGCTGGTTTCATCAAGTCACGCAATTGTTGCGCGATGTCTTCAAAGTACATGATTCGTCTCGGTGGATCGGAGAGTCACGCTCGCGCGTGCGTGTGTGTATTCGTGCGCGCACGTATTCCTCGCCGCGTCGTCGCCGCGTCGTCGTCGTCGTCTTCTGTCGTCCGTCGCGATTCCCACGGCAATTTTCCAACAGAATTGAATTGAATTGAAACTTCGTGCGCTTTTCCACGTCAGACTTTACGTTTTTTAGCCATATTCGACCGTTCACGAATCTTGAAAATGACTAGGGACTCCCGGTTTTGGAGATGTTCTTCTCCCGTAGGCCATCCGATGTGTCTTAAATAGATTTTGTGATTGATACAATATACGTACAATCGACGGAGTTATTCATAAGAAATAAATCTCCAAATGTCCGAACTTTTCGGGGTTTGTTGGGTTTGTTCGGTGCGCGAACCACAACACGGCGAGACACCCTTCTCGACGTCGAGCCCGCGCGACGGCAGACGACGACTCGACTCGATCGATGCTTCGACGAGCGACGAAAGCGGCGTTCGCCCACGCGCGCACGTCCACCTACGCCGCGCCGGCGTTGACGAGAATGTCCACGGTTGACGCGTACAAGGTTGGCGAGAGCACGAACATCAAGTGGCACGAGGGCAGCGTGGACCGGGAGACGCGCGAGAAGACGCTCGGGCAAAAAGGATGCGTGCTGTGGTTCACCGGTTTGAGCGGAAGCGGAAAGTCCACCGTGGCGTACACGCTCGAGCACGAACTGTTTAAGCGAGGCAAGGTGGCGCAGGTTTTGGACGGGGATAACATTAGACACGGGTTGAACTCAAACCTGGGCTTCACCGCGGAGGACCGCGAGGAAAACATTCGCCGCATCGGTGAGGTTTCCAAGCTTTTTGCCGACAGCGGTATGATTACTCTCGTTTCTTTCATCTCGCCGTACGTGAAGGATCGTCAACGCGTTCGTGAACGCGTTGGTGACCGGTTCATCGAGGTGTACATGAAAATTCCGCTCAGCGTGTGCGAAGACCGCGATCCGAAGGGTCTCTACAAGGCTGCTCGCGCGGGCAAGATCAAGGGTTTCACCGGTATTGACGATCCTTACGAGGAGCCGCAAAACGCGGAGATTGAAATGGAAGTCGCAAAGGAAGATGGCGTTCTCGCACCGCCGCAACAAATGGCTGAGCAAATCGCAGACTACCTCGAAAAGAAGGGTTTCCTCTCCTAAAGGCGAGTCCAAAATGTGGATGAGGCGCAATTTTTGTCGCGGTAATGTGTAGGTGGTTACCATTTGCTTCTTTGTCAATGCTTCAGCTATCTATCGTATTGTTTAATCAAAGTCTAAATTCCTAGAGAGCAACACGTCTACGCCGCCGCGCGCCAAGCGGCGATGTGCGGGTTTGCCTCAGGCGGCGGAGGCACAAACTCCGTCAGCGGCTCGTCCCGGCTCGCAAAACTCGCCTGGATCCATCTTCTATTCATGTCGACGCTCTTCGCCCGGTTCGTAATCGTGCGCGACTGCACGTGCAACCGGCGCATCTCCATGCCCTCCGCCGCGAACAACTCGGTTAAATCGTCTGGGGAAAAGTAATACGCCCTCGTACCGTCGCCTCGCACGTAAAAGTTGTCCGAAATCTTTTGCGAATCTTTCCCATTCAGGCGTTCTTGCGCTAAATCCCCCGCGGCGTAGTCTCGCACGCACACCACGCCTTTTTTGCCGCCTCGCATCACCGTGGCGACGTTTCTCACGCAAAAGCTCATTTTTTCGCGCGACATTGCGCTCAACGCAAAAATCATCGTGCACACATCCACCGACCCCATGGGGACGTTATCGAGGAGCGATTCACACGTTCCATCGCACACGAACGCCTTGACGCGATCTCTATCCCGTTCTGGGAGTTTTGAAGCGCGTTCCTTGACTAAATCCACCGCTCTCGCGCTGAAGTCGCAACAATAAACCGTAGCCTCCGAGTCGAGTTCCAACAAAGGAAACACCGTGTTCCCGACCCCGCACCCGAGCTCAAGAAAAACCCGGGGTTTACTCGCGTCCACCTCGTACGTCGATCCCGGCCCGTCGCGCACATCCTCGACGACGCCGTTCCCGTCGTCGTCGGGTGTTTCGTTCGCATCTTCGCCCAAACCACGGACGGCTACGGGGAAAACTTCGGGCCACTCTCGCGCGAGCCAGTGACGATCCTTGAAGAAATTGTCCCGGTTATTCTTGTAAAAGATGTCCCAGTTCTTCCTCGCCTCGCGTTCGTACTTGGCGCGGAAGAAATCAGAGGCGACGCTCCCGGACATGGTCGCGGCGGCGTGAACAGAGGCGGCGACTGAGGGAAAGCGACACAAAGGCTCGCGCACTCGCTTTATTGAATGGCCGCACGCCCGCGTTCCGTGGCGCCGTACGTCTTCAAAGGCGTGACGATGACATCAACGAGACGATCGTGTGCGTCCACGGGCACGTCTCGATCGCCGATAAATTGACAATTGTAGGCCAAGGCGATGACGAGCGGCGGCGGTCGACGCATCGCAACCGCGGCGGCTTCGTACTTTTCCAAAAACGCGTCGTAATACCCACCACCGCGTCCGAGTCTTCGCCCTCGGGCATCGAACGCGACGCCGGGAACGATGATGGCGTCAAGCACACCCACTCGCTCGATGTCGCGAATCGCGTCGTCTCTCAGAGATCCGTCCTCTGCGCGTTCCGTTGGCTCTCTCAAATCGTACGCGCCGACGTGCGTGTCTCTCTCTACGTCCTCCACGCGAAGCATCCGCATCGTCGGGCCACTTACCTCATCGACGTCAACGACTGGACAGAACACGTACCCATCCGGATCGGCGATGATTCGCTCAATCAACCCATCGACGCTCGGCTCTCGAAGCCTCGCGCTTGCTAAGTACGCGCCGCACCGCTTGGCTTCGCGCGTCGCGACCGCCAACCTCTTCGCCATCTCATCGTTCGCCAAGCGCAATTCCTCCGTCGACATCGATCGCAACGCCGAGGAAATCTCTTTTCGCATCGCACGTTTTGCATCCGCGGTCGATTCATCGACCATCGCGCGCGTCGTCGTCGTCGCTATCCGTCGTCGGTGTTGATTACCACGGCTCCAACGACCGAACGCGACGACGCGTTCAACGCTCGACACGTCGTCGCGGCGCGTCACCGCTCGCGCAGCCGTCGTCGTCGCTCGAGACGCTCCACTGCGCGCGATCGCGATCGCGATCGATCGCATTCGGGGCGCGCCCGGTCGATGACTTTCCAGTTCGTCGTCGTCGGTGAGTGACGAAGTCGAACACCCAACCGCAGTCACCGACGCGACCGACGGTCCGTCGACCGACGCGCGAGATCGACGACGCGGAAGAGGACGACGACGACGCGGTGAGAGGACGATGGTGCGAGCGTCCATCGTCGAGTCGACGCTCGGGGAGGTGGTGCGACGCGGTGGCGCCGGGTTGAGCGCGTTGGCGAAACTGGGTGTTGGAGCGCTTGGTGCGAGCGTTCGTGATGGCGGTCGAGCGGTGACGACGAGCGGTGGTGGTGATGGTGGTGGTGGTGTGGGCGCAGATATCGCTGGTGGAAGATCTTTCGTCGGCGCGATGATGTCCGCGGCGGCGACGACGTCGAGCGCGGCGACGAAAAAGGTGGTTGATCGCGTCGTGGACGGCGTCGACTTTAGACCACGGACAGATACTTCGTGCTTTGTCGAGTCATTTCCGGCGAGCGGTGCGGCGACGGCGGTGATGTTTGTCTTCATTAGTGGGTGCGTGCTGGGAGCGATGCCGCAGTATTTGAAATTGATAGTCTTGGGAAGCGCGGAGGGGTTGTCGTTGACGTCGTTGGCGTTGACAAACGTATCGAATTTGTGCGCTTCGTTGAACGTATTCATTTTGCACTTTGAACAGATTAGGTATTGCGTGCAAGGTGAGGATGGGTACGAGTACGATCGGTGTCAGGCGTCGCTTTTGACGTTGTATTACACGCTCATTTACACGTTGTTGTGGATGCCGATGTACGCGCTTGCGGCGCACTTTTCGAGCGATAAAAAGGTGGCGTATTTCGGCCACGTCATGACGGAGCGAAGGGCGGCCTGGTACGGGATGGTTTTGCACTTGCTCCCGTGTTTAGTGTTACTCGCGCCCGCGATACGAATGTTATTCGGATCGACGTGCTACGAGTTTGAGAACTACGCAATCATGCTCGGAGTGATGAACGCCGTGTTTGAGACTACGCGTTACGTGCCGCAATTGTGGGAGTCCATCCACTCTGGGGTATCGGGTGCGATGAGTTACATGAGATTGCTGCTGTCTATCGCCGGTGGCTTGGGGGCGACCATTCAAAAAGCGCTCATGGACGAGAGCTGGTCCACCTGGGGACCGCCGCTCATCGGACACGGCTTGGAGTTGTCGATTTTCTTTGTCAACTTGTACAATGACATGCGATCCAAACGCGCTGACGAGGCGACGGATAACGAGTCCTCAGAGCTGGTTGAGGATGACGAGGCCAAACGCAAGATTGCTATGCTAGAATCCGCCGAGGCCAAATCTCTCGGCATCGATCCTACGGCTTCGGACGACGACGACGATTGGATTGCGAATATGCCAAAGGATGCCGGATTCGGCGCAAAGACGTCGTACATCTATCACCGCATGTGTACCGACCGCAACTTCTTCACGTCGCTCGTGCGTTACCTATAGATGAAATTTAGAAATTTCGCACAATGCGACACGACGACATCTTATGCGTCGTCGTCTTCGTCGTTTATTAGCTCCTTCTCCTTGTCATTCGACGGATAGCTTTAGATTTTAGCTGCGACGCCGTCTCAATCCGTGCCCCACAACGCGTCGTGTCATGCGCGCGAGCACGCGAAGCATCGCTCGACTTCCTTTAGCACGCGCGTCTACTTCGACGGGGCTCATCACCACCTCCCGGATCGTCCCATCGTCCGCTTACGCTCGGTTCAGCGCGTCGTCGAGCTCGATGCGTGCGAACGCCACCACGGCGGTCTCGATCGCCCCTGCACCGTCGTCGACCCCGCGATTCACGGAAGAAATAACCGCATCGGACGTCGACAGCTTGACAAAACGCATCGTCGCCGATTATCGCTCGGCTCTGGACGCGTGCGAGCGGTCCAAGGGGTCGTCGTGGGAGGCTTCCTTCGGCGCTATGCTCGAGGCGCTTGGACGCGCCAGCGCGGCTTCCGCTGCGGTGACTCTGCCGGCGATGACGCACGGAGATCAAGACGTGCGTAAACGGAGCACAATTGGGAAGGATGTGCTAAAAGCAATGTTTGACGAGACGTTCACGCGACGTGGGGTGTACGAGGCGCTCAGGAACGTGGGGTCTGAAGCAGCGCCAAGCGACGAAGCGAAGCGGGCGAGCGAGTACCTTTTACGGGAATTCGAGCGTAAAGGCGCCGCTCTCGACGCTGACGCGCAAGCTGAATACATGGCCAAGCTCGGACAAATCGAGGAATTATGTTCGAGCTTTTGTGCGGCGTTGAACGAGGACGACACGCGCGTGGAGTACACCGAGGAAGAGTTAGATGGCGTGGACGTCTCGGCGTACGACGCGGGTGCGACGCCAGGTACGAGACGAGTCGGACTCATCGCGCCGGATATGATGCCCGTCTTACAGTTTGCGAAGAACCCAGAGACGCGCAGGAAGATCACTGAAGCTAAGGCTCGGCAGTGTCAAGAGATCAACACCGAGCGTTTTCTCAAGGTGGTCGAGCTGCGAAACGAGTGCGCACAAATGTTGGGTTATAAATCACACGCCGAGTACATGCTCAAGCCCAAGATGGCGGGCACGCCGGCGCGCGCCGAAGAATTCCTCCGAGACCTTCTTGAAAAGGCAAAGTCCAAGCTAGATGTCGACCTGGCTGACTTGCAAAAGTTGAAAGAGGCGGAGGAGGGCCCAGACGCCGGTCCGATTGAGAGCTGGGACGTGGCGTACTACTCTAGAGCGTACAAGGCAACCTTGGGCGTAGATGAGGGTAAGATTCGCGAGTATTTTCCGCTCGAGCACGTCAAGGGACAGATTCTCGAAATCTACCAGGAGCTTCTGGGGTTGACTTTCACGCGAGTCGACGCCGAAGTCTGGCATGAAGAGGTCGAATGCTACCAAGTACAAGAGGCGGACGGCGAGAAGAAAACGCTTGGATTCTTTTACCTCGATTTGTTCCCCCGTCCGGGCAAGTATGCGCACCAGTGCGTGTATCCTCTTCGACCGTCGTTCGTCGATGGCGACAACACAGTGACGGCTGCGTGTGTGAACATTGGCAACTTGAGTAAGCCCGGAGCGGATGGTAAACCCGCTCTCTTGCGATTTAGAGAAGTCGAGACGTTCTTCCATGAGTTCGGCCACGTCATGCACTGCGTGCTCAGTAAGAGCAAATACAGCGTCCACGCATGGGCTTGGAGCGCCGTGCCGTGGCCCGGTGGGGTTGAGCAAGATTTCCTCGAAGTTCCGTCCATGATGCTCGAAAACTTTGTTTGGCAGCCGCAAGTGCTCAAGCGCTTGTCCAAGCACTACTCTACGAGTGAGAGTTTACCGACCGGGGACATCGATGCGCTCAGCGCGAGTCGTGGCGCGCTCGAAGGATACGCCCGGTCGAGATTCATCTCGATGGCTCTGTTTGATCTCACCGTGCACGGAGGTCCTGGTCCGTACGAATTCGAAGGCATCGAGTACGACACCATCGACTTTTACAACGTCATCACTGAAAAGTTGAGCAAGATTCCGAGCGTCACCGGAGCTTTCCCGTGCGCGTCGTGGTATCACCCAATGATGGGCTACGACGCCGGATACTTTGGCTACCTCTGGTCTGAAGCTTTCGCGGCTGATCTGTTTAGCGAGTTTGAGGCGAAGAAGCCGCAAATTTGCGATCCGACGCTTGGTCGCAAATACAGGGACACGATTTTGGCGCCGTGTGCCACCGTCGACGGGGACTCGATGCTCAAAAACTTTTTAGGGCGTGAGGCGTCGCTGAATCCGTTTCTTAAGCGCATGGGCGTGCTATAATCTTCTAGTCTCTCACTAAAAATTGAATGCTAAAAAATGTAGATTCTCTAAAATGTCGGCCGCGTCAGAGCCGTCCAGACACGAACTTGATTATGCGACCGACGACATCGTGAGGGTCTGGCTCCAACAAGAACCCTCCGTGCTGCCACTGTTTCTCGTGTATCATTCTCACCGTCGGCCAAGCGATGCTCAGACGCGTGTCCACCTCTTTTGACGCAACGATTTCATCCAAGCCGGACAAAACAATCATGTCTTCGCTCCCCATGGGACCTCGCTCCCAGGCTTCGTGAGGGAAAAGCAGACGCTTCATGAGTTGCTGCGTGGAGACGTCTCCCTTGATGAACCAAGAACTCAACATGATGTTGAAAAAATCCATAGGCTCGTCGGGATTTGCGAGCTTGTTCGAAACGTAGTGCATCAAGTTGCGCCACTCTAACAGGTGGTCGTCGTACGCGTACTTGAGATAACTTCCGAACGCTGGAAGGAAACACACCGGATCGATGTACACGCATCGTCTCAGCATCTCTGGATAGTGCCTTCGAAACCCAGTGAGTACGACGGTTCCGTATGAATGCGCAATCACGTCACACTTTGTAATCTCTCGCTTTGTTGGCGTTTTACGGAACCAACCTCCGAATCGCTCACGATACCACTTCTTGTCGTCCACCTCTTCTAATTTCGGGTACAACAAGAGTTTCTCATCCTGCACTCTCTCCACCGTTCTGGCGAGCACGTTGGCGAGCTGTAGCGGCGTGGGGTATTCGTGCGAACGGTCTCTATCGTACGAAATGTTTGGCCACTCTGGACACACCACGATTCTGTCCTTTGGCAACTTTTCGATGAAAGACGTGTACGGGGGCACACCCATGCCGAAACCGTGCAAAAAATACAAAACCGTATCCGTCACGCAATTCTCTGGAATCCTAACCCACAGCTTGACGTCCGTCGTCTCGTCCCTGTACATCTTAAAACCGTGTTCTCTCAACTTGCGATCGCTGATGTACCGAAACCTCCAGATTAAAAACCGCAGCGCCAACGGTTTATACCACGCCGTAATGTTATGCGTGTTCGTCCGAATGAAATCCGGCGCCCCTTCCGCCGGTGGTTCTATCCGCGATTCTCTGTACCCGAACGACCGGCTCACCCACCCAAAGATTGATTTATTCACGTCTCGAGCCACCGCCGCGGCGCCGGCGGCGGCGGACTCGTTCGCCCTCCGTTCGTCCTCCACCAAATCCGCCAATCGCTCATCCCCCGGCATCGCCGGCCAGCTCGGTCGCGCCTTTGCAAACTTCAAATCGTGCGCTCTCTCCAATTCCACCAACAACCGGCTCGCCTGTCTCGTGATTTCCACCGGGTACCGCCCGTTTGGAAACTCCTCCGCCTCTTTCGCGCTCAGGTAAAAGCACAGCATCGCGTGCGCCCGGTTTCGAGGAATCGCGTCGATCCTCGCGTCGTTGAACACTTCCTCAAACAGCCTCCGCGGGTTCGGTTCTCTCCGCAGCTCTCGCGCGAACCACGACGCGTGCGCCTTGACGTCGAAATTCGGGTCGAGCGTGCGCACGGGGGCGTTTTCGATTCGCGCGATTCGACGCTGGTGCGCGACGAATGCCGAGCTCTCTGCGGCGGTGTACGCGGCGAAGACCACCTTGGCGGCGGTGCCGAATCGACGACGCCACATCGTCGGCCGTCAACGCGACGACGACGACGACGACGACGACGACGACGGCGACGAGCGACGGCGTGTGAGGAAGAGGATGTGAATTTTCAACGAGAGAGAGATGCGAGAGAAAGTGTTTTTTTGTTCGTCTTGTTACATGCTGGCGTATTTGGTGCCTCGAGCGTTGAGCGGTTCACCGTATTCCTGGTCCCCGTCCCGGTCTTCGTTGGCGCGTTTTTGACGCTCGTTCACCTTGTCGAAAACTTCGTGAAGATCGGCGTGGTGGACGGCGTTGCGATCCTTGTCCACGGCGTAGCAGACAAAGACGGCGTCGACGACGTTGAGGAGCACCATGATGAAAAAGCCGAGCACGATGTACGCGACGACGAAAGAGATGCCGCCGACGACGAGTGCGTAGCTGCCAGAGGTAAACGCGTCAGAGGTGACGTCGTAGGTAAAGTAGACGAGGTAGTAGTGGGTGAGACCGAGGGCCAAGGCCATGACGAAGACGACAAAGGAGAGAACGTATTGCGGAAAGGCGTAGGTGCCGTAGGCGAGCAAAAAGTTCCTCGAGAGGAGATCAGAGACCGTCTTCGCGGCGTCGCAAAACGCTTCACCCGTCATGGATGCTTGAAGCATGGCGAATCGAGAAATGTACTCGACAAAGGCGTAGATGCATTCAAGGCAACACACGACGCAGTAGACGAGCAAGTTGCCTCTGTTTTCGCGACGCGACTTCTCCGCCGCGCGCTTGAGCATCTCGACCGCGGCAATGACGAACGAACCGTAGCAAATCGTACCGAACGACGGTCCGAGCGCGTGCTTGACAGACGTCATCGTCGTCCCCTTGAAGTCTTTCGTACCCGCGGGAGAAAAGTACCACTGCGTCACCGAACCGCCGATGACAAACATTCTAAATTCGAGCGCCGCGGCGATGACCCAGATCGCGGCGAAAGTCGCGAGCGCGTAGTACGCCGGGACCCAGTTTTCCACTCGCCACACGCAACAATCCACGGCTTGGGTGTAGTACCCCAAGCACGCGTCGGCGGTTTTATCGACGGCGTACTCGTTGATCACCGCCGAACCGTGTTGCGACGCCTTGATGGCCAACCACGCCACCGGGAAGAGATACAACAAAACCGTCAGCTGAAGGAGCATCGTCATCGTCAGCAAGTGAGGGTTATCCGTAATGCTCTGCGTCGACACCGCAAGCATCGACGCGATGAGGTTCAGCTCGTCTCTCCACAGGTAACACACCAACGCCGCGAGCGCGGTGAAAAAAGCCAACACGAGCGTCGGACCCATCAGCCCCCACGTCAGCGACACGAGCGTCACCGCACCCATGATGCCCACTTTCGCGTACATCACTCCCCAGACCACCGTTCGAGAGTGTTTACGCAGCGCGTGCACGAGCGCGAAGCCCAGGGCGACGGAGGCAACCAACGCGGTCAACACCCAAGGCCACGCCGCCTCGAACGCCGCAGACGCGTCCGTCCCTCCTCCCGCGCCGTCGTCCCCCGCGCCGACGACGCCCCCTCCCGAAGTTCCCGCGCCGCCCAGCATCACCGTACTCCTTCGCCCGTACCCTTTCCCGGACCCAACCCCGAGGGCGGCGCTCACCGGCCTCGTCGTCGTCGACGCTTCGACGCGCGCCCGGTTGGCGTCGAGCGTCGCCCGCCAGACGTCCTCGGGCACGCCCTCGAAACACGCCCCGCCCTCGCGAAGCGCCCGCCAAGACGCCGACGTGGCCGTCGCCGTCGTCGTCGCCGACGCGATCCCGATCGCCACCGCCGCGATCGTCGTCACCGCGAACGCGAGAGACCACGCGACGTCTCGACGCGGTCGCGCGTCGTCCGAGGCGAACACCCCATCCATGGCGAGCGCTCTTCGTTGCGTCGACGCCATGAACGTACGAGCGAATGAACGAAAGTACGAACGAAAGTACGAAAGAAAGTACGAAAGAACGCGCGAGTTTCGACGGAGACGCGGGTGTCACCCGCGCTCGAGAGATTCGGTTCGTCGGCGAATCGCGCGCGCCTCGGTCGTTACGACGAAGACGAGGACGACGAGGACGAAGGAAGGAAGGAAATCGTCCACATATAATACAAGTACTAAGTATAATACGATTTTAAATATCATACACTAAACTATTAAAACACTATTAAAGGATAATATTAACAGTACTCGTACATTTTTCACTTCGTCGTCTTCTTCGTCTTCTCGTCGTGACCCCCTTTCCTTTTTCTTTATTTTAT
>Ga0181588_10002959_pt1 | contig 14438 bp, 12 predicted proteins | sample 071ome_26_FD_148607 | JGI IMG/M metagenome (GOLD analysis project Ga0181588, IMG submission 148607) | Coastal salt marsh microbial communities from the Groves Creek Marsh, Skidaway Island, Georgia - 071409BT metaG (spades assembly) | ecosystem: Environmental > Aquatic > Marine > Intertidal zone...
GAAGGCTCCTGCGAAGAAGGCTCCTGCAAAGAAGGCTCCTGCGAAGAAGGCGGCCGCGAAGAAGGGCTCGGGTGAGGAGCAAACCGTCGAGGTCGTGGAGCTGGACGGAGAAGTGGTTGAGGTCGAGTCAGGTGAGGAACCCGATCTGAAGAAGGCCGCGACGCTGGAAGCTGAACTTGAGGCCGATCTCGAGGTGGACCTCGCCGAAGTGAAGTCCGAGGAGAGCAAGGACGAGAGTTCGGAGAATCCCGACGGTGCCGAGTTCGTGCTCTCGGACGTGGATGACACCGACGAGCCTGTCCAGACGGTGACCGTCGCCGGTGCAACGGCCGATCCAGTGAAGGACTACCTGAAGCAAATCGGCAAGGTCGCCCTGCTGAACGCCGAGCAAGAGGTGGAACTGGCCAAGCGCATCGAAGCTGGCCTGTTCGCAGAGGAGATGCTCTCCGAGACAAAAAAGATCGATAAGAAGACGCGGCTGGATCTGGAGTGGATCGCGACCGATGGTCGCCGCGCCAAGAATCACCTACTAGAAGCAAACCTGCGCCTGGTGGTGTCGCTCGCCAAGCGCTACACGGGTCGCGGCATGCTGTTCTTGGATCTCATCCAGGAGGGCAACCTCGGCCTGATCAGGGCAGTGGAGAAGTTTGACTACACGAAGGGTTACAAGTTTTCCACCTATGCGACGTGGTGGATCCGTCAGGCAATCACCCGTGCCATGGCTGACCAGGCACGGACTATCCGCATCCCCGTGCACATGGTGGAGGTCATCAACAAGTTGGCGCGAGTGCAGCGGCAGATGTTGCAGGATCTCGGTCGCGAGCCCACGCCGGAGGAGTTGGCCAGGGAACTCGATATGACCCCGGAGAAGGTCGTCGAGGTACAGAAGTATGGACGCGAACCGATTTCGCTGCACACCCCGCTGGGAGAAGAGGGAGACAGCGAGTTCGGAGACCTGATTGAGGACTCGGAGGCCATCGTCCCGAGTGACGCCGTCTCATTCACGTTGTTGCAAGAGCAACTTGAATCGGTTCTCGAGACACTTTCCGACCGGGAAGCGGGCGTGGTCCGGATGCGCTTCGGGCTTACGGACGGGCAGCCAAAGACACTAGACGAGATCGGCAAGGTCTACGGGGTCACTCGGGAGCGGATTCGGCAGATCGAATCGAAGACGATGTCGAAACTTCGTCACCCGTCACGTTCACAGGTGCTCCGCGATTACCTCGACTAGTACCTCGCGGCACTCCGTGATTTAGTCCGGCGGTGCGTCGGTTCCATCGGCCGGCACACCTGCGTCAAGCCGGTGTGTCTCGTCGATGATTTCCTCGGCCTTGGGTCGCAGGGCCTCTTCGTGTCGACTCCAATGGTGACCACAGAACTGTAGGTCGGCTCCGCCAGGAAGTAGGACGCGTACGTACGCTTGAGCACCACATCGATCGCAGCGGTCAGCCGCGCTGAGCGTTGGGGCTGTGAGCGTTGTAGTCATCAGACCTCCTGATCGCGGTGCACCTGCTAGATGTCACCTGGTAGTTCTCAGTCTTACACGGTATTCCCGATTTCGCCGTGTTCTAAACACTGAATTCGCCGGTGGCGAAACGGGTCGGCGTGGCTGGCGACCACCCTGAACATGCAGCTGAATAGGGGGTGATCGGCAGCGAGCCGATCCGCGCAAGTACCGCCCAGTGGCGATAGCGTTCACGAAATGGCGGCGAAGAAGACCACCGGGGCCTACTCGGCCCGAGATCTGGCGGTTCTTGAGGGCCTCGATGCGGTGCGCAAGCGGCCCGGCATGTACATCGGAAGCAACGATGGCCGCGGGCTGATGCACTGTTTGTGGGAGATTTTCGACAACTCCGTGGACGAGGCGCTGGCGGGGCATTGCAGCAAGATTGAGGTGGTCTTGGAGGCCGGCGGGTCGGTCCTTGTCAGTGACAACGGACGAGGTATCCCGGTTGATAAGGAGCCGAAGACCAAGTTGTCCGGCGTGGAGCTCGTGATGACCAAGTTGCACGCCGGAGGCAAATTTGGTGGCGGGTCGTATACGGCGTCCGGCGGCTTGCACGGTGTGGGTGCATCGGTTGTTAACGCCCTAAGTTCCCGACTCGACGTCGAAGTAGACCGGTCAGGAAAGACCCATGGAATGTCCTTTCGTCGTGGTGTCCCGGGAGTGTTCGAGGGCACTGGGCCGGACGCGGAGTTCCAACGAGCCAAGGGTCTGAACGTGGTGGGCAAGGCGCCGCGAACGAGAACGGGCACTCGGGTGCGGTGGTGGGCCGATCCGCAAGTGTTCACCAAGGATGCCGACTACGACAGGGTCACACTCAGAGAGCGCGCGGTGCAAAGCAGTTTCCTGGTGCCTGGACTGTCGATCACGCTGCGCGACGAACGGGACGAAGGCGATATCTGGGAAGAGACGCTGGTGCACAAGGGCGGCATAACCGAATACGTCGAGTACCTCGCCGAGGGAGCGAGTGTGTGCTCGGTCATCCGATTGCGGGGTAGCGGGAACTTCCATGAGACGGTGCCCGTTCTCGATGGCAAAGGTCACATGACGTCCCGGGATGTCGAACGAGAACTAGGCGTAGACATTGCCCTGCAGTGGGATGAGGGATACGACGCCACCACCAGGAGCTTCGTCAATGTGATTGCTACCTCTCAGGGAGGCACGCACGTCGCCGGTTTCGAACGAGCGCTTGTCAAGGTCGTGAACGATCAGTTGAAAAAGGCCCGCATTCTCAAGTCGTCAGAAGCCTCGGTTACTAAGGACGACGTCATCGAAGGACTGACAGCCGTTGTCACCGTCCGGCTCGCTGAGCCGCAATTCGAGGGCCAGACGAAAGAGGTTCTCGGGACGCCCGCGGTGAGCAGGATCGTGGGCAACGTGGTCACCAAGGAGTTGGGGCAGTGGTTCACCAAGCCTCCCCGGGGTGAGAAGGCTGCCGCACGTGCGGTGCTCGACAAGGTTGCCGCAGCCATGCGGACCCGAGTTGCCGCACGCGCGCATCGGGACACTCAGCGTCGGAAATCGGCACTGGAAACCTCCACGTTGCCGGCCAAGCTCGTTGATTGCCGACGCAGCGAGCCCGAAGGGACAGAACTCTTCATCGTCGAGGGTGATAGCGCACTAGGCACGGCGAAAAGTGCCCGAGACGCAGACTTTCAGGCCTTGCTGCCCATTCGAGGCAAGATCCTGAATGTTCAGAAGGCTTCGCTTGCGGACATGTTGAAGAACGCTGAATGTGCAGCCATTATTCAAGTGATCGGTGGCGGATCGGGTCGGAGTTTCGACCTCGACAGCGTTCGCTACGACAAGATCATCTTGATGTCGGATGCCGACGTCGATGGAGCACACATTCGTTGCCTGCTGCTCACGCTCATCCATCGATACCTGCCGGGCCTCCTTGAGGACGGCAGGGTGTTCGCGGCCGTACCACCGCTCCACAGGATTGAAATCCTCGGAAAAGGTGGAAAGGGAAGCGAGGTCGTGTATTCGTACTCCGACAAGGAGATGCAATCCATCGTCAAGACGGCCACATCCAAAGGCAAGCGCGTGAAGGAGCCTGTGCAGCGGTACAAGGGACTTGGTGAGATGGATGCCGGTCAATTGCGCGAGACCACGATGGATCCAGCGAAGCGCACGCTGCGGCGCATGACGGTGGGCGATGGGACCGAATCGGCGGGGGTCTTCGATCTGTTGATGGGGGAGCACGTAGCACCGCGCAAAGACTTCATCATTGCCGGAGCGCGGGAACTGGATCGAACGCGAATCGATACCTAAGCCCGTCACCGGGATTACTCGATGCCCTGCCAGAATGTCGCGAGTTGAGGCGGCCCACGCCGGGGCCCGTTGGGAAGGAGGAGTAGGTCATGCTCGTCGACACCGAGCAATCGTTCCCTCGTGATGAGTTTGAGGACATCCTCGAGGCAAACCACGCCTTCGCATCTACCTTCCACGATCCGGGTAGAACGGGGCGCGCGGCCAAGGGTCTAGCGATCATTACCTGTATGGACTCGCGGATCGACCCTCTGGCCGTGGTCGGAATGCGTGCCGGGGACGCGAAGATTCTGCGAAATGCTGGCGCCCGCGTCACCGAGGACGTGTTGCGAACTCTTGTCCTTGCGACGCACCTTCTCGGCGTCCATCGAATTCTCGTGATGCCGCACACGGATTGCCGGATGGCCAGTGGAGACGAAGCCGCCGCACACGAAGCGATATTCGACGCCTCGGGGATCGACGCCCGTTCACTCGAGATCCGCACGGTGTCGGATCAACGCCTAGCTCTCACGTCGGATGTCACACGGATCAGAACATTCCCGTTCTTGCCGGAAGAGGTGGTCGTGGCGGGAGCGATCTACGACGTACACGAGGGAACGTTGACTACGGTGGACGCGTGACATCAAAAATCGCCGTCGTGGGGTCAGGTCCCTCCGGGATGTATGCGGCAGACGCCCTGCTGCAACAGGGTCTCGAGGTTGACGTCTTTGACAAGTTGCCTGTGCCGTTCGGGTTGGTCCGGTACGGCGTTGCCCCGGACCACGTCAGCATCCGCTCGGTGCGCGACACGCTTGATCAAGTCTGGGACAAGCCCGGGATTCGCTTCTTCGGCAATGTCGAGGTCGGTCGTGACATCTCGATCGAGGAATTGAAGTCTGGCTACGAGGCGGTGATTCTGACCTACGGTGCATCCTCGGATCGGCGTCTGGGGATCGAGGGCGAAGACCTCGCGGGAAGCGTGGCGGCGACCGATTTCGTTGCTTGGTACACGGGCTACCCCGATTATTCGGGCCCCGACTTCGATGCCGAGTTGCCCAACGTGTCATCCGTTGCCGTCATCGGTGTCGGGAATGTCGCCGTGGACGTCGTACGGGTCTTGAGTAAGTCCGAAGATGAACTCGCGCAGACCGATATGCCACGGCACGTCCTCGACACCCTCCGCGATGCGGCCATTCGTCGAGTCGTTCTGGTGGGGCGGCGTGGTCCGGTCCAGGCATCTTTCACGACCAAGGAGTTGAAGGAGCTTGGTGAGCTGGCCGAAGCATCCGTGGAGGTTCGAAGCGCCGATCTTGACCTTGATGACTGGAGCGAAGGGCAACTGGCGGAGAACAAGGTCGCCTCGAGAAATGTCGGGGTGCTCCGGGAGTGGATTGAGCGGCCGGCCCGACAGGATGCCAAGCGTTCCATCGACATGCGTTTCTTCTCCCGTCCGGTCGGTATCGACGGCAGTGACCGTGTCGAACGGTTGACGCTCGAGCGGACACACCTGACCTCGGAGGGGCGCTTAGAAGGAACCGGCGAGTTCGAAGATCTTGACGTTGATCTGGTGGTCCGGAGTGTCGGCTACCGCGGTGAACCAATGCCCGAGGTGCCCTTCGATTCGTACAACAATGTAATTCCCAACGTCGACGGCCGAGTGATGGACGGGGACACAGCTCTTACCGGTGTGTACGTCGCGGGGTGGATCAAGCGGGGACCGACCGGGATCATCGGCACCAACAAGAAGTGCGCAGTGGGGACCGTCGCGTCGGTGCTGGCAGATCGTGAAGCGGGGCTGCTCACGCCCGCGGACGGATCGGCTGTGGTCGATTCACTTGCCGATCGAGGCATCGTGCCGGTGGATATCGCGGGGTGGCGAGCGATCGACGCGAAGGAAAAGGAACACGGCGCCGCACAGGGCCGGCCCCGGGAGACCGTCTCCTCTACCGCGGAGTTACTCGCGATTTCCGCTACTGCTCACGCCACTTGATGCCGCAGCCCATCGACGGCTTGCCACCGGTGTACGTCTGACCCGAGCGTGCCGCCTCGACGGCCGACAGTAGGTGAGCGCCATCCACCGGTTGTGGTTGTCTCGGGCGCGCGTCATCCATGGCGCCTCGGTAGGTGAGATTCCCGGCAGCATCGAAAACGAAAAAATCCGGAGTGCAGACAGCGCCGAAGGTGCGCGCCACATCCTGGCTGGTATCCACAAGGTAATCGAAGTGCCACCCCGCTCGCGTTGCCTGATCGCGCAGCCCAGGAACGTCATCATCGGGATGCGTTTCGACGTCGTTGCTGCAAATGGCTACCCAGGCGACGTCGGGATGGGCAGCGGCGATCGCACCCAATTCAGTTTCCACTGATTGGACGTACGGGCAGTGGTTGCACGCGAAGACGACAACGCACGGACGGCCCTTGGCGAGGGCAGTGACCGACGTGGGCTCGCCGTTGAGATTCGGGAGGGTGACATCGGGAAGGGTGCGAAGTTCGGTTGCGTTCGACTCAACAGCCACGGATCCGCCTAAGGAGTGTCAGGGTGCTTTTCGGAGGGGGCACCGGCTATCTCAGCCTGCCACACGGTACGCATGGTGGGCGCGGCACCGCAGGACGCGGGAGCTTCGATCGTCTGGTCGGTGCACGTGACGCGCCAGGTGCCGTTATCGACGGTTTCCACGTCCACTGTTGTGGAATCTTCACAGGCCCCATCGGGACCGACACGAAGGTACGTGCGGGCGTTGGCGGGCATCTCGTGAGCGGAGCGCACCGCCTGATCGGCGGCTTGGGCAGCGGGGCTGAGGTAGCTGGCGCCCCGCAGAAACTCTGCGGACGGTTCGCTGCCGGCTGGATAGAACCCAGCAGCGTCGAGACGACCGTAGAGCCGCCCGGAGGGAAGAAACAGACAGGTCGGGGCGAACCGATGTCCTCCCAAGTGGCTGCATTCCCGCACGTGAGCATCGGGGGCAGCCGCTTGTCTGGCGAGGGCGTACCCACGGCCCGACGTCGCACAACACACGTCCCGTTTGCCATGCGTACAGACGAACTCCCAGGCTTCTTCCATCGGTACGCCGAAGTCCGGCAGGACGCCCTGACCGAGGGCTTCGAGATCCCACTGCAGCAGCGTGGACACGTCCGTCATCTGGCCGTGCCGGCCGATGCCTCCCGAGGGGCCGCAGGCGGCCACCCACACGTGGCGCGACGGCACGGGACTGCCCGGTTCGTTGTGGGAGCTTTCGCGTCGCGCGCCACTGGGCCGAGCCAGGATGGTGCGCACTCCGTGCGTGTCGAGAGCCGTGCGCAGGTGCTCGACGCAATCGCTGTTAAGCCCGGAGTCTTCGAGTGCGTCCCGACCCCACGGCCCGACATGCTCGATGACGATCCACGCAGTCGCCGACGGAGCCGACCCGGCGAGGGGCTCGTGGGTGTCGACAGAGCGCTGAGAGCACGGTGCGTCGGTGGAGGTCATGGACCTATGGTTCCGCCAAACGCAGCGACGGGGGCGCTCGGGGGAGTACCGGTAGCGTCTCGCTTGTCGGTAGGCGCCGGCAGCGTCACGGGCTTGCCCGCCGCGGTGGCCCCTCGAACAGGGCCGGGCCCCACCCAGGCAAGGGCGATCTCGTCCTCACTCGCCCGAAGTTTGTGACAGCGCACCCCCTTCGTTGCTCGACCCTTATCGGGAAAAACCGACAAGGGGCTGATCTTGACGGACCCGAGTTCGGTTCCGGGGAGTGCGCTAGACGACCCCGCCAGCGTCACCACCATGGCCTGGTGTCCGTCGTCACTGGCGCCAGCAACGGCGCCGAAGAAGACCGCTCGTGCATCGCTCGGCATCGAGATGCCCGCCATCCCGGAGGCGCCGGCACCCTGCACCCGGACCGAGGCTGCAGGAAAGGTCAGCACGTTGCCCTCTGATGTCACGAATGCCAGGCGAGCATTCTCTGCCATCGCCTCGGGGGTGAAGGTGGCTCCCACCACCAGATCGCCATCATCCAAGGCAATGATCGATGCCGAGCGCGTACGCGCCGACGGTGCGGGCACGGTCACTCGCTTGACAACCCCTCCCCGGGTACCGAGCGCCACTGTCGCGGTGCCGTCCACCGGAGCCAGGCCTACGACACGCTCGTGAGGCTCGAGATCAACGAAGGCACCCAAGGGTGCACCGGCCGCGAGAGACGGGATGTGAGCCACGGGGGGAATGGAGGGTAGGTCGACGACGTCGAGGGACACCACCCGTCCGGTGGTGGTCAGTGCACCGACGGTGCCTCGCGTGGTGGCCGGAGAGGTGGACGTGATCACGTCGTGAATCGAACGGCTGTCGTCTGTTGCCGCTGCGGGTGTGACCGCTGAGGTGCGGGCGATCAATCCAGCGCTCGACAGCAAGACGATGCACGGCTCGTCCTTGACTTCAAGAGCTGCCTCGCTGCCGTATGAGGCGGCGGGGGATTTGGTCGCTTTGATGACGGTCGGTGCCGCCCCTTCGCGCAACTGGGTGCGTCGCGGGGTCGCTAGGGCGGCGTTCACCTCAGCCAACTCCGTGGAGACAACATCGCGCAAACGATCGTCGTCCGTGACGATGGCCTGCAGATCGTCGATTGATGAGCGCAGTTCATCTGCTTCCGCCTCGAGTTCGATCCGACTGAACTTCGTCAGGCGCCGCAAGGGCATGTCCAGGATGTAGGTGGCTTGGACCTCGGTGAGATCGAAGACCGTCATCAGGCGATCCTTCGCCTCCGCGGCATTGTCGCTGGCGCGAATCAGTTCGATGACTTCGTCGATGTCGACGATGGCCACGAGCAGTCCGTCCACCAAGTGTAATCTGTCGGTGGCCTTTTGCCGACGGAATTCACTGCGACGACGAACGACCTCGCATCGATGGGTGACGAACTGCTCCAGCATGTCCCTCAGTCCCAGCGTTTGCGGTTGACCATCGACGAGAGCGACCGCGTTGATCGTGATGCTGTCTTCGAGGGGGGTCATTCGAAAGAGCTGCTCCAGCATCGGTTCGGGTGCAATGCCGCTCTTAAGCTCGATGATCAGTCGAAGGCCTGATTCTCCATCGGTCAGGTCGACGACGTCGGATATGCCGGTCAACTTCTTGGACTGCACCAGATCCTTGATGCGCTCGATGACCCGTTCCGGTCCAACGCCTGCGGGAAGGGATGTCACCACGATTCCGCGTCGGCGCGGCGTCACGTTCTCGACGGCCGTGGTTGCCCGAAGCCGGAACGATCCACGGCCAGTGGTGTACGCGTCGCGCACACCGTCGAGTCCGATGATCTCGCCGCCCCCGGGATAGTCGGGGCCGGGAACGAAAGCCATCAGTTCTTGGACGTCCGCTGCCGGGTTCTCCAGTAGATGTCGGGCCGCGGCAATGACCTCGCCGAGGTTGTGTGGAACAAGATTGGTCGCCATGCCGACGGCGATACCGCTGGCACCGTTGACGAGCAGGTTCGGAAACGCAGCGGGTAAGACGATGGGTTCGCGCTCTCGACCGTCGTAGTTTGGAGCAAAATCAACAACGTCCTCGTCGAGTCCAGCGGTCAATTCCAGAGCCGGTTCGGCCAAACGTGCCTCGGTGTAACGCATGGCCGCCGGTCCATCATCGGGAGAACCGAAATTGCCGTGGCCATCGACCAGAGGCAGACGCAAGGTGAACGGTTGGGCGAGCCGGACCAACGCGTCGTAGATGGCCGAATCACCGTGCGGGTGAAGACGGCCCATGACCTCTCCGACCACTCGTGCGCTCTTCACGTGTCCCCGGTCGGGTCGCAAGCCCATTTGGGCCATCTGGAAAAGAATGCGACGCTGCACGGGTTTGAGGCCGTCGCGAGCGTCCGGCAGGGCTCGGGAGTAGATGACCGAATACGCGTACTCCAGGAAGGACGCGCTCATCTCCTCGGAGACGTCGGTATCAAGAATCCGGCCACTGGCGGTCGCGGACTGAGAAGGACGTCGTCGAGTGGTCTTGCGTGCCGGCTTACCCGCCACTGACGTGCACCGTCCTTTCCGTCATCCCGTGTGGTGGTGTGCCCGCGCCGTGGCCCGGGTGATGGTTGATGGGTCCTTGTCTACCGGAGCGTGCCTGGTTCGGTCAGCAATGACGCTCGCCGCGTGTGTGCTGGTCTGGCGCGTCTCGGCGTCCGGTGCCTGGGCGGTACCGAGTTGTGTCTGATGTTCACTAGCCCGGGTTGCCGCCGGTCCGGGTGACGGCCTGCGCCGCGAGGTCCGTTCCGGCCTCTAGGGCCGCGATGAGGGCTTCATCGGTCATACGGGACGCGACCGGAGCCGGGGAGGAGGTCCACTCCGCGAGAAAGCCAGCGGTGAAGGCATCGCCAGCCCCGGTGGTGTCCACTGCCTCGACGTCGCGTGCGGGTACGTGAAGCCAGGCCCCATGGTGGACAGCATGCGCGCCATTCGATCCGTCCTTGACAACCAGGACGCCGTCGAAGCCCACCTGACTGATCATCGCGTCCACAGATTCCTCCAGGCTGCTCTCGACGCTTGCTGGTGCGTCGCTCTCCTGGCCCACGGTTACAGGTGTTGCGCCGCGGGAGTTCATCACGGTGGTCACTTCGACCCGGTTGGCCACAAAGACGTGGCAGGAGGCCGCGACCTGAAGAAGGTCGAGTCGTTGTTGAGCGTCGAGAACCAGAGCGGAAGCATCGATGCTGACGGTGACGTCGTCGGGGAGGTCGTGCAGGAATGTCTTGGCCACGTCGGGGAGTCGCGCGAGAAAGTAGCCGGACACGTGCACGTGACAGCGTGCTGGGGCAGGCGTCGTCGCGAGAACGTGTTGGAACTGTTCACGGACGTGGTCGAGAGTCATGGATGTGTTGGCGCCAGCATCCGGATACATGGTGCGCCCGCCGTCCGGCGCCACGACGATGACGCACCGTCCGGTGGGTTCGTCGGTCGTCTGCACCCGGGGGGTGATGTCGCGGGCAACGAGTTGCTCCGTGACCCACGCGGCTTCGCTGTCAGCTCCCACCGCGCCGATGAGGTGGACTGCGCCATGGTCGGAGCCACGGGTTTGGGTTGCGAGCCAGGCGGACGTGTTCGCCCCTTGGCCGCCAAAAATCCGGTGGAAGTGGACGGGGTTGTCGTGATCGAGGACGAGCGGTGTGGCAAGGGGTGCAATGTCGTCGACCATGACGTCCCCGATAACGACAAAGACTGTGTCGACCACGAGGTGTCTCTTCCCGATCTACGGAGTGTCAGCCCAATGCCCGAGCACAGGCAATACGAGCGGCAAGCCCGGCATTGGCGATGATGAGCGCGGCGTTGGCTTCCAAGCTGGCGCCGTGGGTCGCACGATGGAAATGATCGAGCAAGAAGGGTGTGACGTCCTTCCCGGTGATGTGCTGCTCGCTCGCCAGGCGCAGCCCTTCGTTCAACGTCGCATCGTGCAGGTCGGGGTCGAGCTCGTGTTCTGGACTGATGGGATTGGCGACAATGAGGGCGGAGTTGAGATCCAAGCGTTGACGTGCAGCCATGATGTCCGCGACTTCACTCGGTTCGGCCACCTGCCAGCCCATCGGGTGCCCGGAGTCCGCGAGATAAAACCCGGGGAAGCGCTCCGTGCGGTACCCGACCAGGCAGATGTTCAGCGTCTCGAGTCGTTCGAGCGTGGCGCCGACGTCCAAGATCGATTTGACACCCGAACACACGATCGTGATGGGCGTGTTCCCGAGCGTGGTGAGGTCGGCAGATTCATCCCAGGTCTCTCGAGCCTGACGGTGGACACCGCCCAGACCTCCGGTCGCGAACACTTCGATGCCGACGCGTTGCGCGATGATGCTGGTTGCTGCGACTGTTGTTGTGGCGGTTCCTGAGCGCGCGAGCACAACGGGCAGGTCTCGCACGCTGGCTTTGACGACGTCGTCACGGTTCGCGATGGATTCGAGTTGGTCGTTCGTCAGTCCCACGTAGATTTCGCCGTCGAGAATGGCCATCGTGGCCGGTGTTGCACCGTTGGCCGCCACGATGGATTCGATTTCTCGCGCCACACGAATGTTCTCCGGTCGCGGCAAACCGTGGCTAATGATGGTGGATTCCAATGCGACGACGGGAGACCCGCCCCGAATGGCTTCCTCGACGCTCGGATGAAGGTGAATGGGAGAGGAGTCAGACAGCACGCTAGGACACTACTCGTATCTGGCAGCATGGGTCTATGAGTCAGTCGGGCCCGGGCGTGGCGCTGCGCGCCGATATTCAGCGAAGTGGCTACTACCCGGAGATCGTGGGGGAGGCGCTCGACACCGCGCTCAGCAGCGAGGAAGTCATCAGTTACGTCGTTCACCACGAGGCGACCTTTGATCGGGATGAGCTGCGGCGGCATGTGACCGTGTTGGTCCTGACCGCAAACCGATTGATCGTGTGTCACGTCGACGAGCACTCGGGCGAGGAAGCAGAACTGCACTACGCGACAGCGTCAACCGAAGCGGTGCGGTTGGAGCGGGTGGATTCGGTCGTGGTGACGCGTGTTGTGTCGAATCCAGCGGATCACCGGCCCGGAGGGCCAACGGCCGAAGTCGTGCTCACCATCGGATGGGGCGCTGTCAGTCGAATCGACCTCGAACCCGCCGGTTGTCAGGACCCCTCGTGCGAGGCAGATCATGGGTTCACCGGAACCTCAAGCAACGATGATCTCGCTGTGCGCGTCTCGGAGGCTGCGGACGGAGCGGACGTGGTCGCCCAGGTTCTCCATTTCGCGGGGGCGCTCTCGGAGGCGACTGCGACTCGTCCCTCGTGATGACGAGTCTCCCCGGAGTGGGACTCGGGGATGTGATGACTTCTGCTGCCTCTGCTGTGGGCGTGCCGGACTGTCACGACGCTCTCGGCGTTGGAGAAACAGGCTGCGCGGTGGTGTGCCTTGTTGATGGCCTCGGGGCCACGGCCATTGAGGATCACCGCGAGATCTTTCCGTCGCTGCTCGATGCTGAGGGCGGCTGGGTGGAAGCGCCATTCCCGTCGACGACAGCGACGGGTTTGGTCACCTTGGGGACGGGCCTGCACCCCGGACGCCACGGGATGCTCGGTGCGACTTTCCTGCTACCGGACACTCACGAGGTACTTACCCCCTTGCGTTGGGGCAGCAGTCCATCACCGCATGCGGTTCAGCCGGAGGCAACAGTGTTCGAGCGAGCCAACCGGTCGGGGGTCGATTGCCTGAGCGTCGGCCCATCGGCGTACGCGCATTCAGGGTTGACCAGAGCTGCATTTCGCGGAGCCGACTACGTCGATGCGGAGAACATCCAGCAGCGAGCAGAAGCCGTTTCGAGCGCCGGGCAGGGGCGCCAACTGATCTATGTGTATTGGCCGGACTTGGATCGGGCCGGGCACGAGTACGGCGTGGACAGCGATGAATGGCGAGCTGCAGCATCCGACGTAGATGATCTGATCGATGCATTGCGTTCGGCCCTACCGACCAATGGGCGGCTCATCGTGACCGCCGATCATGGAATGCAAACCGTCGTCGAACGCCTGTGGATGGAAGATGACCATCGGTTGATGATGGACGTGGATGCCGTTGCCGGTGAGCCTCGTGCTCGCTTCCTCTACACCTCACAGATAGACGACGTCGCGAATCGCTGGGCAACCGTGCTAGGTGAACGCGCTCGTGTCCTCACTCGCCACGAAGCAATGGGTGAGGGGCTCTTCGGCGACGTTCACCCTGACATGATCGACCGGATTGGTGACCTTGTCGTGCTGCCATCGCCGGGGGTCATCGTGGCGAGCAGGTCCTTCGATCCGCTCCTGTCATCACTGGCGGGCCAACACGGTGGCCTGACCGATGCGGAGCGGCGCATACCCGCCCTGATCCTGGGTTAGCCGCTCGCTGACGCTGTGGCAGCATTCGACCCGTGGCCGAGCTCGTGTTCTACGCCGGAACGATGGACTGTGGCAAGAGCACCCTGGCCCTGCAAACCGACCACAACCACAGTTCCCGAGGGCGGGCTGGCATCGTCTTCACGCGACTTGATCGCGCGGGTGAGTCAATGTTGTCGAGCAGGTTGGGGCTCGCCGTACCCGCCATCGAAGTAGGAGACGACTTTGATTTCCGGCGGTTCGTCGTCGATGAGTTGAGTACGGGTATGCGCATTGATTACCTCATATGCGATGAGGCTCAGTTCTACACTCAGGCGCAAGTCGAGCAGTTAGCACGCCTGGTCGATGAGTTGGCTGTCGATGTCTATGCCTTCGGAATCCTCACGGACTTTCGGACGCGGCTGTTTCCAGGATCGCAACGCCTCGTTGAGCTCGCCGACCGGATGCAGGTGCTGCAGGTGGAGGCGCTGTGCTGGTGCGGAACACGCGCCATCCATAACGCTCGAACTCTCGATGGAGAGATGACCACCGAGGGTGATCAGGTGCTCGTGGGCGATGTGTCCTCCGCCAATGGCGAACCCGGGACCATCGCCTACGAGGTTCTCTGCAGACGCCACTACCGCGCCGAGTTGACCGCTCGGAAGGCTGGAGTAGAACACATCTCGCGACAGCCGCTCCCGTTTGAGGAGTGACCGAGGGACCGCTAAGCGCTACTCGCTGTCTTTCGTTGCGCCGAACAGGATCTCGTCCCAACTCGGAACGCTCGCGCGACCCCGCTTGCTCTTGGTTCGTTTTGCCCGCTTGGGCGCTCCGGCGTCTTCGGGAATGAGGGTGTCCTGTGCCGTCGCTGGTGTAGCAG
>Ga0181588_10002963_pt1 | contig 14434 bp, 11 predicted proteins | sample 071ome_26_FD_148607 | JGI IMG/M metagenome (GOLD analysis project Ga0181588, IMG submission 148607) | Coastal salt marsh microbial communities from the Groves Creek Marsh, Skidaway Island, Georgia - 071409BT metaG (spades assembly) | ecosystem: Environmental > Aquatic > Marine > Intertidal zone...
AGCTTTCTCTTTCAAGCAAAAACAAAAAAGGCGCCGTGGTTTAACCGCGGCGCCTTTTTTATCCTTTTATCCTTTTATCCTTTTATACTTTTATCCTTTTATCGAAATCCTCATCGAAGCCGCCGGATGACGGCACTTCGTGCCTCTTCCGGCCTACCTCTTTTTCCCTTTTTCCCTTCTTCCCTTTTTCGTCCTATCTTGCCTGAATATTGGCCCCGTACGACGGATCACAATTATACGGATGCACATGCCCCGGCTCCTTGGCGTAAACCACGTAACGGGCTGCCCGGTTATTGAGCACCTCGGGGTCATCAAACTCCTGGGTCATGTGTAAGTAGTTGCCGTCTTCCGACACCATGAAACGTTCCGTGACATGAATGTTTTCGGAATGATTCAGGCCATTGTCATAAATGGTGGCCTTGTGCAGGTGGGTAGTATCAACCTCCAGCACATCTCCTTCCCAGTGACCCACTGAATGCCCGGTTGCCGTATGCGGATAGTCGTCACCAGGATGTTCACGGCCATCCATGAAAATAATGCGCACCAGGTCGTAATACTCCAGTTTCATCACGATCATTTCTGTGGCCGGGAATATTTCCACGTAGAAAGGGCCCGGCATGGCGTAGATAATGGAAGGCGGACGACACACTTCTGATATTGTCTGCGAGGCCAACGGGTCCCAGGCCATGGCTTCAGCCCTGGCCGCTTCGGTGACTTCCAGGTCACCAAAATCACCGCCGTTGACGCGGGGTGAGCCGGTATCACGAATAAAGGCGACATTGGGTGCAAGCATGTTTTCCAGTTCAGGCAAACGCTCCTGGCCCCTTGCGATAAACCAGTTACCACCCAGTTTGCTGTTCTTTTCAATTTGCGCTGACACAGTTCCGGCCTGCAGGACAAGGCCAAGGACCAGTACCAATACGCTGGTATGTTTTATCAGTTTCATGATTCCCCCGAAATTCCTGTCAATTATCATTGGCATCCAGTTCGCCGGCTATCTGCGAACCATCGGGCCGGAAAGCGGTCTGCATGCGCATCAGGTTGGAACCGTCGCGGGAATGCCAGCCACGGATGGTGACCTGCTCACCCGCCTTGATGGTGTTCTTGGACCAGCCGCGCCGCGCCATGAATACCGGCGCGGTAGTCTCTACAGTCCAGACGACCTCATTACCATTGTCATCAAGGGCTTCCAGGTGAACGATGCCGTGGGGATTGGAAAAGCGGAAATTCTCCACGACGCCTGACACCGTCACCATCTTCTCGGGATCGTAGTAGACAGAAAAGGAATGATGGGCCTGAACCGGGATGACTCCCGTAACACTGACAAGACACAACAGGATGAAAGTACTGGATATTTTTTTCAGCATGGCAATTTTCCGGTTGTCATTTTTTTAAATCATCATATGATTGTCGATTCGACATAATAATTGAGTCCCGTGGGCGATGCCAGCACCGGCCATTGAAATAACAGGTTAATAAAAACCTGCCAGGGACCAGATGTAACACTTTATCCACGCCTGCCATGACCAGGCGTTCTACACGGGGAGAGACCACCATGCCTGCCAGACCAAGATTTCCAAGCCTGTTGCTATTGCCGATACTTGCCACCCTGGCAACCGGCGCACTGGCACAACGTACTGACCTGGGCCGGGAAACCTTTGAACTGACATGCGGCCGTTGCCATGGCGGCGATGCCCGCGGTGGCGAATACGGCCCCTCCATCGTGCCTGGCATCTCCCGACGTACGGATGACGAACTGGCCGCCTACCTGCGCACCGGCAATCCGGAACGGGGCATGCCGCCGGTGGCGCTACCCGATGAAGAACTGTATTTGCTGGTGGGTTACCTGCGCGCCCTTGCCCCCTTTGGCAGACCGCCGCGCCCTATTGACCGCCGTACCCTGACCCTGGAAAACGGCACACAACTGACCGGTGTTGTTCTTGGTGAAGGCTATAGTGACCTGCAACTGCGCGATGATGACGGCGGCATTCATCTTCTGCGCAAGACTGCGGTAAGCCGTTATCGTGAAGTGACCAGCGGCAGCGACTGGGCCAGTTACCACGGCGACACCCGCGGCTATCGCCACACCGATCTGACCCAGATCACCCCCGACAATGTCGGCCTGCTGGCACCGGTATGGAATTTCCCCATGCCTGTACCAGGCGCTGTACAGAACACGCCCATCGTGGTGGATGGTGTCATGTACGTGTCCTCGGCCAATGAACTCTGGGCCCTGGATGCGGGTAGCGGTCGCCAGATCTGGCACTGGTCACGCCCGCGCACCGAGAACCTGACGGGCAATGCCACCCTGGGCATGAATCGCGGCGTTGCCCTGTCCGGCAACCGCATATTCATGCTCACCGACAACGCCCACATGATTGCCCTGGACAAATCCGACGGCACCCTGCTGTGGGAAACCCCGATGGCGGACTGGACGCAAAACTACAACAGCACCAACGCACCATTGATCGTCAATGACCTGGTCATCGGCGGCCATGCCGGCGGTGACGAAGGGGTACGCGGTTTCGTGTCCGCTTACCACCAGGATACCGGCGAGGAAGCCTGGCGCTTCTGGACCATACCCGCCTGGGGTGAACCGGGCTCGGAAACCTGGCCCAGTGCCGAGGCCATTGAACACGGCGCTGGCGCCACCTGGATGACCGGCTCTTTTGATCCGGACCTGAACATCGTCTACTGGCAGGTGGGCAATCCCGGTCCCGACCTGTACGGCGTTAACCGCGAAGGCGACAACCTGTATACCGACAGCGTGCTGGCCCTGGATGCCGACAGCGGCGAGCTGCTCTGGCATTACCAGTTCACACCCCACGACATTCACGACTGGGATGCCCAGGAACCCCTGGCACTGATCGACACGGACTGGGAAGGCCAGCCACGGAAATTACTGGTGCAGGCCAACCGCAACGGCTTTTTCTATGTACTGGACCGCGAGGATGGCGAACTGTTGCTAGCCGAGCCCTTCATTGAAAAGATGAACTGGGCCGAAGGCATCGGCGAAGACGGCCGCCCCATCCTGAAAGAACTGCCGCTCACGCCAACCGGCGAAACCTATGTCTGCCCCGCCCTGATCGGTGGCACCAACTGGTATTCCACCGGTTATATAGAAGCAACAGGGCTTTACTACATCCAGGCCCTGGAAAGCTGCAACCTGTTTTCCAACCGCTACCAGGAATGGGAAGCCGGCAGCGGTTACATGGGCGGCACCGCCCGCGGCGTGCCCGGCGAATCAGCTGACAAATTTCTCCGTGCTATTGATATCCGCACCGGGGAAATCGCTTTTGATATTCCCCAGGGCCCTGCCGGTTTTGGCTCCTCTGCCGGCCTGCTGACCACCGAAACCGGCCTGGTCATCTTTGGCGAGAACAGTGGCTCCTTCATGGCGGCCGATGCCCGCACGGGAGAAGTCCTGTGGCAATACCTGGGCAACCAGGGCTGGCGCGCCTCCCCCATGACTTACGAGTTTGACGGTCGCCAGTATATTGCCGTCGCGGTTGGTCGTTCGATCACCGCCTTCGCCCTGCCGGAAGCGGCACTGGGCAATTGAAATGAAAAATGACAAAGAGGGAATAGTGATGAGGGATACACACAGAAAAACCAGAGTCCGGTTCACCATGATGCTGGCCACCTGCACACTGCTGCTATCAGCCGTCACGGCCAATGCCCAGTCCATCACCGAGCGCCTGCAGGTCATGGAAGACTATGTCGCCATCGAGCAACTGCTCATGCGCTACGCCATTGCCTTCAACACCGGTGATGCCGATGCCTACGTGAACACCTTTACACCGGATGGTGAACTGCAACTGATTCGCCAGGAAGGCGAAGAACCTTTTGCCGGCCCCTTTGACCGCGATGGTTTGCGTGCAGAATTTTTTTCTGACCATCCTGGCCCTGGCACACCGCGACCCGAGCATCGCCGTTTCGGCGGCATGCGCCATGTCACTACCAATCCGCTGATCGAGGTGGATGGCGATATCGCCACCGTGGAAGCCTTCTTCATGGAAGTCATCTCCAACGGCCCCAACCTGCCGCAGGGCAGCAACCCGCCCACCATCTGGGCCATGGGCCGCTACATGGACGACCTGGTGAAAATCGACGGCCAGTGGTACTTCAAGCGCCGTACTGTCATTACTGACATGAACGAGGCATTCGTTCCGGATTGATCCTGACACCCTGTACACAAAAAAAAGACCGGCTATTAGCCGGTCTTTTTTTATCCATCGGGTGAAAGGATTTCAGTTCGGTTATTGAGTCACCAGGTTGTCGGCAAAAAACGGCAGCACGTTGTCGATAAAACGCTGGCCGACACGGTTGCCGTGATCGCCCTGGTAAATTTCATAGCCATGTTCCACGCCGAGCCGGGTCAGCGCCGCATCCAGTTGCGTGTTGGTGACTTCCAGGCCGTCCTCGTTACCCACGTCCAGGAAAATGCCGCGGTACTGTTGCAGGGCGGGCACGTACTGATCAACAAACACGAGTGGTGAATTGGCCACCCACTTGCGCGCCACCAATGGCTGTTCCTCACCGTTCTTATAGGGCAGGTCCAGGTAATAAGGCGGATTATCCGGGTTCGGTGCCCAGGCCGAGGCCTGTGCCAGCATGGCGTTGTCAAACGAACCCATCTTGTACCCTTCAATGCCTTCTTCGATTCGCGCCAGCTCGGCTTCCACTCGTTCCTTTGATGGCGCGTCATTGAGCAGGCAGCAGGAACTCATGGCATACAGGGCACCAAACACGTCGGGGGCTTTCATGCCGATACGTAAGGTGCCATACCCCCCCATGGAATGCCCGGCCAGGCCGCGGCTTTCCCGTTGCGCCAGTGTGCGGTAATGGCTATCGATATAGGACACCAGGTCCTCGGCAATCCAGCTTTCCCAATCACCCACCGCCGGGGAATTGGAGTACATGCTGCCACTGTACTTGTTGAAGGCATCGGGCATGACGAGGATGAATTCCTGTGCGCCTGCGCCCATCGATTCATCCACGGAGCCAGGCAGTTGCAAGACCCCGTTGACATAAATTTCCGCGCCCACGCCATAACCGTGCAGGAAATACACCACCGCGTAGCGCTCACTGGAATCGGCATAACCTTCCGGCAGGTAAACATAGACGTCACGGTCCGCACTGTCGCCGTTCAGGTTGCCTTCCAGGGACGGGCTGTGAACGGAGATCTTTTCCAGGCTGCCCTGGGCCAACGCCAGGGAAGACAGCACCAGGCCGCATACGACCAGCAAAAATTTTCTCATGGTATTTATATAATGTGACATCCGGTACTTTCCTCGATATTGATATTTTATGTTTTTTAATCCTGATGTGTTTTCCAGGGAAAGCTTGATTATTTCGATTTCTCGTCAAGCTGGTATTTTAAACTTGCTCGACAATTAACCCGGTTGTAGGCCGGAAATTGCGCAGCAATCTCCGGCATCCCGAATCATTACCATCCTCAATGCCGGAGATGGCCCTCCGGGCCATTTCCGGCCTACACCGGCTGGGTAACTGGCTGCTCAAACAGCGCCAGGCGTTTTGCAGCCGGCGTTTTGAACTTGTTCCACACCAGGCCCAGGCACAGCAACAGGGCAAAGCCGGTTGCCAGCATGAAACCATAGCGAATATTGCCCAGGGCATCGCTGACTGCCGCCATCGCCAACGGACCCACGGCGGCAGCAAAGGCGGTAAAAAACAGGATCACCCCGGCAACCGCTCCATGCTCATCCTTGGGAAAGCAGCTGATGCCCTTGGAATTGAGCGTCGGGTACATCACTGACATGAACAGGCCGGATAAGGGCAACAGCCACACCGCCAGGGTAGGGCCGCCTGCCAGGCTGCCGGCGAAACAGAAAAAGATCGCGGCGGCCAATACCGCCAGCACCGTATCCCAGGCCAGGTGATTGAGCAGCCAGGCACCCAGGAAGCGGCCGACTGCCCGCAGGATGAAAAAGATGGTCAGGGCATAAGTGGCCAGCCAGGGCGACGGCCCGGTGTAGTCTTCCAGCCAGGTGGGCATCCACACGTAGATCGCCACTTCCACGGCGACGTACAACATCACCAGCGTGGAAAAACCCAGGGCGTAGGGATTTTTCATCAGGGTCATGGTCTGTCCCAGGGAGGCGGGCTCCTTGCTCTCTTGTTGAATGGCGGGATAGTTCACCAGCAGGGCGGTCAGGGTCAGCAAACCGCAAATCACGGCAGCGGCCACATAAAGGTATTTCCAGGATATCCCCGCGGCAATAAGTGTTGCCACCAGCGCTGGCCCGACAATGGCCCCCACGGCAAAAAAACCTTCCACGGTATTCATGAGAGAGGTGTGCTGGCGCGGTGAACGGGTGATATCACCGATCAGTCCCAGTGCGCCCACCTTGAACACGCTGACCCCGACTCCCGAAACACCCAGCAGGATAATAAAGAAACCAAAGGTATTGCCGACGACGAACAACAGGGAACCAATACCATAGAACACCAGTCCCAGGATGATGGTGAACTTGCGGCCATAACGGTCGGCCAGGAAGCCCAGCACCAGCCCACCCAGGGCAATGGCAATCATGGGCACGTAATGAAAGGCGCTGGCAGCGCTGAGGCTGAGATCAAATTCGTCGATCAGGGAAGGAATGATGCTGCCCACCGCGTCGGTGGTCATGGCAAACATGAAAAACATCATGCAGGTGAGGACCCTGATAAGGCCGGTACTGTCTTGTGGCTGACCCGGGTTGGTCATGCGTCTCCCCCTTATATTAGCGTCCGGTAAGCACCGGCTGCTGCCTTTTGAGCCAGTCAAAACCTGGCTTTTCCCTCTGTGGGGACTTGGCTGAACAACTGAATTACAATCATGGCATTATAGGTACACCCCCAGCGGCCAGCAAACAGGAAAAATCATGACAACAACACTGAAGCAGCCTCATAACCACCCCATTCGATTCACCTTGTTCACTGCCATGTTGTTACTGGCAGTGGCGCTGGGCCAACCGGTTCTGGCCCAGCAGGAAGATGCCATCAACAACCGCCCGGACGAACCGGGTACCGGCCCCTACCCTGCCATGAAAGAAGTGGTGGCGAGCCTGCCCGACCAGGTCATCTACCACCCGCAGAACCTGGATGCCCTGGGCGACACGAAACTGGGCGTGGTGGCCTGGGGCAACGGCGGCTGTGTCTTTAACGGCGCCAGCAGCCGCTTCCACCTGCTGGAACTGGCCTCCCATGGCTATCTCGTGATTGCCGGTGGCGGGATTTACAGTGGTCCGGGTAGTGATGCCAGCGGTCTGCTGGATGCCGATGGTCAAACCCGACGCACCTCCTACACCTCCCTGTCAGAGGCTATCGACTGGGCCCTCGCTGAAAATGAGCGTTCAGGCAGCCCCTTTTACCAGCGCATTGATCCGGAGATGATTGCGCTTTCCGGCTACAGCTGCGGCGGTGCCCAGGTTAATCACGTGGCCGGCGATCCGCGGGTGAAAACCCTGGTGATGCACAAAACCGGCATTTTCCTGGACGGTCCCCCGACCGATGAGATTCCCGACATGGTGATCGGCAAGGACGCCCTGGATGACATTCATACGCCGGTGATCTACATCCTGGGCGGTGAAACCGACATTGCCTACGACAACGGCATGGATGACTTTGCCCGCCTGGATCATGTACCCGTGGCTGTGGCCAACATTGACGTCGGTCACGGTGGCACCTTCGACATGCCCAATGGCGGCAGCGCCGCGCAGCTGGCGGTGAACTGGCTGCAGTGGCAACTGCGTGGTGACCGCCAGGCCGCCCTGTATTTCATCGGCAAGGATTGCGGCCTGTGCCAGGATGAGGACTGGACCCTGGAACGCAAGTTCAGCGGTGTCGTAGCACCGTCTCCCTGATCCCGCCAATGCCCTGCTAAAGCAGTCGTATGAAAAATGCCGTCCAGCTCATTACCTATGTCGATCGCCTGGGTGGCGGTAACCTGCACACGCTGCAAGGGCTGCTGAGCGGCCCGCTGAACGGCCTGTTTGGCGGCGTCCACCTGCTGCCGTTCTTTGATCCCATTGACGGTGCCGATGCCGGCTTTGACCCGGTGGATCACACCATCGTGGATCCCCGGCTTGGCGACTGGTCCGACATCAAGGCCCTGTCCGACGACATTGAAGTGATGGCCGACCTCATCGCCAACCATATTTCCCGCCAGTCTCCGCAGGCACAGAACTACCTGGCCAATGGCAGCGCATCAAACTGCAACGGCCTGCTGCTGACCCGCGATGCGGTGTTTCCGAATGATGTCAGTGACGAGGCCCTGGCCGCCATCTACCGGCCAAGACCCGGATTGCCCTTTACCGAAACCACGTTGGGCAGCGGCGAGACCGTCCAGTTGTGGACGACCTTCACCCCGGACCAGGTGGATATTGATGTCACACACCCGCTGGGCAAGGCCTACCTGGATGGCATCCTGCAAACCTTTGCTGACAACGGTGTCGGCATGGTGCGCCTGGATGCGGTGGGCTACACCATCAAGAAACCGGGCACGACCTGCTTCATGCTGCCGGAGACCTTTGACTATATCGATGCCCTGTCGGCACAGGTGCGCAGCCTGGGCATGGAAGTGCTGGTGGAAATCCATTCCTACTATAAACAACAGATTGCCATCGCCGAAAAGGTGGACTGGGTCTACGACTTCGCCCTGCCCCCGCTGGTACTGCATGCCATTGCCTTCAACACGGCAGCGCCGTTGAAACACTGGCTGGATGTGCGCCCGACCAATGCCATTACGGTCCTGGATACCCACGACGGCATTGGTGTCATCGATATCGGCCCCAGTGGCGACAAACCCGGCCTGGTGCCTGCCGAGGAACTCGATGCCCTGGTGGAATGGATGCATGACAACAGCGGCGGCCAGAGCCGCCAGGCCACCGGCGTGGCCGCCGCCAACCTGGACCTGTACCAGGTCAACTGCACCTACTATGACGCCCTGGGCCGGGATGATGACAAATACTTGCTGGCCCGGGCCATCCAGTTTTTCACCCCGGGCATTCCCCAGGTCTACTACGTGGGCCTGCTGGCCGGGGAAAATGACATGGCATTGCTGGCGAGCACCAGCGTGGGCCGCGATATCAACCGCCACTATTATAGTGAGAGCGAAGTCACCGTGGCACTGGACAAACCGGTCGTGAAACAGCTGTGCGACCTGATCCGCCTGCGCAACAACCACGCCGCTTTCCACGGCACCTTCAGCCTGCCGGCCTGTGGTGATAACCAGTTGATCATGCGCTGGGACAACGGGTCAGATTTCGCCGAGCTGCACGTGGATTTCACGACCGCAAACCATACCCTAAAAGTATCACCGTAGGTCGGCATAGGGCGAAGCCCGTTTGCCGACAGTTTCTTGAAATTGGTCGATGTCGGCAAACGGCGCCATGCGCCTATGCTGACCTACAACACTGTCAAAGCGCCCAAGTAATTACCCATTTGCACATTAATTTCACGAATGACGATTACAGTCTGGAGGTATTAAAAGAAGGCCCCACACGGATATTCACCCCGGCATGACATGACGTTTGCAATCAGGCCATTTCAAGGGTAATTTTCACTAAAAGCATGATAATAAGATAAATAAGGTACCTGATACGTTCAGCGTACCGGGGGATACGGGCAAAGCCCGGTCTCATGGCTTCGGGGGATGCCATGCTACGTTTCAAGCCCGTCTTTAACGGCACGCTCATTACCGCTGGCATAACTGCATTTATGCTGTCCCAGGGTGCTATTGCCCAGAACAGCCGCATCGACCAGCAGCAGAAAGATCGCATCGAAGAATATTGCGTGGGCTGCCACAATTTTGAGGACTATGCCGGCAGCTTCGAGCTGGAGACCATCATTGATGATCCCGTGGCCAGCCACGCGCAGGAATGGGAAAAAGCCATCCGCAAACTGCGCGCCGGCATGATGCCGCCACCGGGACAGGACCGCCCTGATCCCGAGACCTACCTGGCCTTGACCCAATGGATGGAAGACTCCATTGATGACAACGCCCCACTCAATCCCGGCAGCAAAACCCTGCACCGCCTCAACCAGAGCGAATACGCCAACGCCATCGCAGAACTGCTGGGTATAGAGATCGACCCGTCCCAGTACCTGCCCGCCGATTCTTCCGCGCGTGGTTTTGACAACCAGGCCGGCTCACTCACAATTTCCCCCACCCTGCTGGAAGCCTATACCAAGGCCGCGGCGCGCATTGCCAAGATGGCCGTGGGCTTCTGGGAATCGCCCACTGAAATGACCTATATCGTGGACGCCGACAATTCCCAGAACGTGCAACTGCCCGGCATGCCCCTGAACACCCGTGGCGGCATGGCCGTGGAGCATGTGTTTCCCGAGGACGGCGACTACAGTTTCTCCATGCAGAATTTCGGCCTGGGCAGTTTCATTCCCGGTGAGAAACTGGAGTTAAGTATTGATGGCGAACGGGTCGAGCTGTTTGATTACACCGGCGTGGGCATCTTCACCGGCATGGGCGGCGGCCAGGACGGCTCCCTGGATGCCACCGTGCATGTGAAAGCCGGTACCCGCCTGGTCGGTGCGACCTTTGTGGCCACCAACTTCCGCCCGGACATCGGCCTGATCCAGCAGTACGACCGCAAGTCCATCGAAAACAACGACCTGCCCCAGGTCCATTACCACCCGGCCATCGGTATGCTGAAAATTTCCGGTCCCTTCAATGCCGAGCCGTCACAGGATTCCATCAGCCAGCAGAAAGTCTTTGTCTGCACGCCGGCCAACGCCGATGAGGAACCCGAATGCGCCACGCAAATCTTCACCACCCTGGCGCGCAAGGCCTTCCGTCGCCCGGTGACTGAATCCGACATTGCGCCCATGATGAGTTTCTACGAGCAGGGCCGCAGCGGCGGCACCTTTGCCGAGGGCATCGAACTGGGCCTGCGCCGCCTGCTGGCCGACCCGGAATTCCTGGTGCGCCGCGAACATGGACCTGCCGACCTGGAAGACGGCGAGATCTACCGCATCACTGATCTTGAACTGGCCTCGCGCCTGTCCTTCTTTCTCTGGAGCAGCATTCCCGATGATGAACTGATTACCCTGGCTGCCGACAACCGCCTCAGTGATCCGGCGGTACTGGAAGCCCAGGTCAGGCGCATGCTCGATGATCCCCGCGCCGATGCCCTGGTGCAGAACTTCGGCCAGCAGTGGCTGTACCTGCGCAACCTGCCCACCACCTCCCCTGACGGCATTTTCTTTCCCGACTGGGATGCGGAACTGCGCCAGGCCTTCAAGCAGGAAACCGAGTTGCTGTTTGAAAGCATTATTCGCGAGGACCGCAGCATCCTGACCCTGCTGGATGCCGACTATACGTTTGTGAACGAGCGCCTGGCCAAGCACTACGGCATTCCCAATATCTACGGTGCCCACTTCCGCCGTGTCGAGCTCGGCCCGGAGCTGGATTACCGCCGCGGCATTCTCGGCCAAGGCAGTTTCCTGGCCCTGACCTGGGCGGAGAACTTCCGCACCTCGCCAGTCAAGCGCGGTGTCTGGGTACTGGAAAACCTGCTGGGCACACCGCCACCGGCACCGCCAGCCAACGTACCTGCACTGGAAGAAACCGGCGAGAACCGCATCAGCAACCTGCGTGACCAGCTCACCCTGCATCGTGCCAACGAGCCCTGCGCCACCTGCCACGCCATCATGGACGGTATCGGTTTTGCCCTGGAAAATTTCAATGCCGACGGCAAGTACCGCACCCATGCCGGCCATCCGCGCCAGTTTGGCGGTGTGTCCTCGCCCATCGATGCCACCGTCGAATTGTGGGACGGCACGGTAGTGACCGGCCCCAACGGTCTGCGTAATCAACTGCTGAAATATTCGCCCCAGTTTGTCCGTTTCTCCGTGGAGAAACTGATGACCTACGGCGTCGGTCGTGGCACCGAGTATTACGACATGCCGCAGGTGCGCGACATCGTTGAAGCCGCCGCCGACGACAATTACAGTTTTTCATCCCTGGTTTTGGGTGTGGTTAACAGCCCGCAGTTCCAGATGCGCATCAAAACAACTGATACAGACGATCTGGCCAGCAATTAAGCTGACCGGAAGAGGATAGCGACATGAAACTGATCACCAAGAAATCCATGCCAAGGCGCACCTTCCTGCGCTCCGCCGGTGTCACGGTTGGCCTGCCATTTCTCGATGCCATGGTCCCGGCGCTGACGCCACTGTCCCGAGCCGCTTCTGCCGCACCGGCAAGACGCTTCGTGGGAGTCTGGCATCCGCACGGTGTTGCGCCCGGTTACTGGAGCCCGACCACCACCGGCGCCGACTTCGAGTTTTCCTATGTCACCAAACCGCTGGAAAAACTGCGCGAGTACACCACGCTGATCAGCGGCTTGGATATTCCCGAATGTTATTCCACGGAAGAAGAGCCCGGCGGCAACCATGCCCGCGGCGCCGCCATTTTTTCCGGTGCCCGCCCACGCCGTAATGCGGTGGCTCCTTACCTGGGTGTGACCATCGACCAGCTTATTGCCAACGAATACGGCCGCGACACCATCCTGTCTTCCCTGCAACTGGGCGTGGAAGATGCCGGCAACTACGGCAACTGCAACTGGGGTTACAACTGCGCCTACACCAACTCCATGTCCTGGATTTCCCCCACCGAACCCCTGCCTACTGAAATCAATCCGCGCGTGGCCTTTGAGCGCCTGTTCGGCAGCGGCGGCAGTGTCGAGGAGCGTCGTCGTGGGCGCATGCTCGATGCCTCCATTCTCGATTCGGTGGCTGAAAAAATTCCGGAGCTCAAACGCGAACTGGGCAACAGCGACCAGGTGCGCCTGGACAACTACCTGGACAACATTCGTGAACTGGAACGCCGCATCCAGATTGCCCTGAACAATTCCGTGGAAGAGCCCACCGAGGAAGTACCCTTTGGCATTCCCCAGGATCGGGACGTGCATTTCCGCCTCATGTTTGACCTGATGGCACTGGCCTTTGAGGGCGATATCACCCGTTCGGCCACCATGATGATGGGCCGCGATCTCAGCGGCTTCAGTTTTCCGGCCTCCGGTTCCACCGGCGCCTGGCACGGCTCAAGCCATCACGGCGACAAGCCGGACAATATTGCCAACTACGCCAAGATGAATCGTTACCATTACAGCCTGGTGGCCGAGTTCCTGGAAAAACTGCACAGCATTCCCGAAGGCGACGGCAATATCCTGGATAACTCACTCATGTACATGGGCAGCAACATGGGTAACTCCCATCGCCACGCCCACGAAAAGATTCCGGTCACACTGGTGGGCAAGATCGACGGCACCTTCAAGGGAAACCGCCACATCGTGTTCCCGGACAACACCGAGAAGCACGCCAACATGTTGCTCAGCCTGCTCCATCTCTACGGCATTGAGCGCGACAGCATCGGTGGCAGTACGCACCTGTTGCCCATCGCCTGAGATTTTCCATGATTCGATTCATTACCGTTATCTCGCTCCTGCTGGCCTGCAGCCTGGCCAGCGCCCAGATTCGTCGACCGCCGACTTGGCCGGATATTTCCCTGCCCGGTGGCCCGGTACGCAATGTCATTCTCGACAACTGCACGGCCTGTCACGGCATTGATGACTATGCCTTCTATGCCCTGGACCGCGACGGCTGGAATGCGCTGCTGGATGAAAAGCACACGGCCAACTTTGATACCGGCATCAGCAGCAGTGACAAAAATATCCTGCTGGATTATCTCGCCAGCAATTTCGGTGCGGACTCCGTACCCTTTCCCCGCGATTACGTGCCGCCGGAGATTTCCGAATTCTTTACCAATGCCGATGCCCGTATCTTCATGGAAGTGCGTTGCACGGCCTGCCATACCCTGGACCCGATCTTTAGCAACCGGCGCAGCGAGGAAGGCTGGCGCGTCGCCCTGGTTAATGAACGCGAACGCGGCGCCCAATTGAATGATGAAGAACTGGAACGCCTGACCGAATGGCTGGGCCGGGCACGCGGCGTGAATTTGTTTGAGTAATCCGTTTTTGAAGAATTGAAAGGCAGGTAATGGTTCATTCGGGGCTAAAGCCCCTTCCTACACGGTGTGACCGTGTATTCGAATTTACCTGAACAATGTAGGAAGGGGCTTTAGCCCCGAAGAAAAATTCAACACACTGGAAAACGTTGACTATAGATCAACCCGGGACCTGAACAATGCACCTGAAAAAATCCCCAAGGGAAATCATATTCTCACTGGCCTTCCCCCTGGTACTTGGTGCACTGGTCGCCGCCCTGCCCCTGCATGCCTCGGAAATCGCCGATGCCATGCAACGCGGTGACTTCACCCAGGTACAGACCCTGATCGGCGAAGGTGTGGATGTCAACGAACCCCAGGTGGACGGTGCTACCGCCCTGCACTGGGCCTCACAGTGGAATGATGTGGAATCTGCTTCACGCCTGATCGCTACCGGAGCTGACGTCA
>Ga0181588_10002964_pt1 | contig 14433 bp, 13 predicted proteins | sample 071ome_26_FD_148607 | JGI IMG/M metagenome (GOLD analysis project Ga0181588, IMG submission 148607) | Coastal salt marsh microbial communities from the Groves Creek Marsh, Skidaway Island, Georgia - 071409BT metaG (spades assembly) | ecosystem: Environmental > Aquatic > Marine > Intertidal zone...
GCCAAGCGGATCGCCTATCTACGGGAAACTAATTTCGGCGTGGATTTCACCGTCGTCTCCAAGCCCAATCCAAACAACAACGCCTATACCGCGCTGGAGCTTCCGGCGCATACGGATCTGGCGAACCGCGAGATGCCTCCGGGCGTGCAGTTTCTGCATTGTCTGGTCTCGGAGGCGCCGGGTGGCGAATCGGTTCTCGTCGACGGCTTCCACGCGGTGGAGGTTCTGCGCGAGAAGGATCCCGCGGCTTTTGAATTGCTGTCATCGGTTCCCTTCGATTACCGGTTTCATGACACCGAATGGGATGTACGGTGGCGCGCGCCGGTTATCGGCCTGGATGCCGACGGCGCGTTGCGCGAGATCCGTTACAACAACGCGCTTCGAGAGCCGCTGAACGTCTCGCCTGAGTTGGTGAAGCCGGTCTATCGGGCGCTTCGCGCGCTGGTTGCCGTCATTCGAGATCCGGCGAACGAGGTGCGCTTTCGCCTGGCCGCCGGGGAAATGCTGGTGTTTCACAACCGCCGGGTCCTCCATGGACGCGCCGCGTTCGACCCCAATGGCGGCGCTCGGGAACTCCATGGTTGCTACGTTGACATCGACGAGATGATGAGCCGGATCAGGGTTCTCGGCGGCGAAAATCTACTGGCCTAGATAAGGACCGCGCGTCCTGGCATTGTGCGACCATGCCAAGGTTCAAGCTTACCATCGAGTATGACGGCGGCGACTATGTCGGCTGGCAGCGTCAGGCGAACGGGATGTCGATCCAGGAGGCGCTGGAGGACGCGGTGCGCGCGTTTTCCGGCGAGACCACCGAGGTTGCCGGCGCCGGACGTACCGATGCTGGTGTTCACGCGCTCGCTATGACGGCGCATATAGATCTAACCTCCGATCGCTTCGAGGCCAAGCGGGTCCGCAACGCAATCAATTTTTATCTCCGCGACCACAAGATCTCTGTATTGAGCGCCGAGGTCGCGCCACCGGACTTTCACGCGCGGTTTTCCGCGACACGGCGGCGCTATCTTTATCGAATCCTGAACCGCTCGGCCCCGCCGGCGCTTGAGGCCGGGAAGGTCTGGTTCTTTCCCCGATCACTGGACGCCAAGAAAATGGCCGACGCGGCGCGACCGCTGCTCGGTAAACACGACTTCACCAGTTTCAGGGCCAGTCATTGTCAGGCCAACTCACCCGAGAAGACACTGGATGCCTTGGAAGTCTCGCGGGTCGGTGACGAAGTCCACATCCGCGCCGAGGCTCGATCGTTTTTGCATCATCAGGTCAGGAACATGGTCGGTACGCTCACCCTGGTGGGCGAGGGCAAGTGGCGCGTGGGCGATGTGGAGAAGGCTCTCGCGGCCCGCGACCGGGCCAAGGCCGGGCCGACCGCGCCGGCGGACGGGCTTTATCTGGTCGATGTCGGCTATGTCGGCGCGCCGGGCTGCTGAGCGAAGACCTCAAGCAGATTGATCACCACGACATTGAAGGTGATATCCAGCATCACCACGCCGAAGGCGAGGAAGGGGCCGACCTGTAACTGCCTGCGGGCGAGTTCGGCCAGGAATAGCGCCACCACCGCATAGGCGATGACGAATAGATTGATCTCGGTGTCCCGGGTTACGTAACCGAAGGTGCCGAGAAAGGTGACCACCCCCAGGAGATAACCGACCGGCACCATCGCCCAGTTATAGGGCACGATATAGTCGAGAAACCGCTCATGGCGTCCGATGACCCTGGTAACCGGGATCATCAGAACCGGGTAGGCAAGCCAAACAATGACGTAGATCAGAAGATCGGTGACACCGTCGCCGAACCCGTAGGGCACGGTCTCCGGCGTGTCCAGGACGATCCGCATGGTCATCAAGGCATGAGGAGGCAGGACCAGGACAGCCGCGAATAGCGATTTCCAGAAGCCGTCGACGCTGCGATCGAACAGGGTCGGGGCCGAGGGATGCAGGCGCGAGAACAGGAACAGCCCGTACAACGCCTTCACGATCTCGGCGAGCGAGGGCAACATCGTTTCAGTCGCGCGCGCGGTCGAAGAACCGGGTCAGCATCACGTGATAGACATCGGCCAAACGGTGGACGTCCTCGACCCGGACATGCTCGTTGATCTTGTGCATGGTCTTGCCGACGCCGCCGAACTCGACAACCGGGCAATAGGCGCGGATGAAGCGCGCGTCCGAGGTGCCGCCGGTGGTGCTGAGCTCGGGGGTGACGCCGAGCACCTGATCGACCGCCGCGATCAGATCGTCGGTCAACGGGCCGGGCTCGGTAACGAAGGCATTGGAGGAGCAGGCGGTGACCAGTTCGTAGTCGCCGCCGACCGCGTCGAAGGTCTCGCGCAGCCAGGTCTCGATACTCTCGGCGGTCTGCAGGTCGTTGAACCGGATATTGAAACTCGCCGTCGCCTTGGCCGGGATTACGTTGGTGGCGCCGTTTCCGGTATCAATCGACGCGATCGCCACCGTGGTCGGCGGGAAAAGCGGGCTTCCCTGGTCAAGCTGTTCCTCGGCCAATGGCGCCATCATCTTGACGAGACGGGACAATGGGTTGTCGGCGAGTTGCGGATAGGCCGTATGGCCCTGAACCCCGTTGACGGTCAGCCAGCCGGTGAAGCTGCCGCGCCTACCGATCTTGGCCATGCCGCCCAGGGTGTCCGGGTTGGTTGGCTCGCCGACGACGCAGGCATCGATGCTCTCGCCGTTCTCGGTCATCCATTGCAGGACCTTGACGGTGCCGTTGATCGCCGGGCCTTCCTCGTCGCCGGTGATCAGCAAGCTGATTGAGCCTGGCGGCGTGCCACCCTGATCCTCGACGAAACGCTGCGCCGCCGAGACGAAGGAGGCGATTGCCGACTTCATGTCCGATGACCCGCGTCCATAGAGGTCGCCGTCCAGGATCTCGCCGGCGAAGGGGTCGATGGTCCAGGCACCGCTATCGCCGACGGGAACGACATCGGTATGCCCGGCGAAGCAGAAATTCGGCGCTGTTTCTCCGAGCCGGGCGTACAGATTTTCGACGTCCGGCGTGCCTTCTTCCGAGAAGGTCAGGCGATGACAGGTGAAACCGAGTTCCTGGAGAACGGTCTGCAATTCGTCGAGCGCGCCACCGTCGATCGGCGTGACGCTCGGGCAGCGGATCAGGCGCTGACTAAGCTCGACCGGATCGATGACGGCGGCGTCGCTCATCGACGTCAGTCGCGCAACAGCTCGTTGATCGAGGTCTTGGCGCGGGTTTGCTCATCCACTTGCTTAACGATCACCGCGCAGTAGAGGGACGGTCCCGGGCTGCCGTCGGGCAGGGCCTTGCCCGGAAGCGCGCCGGGCACGACGACCGAATAGGCCGGCACCCGGCCCATGGTGATCTCGCCGGTCTCCCGGTTCACGATCTTGGTCGAGGCGCCGATATAGACGCCCATGCTCAGCACCGAGCCGGTCTCGACGATCACGCCCTCGGCGACCTCGGAACGGGCGCCGATGAAGCAGTTATCCTCAATGATTACCGGATTGGCCTGCATCGGCTCCAACACGCCGGCGATGCCCGCGCCGCCGGAGATGTGACAATCCTTGCCGACCTGGGCGCAGGACCCGATGGTCGCCCAAGTGTCGACCATGGTGCCGCTATCCACATAGGCGCCGAGATTGACGAAGCTCGGCATCAGCACCACGCCGGGCGCGATATAGGCCGAACGGCGAACCACGCAATTCGGCACCGCGCGCAGGCCGGCCTCGCGAAAGCGGTTCTCGCCCCAGCCCGCGAATTTCGACGGCACCTTGTCCCACCAGCTCGAGGTGCCGCGGGTCGGGTCGGTCGGGCCGCCGGGAATGGCTTCCATGTCGTTCAGGCGGAAGGAAAGCAGGACCGCCTTTTTTAGCCATTGATTGACGTGCCATTTGTGGTCGCCAAGCGGCGTGGCCACGCGATTGGCGCCGGAATCCATGGCCTCCAGCGCCGCGTCGATGGCGTCGCGGGTCTCGCCTTTGGTGGCGGGGCTGATCGAGTCGCGATCTTCCCAGGCTTGTTCGATGGCTGCTTCAAGTTGCGCGTCGCTCATGGTCCGGACTTCCGTGTCTTGATTGCGAATTGGCGCCCAAAATGAGCGCCGTTCGCGGGGCTGTCAACTCACCTAAACGGTATCGGTGATGTGTTCCAGCCAAGCCGTCAGATCGGCGATCTCGTGATGCACATGGCCACCCGCCGCGCCGTCGCTCGACCATTCCAGATCATGGCGCAGCCAGACCGTGGTCATGCCGAGTTCGGCGGCGGGTTTCAGGTTCTTGGCCATGTCCTCGACCATGACCGCGCGGGTCGGGTCAAAATCAAAGCGCGCGATCATTTGCTGATAAGGACGGGGATCGGGCTTGGGCACGAAATCGCCGGCCACGATATCGAAGGTGCCCTCGAAAAGATGGTCTATTCCGAGTTGGCGCGTGATCCGATCGGCATGCGGGACCGAGCCGTTGGTGAAAATCACCCGACGCCCCGGCAGCTTTTCGATGAGCGTCGCCAGCCTTGGATCACGATCCATGTCGCTTACATCGATATCGTGTACATCGTCGAGAAAGCGGATGGGGTCCATGTCGTGTTCGACCATGAGCCCGCGCATGGTCGTGCCGTATTTCAGGAACAGACGCTTTTGCAAGGCCCGCGCGTCGTCCTCGGCCAAGCTGAATTCCCGTCCGATGAATCTGGTCATGCGAGCCGAAACCCGCGCGAACAGGTTCGAGGCTTGGGGATAAAGCGTGTTGTCTAGGTCGAACACCCAGCAGGAAACCCCGCTTGGGTCGAGACGACCAGTGGTGGTGTTTGGATCATGGATGCTCATGCCCTCACCCTGGATCGAAGCAACCGCGAAGGCAAGGTGGTAGATTGTTCGCCGATCCGATTTCCCATGTTAGATTCAAATGCGAACAAAGATGGGAAACCGATGGCCCGGGACGAAACGACTCGCGAAAAATCGGAAACTGGCTCCGCGAGAGAGTCCGGCCCGTCGTCGTCCGGGCCATTGGGCCCCGACGCGAAGGCGATGGCGGCGATGCTCGGAGAAGGTCGGCCATTTTATGGCCTGGATGGTCCCGCGTTGCCGCTCGACCGGAGCGGCGATGTCGTGCTCGCGAACCCCGCCGCGCTCGGTATTGTCCACGGTATGGTTAGTGCTCCCGATGGCCGACTGGCCGCGTTCGTCGATGCCGTGTTTTCCGGAACCGCGGACTCGGAACACTTCAGGATCAGCGAGCCGGAAATCGGCGTGACCACCGATCTGGAGGCGATCATGCTCGACGGCGGCGCGCATCTGCTGCTCATGGGCCGGGATGTGTCGCTGGATGATAATCTACGTGCCACCCTGGTTGAATCCCGACAGCGCTATAAGGATCTGGTCGAGATATCCTCGGACTTCGCCTGGGAAACGGGCGACAACGGCAAATTCGTTTTTGTCTCCCCCGGCGGCGCGCTGGGATATGGCGCGGATGATCTGGTCGGCATGGAAGCCAAGGGCTTCGTCGACCTGCAAGAGGGCGTCGAGGTGGACCTGCCGTTTACCACCAGACGACCGATGTATGGCGCCGAGTTCCGGTTTCGACGTCCCGACGGCACGCACGCCAATCTGATCGCCTCGGCCTTGCCTCTTCTTGACGAGAACGGGACGTGGCAGGGGGTGCGCGGGGTCTGTCGTGACGTGACGGAGGATCTCGCGCGTGACGCGGCCCTGGCCCGCGCGCAAAACCGGGAGCGGCATATCGCCTACATCTTGCGTACCATCCGCGACGAAGCCGAGCCCTCGGCGATGCTGCGCTCGGCGACCATGGCGGTATCCCGCGCGCTGTCGGCGGATGGGTGCCAGATCCTTCGCGCCGATAGCCGCGGCGGCTTTCGTCACGCCAGTACATTCGGAGAGATTCCCGCCGACCCGGTCTTGAACCTTGGCCAGAACATGGAAAGCCCGGCGGCGCGGGACATGGGGGACTACCGGGCGTTGGCGCATGCCACGCATTATCATCACACCGTGAACGGCGCGATCGTGCTGTGGCGGGACGCGCCGAGTTTGCCCTGGAACGACGAGGAGGTTCGACAGCTCGTATCCGTCGCTGGTCAGGTAGGGATCGCGCTGCAGCAGGTCGCCTCGCATGAGCGGCTGGAAGAGCTATCGACGACCGACCCGATGACCGGCCTGCTGAACCGGCGGACCTTCAACGAACGCGTCCAGGAGCGGGTCGAGCCGATCGAGGGTCCCAAGACGAAGGGTGTCCTTGCCTTTGTTGATTTGGACAATTTCAAACTGGTGAATGACAGACTCGGTCATCAGGCCGGTGATGAAGTCTTGATCTCCCTGGCGAAAGCGTTGCGGGCGGCGGTGCGAACCGATGATCTGGTGGCGCGGCTGGGTGGGGATGAGTTCGCGCTTTGGCTAGACGGCGTCGATGTCGCCCTGGCGGAGGACCGCGCCTATGACCTTCTCGGCGACACTTCGATCTTCGAGCCGTTTATCGTCGACCCCGAGAGACCCTTGGGCATGTCGATCGGTCTCGCCGCCTTCGAACCGACAAGCGGCGAGAGCCTGGAGGCCTTGATCGCGCGTGCCGACGCGGCGATGTACGAGATCAAGCGTGGCGGCAAGAACGCGCTGGCCATCGCGCCGCCGGCGGAAATCGTGGCTCGGGCGGCGACATCATGAACGTGCCGAGGCCTGGAGAGCCCGCTTATGAAGCGGCCATGCGGATAGCCGAGGGAGAGGATCCCGAGGAACGGCTGAAACTCGCCTCCAGCGAACAGGTGGCTCCGGAGATCCTCTACTATCTAGCCGAGGACGAAGACCCCCGAGTGCGTCTCGCGGTGGCTCGCAATCCGAACACGCCCCGGCACGCCGACAATTTCCTGGCCCGGGACGGAGATGTCGATGTCCGATCGGAACTCGCCGGCAAGATCGCTCGGCTGACCCCGGATCTCGACGCCGAACAGCGGGCCGCGATCCGTAAGATGACGGTCGAGGTGCTGGAGACCCTGGCTCGGGATGAGATGACGCGGGTCCGCTCGATGATCTCGGAGACCTTGAGGGACGTCCCGATGGCCCCGCCGGAGGTGGTGAGCCGGGTTATTGAGACCCTGGCCCGGGACGAGGATATTCAGGTCTCGGGACCGCTCCTGGAGAACTCGCCGCTGTTGAGTGACGCGGTGTTGCTTGAGATCATCGACAGCCCCCCGGTTCAGGGCGCGGTTACCGCGATCTCGCGACGCTGGGAGGTGTCGACCGAGGTTTCCGACGCGATCATCGACACCGACGAGGAACCGGCGATCGTATCGCTCTTGCGCAACGAGTCGGCGCAGATTCGAGAGGAGGCCCTCGACCGTTTGATCGAGACGGCTGCGAGCCGGCCCGGCCTGCACGAGCCACTGGTGCGCCGGCCGCGTTTGTCCTCGGCCAACGCCGTAAAGCTGGCCAAGTTCGTCGCCGTCGCTTTGGTGGCGGAGTTGAAACGGCGGGACGAATTGGATGATCACACCAGTGGTTTACTGAGCGAAGAGCTGGCCCGGCGCATCGAGGAAGACCCGGCCGCCGCGGTCGGCCTGGAAAGTGATAATCCGGTCGATGAGCGCAACGCCGCCATTCGTCTGCACAATAACGGGCAATTGACGGACAAGGTGGTCTCGGTTGCCCTGGCCTCCGGTCGTCGTGCCTTTCTCATGGCGGCCTTATCGCTGCGTTCCGGCCTGGAGGAGCCGGTGGTGCACAGCCTGATCAGCTCGCGTAACGCCAAGGCGATGACCGCTCTCGCCTGGAAGGCGGAATTGAACATGGGATTCGCGCTGCAACTGCAACTACGCCTCGGCAATGTCGAGCCGAGGAGCGCGATCCGTCCCGATCAGGACGGACGCTTCCCGCTTTCCGAAGAAGATATGAACTGGCAGATCGACCTGGTGGCCGAGGGCGGCTAAGGGTTCCGAGCAAGAAGTCGGGGCTTAAGCCCTAATAATGGTGCCATGCCCTTGGCTGGTGAAAAGCTCCAGTAACACGGCGTGCGGGACACGACCGTCCAGGATCACCGCCGCCTCGGCGCCGCGCTCGACCGCGTCGATGCAGGTCTCGACCTTCGGGATCATCCCGCCGGTGATGGTGCCGTCGCCCATGCGCTCGCGGGCCTCGGTGACGGTAAGTTCGGGGATGAGCAATCCGTTCGCGTCCAACACGCCCTCGACATCGGTCAACATGAGCATGCGTCTGGCATCCGAGGCGCCGGCGATGGCCCCGGCCGCGGTGTCGGCGTTGATGTTATAGGTCTCGCCGTCGTCACCGAAACCGACCGGGGCGATCACCGGGATGAAGCCACCGGCGGTGAGCGTCTTCAGCAGCGAGACATCCACCTCGCTGGGATCGCCGACAAAGCCGAGATCGACGATCTTTTCGATATTGCTGTCGGGGTCGGTCTTGGACCGGGTCAGCTTGGTGACCTTGATCAGATTGGCGTCCTTGCCGGAGATGCCGACGGCTCGCCCACCGGCCTCGTTGATCGCGGCGGCGATGGATTTGTTGATCGAGCCCGCGAGCACCATCTCGACGATTTCCACGGTCGCCCGGTCGGTAACCCTGAGACCGTCGATGAACTCGCTCTTGATCGCCATGCGTTGCAGCATTTGGCCGATCTGCGGACCGCCGCCATGAACCACCAGCGGATTGGAGCCGACCTGCTTCAGCAGCACCATGTCGGCGGCGAAGGTCTTGAACAGCTCCGGGTCGCCCATGGCGTGACCACCGAACTTGACCACGATCGTACGGCCGCCATAGCGACGCATGAAGGGCAGCGCGTCGGTCAGAATATCGGCCTTGTCCAGCCAGTCGGCCCGGGCCTTTGCTTCCGATGGGCTCATAACGGGATCTCCTGTTTTCTCGGCGCGGCGTTTACCATGACGCTAGTTCCGCGAGGCCGGCGCGTAATTCGGCGACACCGGTGCCTTTCTCGGAACTGGTCAGGGCCAGAACCGGGAACGCGGCGGCGCGTTTCGCCATCTCCGCCTCGACCTCGCGCGCGCGGTTTTCCAGCTCGCCTTTCTTGAGTTTGTCGACCTTGGTCAACACGATCTGATAGACCACCGCAGCCTCGTCCAGCATGTCCATCATCTCGCGATCGAGATCCTTGATCCCGTGCCGAGAGTCGATCAGTAGACAGGCGCGCCGCAGGGTGACCCGGCCTCGCAGGAAGGCCTTGAGGGTTCGGGTCCATGCTTCGACCTGGGTTTTCGAAACCTTCGCGTAGCCATAGCCCGGCAAGTCCACGAGCACGAGATGGCCGCCGAGATCGAAAAAATTCAGCTGCTGGGTCCGACCGGGCGTATTGGATGTCCGCGCCAAGGTCTTGCGCCCGGTAAGGGCGTTAACGAGGCTCGACTTGCCGACATTGGAGCGTCCGGCGAAAGCGATCTCGGGCAATGCCGCGTCGGGTAGTTGATCCAGCGTGGCGGTGCCCATCACGAAGGTGCACTCGCGAGCGAAGAGCAGGCGGCCACGCTCGAGCTCGGCCTCTGAATATTCCGGCTCGGCGACTTGCTCGGTGATGACCGCGTCACTCATCGAAGCGCCTTACTTCACGCCCATGCGATACATGATCATCTTTTGCTGGGCGATCGACAGCAGGTTGTTCCAGGTCCAGTAAATCACCAGGCCGGCCGGGAAGGTGCCCAACAGGAAGGTGAAGAACAACGGCAGGAACATGAAGATCTTAGCCTGTACCGGGTCGGTGGGCTGTGGGTTCAGGCGCTGCTGCAGCCACATGGTGAGGCCCATGAACACCGGCCAGGCGCCGATCAGCAGGAACTCGGGCGGCGTCCAGGGAATCAGGCCGAAGGCATTGAAGAGCGACGTCGGATCGGCGACGGAAAGGTCCTTGATCCAGCCGTAGAACGGCGCGTGACGCATCTCAATGTTGACGAACAACACCTTGTACAGCGCGAAGAAGACCGGGATCTGTACCAGGATCGGCAAACAGCCGGCCGCCGGATTGACCTTTTCGGTCTTGTACAGCGCCATCATTTCCTGATTCAGCCGTACCTTGTCGTCGCCATACTGCTCGCGCAGGGTCTGCAGTTTCGGCGTCAGCTCACGCAGCTTGGCCATCGACCTGTAGGACTTATTGGCCAGTGGGTAGAACAGTAGCTTGACGAAGACCGTGAAGGCGAGAATCGCCAGGCCGAAATTGCCGAGATACAGATATAGCCACGAGATCGCGTAGAAGAACGGCTTGGTCAGGAAGTAGAACCAGCCGAAATCCACCGCCAGGTCGAAATTCGCGATGCCCAATTCGTCGCTATAGGCATCCAAACGCTTGACCTCCTTGGCGCCGACGAAAAGCCGGTTGGTCGCCTCGTGGGTCGCGCCCGCCTCGATACGCGCCTCGCCACCGAGATAGTCCACTTGATAGCGGTCATCCTGATCGCGAATGGAATGCACGAAGCGATAGGTCATCGCCTGTGTCTGATCCGGGACCAGCGCGGCCAGCCAATACTTGTCGGTAATCCCGATCCAGCCGCCGACCGAGCGTTGTTCCACATTGCCGTCTTCTTGGAGATCGTCGTAGTCGATCTCGCGAAGGGTTCCATCGAACACCCCAAGTGGCCCCTCGTGCAGAATATAGAAGCCGAGGGTTTGCGGCGTGCCGGCTCGCGAAATCAACCCATAGGGAAACAGCGTCACGCCTTGGGAGCCGTTATTCCGCACCCGTTGGGTCGTGGTCACCATATAGCCGTCATCAAGGGCGAAAACCCGCTCGAAGACCAGCCCCTGGCCATTGTCCCAGGTCAGGGTCACCGGCGAATTCGGGGTTAGCGATCCTCGGTCGGCGGTCCAGACCGTATCGGCGCTGGGTAGTTTGACATTGGCGTCCGCGCCGACCCAGCCAAACTCGGCATAGTAAGATTTAGGCGCGCCGATCGGGCTCAGCAGATGGATCTGGTCCGATGTCGGATCGACTTCCTCGCGATAGTTCTTGAGAACGATGTCGTCGATGCGGCCGCCCTTGAGCGAGATGGAGCCGGAAATCGTGGGTGTATCAATGCTGAGACGGGGCGTTGCCTTCAGCGCCTCGGCGCGCTTGGCGGCCGTGAGGACGGCGGGAGCAACCTCCGGCGCATTGACGGCGCCGCCGGGCGCCGTGACGGACGGCGTGTCGGATCCCGGGGTCGGCACGCTACCGTCGGCGGCCGGAGCCGGCTGGCTCGCCGCGAGCTGTTCCTGGCGGGCCTTTTCCTGTTCCATCTTGGGAAACTCGTACAGGAACTGAAAGCCGAGCAGGATCACCAGCGACAGCGCGATGGCGATTATCATGTTCTTCTGGTCGCTCATGTCTTCAATCGCCCGGTTTGTAGTGACGTGCCGTCGGTGGAATGGGGAACCGGATCCACGCCGGAGCCACCCCAGGGGTGACAGCGACCGATCCTTTTCAACGCCAGAAGGCCGCCGCGCAAGGGGCCATGCGCGTCAACGGCTTCCAAGGCATAGACCGAACAGGTCGGATGATAGCGGCAGGCGTTACCGAGGAACGACGACAAGGTCAACCGGTATGCCCAAATCGGAAGCTTCACGGCCCAGCGAAGCGTCAGCGACCCGATGCCGGCGAGTGTCGCGGGTATGTTCATCGCGCGCGCTCCCCCCGTTTCTCCCCTCGGCGCTCTCCGGTGTCGCGGTGCACCTTGGCCAAGGTCGCTCTCAGGTCGTCGAGAAGATCGGCGTATCCCCGTTCCAGGGTCGCGGCGCGCGCGATCACCACATAGTCCATGGCCTCGCCACCTCGCGCGCCGATCACGTCATTCACCACGGCACGCAACCGGCGCCGCGCTCGATTGCGCGCGACGGCGTTTCCGACCTTCTTGCTCGCGGTAAAGCCGATCCGGGGCGCGGGACCCTGGATTTCGGACGGGCAGGGGGCGGCCTGCAATACCAATCCAGGCGCGACCGCCTTGCGCCGCCCTCGGGCGACCCTCAGGAATTCCGGTCGTCTAGTAAGGCGCCCAAGCGGCGCCGTGGCAATACTTTGCATGGATGCCCCATCATGCGACGCCTGGACGTCGCGTGTTCAGGCGCTGAGCTTGGCCCGGCCCCTGGCGCGACGCGCCCGGAGGACCCGGCGACCTCCCACGGTTGCCATGCGGGAGCGGAAGCCGTGCCGGCGCTTACGCACCAGTACGCTCGGTTGATAGGTCCGTTTCACGGTAGGTACTCCGTCGACAGAGTTCTTTCTCGCCAGGGCGAGTGCGGACGGGTGTATATCGACTCGAGCCGGCCAAGTCAATGTCGCTGGAGACTTGGCGGCGCTTCCAATTCACGACAAGGTGAATGGAACTGGGAGTCGGGTTTTGAAACAGTCGAGTGGACTTGGCGGGGTCGAGATGGCGCGGCGAGGAATGGAACGACCGTATGGGTGAACGGGTTAAGGCGGATTTGTGCATCATCGGCGCCGGCGCGGGCGGATTGTCGATCGCGGCGGGCGCGGCGCAAATGGGCGCCAGGGTGGTGCTTTTCGAGGGCGGCGCCATGGGCGGCGACTGCCTGAACCACGGTTGCGTTCCGTCCAAGGCCCTGCTGGCGGCGGGCAAGGCCCTGGCGCGGCAACGTGGGGATTCGCGCTACGGCATCGTGTCGGAGCCGGGAAGGGTCGATTTCGACGCGGTGAAGGCGCATGTCCAGGGGGTGATCGACGCGATTGCCCCGATGGACTCCGTCGAACGTTTCGAGGGATTGGGAGTCAGGGTCGTCCAGGCCCATGCGCGGTTCACGGGGCCGCGCACGGTTGAGGGTGGCGATATCGAGGTGACCGCCCGCCGGATCATTGTTGCGACGGGCTCGACACCCATGGTGCCGCCAGTGCCGGGCCTGGCGGACGGACCCTATCTGACCAACGAGACGATTTTCGGTATCGATACCCTGCCCGAGCATTTGCTGGTCATGGGGGGTGGGCCGATCGGCATTGAGCTTGCCCAGGCGTTCCGCAATCTCGGCTCGCGGGTAACGGTGGTCGAGATGGCACGGATAATGGCCAAGGACGACGGTGAACTGGTGGATCTTCTGCGCCGCCGTCTTGTCGAGGACGGGATCGAGATCCTCGAAGGTCTCCAGGCCCGCGAGGTGTCCTATCCCGGAAGCGGCGGCGTGGTCGTGACGGTCGGCGACATGGATAGTGGGGTGACCCGAGAGATCAAGGCCAGCCATATCCTGGTGGCCGCCGGTCGCAAGGCGACAATGGATGGGCTGGATCTCGACAAGGCGGGGGTCGCCGCGACGCCCAAGGGCATCACCGTCGACGCCGGCCTCCGGACCAGTAACCGCCGGGTATACGCGGTCGGTGACGTCGCGGGACCCTATCAGTTCACCCATATCGCCGGCTATCACGCGGGGATCGTGATCCGAAGCGCGCTATTCCGGATGCCGGCCAAGGTCGACTATCGCGCCGTGCCCTGGGTTACCTATTGTGATCCGGAGCTGGCGTCGGTAGGCCTGTCGGAGGCCGAGGCGCGGGCCGCGCATGGCGAGGTTCAGGTTCTACGCTGGTCGCTTGAGGAGAATGACAGGGCCCAGGCGGAGCGGGACACCGAAGGGATGGTGAAGGTCATTGTCACGCCCAAGGGCCGGATTCTCGGAGCCGCGATCATTGGCGCCCATGCGGGCGAGATGATCCAGATTTGGTGTCTGGCCATTCAGCAAAAGCTCAAGATCGGGGCCGTCGCGGGCGTGATCCTGCCCTACCCGACCCTGGGCGAGGCGAGTAAGCGCGCGGCCGGGAGTTTTTACACGCCGAAACTCTTCAGCGACCGGATCCGGAAAATCGTCCGCTTCCTCGGCCGGTTCGGTTAGACTCGTCGCGCGTTCACCCCGACGGGCTTGACCATGACGCCGTTCTTGAGAAGTTTGTCCTTCCGATTGCTGGTTCTGACGGCGTTCTTCGTGATGCTTTCGGAGGTGCTGATTTACACCCCGTCGATCGCGCGATTCCGTCTGACCTATCTCGAGGAAAGATTGGCGTCGGCGCATCTGGCGGCGCTGGCCCTGCAGGGCGCGCCGAACCAAATGGTCACCGAGGACCTCGCCGAGCAACTCCTATCGCATGCTGGAGCGCATAGCATCGTGGCGCGGGCTCCCGGCGGCAACGCGCGCTCGATCGCGCGTCCGTCCGACCGGCGCGTCGATGCCGAGTACGACCTCCGCGATCATCGCGCGCTTGAGCTGATTTATGACGCCTTCATCGCGCTCGTCCAGGGCGAGAACAGGATCATTAAAGTGATCGGGCCATCGCCGAAGGATGGTGGTGTCCTGCTGGCGGTAGAACTCGACGAGACACCGATGCGTTTGGCCATGTACGACTATTCATGGCGCATCCTTAATCTTTCGGTGATCATCTCGCTGATTACTGCGGCGCTGGTGTTCCTTTCTCTGCAATGGCTTATGGTGCGCCCAAT
>Ga0181588_10002967_pt1 | contig 14418 bp, 13 predicted proteins | sample 071ome_26_FD_148607 | JGI IMG/M metagenome (GOLD analysis project Ga0181588, IMG submission 148607) | Coastal salt marsh microbial communities from the Groves Creek Marsh, Skidaway Island, Georgia - 071409BT metaG (spades assembly) | ecosystem: Environmental > Aquatic > Marine > Intertidal zone...
ATAAAGCAGATCGATTGCATCAATGGTTATCGCCATATCGGTGGCATTTTTGCCTTTGCAAACATCAAATTGTTGCTGCGGGCAAATACCGAATTTATTGGTGATCTTGTCCCATTTTGCGAGATTGTTCTTAGGGAAATCGCCGTAGGCGTGCCGAATGTTCACTTGGCCCAACTCGGCCACTACCGTCAGGGCAGGATCGATCCGTTCCGGAGTGGTGTTTTCTGCGTCGATTAGCTGAGCGATATTTACGGGTTTTGACATGCACTGACATTGGGGCAGGGCACACCGGGGGAAAGCGATTAATCCGTTCGATTTAGTCTTCTGGCAGAAACTCGCCGGTGTCCTCATCAAGTGAATACAGCACACCTTCCTTGATCGAAAAATGGGCCCCGCGCAGCTTTATCTTGCCAACTTTTTCTTTGTCTGCGAGCCATGGAAAGCTGCGCAAATTAGTGAGGCTTTGTCGAATAGCAGCAAACTCCATCGCAAGTTCTGCTTTCCGACCTGTGCTGCCATGCTTGGCCGATACTGCCTGGCTTGCTTCGTCGAGGAGGCTGACCCAGTTTGCCACAAACCCGCCTTTGCCCGGAACTTTGGCCTTCATGCTTTGTGTGAGCGCGGCCTGGCATCCGCCGCAGCGTCCATGCCCCATCACGACAATTTGCCTGACCTCCAGCATCTGAACCGCAAATTCGATTGCAGCAGAAACGCCGTGATAGCCAGGAGTGGTCTCAAATGGCGGTACTAGGGCCGCAACATTTCGTACGACGAAAATCTCGCCCGGATCCACGTCAAAAATCTGGGCTGGATCAACGCGGCTATCTGAACAGCTGATTATCATGACTTTGGGGCTCTGGCCCTCGCGTACCAGCTCGTCAAAACGAGCTTTCTGGCGTGGATAACCGTCCGCGCGAAAGCGCTTATAGCCCCGCAGCAGTTCAGCATATTCAGGATACTCAGGCATTCGTCATTCCATCTCCGAAGGGGTTTAGAAGCGCTCGCCTCTGATCATTTCAACGTCCCACATGTTAAAAAGTAACCCGTGAGTTGTAACGTTCATGGCGCTGCGTTAGCTATGCATACCAATGTCGGCAAGTGCCCATTGCGCAGTGTCGAGCCTTATCCTACATGGCGCGCATGAACGACCTTGCATCTGTTCCGTCGAAAGATGAAACGCTGCGTCCCGTACGACAGCGCAAGCCCGACTGGATTCGCGTAAAAGCTCCTGTCAGCAAGGGCTATAATGAGACGCGCAAACTGATGCGCGACTTGAACCTCAATACGGTGTGCGAAGAAGCTGCCTGCCCGAACATTGGTGAGTGCTGGACAAAGAAGCACGCAACAGTGATGATCCTAGGTGATGTTTGCACGCGTGCTTGCGCGTTCTGCAACGTGAAGACCGGCATGCCGCGCAAGGTAGACCCAATGGAGCCCGACAATGTTGCGATTGCGGCAGGTAAGATGGGCCTCGAACACATTGTCATTACCAGTGTGGATCGCGACGATTTGCCGGATGGCGGGGCGGGGCAGTTTGTGAAGGTGATCAATGCGCTCCGCCGTGAGACTCCCAACACAACAGTCGAGATCCTGACGCCAGACTTCCGCGGTAAAATGCGGCCCGCGATTGAGGCAATTTGTGAAGCAGGGCCAGACGTTTACAACCACAACCTCGAGACGGTTCCGCGGCTTTACCCTACAATCCGCCCGGGCGCGCGTTACTATGCATCCTTGCGTCTGCTTGAAGAAGTCAAACGCCACGATCCGATGATTTTCACCAAGTCTGGCATCATGCTGGGACTGGGTGAGCAGCGGCTTGAAGTGCATCAGGTGATGGACGACATGCGAAGCGCGGAAATCGATTTCATGACGATGGGCCAATATCTCCAGCCAACGCCGAAGCATGCCAATGTCGAGGATTTTATCACGCCTGATGCATTCAAGGCATACGGCTCGATTGCGCGCGCAAAGGGTTTCCTGCAGGTCGCATCAAGCCCTTTGACGCGTTCAAGCTATCACGCGGGCGATGACTTCGCAGTCATGAAGGCGGCGCGGGCTGAAAAGCTGGCTAAGGCGGAAGCTCGCGCAAAGGCCTGATGCCCGGAATACGAGAAACCCGAAGGCTACCTTACTCCGCCGAACAGATGTTCGATCTGGTGGCGGATGTGGGGCGCTATGCCGAATTTCTCCCATGGGTCATCGCGACACGCGTAAGATCTGACAGCGATACTGAAATGGTCGCCGATATGGTTGTCGGCTTCAAATCACTGCGGGAAAAGTTCACATCACGCGTGGCGAAGGACCGCCCGCGTGAGATCGATGTGCACTATGTCGATGGTCCGCTGCGCGATCTAGACAATACATGGATATTCAGACCGCATCCCGAAGGCGGATGTGAGATCGACTTCAAGGTCGAATTCACATTCAAGAACCGTATGTTTGAACGGATTGCAGGGCAGTACTTCGACCGTGCATTTCACAAGATGGTAGCCGCCTTCGAGGCGCGCGCGGTAGAGGTTTACGGGAGCAAGAGCTCAAGCGCGCAAAGCGTGGCTTGATGGCGTACCTCTGCTCTGTTCATATCCGCAAAATGCTTTAGCTCGCCTTCCGGCTTTGCCTCGCTGTCCCGCGTGGCCCGTGCAAAAACGACAGTGCCAACCGGTTTCAGCTTGGTTCCGCCTCCGGGGCCGGCAACACCGCTTATGGCTACGGCAACATCTGCATTGCTCTTGTGAAGTGCACCGTTCGCCATCGCCCAAACGCACGCGATCGAGACCGCGCCGAATGTTTCGATGATGTCGAGTGCGACACCCAGCGCTTCCATCTTGGCTTCATTGGAATAGGTAACAAAGCCACGATCAAGCACGGCCGACGAGCCAGGAATCTCGGTAAGCGCGGCCACAACCAATCCGCCCGTGCAGCTCTCTGCCAAAGCGATCTTGCGCCCGGCGGCAGCATTCTCTTCTATTACGCGGCGAGCGAGCGCATCGATATCAGCGGGCAGCAATTTGCCGTGGTCTGTTTGCGTATTTTCGGTCATATCTCTCTCTGGAGGCTCACCATCGCTTGCGCTGCTATACCTTCGCCGCGACCTGTAAAGCCCAGACGTTCGGTTGTAGTCGCCTTAACGCTCACTTGCGATTCATCAATCCTTAGCAGCTCTGCAAGTCTTGCGCGCATCGCGTCCCGATGCGGGCCAATCTTGGGTTGTTCGCAAATCAAAGTAAGGTCGACATTGCAAATCCAGTATCCGGCCTGATCGACCAGCTTCGCTGCATGTTCGACGAACAGGGGTGAAGGCGCGCCCCTCCATTGCGGATCGCTTGGCGGGAAATGCGTGCCGATATCACCATCGCCAATCGCACCGAGCAATGCATCGACCACGCAATGGAGCGCGACATCGGCGTCGGAATGACCGGACAGACCCTTGTTGTGCGGGATTTGCACGCCGCAAAGCCAAAGATCCTCACCTTCAACTAACCGGTGCACATCAAAGCCTTGCCCGACCCTTATTTGGGGTTTGTCTGACATCAGATCCTCAGCAAATGTGATTTTCTTGAGGCGTTCATCGCCATCAACTAAGCCGACTTGGCTGCCTACAGCCATGAGTACTTGTGCATCGTCGCCAGCATCGGTTGCGCCTTCCCACGCGCGATGTGCGGATAGGATATCTTTATAGATGAACGCCTGAGGTGTCTGAACGCGGCGCAAAACCTCTCGGTCTGCCTTGCCGGACATTGCATCTCCCTCGGCCACGGCAATGCTGTCTACGACGGGCAGAACCGGGATGGCACCCGCAGTCTCAACAAGTTTGCCAAGCAGGCGCTCGATTACGGCGCTGGGAAGATCAGCGCGAGCGGCATCGTGGATCAGTACATGCTCTGGAGCCGATGTTACCAATGCCTCGAGCCCGTTTCGCACCGAATTCTGGCGCGTAAGGCCACCGATTGCAAAAGCTAAACCTTCAATTCCCTGAAGGGCCGCCCTTGCGGCATTTTCTTGTCCATCGCCGATCACCACAATTAGCGGTGAAGCCCCGGCTTTGATCAGAGCCTCCACTGAATGACGTACCAATGGCTTTCCGCGATATTGTATAAATTGTTTCGGAACATCGCCGCCCGCACGCAGGCCTTTTCCAGCTGCAACAACGATTGCGGCAAAAGGGTGAAGGGGAGTGGTTTGTGTCACGCTTCTCTCAAACTCGGTGCACGCGCTTAGGGGCTGGACGCGCAGAGCGCAATCCACTATACGCTGCCTAAATTTTAGGCACATGATTAGACGATGACTTCGCTCCCCTCTCCACCGGCTGTGACGCCAATCAAGATCGGCACGGTATCGATCGACACTCCTGTCGTGCTCGCGCCGATGACAGGCGTGACCGATTTGCCGTTCCGAAAGCTGGTGCGTCGCTATGGCTCTGGCCTCAATGTAACAGAAATGATCGCTAGCCAGGCTGCGATCCGTGAAACGCGCCAGTCGATTCAGAAGGCTGAGTGGGACAAGAGTGAAGATCCTGTTTCAATGCAGCTTGTTGGCTGTGATCCCGAAAGCATGGCTGAAGCGGCCAAGCTTCAGGAAGGCAATGGCGCCGCAATCATCGACATCAACTTCGGATGCCCAGTACGCAAGGTTGTGAATGGCTATGCCGGCAGCGCGCTGATGCGCGAGGTTCCACTTGCCATAAAACTGATGGAAGCGACTGTGAAAGCGGTCGATGTCCCGGTCACTGTGAAAATGCGAATGGGCTGGGATCATGCCAGCCTCAACGCGCCCGAGCTTTCTCGCATTGCAGAGGATATCGGGGTCAAGATGATCACCGTTCACGGGCGAACGCGCAACCAGATGTACAAAGGCAGCGCGGATTGGTCATTCATCCGCAAAGTCAAGGATGCCGTCAACATTCCCGTGATTGTCAATGGCGACATCTGCACGATTGCAGATGCGGCAAAGGCGCTGGAACAGTCGGGTGCGGACGGTTTGATGATCGGCCGGGGGGCATATGGCAAACCTTGGCTGCTTGGACAGGTCATGCATTGGTGGCACACCGGCGAAAGCCTGGAAAGCCCTAGCTTTGACGAGCAGTACGAGACTCTGGTCGAGCACTATAACGACATGCTTGAGCATTATGGCCGCGATGTCGGTACCAAGATCGCGCGCAAGCATCTTGGTTGGTATACCAAGGGGATGCATGGCTCCGCCGAGTTTCGCAATCACGTGAATTTCATCGACAATCCGGATCAGGTGCTGGGCGAGATCGAACGCTTTTACACGCCGTTCCTGCATCGCCGTGCGGCGTAAGCCTCTGGCGTGGACGAAATCGGCACCATCATTGGCGAAAAGCCGGACAAGGCCGCTCAGATAGAGGGGTTGGTGTTTGCCGCGGTTCTGATCGATCCTGAGGGTCGGATTGCTGAATTGAACTATGCGGCGGAAATGTTGTTGAGCCGCAGCGAGAAGAGGCTGCTAGGTAAGACTGTCGCTTCCAAGATAGATATTCTTGACGATCGCGTTCTAGCGCATCTGAACGAGCCTGAATCGCCATTGGTTGCGCGCGATGTGGGGCTGCGCGTGAATGATCAGGAGAGCAGGGTAAACTTGACCATTTCCCCACTGTCATCTCATCCGGGCTGGCGGATCATGACCCTTTCTGACACCGGGCGTGATGATGGTTCGAACGAGCGCGAGGCAGAATTGGCAAGTTCCGGTGCTCCATCGATATTGGCACATGAAATTCGCAATCCACTGGCCGCAATTCGCGGTGCAGCGCAGCTTGCATCCCGTAAGCTCGAGCCGAAGGACCGGGGTCTCGCTAAAGTGATAACGGACGAAGTCGATCGCATTGCGCGCCTCATCGACCGGATGCAGCAATTAGGCGGCTCAACCCGCGAAGAGCTGGCGTCTACCAATCTCCACGAAGCTATTCGATCAGCGCTTGCCACCGTACGTGCTGCGGGAACAGAGGGCGTGGAGATCACCGAAGAGTTTGATCCTTCTTTGCCTCCGGTTTTGGCAAATCGTGACGCGTTGGAGCAAGTTGTCATAAACCTGGTCAGCAATGCTTGCGATGCATTGCGTGCGAGCGAACAGGCCAATCCTGCGGTGATTGTTCGTACACGGTTTGTGAGCGGATTTGCTTTTAGTGCTGTGCACGATGGCAAGGCGGTCAGACTACCGATTGAAATCACCGTTACTGATAACGGCCCCGGCATTGATGAAGCTCTGCGCGATCATGTTTTTGAACCCTTTGTGACGACCAAGAAATCGGGGCAGGGGCTAGGCCTCGCATTAGTAAGAAAGCTTGTCCGCGACATGCATGGTCGCATCGCGCACGAGCGGGACACACGGCTTGGTTTGACGCATTTCCGGTTGCATCTGGCGTTGGCTGGTGACGGAGAGCAAACTTGAGCAGCAAGATTCTCCTAGTAGAAGATGATCGTTCCATCGCAACCGTGATCACCGCTGCTTTGGAAGATGAGGGCTTTGTTCTACATTACTGCGAGAGCATTGCGGCGCGCGATCGCCTACTGTCGGAGCACAGTTTCGATGCGATGTTGACCGATGTGATGCTTGGCGACGGAGATGGCATTGCCTCGCTAGACTCCGCACGCGCGATCGATCCTGACATGCCGGTAATTGTCATATCCGCGCAGAATACGCTGGATACCGCTGTGCGCGCCAGCGAGCACAGCGCCTTTGAATATTTGCCCAAGCCGTTCGATCTGGACGAGCTGGTTCGCGCTGTCAGGCAGGCGGCAGGGCAGAGATCGGGCGCTGAGCCGCTGCCTGTCTCAGAGGGTGACGGAATGCCCTTGGTAGGCCGCAGCCCAGCCATGCAGGGCGTCTACCGCATGATTACGCGCGTTCTGCGCAATGATTTGACGGTGCTGGTTACTGGCGAATCCGGGACAGGTAAGGAACTGGTTGCGGAGGCGATCCACGAGTTGGGCGCACGCAAGTCTGGGCCCTTCGTGGCCGTAAACACCGCCGCTATCCCTTCAGAATTGATCGAAAGCGAGCTTTTCGGTCATGAGAAGGGCGCATTCACCGGAGCCGTGGCACAAACCATCGGCAAGTTCGAACAGGCCAATGGTGGGACATTGTTTCTGGACGAGATTGGCGACATGACGGCAGAGGCCCAGACGCGGCTTCTGCGCGCGCTGCAGTCAGGCCGCATACGCAGGGTAGGTGGGCGTCAAGAAATTGCCGTGGATGTGCGCATCATTGCTGCGACCAATCGCGACCTGGCCCCCATGATTGCAGAAGGTCGTTTTCGTGAAGACCTCTTCTACCGATTGAACGTCGTGCCGATTGAGCTCCCACCTTTGCGTGAACGCCGTGAAGATATCGAAGTGCTGACGCAGCATTTCTTTGGTCAGGCGGCCGAAGATGGTTTGCCGCGACGTCAGATTTCAAGAGAAGCGCTTGATATCTTGGCATTGCGGCGCTGGCGCGGGAACGTGCGCGAATTGCGCAATGTGGTGTATCGCCTAGCGCTTTTGGCGCGTGAAGACGTGGTCGATATTGATGGACTAAACGAGATATTGGGCCCGGAGGGTGAGGGTGCACCAGAACAGCGTAAACTCGATTTCGAAGGCGCATTGCAATTGTGGCTGGCGGACAATCATCCAGCGCCCGGCGCATTGTATCACAGCGCATTGGCCGCCTTCGAAAAGCCCTTGATGGAATATGCGCTCGCGCAGACTGGGGGCAATCAACTGCGAGCGTCGAAGCTGCTCGGCATTAATCGTAACACTCTGCGAAAACGGCTGTCGGAATTGGCGATCAACGCTGATCGCTTCACCAGACCGCTTTAACGCAACTGCCACACTTAATGCTTGCATAATTGCAACAACCTAGTTGTATCGTTGCAACTATGGATGCGCAGGCAGGTTCTCAATCGCGGCGGTCGCCGCGCTGGTGGCGGCAGTTTACTGTCGCGACCAAGCGCTCGAACCTGATTATCTGGTTAGAGATCGGTTGCGGTCTAACTCTGTTTGTGGCCCTGTGGGGAACCTGGTTCGCCTTTACGCGCGATCCCGTTGACGGCGAATTGCTCCCTTCGGCGCAAGTGTCGTTCCTGCTTGTGGCTTCATTGATCCCTGCCATTGCGCTGATTGTTTTAATGGGTCGAAGACTTGCCTTGCGGCGAGCGGCAGGCAGCACAGCGCGTTTGCACGTCCGCCTGGTTTTTCTGTTCTCCCTGATCGCTGCTGTGCCAACGATCTTGGTTGCTGGCTTCGCGGCCTTTTTGTTTCAATCCGGGGTCGATTTCTGGTTCTCTGACGAGCCACGTAATTTGATGGAAAACGCCAATGAGTTGGCGCAGGGATATTACGATCAGAACCAAAGGCAGGTCGCCGCAGAAACAGTCACCATGGCTGGCGATGTGCGTTTCTACTTGCAGCAGGGATCTGTCGCTGATGAAGAGTTCATCGATTTCTATACATTGCAGATAACCGGTCGCGAGCTGACCGAAAGTGCGATTTATCAATTGGTGGACGATGGTTCCATTCGCACCGCTGCAATGCTGAACTTGTCGCAAGATAACGACACCAGCGATGTGATAAACGCTGCGCTTCCCACTATCGAACAGGGCGAACTGGTTTGGGTTGGTGGCAGCCCGGAACGCATTGAAGCCTTTGCTCCGATCGATAGAGCTGCAGGGATATATCTCTACAATGCCCGCAGCGCGGAAGAGGTCTCATTCGGTTATTGGGAAAACGCACAAAGCGTCGCCAATAGTTTTGAAGCGCTGACCGCAGAAGCCAGAACCCTGCAGCTGCGCTTCAATCTGGCTTTGTTCATTGCTAGCCTGGCCTTGGTCAGTCTGGCTGTATGGTTCGCGCTGCGCTTTGCTGACCGACAAGTTGAGCCACTGACGGATCTGGTTGTGGCCGCGCGCAAGGTAGGTGCGGGCAATTTCGCCCTGCGGGTCGATGGTCGCACAGGTGCGGACGAGATCGGTATGCTCAACCGCGCCTTTAACCGTATGACGCAGCAATTGGACAAGCAAACCACCGCGCTGGTTGAAGCGAACACCCAGCTTGATGACCGCCGCGCCTTTATGGAGGCGGTCCTCGATTCTGTTACTGCGGGTGTTGTTTCGATAGACGCCAAGGGCGAAGTACTGCTTATGAACGGCTCTGCTCAGACATTGCTGTTTCAGGATGCAGCAAAAGCAGCGCCAGTGGGAACCAAGCTAGAGGCACTGCTTCCGCAGATTGACTCGATGATCAAAGCAGGTCTTTCAAGCGGTATTGTCACACATTCCAAGGGCAGCGAACTCCTCACGCTCGCGGTAAAAGTTGCGCGGGAGAATGATGGCCACGTTATCACTTTCGAAGACATCACCCGGCAGCTGCTCGATCAACGCCAGGCTGCGTGGTCTGATGTGGCGCGCCGCATCGCGCATGAGATCAAGAATCCTCTCACGCCGATCCAGCTCGCGACTGAACGGCTGAAGCGCCGGTATCGCAGGCAGATTGAAAGCGACGGCGATCTATTTGACGAGCTAACCAACACCATCGTGCGACAGGTCGGTGATCTGCGCAAGATGGTTGATGAATTCAGTTCGTTCGCGCGTTTACCCAAGCCTACTTTCCGGCACGAAGACGGGCTCGATTTGCTTCGCCAGGCCCTGTTCTTGCAAGAAGTTGCGCACCCCGAAGTCGACTTTGCGCTCTCGGTTGATGTTCTTGAGACGCCAATTCTCAATTGCGACCGCCACCAGTTCGGTCAGGCCATGACCAATGTGCTGAAGAATGCGGTTGAGGCGGTCGGCGCTAGGGCTGCCAATGAAGAGCCTGATTTTCGCGGCAAGATATCAGTCGAGATGTCGGATGATCTCGGTCATGTTACAATCGCTGTGGAGGATAATGGTGTTGGCCTTCCGCAAGAGAGGGACCGGATTACCGAACCCTATATGACGACTCGTGAGAAGGGGACCGGCCTGGGTCTCGCGATCGTCAACAAAATCGTTGACGAACACGGCGGAGAGATGAGTTTTTCCAGCGGTAAGCAAGGTGGCACGCGCGTGGTCCTGCACTTTGCACGCGACCCGGTGGATAGCGGAGCGGGGCAGCACAGTGATAACATCTGAAAAGGGAAATTGCCGGAATGGCGCTTGAAATCCTAGTAGTCGATGACGAACGAGATATCCGGGACCTGGTGTCGGGCGTATTGTGCGATGAAGGCTATGAATGCCGCACGGCCGGCGACAGCGCCAGCGCGCTGGCGGCGATTGATGAACGTCGTCCAAGCCTGGTCCTGTTGGATGTTTGGCTGCATGGCAGTGAGATGGATGGGCTTGAAGTGCTCGATGCGATCAAGGTTCGCGAACCTGAGCTGCCGGTCATCATCTTCTCTGGCCACGGGAATATCGATACCGCTGTCTCTGCTGTAAGCCGCGGTGCGATGGACTTCATCGAGAAGCCATTCGAGGCAGAGCGCCTGCTGCTTCTTGTGGAACGTGCGACAGAGACAGAGCGGCTTCGGCGCGAGAACACACAACTACGCGAAGGCTTCTCTCGCGGTGAAGAGTTCACAGGTAACTCTTCAGCTATCAACACTGTTCGTGCGACTCTAAAGCGCGTCGCCAACACTGGCAGTCGAGTTATGATTTCAGGCCCAGCCGGCGCCGGCAAAGAGGTTGCCGCCCGGCTTCTGCATACCTGGAGCGGGCGCGCCGAGCATGCGTTTGTGATCGTCAACTCTGCGAGGATTACGCCCGAACGTTTTGAACAAGAGTTATTCGGCGAGGAAAATGACGGCAAACTGGTCCGTCCCGGCCTGTTGGAGCTGGCCGATGGCGGAACGCTCTACCTTGACGAAGTGGCCGATATGCCTCTTTCGACTCAGGCACGTATCCTACGCGTATTGACTGACCAAAGTTTTGTGCGGGTCGGCGGCAATCGCCAGATCGGTGTGGACGTGCGTGTTGTATCCTCGACTTCGCGCGATTTGGCCGGAGAAATGGAAGAGGAACGTTTTCGGGAAGACCTGTTCTACCGGCTAAATGTTGTTCCAGTGGAAATACCGTCCTTGGCCGAGCGCCGTGACGATATTCCCGCGCTGGCTGAACATTTCTTCACGCGTTATGCCAACGATCAAGGTGTCCGTCCGCCAGAGATCGGAGACAAGGCTATGGCTGCCTTGCAAGCCTATGACTGGCCCGGCAACGTACGCGAGTTGCGCAATCTGGTCGAAAGGACCATCATCATGACGCCGCGCGAGGAATTGAAGGTTGTGGAGCCTGAAATGCTTCCACCCGAAATCACAGGCGGAGCGGGTTCGACCGACACCGACATTCCATCGATGGGCGGCGTAATGGGTGTTCCGCTGCGAGAGGCACGCGAGAGCTTCGAGCGCGAGTACCTATCCTTCCAGATCAGGCGCTTTTCCGGCAATATCTCCAAGACAGCGACCTTTATCGGCATGGAACGATCAGCTTTGCACCGCAAACTCAAGCTGTTGGGGATGACCGGCAAGAAAGCGAACGACGAGCATGAGTAGGCTCTGATTTCCTACTCATTCTAAAAACATCGTTGCAGCTTGGCGGCGATCACGTCATGGTATGGTGATGCCGGCAATTTAACAAATTCCGGTCACAACAAAACAATAACGCGGACCATAAAGGTGGCCGCCAACATACTCATAGGAGACACAACGATGTCTGATGGGCGAACCCTCTCTGCCCGCCCGCGTTCCGCTCCATCTGCGCCGCAGTCTGGTGGCAAGCAAGCCAAGCTTCAGGACGCTTTCCTCAATCTCATGCGCCGCAACAAGACACCTGTGACCATCTTTCTGGTCAAGGGCGTGAAACTGCAGGGCATTGTCACCTGGTTCGACAATTTCTCGCTGTTGCTGCGGCGCGATGGCCAATCTCAACTGGTCTACAAGCATGCGATCAGCACGATCATGCCCAGCCAACCAATTGAGGCCGAGCAGTTCACAAGCCAGTTGGGCAACGGAAAACAGCGCCCTTTGCAGGAAGTGTTCCTCTCTCGCGTCAGCGAGAGCGAAGTTGAAGTCACTATGTTCTTGGTGAATGGCGTAATGCTGCAGGGACAGATTGCATCCTACGATCTTTTCTGTGTTCTGCTTGAGCGCGATGGCTTTGTGCAACTTGCGTACAAACACGCTGTGTCAACGATCCAACCCGCGAGTCATGTTGACTTGAGCGGTGATTGGGAAGGCGAGGAAGACTGAGTTTCGACGAAAATCTGCTCGATGAAGTAACGCGCGGCGCGCGAGCGCTGGTCCTGTGCCCGGACATCCGGGGGCAGGCTTATGTCATCGACACTGCCGAGCGGCTCGACGAAGCATGCGGATTAGCTTTGGCCATTGGCGTGGTCATCGCCGATGCGCGCATTGTTCCGGTTCGCACGGTTCGGCCCAACACTCTGTTCGGTTCAGGTCAGGTAGAGCAGATCAGGAGCGATTGCGAATTGCATGAAGCCGAATTGGTGATTGTAGATGGTGCGCTATCACCCATCCAGCAACGCAATCTTGAAGAGAAGCTAAAGCGAAAGGTCATTGACCGTACCGGCTTGATCCTCGAGATATTCGGAGAGCGCGCCGCGACTGCAGAGGGGCGCTTGCAAGTCGAACTGGCTCATCTGGATTATCAACAGAGCCGGCTTGTCCGCAGCTGGACGCACTTGGAGCGTCAGCGCGGCGGTTTTGGCTTCCTCGGTGGCCCGGGTGAGACACAGATCGAAGCCGATCGCCGACTGATTCGCCAGCGCATGGCGCGCTTGCGCAGAGAGCTTGAACAGGTCCGCAAGACCCGCGCGCTCCACCGTGAGCGACGGGGTAGAGCGCCATGGCCGGTTATCGCGCTGGTTGGCTATACCAATGCCGGGAAATCGACGCTGTTCAACCGTCTGACCGGTGCTGAAGTGATGGCAGAAGACTTGCTGTTTGCGACTTTAGACCCGACCATGCGCGCAATTGCGCTGCCAGGCGTCGAGAAAGCCATTCTGTCTGATACGGTCGGATTCATCTCGGACCTGCCTACGCAATTGGTGGCGGCATTTCGCGCGACTTTGGAAGAAGTAACTGGCGCTGACATCATCCTGCATGTCCGGGACATGTCGAACCCGTCCAACGAAGCGCAAAAGAAGCAAGTACTATCCATTTTGGCGGATCTTGGCGTGGTAGAAGTCGAGGGAGATCTTTCCAACATCCCGATCCTGGAAGCCTGGAACAAGGTTGATCTGGTAGAGCCCGAACGCGCCGAAAAGCTACGGATAATGGCAGAAACACAGGACAATGCGCTCGTTCTTTCGGCGCTTACTGGCGAGGGTGTCGATGCTTTGCTCGAAAAGGTCAGCGTAATGCTGACGCGAGAAGCGCGCGTTCTGAGTGTTGAACTGCCTGCCAGCGACGGAAAACGCATTGCATGGCTGCACGCGCACGGAGAGGTTTTGGCAGACGAGGAAGCCGGGGAAGGGGAGCAAGGCCCGCGACGCAGGCTCAGTGTCAGGTTGAACCCCAAACAACTCGGCCAATTTGAACAGTTATGAGCGTTTTTCAGCCGTTTTGACTCTTTGCCAAAGCGCCTCTTGTTCATCGAGTTTCAAATCAGCAAATTTTCCTTCGCCGAGCGCCTCCATTTCCCGAAAACGGCGTTCGAATTTTGTATTTGCTGCGCGCAATGCCTCCTCAGCATCAATGCCGTAGGCACGAACTAGGTTGACCGCCGCAAAGAGGAAATCTCCTGCCTCTTCGGTTTTTTCGCTACCTGAAGTGGCTAATTTAAGTTCCTTTATTTCTTCATGAATTTTTGCGGTCGGGCCCGCTGTGTCTGGCCAGTCAAAACCTGTTCTGGCGGCCCGTTTCTGCAATTTCTGGGCGCGCATCAACGCCGGAAGCGCTTTCGCGACGCCGTCCACCGCACTGGTCGCACCTTTGGTATCGCGTTCCGCTGCTTTGAGCGTTTCCCAGCGGGTTTCACCCATGGTCCCGGATTCATCGCCGAAGATGTGGGGATGACGTGCTTCCATCTTGTCAGAGATAGATTGGGCTACGCCGCCGAAGTCGAAATATCCGGCTTCTTCGGCCATGCGGGCGTGAAACACGACTTGGAACAAGAGATCGCCGAGCTCATCCTGTAGATCCGCGTGATCGCTGCGTTCGATGGCATCCGCAACTTCGTATGCTTCTTCGATGGTGTATGGCGCGATGGTTTTAAAAGTTTGCGCGAGATCCCAGGCACATCCTGACTGTGTATTTCGGAGTTTCGCCATGATGCCGAGCAAACGTTCCATTTGATCTGTTTCCGGATTTTCCTGTTGTTTTGACATTCGGGCGGTTCTGGTTTGCCTTCTTTATGAGAGTGATAATATATATTATGTTAAATACGATGGTCTATTGCTGATACAAGCATCCCTACTGACGAAACTCGATAATGCTGAA
>Ga0181588_10002969_pt1 | contig 14407 bp, 6 predicted proteins | sample 071ome_26_FD_148607 | JGI IMG/M metagenome (GOLD analysis project Ga0181588, IMG submission 148607) | Coastal salt marsh microbial communities from the Groves Creek Marsh, Skidaway Island, Georgia - 071409BT metaG (spades assembly) | ecosystem: Environmental > Aquatic > Marine > Intertidal zone...
CGTTTCGACCATCAAGGCGGAACGCTCGTCCAACGTCGGGCATAGCCCCGCGGTCAACGGTCACATCAGAGGTCTGCAGCCTCAGCGATGCCTGACTCGATGAGGATGGACGCGACGTCGGCATCCAGCATGTGCACGTCGCCTGCGGCGAGCAAGAGCGCCTCACCGTCGGGCCCCACAATCGCGTCTTCCATGGACGCAACAACGCGAACGCGTGCCAGATGAACGGTGCTGGCCTCCGAGGAAGGCGCCGGTTCAACGGCAGCGTCGTCGGTGGTCGCGTTGAGGGCCGGAGGGGCCGCCGTATTGGAGGGCGCGAGTTCGAGCGCGGCCGCATGCCGTCCAGCAGGGGCAACAACGGGGGAGGCCGGTGCGGACTGTTCGATCAGGTACTGCTCCTCGTCCCACGCATCGATGCGGTCCGCGAGCAACATCTCCTCCTCGTCCAAGTCCGGAAGTTCAGGCCCGGGAGCAGCATCCATGAACGCGAGCGTAGGAGGCTCCCTCCCGGTCAAGCCGCCAGGGCTTTCGGACCACGCATCGAGTTGCGTGGTTCCGGCAGGAGCGACGGGCATAGCGGTGCTTCCTTTGGCGTTCGCGACTTCAGCAGGGAGCCCATTTTGCATCGCGGCCCAATCCACGGCCAGCTTGAAACGGTCCATTTGCTGCATCATCGCGGTGTAGAACTCACGCTCTGCAGGGTCATGACGGCTCCAATCAAGGGATGCGAGTTCGGTCGGCTGAGCAATGGAGGACGGCGTGCGCAGGGATTGGCTTGAAGCGTGTTGGATCATGGCCACCAAGCGCCGACGTGCGAGTTCACTCGCCACGCGACGAATGGTCGCTTGGCGGCGCTGGAGGTTCTGCACGCGCAGGTCGAAGCCGTGCTTGCGCACGGCTTCGTGCAATTGAAGGTCGATGGAACGAAGCAGGTCGCTCACCGCGTTCCAAAAGTCCGGCCGAGGTAACGGCACGGGGATGCGTCGGCTGACCTGCGTCCGATGCGTCGTTGTCAATTGCTCCTCAATCTCACGCGCAGAGGCCTCATCGAGGGGACCTCTCGCGCTCATGCCTTCACCCTCGGGACGAGGACACTTCAAACCTTCATGCCGTTCGGCGAACGGATGGAACGAGCGTTCAAGCCTGTCCCCGTACCCCCTCGAATCGATGAGGGCCATGCAGCAGCGCCCTCGCACCTGCCTGTTGCTGATCCTTCTGTTGCTGCTTCCAACCGTCGCGCCGATTGCTGCTGCCTCGATGGGCCCCATCAGGGCTGCATCCAGCCCAACGGTCACCGTCGCTCCTCTTGGCGGAGGCGGGGGGGTGAGTGCGAGCAACGTGACAACGGTTGAGGTGCTTGACAACCACACCGTCACCTCAGGCTTCCTTGAAGTCGGTACCGTGTGGACGTCCGTCGGTGACAACGGAAGCCAGTACGCGAACGATGTCGGGAACGGGTTCTCTTCCGGAGTGCACGAGGGGACCAACGGTCTGTTGCGCGGTGGTCGCCTCAGCCTTGCTTCGCCTGGGGCGGACGAAGACATCGAGGATTTCGAATCCCCCGTTCTGATGCCGACGGGTTGGATTGCCGGGGGTTCCCACGACCGCTTGTGGTCCTCCCAGAACCTGTCTTCGTCTCCTGTGTCGTCGTTGCTTCCAAGTGCCGCTGTGGACGGGAACAGGACCCTGCTTCTTGGAGGCACACAGGCTCCTCTGGAGGCCAACATGTCGGGTTGTTACGCCACACCCCAACTTCAGGCACCAGCCGTCGTCCGCAACCACACAGTGTCCTTCGACCACGCTGCGGCATTGTTGGACGGCGATCTTCGTTGGATGGAATGGCGCTCAAGCCAGAGCATCACGTGGAGCGTCCTTCCACCAAGCACCGGTTACCCGAACCAGAACAACGCGACCTTTGCCAGCGGTCTCGACCCCAATCCGAACGCGGTTGCAGCCGGTTGGGCTTCCAATTCCGCCTTGTGGACTTCCGAATCGCTTTCGCTCGACGGGCGGCTGACCAGCGGTGAGGGTTGGTATCAGGTTCGGTTTTGTTTTGCCACGACCACGTCCACGGGCAACCGTTCCGGGTGGGTCATCGACGATGTACGCATCCACAACCAAGGCGATCCCGGGGGAGCATGGTTCCACGGCAACCTGTCGGGTGATTACGCGCCAGATGCGGACGGATGGCTGATGATCGATGTGGATCTGTCCAACCTCAGCGCGCCCGCAGAGGTGGGTTTCAAGGCGAATTGGGACGTTGAGGGCGGATGGAACGACGGCATGACCACGCTCCTGAGTTTGGACGGTGGGTTCAACTGGACCTTGCTCTCCCCAGCCCCCGGCCTGCCGGGAAACGGTCTCGTTTGGCAGGGGTCATGGATCTCCCAGACGTCGAACGGCTGGATTGACGTGTCGTACAGCCTGCCTCCGACCACCTTTACCTCTGCCAACGCGTCAAGCGCCATCCTCGCGTTTCGTGTCTTGACGGACGCGAACGTCAACCATGGAGGAGGGGTAGCCGACGGGTGGGAAGGGATGGCCATCGACGACCTTCACGTCACCTCTCTCCCGGGCCAAAGCAACCAATCCGTGCGTCGCTTGAGCAATTTCACCACCACGCCTGTCGTTGGCGACGGCGTCAACCTCAGCGCTGGCAACGTCACGAACGAATGGACATGGACGACCGCCCTTGGGGCCAATGGGCCGTCGTGGTGGAACGCCTCCTTTGAATCGGGCCAACTCGTGCCCCGAGGATGGTCCATCGAGCACGTTCGTGGCTCCGGCTGGACCGTTGGTAGCCTGAACACCTCGTCGGGGTCAGGGCCCACCTCGTGGGCTTCTGGCACCTCAGGCGTTGGCATTGTCCTTGACGGTGATTACGATGCGGAAAGCCTTGGCTACCTCATCACTCCGACCTACATCCTTCCAGAAAATGCAAGCGCTCGCTTCACCTTCCGCTCATGGGTGTGCACCGAAACGGATTGGGATGGTGGTGCTGTGCAATTCTCGACCGACGACGGTGCAACGTGGTGGTTTCCCCCCTACGATGCCCTCGTCCACCATGGGCGGTCAACCCTGAATCCGTACTCCCCTCTGCACACCGAAGGCCTGTTTGACGGGTCGATTCACCCTGGCGGTTGCCCCTCTCGGAGTCAGGCCTTCGACGCCCCTGCCCTCGATGTGTCAAACCTTTCAGGCCAGCAATTTCGGGCTCGCTTCCTGTTTTTCTCCGACACGTGGATCGAAAAAGACGGATGGTACATCGACGATGTTGGTGTGGAGGTGGATCGTTTCCTCGAACAGGGAACGTGGCGTTCGACCCTCCTTCCCGCGCCCGTCGGTGACCTCTGGGGAGTCCTCGACGGCCACGCCAGCGTCCCGCCGTCAACCACGCTTCGCGTCGACCTGGTCGACGCCACAGGGGCCAGCATCGAAGGCTGGCAAAACCTCAGCCTGCCCGTTCAGGTCACGTTGAACACCGAGGCCTACCCATGGTTGCGTGTCCGCGTGAACATGACAACCACCGACGAGCAGACCACGCCAATCCTTGAGCGCCTGACGGTCGGAAGCGTGGTGCACATCGACGCTCAGCACCTTGGGGCTGCACCTCCGCCGGCGGTGGTCGTCACGCAGGACGGACAGATGACACTCGGCATCGGGGCCTACCACGACCTCCCCTTCCTCGAGCGGCCCGTGTGCCCCCACCGGGCTGCGCGCGTCGTCGTCGAAGGTCAGGGAGGGGCCTTGCAGACCTCAGGCGGCGTGGAGACGCTTGTCGTGAACGGCACCATGGAACGTGTGTACGACGTCGAATGGAGCGACGTTCGTCTGCGTCCGTCCGTCGCGGTCCGGATTGCTCCTGGCGATGCCCTTCGGGAGGTCCGCATGGAGGTGGATTGCTTGGTCTCCGCCGAAGACCTCCGGGTTGGCATCGATGCACAACCTCACCTGCTGCTCAACGCAAGTGCCATGGGGTACGGGCCTCATCTCGGCGCCTCAACCACCTTTGTTTCCTTGACCAACGCCTCCAACGGAAGCCAGCTATGGAACGGCTCGTCAGGGACCTTGAACACGACCGCACTCGACGCCTCCACGCTTGAGGTGTCCTGGTGGATTCAAGCGGCACCCTCCTCGGGCGCGGTGCCGGTTCCATACCGCGTGCTGGTTGACCTAGGCCTTGCTCAAGCCAGCCTTGAGGTGGACGACGACCGTGGTGCTCGGACGCTGACGACACAGCAGAACGGGCAGGTGATGCTGGACGGTGCAGCCCGGTGCACCGCCGCAGCCAACCCTCCGCAACCAGGAGCCCGTCGGTGCAGCATCACCGTCGCGTCTTCCGGAGGGACGATTCACGCGATTTCGTCGCTGGTGGCCCTGCACGCCGCGTCGACCCGTTCGGTTCCCGTGCCGCTGGACGTGGTGGACGCCGCCATCGAGGTCCGACGAAGCGCCCTCCCGTCTGCGGTCCACCCGTTGGAAGTCTGGGTGCGAACGACACGCGGAGCCGTGGACGTCGCGCTTCACCTCGACAGCCAATCACGCTTGTTTGAACAGGTCGTGAGCGTGCCAACGTCGGTGTGGACCCCCGGTCAGACGGTGACGGTCGTGACCGAACACCGTCGCGAGAACCCACGGGATGCTTCCGCGTCCGTTCCCCTGCTCCGTTCTGCGATGCTCAGCTTCGGTCCCGATCTCGGAACGGCCGTCGGTGTCGTACACGTCGATCGACTCGACGAGGCAACGCCCGTGTTCCGGCAGGACGCTGGGGCAGGCCTCGCCACCCTCGGCTCATCATCCGCGGCGTCCTGCTCTGGGACGTCGTGCCGCATTGAATGGCACCTGACATCGACATGGTCGTTCGACGACGTGTCCAAGCTGGTGTGGTGGACAACGGCGCAAGACCAGGAAGGCTTCACAACAGGGCCTGCAAAGCGCGCCATGTCGGTCACTGGCAACGACGTCGAAAACGACATCGAACTGGCCGTGCTTGAGCTCGTGGACGACCGTGGGCGCCGTCTTGACGATTGGACCTCCACGTTGTGGCCGTTTGAAGTCGCTCCAGGCACCCCGCTCACCGTGATTGGCCAACTCAGAATCGAAGGCACCCCTCAGCGTCATCCGTCCGCAGGAAACGTCAGCCTGAACGTGGACCTGAACGGCGGTGGATGGAGCAACCGGACGAACGTGTTCGTCGAAGACGACGGGTGGTTCACCGCGACGCTCACGTCCCCTTCAACGACCGAAGTCCAAGGTGGGCAGGCCCTTCAGATCGGCATTGATCTCGAGCGATGTGGCCCAATCGGTGCGCCTTCGTCGTCGTGCGAGTTGCGAGGCAACGTCCCCAACATCACCGTGGTGCACGACGCATCGCCTCCAAGTGTTCTGTCCATTGAAATCCTCGACCCAGGAGGCCGGCAACCCGCGGACGGGCACGTCGCGCCTGCAGACGCTGACGTGGCGCTTGTGTTGTCGGCGGAGGACGACCTTGGATTTGCATCGCCCATCACGGTATGGACGTGGCTTGAAGCGAGGGACGACCTCAACAGGGACGGGGAGAGCGACCCGGACGAATGGGTTCCGGTGCAGCTGCCACTTGCGGAGGGCAGGACGGAGGTGGAGCTTGACCTCCCTCTGATCGCCGCACAGGACGTGATTGAGGCCGGTGGAGCGCTTGGACGCATCCGCCTTGCCGTGGAGGGCGAGGACATCGCAGGCCAACCACTGGTTGGGGGTGGAAGCACCACAGGAACCCCTCTTGCCGAAGTGCGCCTTGAACCGCGGTACCCGACGACGGTGCCCACCGAACGCCTCCGCCTTGACGCGGTGGATGGTCGGCTCTTCCCGGGGACGTGGCATGAGTTTGGGTTCGACATCATCGATGCAAACGGCATCACCAGCCTCGATGCACTCGAGGTTGGGTTGCTTGGTCAAGGGTCAACCTCATGCGTCGTCGTGCATCATCCACGTTCGAACGAAACGACGGCCGACGCCGGATGCTTCCACGGGGCGCCCGACGTGGCCGTGGTGCAGGTCGGACCCAGCACGTGGGAGGTCGATGTGGGGTTCCGGCTCCGTTGGGACCTTGTGGCATCGCTTGAGGGCGGCTCGTTCGTGCCGTCGTTGCAGGTTCGTGACGAAGGGCAAGACCTCGGTCTTGGGCTCCGGCGAATCGTGCCCCTCGAATGGACGGCCCTCCCGAACGTGACCCTCACCTTGGATGAGGTGGTCGACACGACCGCACCGGCAGGAGGGCTTGAGGCTGACGTGATCCACGTCGACCGGGGCGATGTGGTGAACCTTGAACTGACCTTGCTTCACGAGGGGACGCTGTACCCCGCTCAACGGCTGCCTGGATCGGTGGTGCTTGGTTGGTCGATGACCGATGGGGCACGGGTGACCGACGGGAGCATCGATGTTCCCGACGATGGGTCTCCTGAGCTTCGCGTTGCCTTCGACCCATCGGTGTGGGTTCGCACCACGGGCGTGTTCAGCGTGTGGGTTGTTGGCTGGCCTCACGGGAACCTCACTTTGAACTGGAACGTCAGCATCGATGAGCACGCACCGCGCCTTGACATGGGCGGCATTCGCTCCCTTTCGGTGGACAGCGATGCACTGAATGACGTTCCGGTCGAGGTCATCATCACGGACGTCGAATCCCTCATCCACGACGGCGTTGTTGCACATTGGGTTCTGCTTCGACAAGGACGCGTGATGGATGGAGCACGTGGGTCACAACCGCTCGAGTTGGTCGCCATCAAGGGGTCGTCGACAAGGCATGCGACCTCGCTGAACATGACCCCCAGTGATGCCTTTGAACTGCGACGTGGCGATGCATGGCAACTGTGGTTCACCGCGGTCGATCCTTCCGGGAGAAACCTCGTCGGCCAAGGGACTGCGAGTGAGCCCTTCCCCGTCACCATGCGTTGGGTTGCCTTTGAGCCGGTGTTGAGCTCCCTGATCGCCGCCCCCTATCGTCCACAGGTGGGAGACATGATCGATGTGTCCTTTGAGGTGGCCAACGCCGGCGTTCTCCCTGGAAGCGTTGTGGTGCGGTTGTTGGACGACGAGGGCCGCTTGCTTGAGGAATCCTCCCTTTGGCTTGGTCCAGGCGAACGGCAGCGTTTGGTCTGGAGCGCTGAGGCGTGGCGTGGGGGGGACCTCGGTTTGCGAATGACGCTTGACGTTGGGGACGTGGACGTTCCCGTTCCACTGGCCGACGTTTCGCCTGCCGATTCAACGCGCGAAGGGCAGGGGGCTGCGTGGGTAGGGCTCGGGGCGATCGCGGTGATGCTTGCGATGCTCAGCCTTTGGCTTGCGAACGCACAGCGGACGTCCGAGTCCACGAAACCACGGGTCGCCCTCCCTCCTTCCGTCGAGGAAGAATGAAAGCGGGTGCGTCCACCGCAGAAACGGGCCGGGATTCCCGAGCGGTCAAAGGGGTCGGACTCAAGATCCGCTGGCTACGCCTTCGCAGGTTCGAATCCTGCTCCCGGCACCTCCTCATGGTCGATGCAGCCGCGAGGCAACCGTTGGGGGAAAGCGAAGAATGTCGGTTGAGAACGGCACGGAAATGGAAAAAGTGCGGGGAGCAGGATTCGAACCTGCGAACCGTTGAGGACTGCGACCTGAACGCAGCGCCGTTGACCAAGCTTGGCGATCCCCGCGTGCGAGCCGGGGGCGGTGCCGATGCGTTATCAAGTCACCCCTCGGGCTTCAACGTGCCAAAATTTCGTCCACCAGCGGGCGAAAGGTCGCGCCATGCATGTACGGTGAAACAACAGAGGCAGCGGCCATCACCTCAGGGAAAGCCCCACCGACCGCCACGGACCAGCGCGCCAATTCGAACATCGAGAGATCGTTCGGGGCATCGCCTGCGACCAACAGGTCGTCGGCATCAAGACCCATCCGTTTCAACACGACGTCCAATCCCGCACCTTTCGACAATGCAGGGTCCATAACATGAATCGCGAAGCCTGTGCGAACCACGTCGAGATGTGCCCAAGGGGAAGCGTGCAACGCCTCGCTGATGGCATCGAGGTCTTCCTCTGTCTTGAGGCACCATTCTGATTCCCGCCACGTGTTGGTGGTGATGCCTAAGGGGTCGAGCCCCTTGATTCGGGACGCAAGCCAATGGCATGCTTCACGTGCTTCCTTTCCGTCTGCGCGCAACACGAGGTCGTCGTCACCAAACCACACCACGCCTCCGTTTTCACACACCATTGGACCGCTCAGGCCGATAAAACGCCACAAGCCGTAGGCGATCGCTCGGGTGTTCCCGGTGCAAAGGACCACGGGAATGCCCGCTTCTTCGAGGTCGCGCAACGCGGACACAGCCGTGAGGTCGAGCCGCTTCTTCTCGTCCGTCAAGGTGCCGTCGATGTCCACGGCCACAAGCCGGGGCGTCCAAGCATCGGGGAGCCACCTCATGGGTCCACCTCGCCTTCGTCCTCCTTGTGACCTTCGGTGGTGGTGTCCGACCGTTCGGGAGCGAGTATTGATGAGACCCTCATGGAAACGAATACCATGGGTGAAGGCGACGAGGTCTTCATCTCCATCGGCAGCGGCGCCACCCCTTCCGATGTTCCTCCCGTGCAGGCCAATGCGGCCGCTGCTGTACCCAAAGCATCGGTCCCTTCAGTGGACATCCTCGATGCCGAAATTGTCCTCGACGCATCGGGCACCCACAGCGTATCGTGGCCGCTGGTCGGCATGGATTGCCCCGATTGTGCATCAAAGGCGACGAGGGCCCTCGGCCACCTCGAACAGGTCTCCTCGACGGTCGTTTCTCCCACGAGCGGTGAAGTCAAAGTCGATGTGGACCTCTCGGTCGGGTCCGTTGCCGAAGTCGCTCGGGTGCTTCGGTCGCTTGGGCATGCCCCCGATGTCGGACATCAAGTGCTGAAAGGCGTCTCTGCGCGTGAACTTGCGGCCCGGCATGGCATCCCCGTCGCTCGTGTGGACCGACTGCTTCGCCGTCAACCCGGGGTATTGGATGCTGAAGTCACGCGCGACGACCGCGTGCTGGTGCAACTCGTACCTGAGGCACCTTCCGGCCTCGTCATCGACCGAGATGCTGCATTGCACCAGGTGCTGGGCCGCCCTGCCGTGTTTGGCGTCACGTCGTCTGAGCGCCTTCGGCCGGACCAACGTCGTCTGGTGGGTGGCACCGTAGCCACGCTTCTCTTGCCCGTGGTGCTCGTGCTTGAGGCGGCGGGGGCAGGGCACGTGTTCGTGGCGTTGGTGTCCTTGCTCGGTGTTGCTGCTGGTGGGGCTGAAATGGTGATGGAGGCCGTCGCTGGGCTTCGCCAGCGTCAAGTTGGTTTCCAAGTGCTCACGTCCTTGGCCGTCATTGGAGCCGCCATCCTCGGAATGTGGGAAGAAGCCCTGATTGTCGTGATCCTCGTAGCCTTCACGCAACACCTCGAGGGCGACGCCCTCGTCCGGGCAAGGGAGGCGATGCAAGGCGGCCTCGACCGGCTACCACGCACGGCACGGCGGTCCACGGCACCACCAAAGCGCATTGGGAACGGGATTCGCCTTTCCTTGGCCTCCTCTCCCACGTCCTTGTTGACGCACCATGCAACGCCCACCTCGGAGTGGGAAGAGGTTCCGATCGATGTGGTCCGTGAGGGCGACAGGCTCCAAATTCGTTCAGGAGAATTGATCCCAACCGATGGCCGAATCGTGAGTGGGCGCGGAAGCCTGGACACGGCGCCCCTCACGGGCGAATCGGTCCCGGTCGACGTCGACGTTGGCGATGAGCTGAGCGCAGGCTTGGTGCTTCATCGAGGGCCAGTCGAAGTCGAGGTGACCGCGACCGGTGACGACACGCGCCTCGCAGGCTTGATCGAAGCCGTGCACACGTTCAGGGAGGAACCACCACGTCTGCAAGGGGCCATCGAGCGGTTCACCGCGATTTGGGTCCCCCTCGTGCTCTTTGGGAGCGTCGCCATTTGGTGGTTTGTGGACCGTTCCGATTGGAAACTCATGCTCCTGCTGTGGGTCGTTGCCTGCCCGTGCGCGTTGCTGCTCGCAGCGCCAGTTCCGCACGCAGCGGTGCTTGCCCGTGCTGCGCACCTTGGAGCGATCGTGACCGGTGGCCATGCCATGGAGCGGATGGCTCAGGTGGACCACGTGCTCCTCGACAAGACCGGGACCCTGACCAGCGGCCGACCGACCGTCGGCGAGGTGGTGTTGGGCAAGGGCAAGCGTCGTGATGCTGTGCTCCGGCTCGTTGGGGGTCTTGAGGCAGGATCCTCCCACCCGTACGCACTGGCCGTGCAGGACCTGCTCGCGGCCGAGGGCGTGACGCCCACGGCCGTGACGAACCTTCGTGACGTCAATGCGGGCGTCGTGGGTCGCTACAGGGGCGATGATGTGGGGCTCCACCGCCCCGACGCGTTGCCCGACGGCGTGGTCTTGGACGACCGCTTGGCCGAAGGACTTCGTCGAGCGACAGCATCCGGCCATGGCGTGAGCGTGCTTTGCCGAGGTGAGGAGGCCCATGCCTTCCTGACCTTCATCCACGACGACGGGCGCGAGGGTGCGGACGGCCTCGTCCAGGCCCTCTACCGCCAAGGGGTCAACGTGGAGATCCTGTCCGGCGACCTGCAGTCGGCCGTCGATGCTTTTGCCCAAAAAGTGGGCATGCCGAACGGCGCTGCGCATGGGGGCTTGTCGCCAGAGCAAAAGGTTCGATTCGTGGAAGAGCGCGGACAAACACATGTCACCATGATGGTCGGGGACGGCTTCAACGACGCTGGGGCCCTCGCCAAGGCGGACGTGGGCGTCGCGGTGGGCACTGGAGAGCAGGTCAACCTCGACGCAGCGGACGTGTTGATCCCCGGTGACGACCCGCGCATGGTCTCCACACTCGTGAAGATGGCCCGCTCGGCACAGCGAACGCTGGCGTTCAACCTGATGTTCTCTATCGGCATCACGGTGGTGTTGGTCTTTGCTGTGATCAACGGGTGGTACGACCAGTTGTGGGTTGGCGTGCTCGTCCATGAAATGTCGGTCATTGTCGTCATCCTGAACGGCGCACGGCTCGCAGGCGCGGACGGATGGCTCGATCTGCTGCGCGGCACCTTCCGGGCCCTGTTGGATGACGTGCGTGTTTCGCTGAAGTTGGTGGCCGCCCGCTGGACGTCGTGAACTCCAAGAGGGAGGAGCCCCTGCTCCAGCCATGGATGAGCGGCAGGAGGTCGAATCCTCCGTGGAAGCCCCAGCCCTCAGTTGTCCACGATGCAAGGGCATGCTGCCCATGGGCCTCGGCGAGGTAACCTGTGTGTTGTGCGATGCTCGTGTGCGAGTTGACCACCCGGGGACGCGTCGTGCATGGACCGAGGAGAAGGTCGCCTGCCCTGGATGCAGCAAGGTGTTGGTGGCTGGGGTGGAGGACCGCCCCGCGCTGCTTCGTTGTGGCTCGTGCGAGGTAGAATTCCACCTCACTCCGAAGCAGGCGAAGATCGAAGTCGCATGCCCAAGTTGCGACCGTCGACTTCGAATGAACCGCAGGCCAGGACGGCGGGAGGTCTCGTGCCCTGCTTGCGACACCGGATTCGCTGTCAACTTCTGAACCGGCGGGCCATGCGCCCTACCAAAGCGAGAGGCTGCGGGCTGTTCGTCAGCGTTCACCTTATCTATGAAAAGACGCGGATGTCGTGCCGTTAGCGGCTTTGCCGCTGGGATGGGAACGCCATGTCGGAGTCAGAAGGGCCCTTCGCTCCGCGTCGCTCCTCAGGGGACGATCGGAGGAGCCTCGCAGCCCTCCGAGGGCAATTTACCCGGGCAACCTCCACTACCGCAGACGAGGAGGCAGGCGTCAGCGCTCGGTACAGGGCGGAAGACCGATTGCGCTCGGACCTGAAACGCGAGCGGCGATTGCGGTATTCTGAGCTGCGTGAGCGCGTGCAGGCGCAGCAGGCCAACCTTGCAACAAGCCTGGAACTTCATCGCGAACGGACCCTCTCCGACGTGGAGCGGGAGCTTCGTGAAGCGATGGAAACGGAACTCGCTCAGGAGGGGCGTGAGTCTTTTGCTCGTGAGGAGGCCCGCCTGCGTGACGAGTACGAGGCGCGACTGGCGCGTGAACTTGAGGTCCTTCGTCAGCGTTTCGAGGTGGAGACCGATCGGCGCATGCAGGAGGAACAGGACCGACTCGCCGAGGACCTGCGTCAGCAACTTGAGCAGGAGCACACACAGCGTGTGGAGTTGATGCAGCAGCGCCTTGACTTGGAGCACCGTCAGCGGCTCCATCGCAGGATCAAGGCCTTCGAGGAGGAACTCCAGCACGAGATGGATCAGCGGTTTGCGTCCATGGAGGACGCAGAATTGGCTCGCCTTCGCGATGAACAGGACGCGCAGTTGGCAGAGCGCGAATCTCAACTCCGTCACGGCATCCGCACCCGTCTGGAACAACAACTGCGCCAGCGATTGAGCCTGCGTGAAGCGGCCCTCCGAGCAGAATACGCCAGGAGAAGCCAGCGCCTTGAAGCCAACTTGGCGGTGGAAATCCAAGAGGAACTTGAGCAGCGCCTCCGTCACGAGACAGAGGTGCTTGAGGCGCGAATGCGTGAGGACGTTGAACTCTCCATCGCACGACGGCGTGACGAACTCCGACGTGAAGTCGAGGTCCAATTGCAGCAGGACTTTTCAGAACGCTTGGCAGACCGCAAGGCCCGCCTGCGTGAACGCTACGACCTCACGTACGGAAACGCCGTGGAGGACGTAGAGAACGCCCTGAGGCTCCAGGTGGAGTCCGATTTGGAACAGCGCAACGAGGACGACTACTCCCGCTACCAGGCCGCCCGGGAGTCCGAGATTCAAAACCGCTTGGCCCGCTTCCGCTACGAGCGAGAGGCGGAGATTCGAGCAGAACTCGAGGAACAGTACGCAGCCAAGCGTACGGAGTGGACCGAACGCCTCGAACTTGAGTTCCAGAGCCGTGAAGCCGCAGCAAGGAAGGCCATCCTCTCCGAAGTGGATGCGAGCCTCCGAAACGAGCGCTTGTCGTGGGACACGGACCTCGATCTGCTGAAGGAAGAAACGGTGCTCGAACTTGAACTCGACATGGAGGAGCGGCTCAACGCCTTCCGTGAGCGGAAGATGGACGAAGTGGCCACGCAACTGGAGCGTCAGTTGGACAAGCGTGAGGAAATCATGCGGAACAAGGCCCTGATCGACGTGCGTCGAAAGGAGGCCCGCATCCGTGCCGAAATCGAAGCCCAACTTGGGTTGAAGCGTGCGGAAATCCGTGACCGTATCTCGGGGTTGTCCAAGAAGATGGACGAGTTCAAGGCCATGGCCGAGGAGCGAATGCGAGAAAGCATCACGGCTCAGGTAGAGGGCGAGATCTCGACCGAGGAGGAGCACCTGGCGGAGCGCGAGGCTGAATTTGCGCGCCTTCAGGACACGGATACCCGTTTGGACAAGCGGCAACAATGGCTTTCCTCAATTTCCGGTCAGGGAGGTTCTGGCCTTGGTGCCAGCGCAGACGCCAGCACGTTGGGGGCAAGGCCTGACGCGCTCGGGGCCGCTGCTGGCCGGGGCTCGATGACCGCGCTCGCTCAGGCGGCAGAGGCGCAACCGGCACGCTTGGGCCTCGCGGGGATGAGGGCACCCACGTCCACCGTCCGAACGCTTGCTCCCTCCGCGCCCGCTCCAATTGTGAAGCCGGTGAAGCAGGTCAAAACTCCCGTCGTCTCCCCCGTCCGTCAGCCAATCACCCCTGCTCCGTCCGTTGAACCTGCGCAGGAGTCCCTCGCCCCTGCACCTGAGCTCGAACCGTCGGAGGCGTCTTCCACCGAGGGCGTCGAGCCGATGCTTGAGACCGAGGCTCCGGCCCTTGTTCCTGAGCCGGAACGCCCCGGTGCGGTTGAGGACGAGATGGTCACCGTCACGGAGGAGATCGAAGCCGAACTCCTCGAGGACATGATGGACGAAGTCGAGGCGGTGCTCGATGGAGCCATCGACGAGGGCGCGATACACGTCGACGTCCAAGCATCGATCGTCGATAACGAACGGTCGATGGAAGCGGCGGTGTTGCACCCTGTTCGAACCATGCAGCCCGTGGGCAGCCCCGCAACCACGGCTCGCTTGAAGCAAGCCATGCCGGTGCTCGGTGTGGTGGAAGACGCCGCTCCAACGGTCCTTCAACCCGTCCAAACCTTGCGGCCTTTGCGCCTTCCGTCGTCCAAAAACGAGGAGCCTTCGGATGACGCTTGAGGACGAGCCTTTGAAGGCTCGAAGCACGCACCAACGGCTATGGTTCACACCCGCACGCTGCTGGCGGGCCTCGTGCTGCTCCTGATGCTGACCTCAACCTCGGGCGCTTCCCTCATCGACGGAGGTGAGGTGCACAACGACAGCCGCGTCTTGGCGTGGTACGACCTCGGTGATGGCG
>Ga0181588_10002975_pt1 | contig 14395 bp, 14 predicted proteins | sample 071ome_26_FD_148607 | JGI IMG/M metagenome (GOLD analysis project Ga0181588, IMG submission 148607) | Coastal salt marsh microbial communities from the Groves Creek Marsh, Skidaway Island, Georgia - 071409BT metaG (spades assembly) | ecosystem: Environmental > Aquatic > Marine > Intertidal zone...
CTTCCAGTGCGTCAATCTCTTTCAGCAGCGCGTCCGGTGAGAGCACCACGCCATTCCCAATCAGGCATTGCACACCGGCACGCAACACGCCCGACGGAATCAAATGCAGAACCGTTTTCTCACCACCAATCACCAGGGTGTGACCCGCATTATGGCCACCCTGAAAACGCACCACGGCATCCGCTTGCTCAGTGAGCAGGTCGACGATCTTGCCCTTGCCTTCGTCACCCCACTGGGTGCCCAGTATCACCACGTTGCGGCTCATGAACCCGACTCCCTCTCAATAATCCACTCACCGTCTTGTAGCACCAATCGCTGTCCATCCAGGGCTGTTGCACCTGATTCAAGATCGACAACCACGGTCCGCCCAGACGCCCGCAACGCGGCGACAGCGCCTCGCAGCAACGGGTCATCGGAGACCGGGGCAATCACCGGCGGCAGCGCCGGCTCCATCGGGGCGGCATCATCGATCAGCCCCTTGAGATCAATTGCAAATCCCGTGGCGGGCCGATCGCGGCCGAACACGGCGCCGATGTTGTCGTAACGACCGCCCTTCGCCACGGCGGATCCCCGACCCTCCAGATACACCGCAAATACCAGACCGGTGTGGTAGCGAAAACCACGGAGCTCGGTCAGGTCGACGTAGACTCCAACATCCGGGAATTCACTCTCCACCAGCGCGAGTGTGCTCTCTAGCTCACCAAGCGCCTCAAGCACAACCGGTTCATTGGCAAAGATTCCCTTCGCCTCTGCTACCACGCTGACCGACCCGTGCAACTCAGCAAGGGCGAGCAATTTGGTCGCCACCGCAGGGGGCAGGGAGGCCGCAAGTCGATCAATATCGGGCATCGACTTTCGCTGCAACGCGTCGAAGATTTCAGACTCCAGGTCGGGATCAAGCCCTGCATCCGAAAATAAGGCGTCATAGATACCGATATGGCCAATGTCCAACGTGAGCTCACGCGTCACTTCGCAGCTTTTGAAAAGCGACAGCATGAGGGTAATGATTTCGCCATCCGCCTCGACGGTATCGCTACCGAACAGTTCTGCACCGAGTTGTAGGGGCGCGCGACCACTGATGGCCGATTGGGGCGAACTCTGCAAAGTGGAGCCTGCATAGCACAGCCGGGTGACGCCAGTCTCGGCCAAACTGTGAGCATCCATCCTGGCTGCCTGGGGGGTAATATCTGCTCGCACGCCAAGCATGCGGCCACTCATTTGGTCTGTGAACTTACAGGTCAATAGATCCAGATCTGCACCCAGGCCCACCAGCAACGAGTCTGTAAACTCAACAAGCGGCGGAATGACGTAGCGGTAACCCCATCGGGCGCATTGATCCAACAAACGACGTCGCAACGCTTCGAGCTGGCCGGCGCGCTCAGGCAATAGCTCGTCGATGCCCTCTGGCAAAAGCCAGCGATTCTCAGTGGTCATGGTGATATCCGTCAGGATGTGCTGCCGCAGGCGCTCCCGAGAAGAATAACATAGGGGTGGTCGATATGAGTTGGGCGTGCACCGCACGCCCAACTATTCACGCCCTGGCATTGACGCAATCAGTCGCTGGACTTTGGGTCCCGCAGGTATTGAAAAAACTGACTGTCGGGCTGCAACAGCATGACATCACTGCCAGCATTAAACGTCTCCCGATAGGCCTGCAAACTTCTGACGAAGGAGTAAAACTCGGGGTCCTGATTGAAGGCCTCGGCATAGATGCGCGTTGCCTCAGCATCACCATTACCGCGGACAATCTCAGCATCCCGGAACGCGTTAGCCTCAATGACCGTCACTTCACGATCCGCCGCCGCGCGGATCCCTTCAGCCAATTCCTTACCTTCAGATCGAAGCTCTCGTGCTTCTTTTTCTCGCTCGGCGTTCATTCTGCGGTACACGGATTCTGATACGTCGGGCGGCAGGTCAATCTTCTTGACGCGCACGTCGATCACTTCCACACCCAATTCTTCGTTGGCTAACTCATTCAGCTGTGCAGTGATAGCCTGCATCAATTCGTCCCGCTGCCCCGAGACGACCTCCTGGACCGTACGCACTGCCACCTGATTGCGAAGACCGTCGTTGATCCGCTGAGACAGCAAGCCCGCAGCACGGTTCTCCTCACCATTGGTCGCGGTGTAGTACTTGGCCGTATCGGTAACCCGGAACTTGGCGTAGGAGTCCACGATGAGTGCTTTCTTCTCTTGGGTAAAAAAGCGCTCGGGGCTACTGTCCACCGTCAGAATGCGGCCGTCAAACTTCCGCACGCTGTTTACGAAGGGCACTTTCAGGTGCAGTCCCGGCCTCAAATCCGGGTCCACCACTTCACCAAACTTAAGTAGCACACCCCGCTGGGTTTCCCGAATCACGTAAAGGCTGTTGGAAAGCACTACGACTATGATGGCCACCAATACGCCGACAAAAGATTGTTTAGTCATGATCAGCGCCCTCCCCTTCTCGCAGCGGCCGCATCCAGATCACGGCGTAATTGCTCCGTCACCTGATCCGCGATCTCTCGCATATCGCGCTCACTTACAGCTGCTCTGCCGGCTGTACTTCGCGGCTGACCAGCGTTCGGCACCATCTTATCGAGCGGCAAATACAACACATTGTTACCGCCATCGACGTCCACCATGACCTTGTTGGTGTTCGAAAACACGGTCTGAACGGCGTCGATGTAGAGGCGCTCCCGCGTCACTTCGGGCGCTTTACGATACTCACTCAACAACTGCTCGAAGCGCTGGGCTTCGCCATCTGCGCGCGCAATCACCTGATCACGATAAGCGTTGGATTCTTCCAACATTCGCTGCGCGCGACCGCGCGCCTCCGGCACGATACCGTTGGCGTAGGATTGCGCTTCGTTCTTGACACGCTCCTCGTCTTCACGCGCCTTGATCACATCGTCGAAGGCCCCCTGCACTTGAGCCGGCGGCTTCGACTCATCGATATTAATCGTGGAAACTCGGATGCCCGTGGTGTAATCGTCGAGGTACTGCTGTAAACGATCTCGAACATCGAATGCGATTGCGGCGCGCCCCTCTGTTAGGGCCAAATCCATTGTTGTACCACCCACCACGTGACGCAGTGCGCTTTGAGCAGCGTGTTGAAGTGAAACCTCCGGGTCGCGCACTTGCAACACAAAATGCTCTGGATTGTCGATGACGTACTGAACCGACATGCTGACTTCTACAATATTTTCATCCTGAGTCAGCATGACTTCGCGCAGGCCAGCAGCACGGACCTTGGTCGTGTTGACCTTGATGACCTCGTCGACCAACGGTGGATTCCACTGAAGACCCGGGGTGAGTGTGGCATGGTATTCACCAAACCTGAGCACGACGGCACGCTCCTGCTCGTCGAGCTGATAGAAACCCATCAGACCCCAGACCAGCGCCACGCCGCCAAACACCATGCCCAGCAGCGCACCGGAGAGTCCGCCTTTGGCCGGACCACTCCCGCCACGACCGCCGCCGAACATGCCGGCGAGGCGTTGCTGGAGCTTTTTAAAAGCTTCATCCAGATCCGGCGGGCCTTGATTGCCTCCGCCCCAGGGATCGCGGGGGCCCTTATTACCACCCCCGGGCTCATTCCATGACATAAGTCGCTTCCTCATTGACAGGCCGGGTAGTCTAACAAACCCGGCGACAGGTTCGAGGCTCTTGCTGACGATCGCCCGAGCCACAACGTAATTTAAATCAGAGCACGCCCATGCATGCCGCTAACTGCCCACTCCGCAACACCCTGCGCGGCAGTTTACGCGGGCATCAGTCAGCGCGTGCCCGAGCCTCCAGCTCAGCCCGTTCTTTGCTCATCAAGCTGGGGATTCAGCCTTTGCCAGTCGGTGAGCGGCAGACGCACGTGTAGCCGACTGCTACCGTCCGACTCCCACTGCTCGGTACACACCGCACCCATCTCATACAGGGCGGCACGCAATTTCGCACGGTCAGGGTCCAGCCTGATCTCCTCGTCGAAAAACGTCACCGACAAGCGCTCACGGATCGCCTCGAACAGCAGGTCCACACCCTCGCCGCTCACCGCGGACAGGTAAACGGCAGTGGGTCTGCTCGATTCATCCCGCACTATACGTGGGGCCTGATCGATGAGATCCAACTTGTTCAGTATCAGTAACTGAGGCAATTTATCGGCACCGATTTCACCCAAAACCGCCTCGACATCGGCCATCAATTCATCGCGGTTCGACGCCGATATATCCACCACGTGTAAAAGTAGGCTTGCGCTGGCCGTTTCCTCGAGTGTCGCCTTAAATGCCTCCACCAGCGTGGTCGGCAAATCGGAAATAAATCCCACCGTATCGGCAAACAACACGGGTCCGAGATGATCGATATCAACCCGCGCCAGAGTCGGATCCAGTGTGGCGAACAATTGATCCTCAGCATAAACCTGTGATCGCGTCACGCGATTAAACAGCGTTGATTTACCCGCATTGGTGTAACCGACGAGGGACAGCACAGGGAGTTCCGCACGTTTTCTCGCGCGGCGACTTTGCTCTCGCTGATTTCTCACCCGCTCCAGACGCGACTGTATGGATTTGATTCGGACACGCAGTAACCTGCGATCTGTCTCGAGCTGTGTCTCACCGGGCCCGCGCAGACCAATTCCCCCTTTTTGCCGCTCGAGGTGGGTCCAGCCTCGCACAAGCCGAGTGCTCATGTGAGTCAACTGTGCCAGCTCTACCTGCAATTTGCCTTCGTGCGTGCGCGCGCGCTGGGCGAAAATATCCAGTATCAAACCCGTTCTGGCCAAGACCCGGCATGACAGTGCCTTTTCCAGATTGCGCTCCTGACTGGGGCTCAACGCGTGGTTGAAGATCACCAGCTGGGCGTCATGTTGGCGGCAGGCCGCTGCGATTTCCTCCAGCTTTCCCTCACCGATGAAGGTGCGGGCGTGGGGTGCGCTCCGCGACCCGGTGATGGTCGCCACGGGATGACCACCCGCCGATGCGACCAGCTCCTCAAACTCCAGAAGACTGAGATCGCGCTCTGCGCCGGCAAACTGCAACTGCACGAGCACGGCGCGCTCGCCGCCGCGGTGACGCTCAAAAAACACGATCGATCAGTTGTGCCCCAAGTGCGGCACAGCGTTATCAGTCTTCAGCTGAGGCCTCGCCGTCTGCGGCCGGAAGCCGCACATTACGCGCAGGCACGACGGTAGAGATGGCATGCTTGTAAACCATCTGCGAGACCGTGTTCTTCAGCAATACGACAAATTGGTCAAAGGACTCGATCTGACCCTGAAGCTTGATGCCGTTGACCAAATATATGGATACGGGGACTCTTTCCTTGCGCAGAGCGTTGAGGTAAGGGTCTTGTAGGGTATGCCCTTTTGACATGGGTACTCCTTTCTCAGTCAAAGTTGGCGCTCTTAACGAGAAGCGCATAACGGTCGCCAATAGAGTAGCGACAAAAAACTCCACCGCAGTGGAGTGTCCATATTCTACTACGATTGTTGCGTCACCTAAAAGTTCCGCATAAGCGATTCTATGCGGTCAGCCCAGACAGGCTCGACCGCTGCGATTTCGTTATTTTCGTCAGTTTTCAAGGGTTCTATCGCGGTTTTGTCTACTTGGATCAGGCGCCCTGCGTCGTCCGTGATAATCCAAGTCAAATCAGGCCAACTGCGTAGCCAGGTCAGCTGCCGCTTCGCGAGTTGGCGGGTAGCAACCAGCACCTTTTCTCTGCAGGTGGGCAAGTCAAACTCACCCTGCAGATAAGCCCAAACCTGGCGGTAACCCACCGCGCGGATGGCGGGCAGATCGCTGTGACAGTCTCCGCGAGCCATCAGCGCCCGCACTTCATCAATGAGGCCCTCGGCAAACATGCCATCAAGCCGGTGCTCGATTCGGCGGTGCAATGCCGCCCTTGGCTCCGTGCACAGCGCGATACATTCAAATTGATCCGCTTGCGAGATCGCCTCACCGCGCTGCCAGGCACTGAGCGGTACACCGGTGCCACGATACACCTCCAGCGCTCTACAGATACGCTGACTGTGATTCGGGTGAAGTTGCGCCGCGCTGGCGGGATCAACCTGTGCGAGCTCCCTATGCAGTGCCGGCCAGCCCACTTCTCGCGCCTCAGTTTCAATCGCTGTACGAATGGCCGGATCAATGGCGGGTACGTCATCCAAGCCATGAATCAGCGCTCTGAAGTACAGCATGCTGCCGCCCACAAGGATGGGGCGTCGCCCCCGCGCGATGATCTCCTCCATACAGCGCTTCGCATCACGGGCAAAGTCAGCCGCGGTGTAAGGGTCCACCGGGTCGCGCAGATGAACAAGATGATGCGGATAGTCAGGCTTTGCAGCACCGATGGACAGACCACGATAGACCAGTGCCGAGTCGACACTGATCAATTCACCATCAAAGCGCTCGGCCAATCTCTCCGCCAGAGAGGATTTTCCCGAGGCCGTCGGGCCCATCAAGGCCAAAATGCGCTCTGACATGGCTATCGGCCGCGCAAGAAGAGCTTGTCCAGGTCAGTCATATCCAGCTGGGTCCATGTCGGCCGACCATGGTTACATTGACCCGACCGCTCGGTCTCCTCCATGTCGCGAAGCAGCGCGTTCATCTCCGGTAAGGTCAACCTCCTGTTGGCGCGAACCGAGGTGTGGCACGCCAGCGTCGACAGTAACTCGTCGAGTGAACTGGCAACGCGATCACTGGTGCCAAATTCCAAAAGATCTCCCAAAACGTCTCTCACCAGTGCTTCAACGTCGGCATCCTTGAGCGCGGCGGGGAGCTCTCGACAGACCACGGCTTCTTCACCAACCGCTTCAATCAGGAGCCCCAGAGATGCCAAGTCATCAGCTTGCTCAGCGGCAATCGCAGCTTCGCGATTCGAGACTGCCAGTGTGACGGGAACCAGAAGTGGTTGGCGAGTGATGCCGCCCCCATCGCGGGCCCGTTTCAGACGCTCGTAGGTAATGCGCTCGTGCGCTGCATGCATATCGACCAGCACGAGGCCGTGCTGATTCTCCGCGAGAATGTAGACGCCGTGCAGCTGAGCCAAAGCGAAACCCAGCGGCGGGACATCCCCAGACCTGGGCTCGGACAGAGCAGTATCTTCCCGCCTCGGCCAGCCACCGAATGCAGCCGCCACCGCTGATGATGGGCGGCCTGAGATAGCACCCATAGAGACTGCCGCTGGGTTGGAAGCCGGCGTAGGTTGATTGGGCAGACCACCGGTTGCCAGTCCAATACCCAGTTGATCGGCCATGACCTCCTGAATAGGTTCGGCTACCGAAGCGGCGGGTTGCCCCGGGCGAACATCCGCCAGCGCGCGCGACAACGTGCCAAACAGAAAATCATGAACCCCGCGACTGTCACGAAAACGCACCTCGTGCTTGGTGGGATGCACATTGACATCCACGCCAGCCGGATCCAGTTCAAAGAACAAGACAAATGCCGGATGCCGACCATGGAACAACACGTCACGATAGGCCTGACGAATAGCATGGGTCACCAGCTTGTCCCGGATGACACGACCATTCACAAAAAAATATTGCAGATCAGCCTGACTTCTGGAGAACGTCGGCTCGGCGACCCAACCCCATAAGCGAAAAGAACCTGCCTGCCGCTCAATGGGGACAGCGTGCTCACTGAATTCGACGCCGCAAATGTTCGCCACCCGCCGCCTCTGCTCCGACTCAGAATCCGCGGCATTGAGCTGCAGCGACTGTTTGCCGTTATGACGCAAAGTAAAAGTGACGTCGGGTCGAGACAATGCCTGACGTTTGATGACCTCGTGCAAATGGCCAAACTCGGTTTTGTCAGTTCGCAGAAACTTGCGACGCGCTGGCGTGTTATAGAACAAGTCCCGCACTTCGAGCGTTGTACCCCGGGGGTGGGGAGCGGGCGCCACAGAGACCGCCATATCTCGGCCATCACACTGCGCTTGCTGGCCTTCTGCCGACCCCTCCGCGGTGTTGGAGGTCAACGTTAAGCGCGACACCGACGCAATGGACGCGAGCGCCTCGCCACGAAATCCCAGAGAGCCGACGGCCTCGAGGTCTTCAATGCTACTGATCTTGCTGGTGGCATGGCGGGCCAGCGCAAGGGACAAATCGCGTCCTGCAATGCCACGACCATCGTCCCGAATCCGGATCAGCCGCGTGCCGCCGGCCTCAATATCAATATCGATCCGCCTCGCACCGGCATCCAAACTATTCTCTACGGCTTCCTTCACCACCGAAGCCGGTCTCTCAACCACCTCCCCAGCTGCGATCTGGTTGGCAAGCCGTGGCTCGAGAATGCGGATCACGGTGTCCCCTCCGGAATCACCAAAGTCTGACCAACAAAAATCACGTCGCGATTTAAACCATTGGTTTCTTTGATCGACGCGACCGACACGCCAAACTGCTCGGCGATCTCGGAGAGCGTGTCGCCTTCTACGATGGTCACCTCTCGACCCCCCTGCTCGCGCTGCCAGGCGAGAAGCGTGCCCGGCGGGGGCTGCCGAGCGAACCAACTTTGAATACCGCGCCGGATCGCTCGGGCCAACTTATCCTGGTAGGCCGGCGTGGCGAGTCGCTCTGCCTCCTGCGGATTGGAGATAAAACCGGTCTCGACAAGGATGGAGGGTACGTCAGCGGATTTCAGCACCGTAAACGCTGCCTGCTCAACCTGCCGCTTGTGTAACCTCGCAACGCCGCTCAATTGTTCGAGCACCAAGGCGCCTATTTTGAGGCTGGTGTCCAAAGTCGCAGTCATGGACAGGTCTGCCAGAACGTCCATGAGCATGGCATCGCTCTCATTCGCTGCCACGCCTCCGATCAAATCAGAGGTATTCTCGCTGTCAGCTAGGTATTGAGCGGTCGCTGAGGTTGCGCCTCGTAACGACAATGCATAAACCGAAGCACCGTTGGCGGAGGGTTTGGTAAACGCATCGGCGTGGATCGAGACAAATAGGTCAGCCTTGAGAGCACGCGCCTGATCCCGGCGTTTTTTGCGCGCCACATAATAGTCACCTGTGCGGGTCATCACCGGCTGAAACCCGGGTATCCCCGCAAGCTGTGTCTCCAGTCGCCGCGCAATGTCCAGTACGACTGTTTTTTCGCGTAGCCCTCCTGGCCCTGAAGCGCCCGGATCTTCCCCACCATGGCCCGGGTCGATGGCAACAACGATATCGCGACGCGCCTCAAAGGAGTCCACAGTCAAAACCGGCTGGGATGCGTCCACCGCTGCGTCGTCGAAGAGATCAATGACAATGCGATGCCCCGTAGATTCGTTGGGAGGCAGGATAAAGACGGCGGTCCGCAACTTCTCGACCAGATCGAAAACCAATCGGAGGTCGGTGCCCTTCCTCACGCCAGAGCGCACCTGAAGGATCGGCGTGTCCTCTAATGGCAGTGACGAAAGTGGGGTTTTCAGTTGGCTCTTTGCGAGATCCACTACGAACCGATCAGGGTTCTCAAGGGTTAAAGAAGTAAACGACGCAGAGGCGGAAAGGTCCAACACCACCCGCGTATGATCGGGCGCGCGCCATAGCCTCACCGCATCGACGTCAGCTGCAAGTGCCGGCGGCGGGAGAAAAAGGCTCCCAAGCAGGCCGACGATGACGACGCCAATTCGAATGGGCGGCATGGGCGCCCCGAGGCATTGCGCGCTCATCGGTACCCAGCGACGAACACGCCTCATCTCAGCGCGCCAAACCGTCAAACACGTCAACATCAGCAGCGCACACCGTAGCGAGTCGGCCAGAGCCAGACGCGCTGAGCGAGAGGGTGATGGTGGGTGCAGGCAGTTGATTTGGCGCGCGCTCTGGCCACTCGATCAGAAGATAGCCCCCGGCTGAAAGGTAGTCCTCCAAGCCCAAGAACGCCAGCTCCTGCGCATCGCCCAACCGGTAAAGATCAAGATGATAAACCGGGCCACCCTCCGTCTCTTCATAGGGCTCCACCAGGGTGTAAGTCGGGCTCTTCACCGAACCTGCATGACCGCGGCCGCGCAAAAAGCCCCGGCTGAATGTGGTCTTGCCTGCCCCCAACTCTCCGTGCAGAAAGATCACCTGTGGCGCAGCCAGATTCCTGGCAAGCCGCTCACCCAACCCCATGGTGGCGGCTTCGTCAGCGAGTGACAGTTCGCGTTGATAGGTCAATGTGGGAGCCATGGCGGGAGTGTACCGCGGCAGCGCGTGCTTCTGTCACAATCGGGCTATGACCGAGCGCTCACGTTTTGACACTGGCCCGCCCGATGAGGGCACCGGAGACCTCTTGGCCACTATCAGGCATTGGGGATCTGAGCTTGGTTTTCAGGCATTGGGATTCACCGGGGTCGACCTTGGCCAACACCGCGATCATCTCGACAAGTGGCTCGACGCGGGCTACCACGGCGAGATGACTTGGATGGCAGGTCACGGGGACAAACGCAGTCGCCCCGAGTCTTTGGTCCCGGGCACCTGTACCGTGATCAGCGCGCGGATGGATTATCTGCCGTCGGGTGAGGCGCCGGAAGCGGTGCTGGCCGATGCTGAAAAGGCCTATGTCTCAAGGTATGCCCTGGGCCGTGACTATCACAAAGTGATGCGCGGGCGTCTGGCCAAACTGGCCAAGCGAATAGACAACGAGCTGGGCAAAGGACGCTACCGAGCATTTGTTGACAGCGCGCCAGTCATGGAGCGGGCGCTGGCGGAGAACGCTGGGCTCGGCTGGATTGGCAAAAACACGATGCTGATCAACGACAAGGCGGGCTCGTGGTTCTTTCTCGGTGAAATCTATACCGACATCCCACTGCCGCTCGATCCGCCACAAAGGACCGAACACTGCGGTACGTGCCGCGCGTGCCTTGATATTTGTCCAACCCAGGCATTCACCGCCCCATGGGTGCTGGATGCCCGCAAATGCATCTCTTATCTCACTATCGAATACCACGGCGTCATACCGGAGCCCCTTCGCAAACCTATGGGAAATCGCATTTATGGGTGCGATGACTGTCAGATTGTATGCCCGTGGAATAAATTTGCGCAGCACACCGAGGAGCCCGATTTCTCACCGCGACACGCGCTTGACGCCGTCAGCTTGCTCGAGTGCTTTAGCTGGGACGAAGCGACGTTTTTATCAAAGACCGAGGGATCAGCGATCAGGCGGATCGGCTTTGAGCGCTGGCGCCGAAACGTCGCCGTGGCACTGGGCAACGCACCGTCGAGTCCTGAGATTAGCGCCACGCTGACCGCAGCGCTGAATGATCCCTCTTCACTGGTAAGAGAACACGTGCGCTGGGCGCTGGCCCAACACAGCTGAACCAGGACCACTGGGCGATCACCCCCGAACCGACACCGCTAAGAGAGACGCTCACTCCACCCGCAGAAAATGCGTCCGATAATGACGCAGTTCCTCTATCGACTCCCGGATGTCTGCCAGAGCCTGATGCGCACCTTGTTTGGGCAGATCCGGCAGATCCGGCCGCCAGCGCTGCGCCAGTATTTTCAGCGTGCTCACGTCGAGATTGCGGTAATGAAAGTACTTTTCGAGGGCTGGCATGTGCCGCGCCATGAAGCGCCTGTCCTGACAGATAGAATTCCCGCACATTGGCGACATACCCTCCGGCACCCATTCCCTCAGGAAGTCCAACGTCATGTCACTCGCCAACTGCTCAGAGACTGTGCTCGATCGAACGCGCTCGACCAAACCCGAGGCCGAGTGGGTGCGCGTGTTCCACTCATCCATCGCCTCCAATGCCGCGTCGGGCTGTTTAATCGCAATCACCGGGCCCTCGGCCAACACGTTCAGATGGCTATCGGTGACAATGGTCGCAATTTCAATGACCCTATCGACCTCAGGTATCAATCCGGTCATCTCCATGTCCACCCAGACAAGATTGTGATCGCTGATCGCCATCTGTTTGCTCCTGCGTCACCTGTTGTCAGTGATGCGGCATATTGCGTTCGAGGGCTGACAATGCACACCAGCCTGCTCGGGTTGGCATACACTATCACGATGACCAAGCGACGCCTCACCGAACAGCAAGCCCGCCGCATAAAAGCGCAGCGGTCGCACTCAGACGGAGAGGCAGTGAACGGCAGTGAACACGGCCTGGTCATTGCTCGCTATGGCAAGCAGGCTCTGATTGAAAGCCGGACCGGCGAGCGACTGCTCTGCCATCTGCGCCCTCATCTGGAGTCGCCGGTGGCTGGAGACGAGGTGCTGTGGGAGCCTACAGAAAATAAAGGCGTTGTGACCGCCCTCATCACGCGACGCAACGTGCTGGAGCGCCCGGATCTGCAGGGACGGCTCCGCCCGGTGGCCGCGAATATCGATTTGATGCTGATCGTGTTTGCACCCGAGCCCGCGCCGCAGCCTGCCTTACTTGACCGATATCTGGTCGCTGCGGAGCACATCGATGTCGAGCCCGTAGTGATTCTCAACAAGGCAGACCTGCTTATGGACAGCAGTCAGCGAGATCAACTGCAACACTACGCAGCGCTGGGTTATCGAACACTGGAGACCCACCGTAACCTGGCCGACGCGAGTGACCTGCATTCGCTGATCAACGGGCAGACGCTGGTATTGGTCGGCCAATCCGGCGTCGGCAAATCCTCTCTTATCCAGCGACTCTTACCCGACGCCTCTATCCGGATCGGCGCACTTTCGGAGGTCGCTGACAAAGGCCGCCACACGACCACAACTGCGGAGCTTTTTCATTTGCCGGAGGGAGGAAGACTGATCGACTCGCCCGGCGTAAGGGACTTTGGTCTCAGCCATGTGACGGCTGGGGCGGTGGCACAGGGGTTCAGGGAGTTCTGGCCCTATCTGGGGCAGTGCCGGTTCCGCGACTGCCAGCATGGCGATGAACCGGATTGCGCCTTGCAGCACGCGGTGACCCAAGGGGTCATCTCAGGCGAGCGGTTTCAAAGCTATCAACAGATCGTTGCGAGTCTCAGTCAGGACGACTGACTGCGTCCACATTGAACAGAGATGGCGGTGCTAGGCAAGCGCAGAGCGAACGGTGACCGCATCGCCTGCCGCATTCGCCCAGAGCAGATCTGACGCCTCGGTCACCAACACAACCGTTGAACCCAGAAAAAAGCGCCCCACCTCCTGCCCCTGCTCCAGCAGTGGTGCCTCATTCGCTGCCCACGTCTGCTCTCGTATCTCGCCTCCGCCCGGCTGCTCGCGTCCACCCCACACCGTAGCGATACCCGCAACAATCATGGCACCGACGAGCACCACCGCCACACCACCGCGGTCGGTTTCAAAAAAGCAAACCAAGCGCTCGTTGCGCGCCAACAAGCCATCGACCCTGTCCACTGTCGCAGCATTGACAGAAAACAGATCGCCCGGGACGTATCGTGTTTTGACCAGATGTCCGCGGATGGGCATGTGGACCCGGTGATAATCCCTCGGCGAGAGATAGGTCGTCGCAAAGCTCCCCCGGGCGTAACGGTCCGCCTCCTCTGCAGTGCCTGCCAGTAACTGCTGCACGCTGTAGCTGCGCCCCTTGGCCTGCAACAACTCGGAGGCCGCGATGGCACCGCGCTGGCTGAGTATTCCGTCGGCGGGGTGACACCACTGGCTTGCGGCCAATGGCCTCATGCCCTCTCGAAGCGATCGGGTAAAAAAAGCGTTGAAATGCGGAAAATCTTCCGCCGATGAACAGGTCGCCTCAGTGAGATCAATCTCGTATCGAGACATGAACGCGCGTATCAGTGCATTCTTTAACCACACTGGTTGCTCAAGCTGGGCGAGTCGACCCACGAGCCTCGATAGCAGATGCTGCGGCAGAATTGCCTGTAAGGCAGTCATTACAGATTCCATGACGGTAGTGTAACCTAGCGTTGGCTTTATCTTTCGGTTCTGGACACCTTTCATGACTCTGCGACGGCAGCGCTCAACACGTTTTGTTGACTTCGTTTTAGCCCTGATCGTGGGCCTTGCTACAGGCCCCTTGGCGGCGCAAAGCGACGACGCAAACGAGGACGCGGGTTCCGCCCCGGAAGCCTCGCTCGAAACACAATCCAGCGACTTAACCGGCGGCGACGAAGTCATCGCCGACGAGGTAATAGAGCCCGAAGACGAGGGTTGGATTGATTCGGGGCAGGAATACGCCGCGCTGAAGGCGAACGAGATGACCCAATGGGTCGATAATTTTTTCGGAAACGACGAGCGCGATCTTGAACAGGCCGAGTCCCGACTCCGACTGCGGACCATCTATGACTGGGACCAACGCCTCGATAACGAGTTCAAGCTTCGTCTGGGTGGAAAGGTCAGCCTGCCGCAAATTTCTAAGCGATTGGACCTGGTGTTTCGCGGCGAGGATATGGATGGCTTCGGTAGTGAAGGTGCAGACGACCGCGCGGAGGACCGCATCGGGCTCCAGTATCAGGTGGGCCCAAAGGAAGTCAGAAAACATCGGTTCGACCTTACCGTGGGGTTCGGTAGCTCGGGACCCAAACCC
>Ga0181588_10002984_pt1 | contig 14380 bp, 18 predicted proteins | sample 071ome_26_FD_148607 | JGI IMG/M metagenome (GOLD analysis project Ga0181588, IMG submission 148607) | Coastal salt marsh microbial communities from the Groves Creek Marsh, Skidaway Island, Georgia - 071409BT metaG (spades assembly) | ecosystem: Environmental > Aquatic > Marine > Intertidal zone...
TGTCGGGGACCCCCCCCCCCTGGCCAAAAAAAAATTTCGAAAAAAAAATTTCGTGTCACCCACATTTCGTGCAAGGTGGCACCCAAAATTTTTTTTTGAAATTTTTTTTGAAAAATTAAAAAATATAAAAATATCAATTTTCAAGATGGCGATGAAATATTTTCCATCGATGCAAAACTATATTTGCAATCTTTTTGATATGGGGCTCGGGGTTCGTTGAAAAAAACACATTTGGGGTGTGTCATCAACCTCATTTCAGATCAACGGCCATTATGCATGCACATTTTCTCGCTGCCTGTTGAAACCCCTTGAATTCGATTACCGGAAATCCAATACATATATTCAGAGTCATTTTCAGCGACACGAAAACTTATCATCAACAACCCAAACATAGAACATTATCATGTCATTTTCAGACTCAACCCCCAAATACCTTCGCGGCATGCACATTTGCTCGCTGCCTGTTGAAATCGTCCAAATGATTGTCAAATACCTTGTCGACGATCCCCGAGCCTATTTCAGCTTTGCGCTTACGTGTCGTGCACTCCGATTTGTGACTATTTCTATCCCAGTTACACAGTTCCCGTGGCTTCTGTACCACGGCCGAAACACGAGGAAACTTGAAAAAGAACTGTCGTATAACTTTAGTGATTTTATGCACATTTCTGATACATACAAGTATCAATTTCGGAGATGCTCGTTTTATTTGCCGGATAGTACAACAAGACGACAGTATGCCCCGCCTTTGGTTGACATATATTGGCCTAATGCTGTTACGTGCATAGCTTTCGTTGCACGTGGACGTGAGCAAATTTGCGTTCCAGATGTCCGACATTTGAGTAATCTTCGACAACTGGAAATATACAGCAGCAGGTTGTATGCGGCAGATGTATACTTTGAGGGTCTGCCAAAGTCATGTGAAACTGTCTCGGCGTTTAACTGTATTATTGTTGAGAATGGGCGAAACCCGGGGGTTCTTCGGAACATTAACAATTTGACATGTTGCAGACTTGGGAGCAACTATGATGACATCAAACACATGGCGATTTTGACAATCCGGCCTTTGGACGACGCCGCGGCGCTCAATTTGTTCAAATTGCGCAATATAAAATCCTTGACTGTCAGGGATTGCCTGAGATATGATATCAATGTCCCGGATGAGTTAGAGCATCTCTGCCTATGGGACTATGTGGGGTCAATGAACGGCTATAATTCGATTGCGCGGTCGAATCACGTCAGTTTTTTCAATTCGTCGTTGATTTCGCACACAAACACGTTGGGACACGGCAACATTAAAAAACTCGAGTTGACCAGATCTACATTTGGCGTTAGGACTGGGTGCTTTGACAGCGTCCTTGAATTACAAATCACACACTGTCTTATCTTGATACATGAGAACGACTCTGTGTTTATGACGAAGACACCGATATTGAAGAAGGCTGAGTTTTGTGGATGTATAAGCAAAAATAGAAATGCCGGGATGCTTCATTTAAAGGCAAAGATAGAGAATGAGTGTGATGCGAATATTGAATGGACACAGACGTGTGAATGAACGCCGGTGAAAAAAATGTTTCCTTGACATGCAAATGCATAAACTAAAATATTAAAGGAATTTTCAAACTTTACTTTTTTTTTGTCGAGTTGACAACATTCCGAAAACTATCCCTCGTTTTCGTTTCTTCGTTTTCATTCTGCTTTTGTTCGTTCTTCTTTATTTTATTTTTTTCCTCCTTCTTCTTGTCCGACTCGTTATTGGGCTTTTTTGTTTTTTTCTGCTCTTGTTCGTTCTTCTTTATCTTATTTTCCTCCTTCGTATTGTCCGACTCGTTATTGGGCTTTTTTGTTTTTTTCTGCTCGGACTCTAGTTGTTTATCTTCTCTACGCGATTTGGTTCTGTAGTGGCGTTTCTCACACTTCAATATAGCCACGGCGACAGATAAGCCCAGGATGACTACGACGAGGACACCGATGACGGCAAAAAGAACCTTGTATTTCGTTTGCTTGTAAAATTTCTTGTCGCTTCCGTCTTCGTAAATGGAGGGCAACGTTTTAACATCCGTGTTTATGGCGGTGACGCCGTATACGGCCGTTGTTCCGTTTATGGTGACGTTGAGCTCGCTTAGTGTTCGGTGCTCGTGTGTGACAGGAGACGTGCGGATGTCGTATTCGCACTCGGATTCAGGTGTCGCAAAAACACCCGGGATATACCACGTTGGGGTCGGGTAGCAGCGAATAACGACGTGCGTTGGGCTTGTACAGTCCTTGCACAAAAACGAGTCGACAAAGCCGACCACATCGGCCGATGTCGAGGAGATGAGAGAGCGCGTGCGCTTGATCGACAGACACCAGTCGAGCGGCATGTCGCCGTATTCGACGGTCAGGTATGTTTTGTTTGCGTTGTTGTAAAGACCACCCGGACAGGCATCCGTCCGGGTGTTTCCAGAGTCGTCCACTCTAGGCACCTCGGTCGGCGGCATTGTTGGTGCAAATGTTGGCTCGTTGGATGTGACAAGATATGTATTGTCGTATCGTCTCCAAACCATGTCCCAATCCATTGTATAAATGTATTTGTTGTCCGGTGAAATAAAAACACGAGACGTATACCAGTAATAATAATCTTTGGCACCCACCAATTCAAATCCAAGCGCGGTGGGTTTGGGTCTATATAACGTAACATACATAGACTGCCCAAAAAAGTAGACAAGAAACACGTCACTGCTATCGGTGTTTGTTGTTACGATTGTGTTTTCAAGTTGTATTGGAACGTTTATGCGGACCATCTCCGTTCCATTACTAAGATAGACACACAGCTGGCGACCGAGTGATGTTCCGTATGCGTGGCACGCAAACGAAACGATCACGTCATGGTCTGCATTTTTCCCGAGGGCGGTGACTTGGCACATGTAGTCGTATCCATCCGTCTGTGGGTATTCCAGAAAACTGCTGTGGTTCAGCTGAATGTAGTAGCCCACTGCATGCGTGTACATGAGAGAGCCGGTATTTCCAAACATGTTGCAAGATGATTTCGATGGTTGGCCAGGAAAGTTGTACGCAAGCAAAACATAATCGACCTCTGGGTTGGCCTGAAACATGATGCGATACGATTCAACCGTCTCCCCGTCCAAAAGAGCCCCGACAATGTAAAGAGGGGAGCCAAGCTCCCACCCCGAGGTATATGTATATGGAATCATATAATGCGTGCCGTTGCTAAGGCTTATAAAAATGTGCGTAGATGACGCAACCATGTTCACAAAATCACCGGCATTCGGGAGCACGACGGTATCATGTGTCACGTTTTCGTATCGGTTTTGAAGCTTGACCGTCTTTTCATCCGAACTGGCGCTAATAATCACAACGTCGTCGCCATTGAATATGGAAGAAAGTTGCAGAATAACACCCGACGTGTTTTGGATCAAAGTATCGCACTCTTCGTTGAACACAATTCGCTGGGGAGAGGGATACGAAGACACCCAAGCGTCTCCGCCAGTTATGTTTGGGTATGCTATCGACGCATTGGTGCGACCCCCGAAATCGGCTGCTCCAATGGCATACCGTGTTCCATCACGTGGTCCTCCACAGTAAGGCACAGCGGACGAGGAACCGACAACAGCACACAACAGCAGCAGCAAAAACATTTTGATTCAAACCTGTCATTTGGAAAACAAGCAAAATAAGTTGCGTTAATTGTTTTGTGTATTTATATTTCGCGTATTTCTCGAACTTTTTCCTCATCCAAATATCTGATTTAATCAGAAAAACAAAAAGGTAAATTATAACATCCGCAGTTCGGATATATTTTTTTTTCTTCATGGCGACTGTGAGACGCTACTGTATTTATTTTTTTGGCTGTTTGCTACGGCAAATGCAATGGTTATGCAAATTACAATAAATCCAACTCCCCCCAAAATCCCCCCTACAATGACCGCCACATTGACGTCGTTACTCGGTGTGCTGCTGTTTTCGACCTTTCCAAATGCCGACATTGTCATTCCGCCGGCAGTAATGTTGACTGTCTCCTCTGAAATTGAGTCAGTTGCCATTTGCACCGAGCGACTCCGGGACCTACTAGATGCATAGTTTTCGCTTTCGTTGAATGGCAGTGACGTTGGCATAACCGTCCCCCCGGGAGCATAAATTGTAATACTATCTTCGGCGCACTCAACCGTCAGTGCACTGGCGACAAAACCGCTGCATGTTTGCCCCAGCATACGAAACGCCCACACAAACGTCTCCTTCATATTGTCCTTGTGGTGCGCATCAACGGCATCACAATCAATACACGGCATGTCAAAGCGAAACCAGTATCTTTATAGTAAATGCGAGAGTAACAACAAGTTAAACAAAGACCGGAAATAAAATATATGTATAAACTCACGTGTCGTCCGAGTCCAGGGTGTCGTCGACGGTGCACTCTGCGGTGCTGGGCGAGTCTGGGAAATCCCAGTCTTGTTGGCAATAGTCGTGGTCGAGCGCCATGCGGGTCAAAATGTCGGGCATTTCACTGATCGTCTGGATGGATGTATATGCCTCCATCACCCCGGAGACTGGGTAACAGGCCTTGTCTCGCCCAAATCCACGCTGGCGCCCCAATAATGTCTCGGGTGGTGTGTTCTCCATGTTAAAGATTGCATCAGTCACTGTTCCGTTTACCTGCAAATACCAGGAAATGGATTCAACTGCAGAATACTCCACCGTCATGATGCAGTGTTTGAAATAGTTTGACGCGATGCCTGTAGTTGCGTTGCATGGTTTGTCCGCGTCCCCGTTGGAGCTGTGAAGCGAGACGAGGCTTTCATCCACTGCAAAAGGGAAAACGGCCTCTAGGACCCATTGTGGCGTGGGCGACGACACATATCCGATCCCGGTGATCATGGATGTATTTGTAGTGTTCCATGCATTAATGGCCCCCAGAATGTCTGTGATATAATTCAGCTGTACTTGAGTTGGATTGGCCGACGAGACAAGAAACGGATACGGCGCCGGGCATGTTTCATCCAGGCCGTGGTGCTCTTCGTGGGATTCGGCGCGGACAAAAGGGGCCACGAGTAGCAAGATGGCTACAATCATATGCGAAACAACTAGAAATAAAAACATTTATTAAAAGATATACAGATATGGAAGAGCCACCAAAAACATGCAGCGCATGCAAGAAGGCCGTAAAAAAGACATACAAAACGGGCTACTCGTGGAACAACTACTTTGATTACTGTGAAGATTGCATTGTCGATGCAAAGATTGATGGGAAAATAAATGATCTGTACAACCGTGATTGTGGATGCGAATGAAGTAACTTAAACGATGCAAAGATTGATGGGAAAATAAATGATCTGTACAACCGTGATTGTGGATGCGAATGAAGTAACTTAAACGATGATATTTTTTTTTTCGTGTCCAGACACGGTTATAACCTATATTTGAAATGATTACTTTGCAGTAGAAATGCCAGAACAGCGGTGCAAAGCCACAACCAAGAAGAAGACGCGATGCAAAAATCTATCAATGAAAGGCAAAGAGTACTGCCATGTCCACATTGAGAAGAGTGTGGGTCAGAGTAATTTGGCTTTAGGCCCTACTCCAGTTCCACGGGCCACGCTCAAGGACCGTCAGAAAGCAGCCGTTATGGCCCGCACGGATGGTCGATGTTACATGTGCTGGAACCCACATGGCGTTCACATCGAGCACATTGTTCCGTTCACAAATCGACCCGATCTCGACTCAATGAAGAACATGCTGATGGCTTGTCCTACCTGCAATCTCAGAAAGGGGGTGTCTTCACTTGTAGACTATGTCAAGACGACCCCAGGTGCACTTAAAGAACCAGACAAGCTGATGGAAATTGTAACAAGGCCGTGCTTTTCAATGCATCAGGACACCATTGAATGTGTGAGAAGGTCAGTCGAATTGGCAAAGAGAGGAAACCGGGCCTACCTGCAAGCATGCAAGGACAAGATTTGAATTGAAAATAAGAAAATCTATCCGGAAAATGAGGGCGTTACACTTGTTCTGGCATTTTGGGTTGGGTAAAAAATGCAATGTAGATTGGCCGTTGTTTTTGTTGCAAACTCAGAACATTTAGATATCATCCGTGATGTTTTTCTTATAATTCATTGACTTTCAACTTATATATACATATATATTCACCTGATTGTAGATCCTACGTGACCTAAATACAGGCTCCCAACCATGATGCCTTTATTTGCGCTCGGCCATGTTTCTTTATACGGCAATTCCAACCCCACTCCATCCCTGGCGGCAATAAGGGTGTTGTTTTTAATGTAAAATGGCGTGCATACAGATGCCGCAGAAATAATATCGTCTCCGTGCGGGTTGTCTAGGAGCGTAAAAAACACAAAATCCGATGCACTATAGGGCTCCAACGAGTCGAAATATTGCACCCGAAGTTCCGAGTTGATCGGGCCCATGGCGAGACAGAACTTGGTAATACCCCCGGGTTCCAGCATGACATTATAAAAAACCTCGTCATACGTGTCCACGGCGGCGGTGGCTCGGAAATAAAACTCGGAGCGGCTGTATTCTGCGTCGTAACTGCATGTCCACTTGGCCACAGCTGCGCGCAGATGGTGGTCAAATGGATCTCCGTCAAACGTGAGCATTGGCGCGGTCTGGCACAGCGCGTCGCTCGTGTTTGGCGCGGCGATGATGTGCGACAGACCGTCGTCTAGATTCTTATATGTACTCAGCTGGACCCAGTCGTAGAAGTCGATCAGTACCCGGGCCTGAGTAAGGCATCGTCGCGGCGGGACCCCAGTTGTGTAATTTCCAGAGTAGCAATCGCCGTATATGTCCAGGTATATCTCTTTGGAGACTGGCTGGCACACCGAGCGATCCTGGGCGCCGGGAGGGCACACGTAGGTAAATGTTTGCCAGTTGCGCGTTATGCCAGACAAACTTGATTGTGTGCATTGTGGCAATTCAAACTCCGATGAAATGCAGACGCCAGTGACATCGCACCACTGACAGCCACGCTGCATGCATTTGGAGTGGCTTTTGGCTTGCGCACAGCACGCCGAGTCGTCGCTGTCACAGAGGTCGGCCGTGCTGGCGCAGTTGATACCGGGTGCACAGCATATGGGTCTTTCCCTCACAAATTGCGCCTGGCATTCCGTTAAATTTGTGTCCAGGGCGGAGCAGACCTTTTGGGATATATGAAGAGTCTGGCTTTTGAACTCATATCCGCCTCCGCATATGCAGTAGATCAAATTACTCCCGTCGGACGACATGAAGCAGTCGACATCGGGGCCCCAGTTGTCTCTGTACGGACACAGATCCGTATTGATATTCGGAGACGCGCAGTCATACATGCAATGCGGGCCAAACTGGGCGTTTGTGCACGTGCAGACACCGTCGACACACTGTCCCTTGCAAAGTTCTCTATTGCATACGTCACCGGCCTGGAATACCGTACAACCGGTCCCCGAGTATCCAAAATTGCACACACACTCTTGCGTGGCTTGGTTGAGAACGCCGTTGGCACCACACTCTGGTATGAGGCACAGGGGCGCTTTGTACCTAGAAAATACACAAGATTATTTTTTTTGTAAAATCTTTGTTTGTTGGTTTATGTAACTTACGGTTCCTCGCAAATGCAGTGGTTGATGTCTGGACTCCATGTCCCCCTGTCATGGCAGGTTGATTCCGAGCAATTGACATTGATCCAGCCATCCTCGCACATGCATGTCCCGCGCAACTCGTTCCAGGCGCCATGGACACACGAACGGTAGTCCGGTACAACGGCGCCAGCCACATCGCGCCTTGTGGAAAAAAAGTGGGTGATATTCCTCCAGCTGTCCGTTTCTCTGTCCCACATGTAGATTCCGTCCGTGACAAAAAGACGGCCGTCGAATAAGACAGAGCCGTTGCTCTGTAGAGACGTGGCCACAAGATTCGCAAAATCCATGTTATTTCTTCTTGTTATGTCCATGTTGCCATTGAGCTCGACATAGCGATCAACGCCAGAGTAAAAATGCGATTGCGTCGACGGCCAAAGCCCGGAAAACGCTGGGGGCATTGTTTGTTTCAAAGTTTGTAGCGACGCGTTAAGCGTATCATACGAATCCCGCAGGGCGCTAAACTGATGTTCCTGGGCCTCCAATGTCGCTTTAAGTGACACAATCGCATCCCTGTCTTCAGAGATCCGAAGTGCTCCGCGTAAAAACACACCGGCCAGCAAAAACAACGCGGCGAGGCCAGCGACACCAACATCAAACTTGTAGGGCAGGGTTTTCGGCTTGGGTAGCATTCTGTTTATAGAAATGTGTATGAGTGTGTGTGCGTGCGTGATAACTATTGTGTTGAATTTTAGTATGTGATATATGTGGTTTTCACTGCTTCTCCATAAACGCGTAAATGTGATCTCGTAGATAACACACCAAACCAGTATCGTCTCCCTCGTATTCCAGTTGGCGAGTTCTTGGGTTGATTTTCATCCAGTTCAGAGGGCTGTTTTCGTCCTCTGGAATTTCAGCTTCAGCTGGATTGCTTTTCACCGCAAACGTGATCTTATAAACACCGTTGCCTAGTTTCAGGCACGAAACACGATCTCCGGTTCTGGGGTTATAGCGATTAAAGGGAAGCCCGAGTCGTCCTGCGTGCCCTTCCTCGGGGGCTGTTTTTGGAGAAGGCGTGCGTATGCGCTTTTCCAGTTTTTTCATGCGCTCCTGTTCTGCCTGAATACGAGCTTGCGAGCGAGTCAGCGGCATCTGCGTTTTATTGAGACACAAAAAAAAATATTTCATCGTTGCAACAAAATAAACATTATCAGCGGCATCTGCGTTTTATTGAGACACAAAAAAAAATATTTCATAGTTGCAACACAATAAACATTATCAGCGGCATCTGCGTTTTATTGTGACACAAAAAAAAATATTTCATCGTTGCAACAAAATTAGCGGCATCTGCTTGTTTTACATGGCTCGGTTGCATCAAACCAGTAGCCACGGGGGAGACGATTGCATTTATCGATGGGGATATAACAAATTGTGGTTTGGCCCCGAAAAACAGCCTGTTCGCTGTGATGCTCAACACCCCAGAACAGATATTCTTCGCCTCTTTTTACACACAATTCAGTCACGGGGACCATCCGTGCGACAACCTTGCGTGGCGCTACGGGTATTGTGTCAATCTGCTGGCGAAACAAACAGCGGGTGTTTGGGGCTGGCCGCGCGCGCAATAAACTTTTCATCATTTTGCCGTGGATGCCCTATCTGTATATTATGTATAAATTTTCAATAATACCGTGCAAACCACAGACGGCATAGGCGGGAAATCCTTTCTTTGATACTCGGGGCCTTCGTCTTTTTGGTCCATTCGTCAAACATTGGGTTTAAGATTGCAGCCGCCTCGCTCTCGCTCACATTCATATACGCTTGCTCTGCACTGCTGTAGACAAGCTTTTCGTGGAGGTCCAGGGGAATAGTAATGCTTGTATCCCCGTTTAGTGTATTGTCATTCTGGAATGTGATATGCCAAACACCCAGTTTTCTAACAAACGAACATGAAACAATTGTCCCGGATGCAGGCGATATCCATTGCTGATGACGCTTGTTCTCGTCAAAATTCATCTTTTGAAAAAAAATGTTATTTATGTTTTATTTGTTTATTTTGTTTGTCAAAACAGATATTTTTGTTTTTATTTTTTTTTCAGCCGAACAAAAAAAACAAGTAATATTCCTATAAATAACAAATTAAAAAACTTTTAGCGCAATACTTGTGCTGAGTAGGGTGGTATTTAATGTCACTGTTTTTTTATAAAAAAACAGAATGGACACGCTGGACTGCATATCGTCGTTTTTTGATCCTGATGGGTCGTCATATCTGGGGTTGCCCGACATGGATGAGTCGTCATACCTGGAGTTGCCCGAAACGGATATATCCTCGTTTAGTGATATGTCGGAATCTCCGGTGGATACGGACGTATGGTTTTCGTCTCTTATGCCGGCGCAGGACGATTGCAAATCAGACTGCGCGGTCGTGGTACCAGCGCCCACACGGAGACCACTCAAGCGCCAACGGGCAAAAAAACCGGTGTGGGTGAAGCGCAAAATCTCTCGGCGGGTAAAGTATAAAACAGAATCGACGCAGACCCCCGAACGACATCAGAGACGAAGAGAAGGTGCAATCGACGATAAAATATTCGATATGCGCTGCTACACCTGCGTTTATATCAAATGCCACGAAAATCTAGATGATGAGAAGCGGTGTATTCCGTATCCGTGGCTAGGCGATGCATGGGGCGGCAATGCGAAACGCGCTGTTCTAGAAATGGAAAGCATATGGGGCAAGGGTGTGTTTACGCCCGAGGATGTAATAGAACGAACAATCGCCCTGTCGGGATATACCGGCCACTGGGTTGATCTGTTGCCTGAAGTCACAGAGGTGGAAATCAAATACTCGGTGGACAAGAGCATCATATTTAGCAAGTACACTGAAAAGGACTACACGATTGTGTTTAGTTACGACGGACACGAAGAAACCACGTGTACCGACCGCGCAAAAGTGGCAGACTGGTTCCGTGTGCAGTGTTTTTTGAGCCGCTTCTTTGTAAACCAGAGACAGGGGTTTGTTTTTGACACGTGCCGTATGAACTGCGAATGTATTGTGTTCAGTGCGGCGCAAAAAACGTTTTTTATTCGGCTGAGTGTGTGATTACGTTTGATTCATTGAAGAAATAAAAGGAGAATGGATATTTTCTTTTTTCGCGACCGACGCATATGATCTTTCACGGAGTCTAAAGACGCCCTCCTTGTCCATTTTGCATTCGCGCAAAAGCTCTTTGGGGCTCAACTGGGCATACTTGTCTGGCACGACGTACAGTTCACAAATAAGCATGGCCATTCGTAAAATATTCCTGTTTTTCTTGTCATCAAGAAACGCCTTGCTCATCCACTCTGGACAGTATAAATGGCTCTCGGAGTGTGTATACAGATTGTTGATCCGCATTGATGCACGGAGAGAGATTGCGCGTGAAACGACTAGCTGCCTCGTCCGTTTAGTCTCATTCTGTTTTTGCTCCTCTTCCTGTCTGGCATGCTCTCCGTCGATGTTTTTCAGAACTTTGGTCCTGTTGAACAGGCTAATCTCGCCGTATTTTGCAATACAAAGCGCCGTGATGGTAAACTCGCGGATGACCCGCTTTATATTAGCTTCATTAATCGATCCAAAACAGGACAACGTAGACACGCTCAGGGCGGCGTCTCGGAGTTGCGCAAACGAGGGCTTTGTGATATGAGCCCCCCAATCAACAAATTCAGAATACATCAGGGCCACATCATTCACGTTTAACTTTGAGACGGCATACTCCTCTCCGTGTGCATTTTCAGCCTCCACATAGAGTTTGTTATCGTTGCGCAGAAGAATTGTTTTGAATTTGGGCGTGTATATTGCAAAAGTGTTCGGGGCGTTTGCAAATCGCTCGCGGCCTCTGTTTGTTCTTCTCTTGCGCAGCTCAATGATATTTCTCAGATTGGTCATCTAAAATGTTCATGATTATATTATACAAATACAAAGGTGGCCTCCAATTCAACATTGGGGGCGGGTTTTTGAATCCCCAGGTCTGGTGCCTCGCGGGTTGGATTGCTATTTGGTGTGCGGCCAGAGTGCAGAGCCACCATAAACTCTAATGGATATACAATGCAGTTTTTTTCAAAATCGAGTAAATGTTCATTGCTCATGTGAGCATAGCCACAGATGATCGACAGGCCCTTAAATAATGAATCGACGCTTTTTTCGTAGGGGAGACAAATCTGACCATCGGGCATCACAATCTTGTTTGCAGAGAGCCATTGCTGCCACCACTCGTCCGATACGCGTGTATTTAACGGGCTGGCGCGTTTATTCATGTACGCAATGGACGAGCTGTCGCCGTCTGTGTACATCTTTGTGGCCAAATCGATGAGCGCAATCTCCGTAATCGTTTTCCCCATGCGCATATACAAGGAACAGGGGCATGGGTGTGTATTTTTATAAGTGGTTATTTTTATGTTTTTGAGAATCATGGCATCTTGCAGTGGAGCTTCTTTCGACACCGGGGAGAGTTGTATGACTGGTGCAATCCACTTGTTCAGCGTATCAAAGACGATGTTTAGTGTGGTAAGTTTTGTGTGCAGCGCCAGCAGCTTCTTTTTTTCAAGCAAAACGTCGTCGTCGTCATCATCATCATCATCGCTGTCTGGTTCCGTGTCATTCTGTTCGAAACTAGATTCAGATGATGTCTCCTCGTTGTCAAAGCCCAATTCCGTGTCGTTCGAATAAACGGGCAGCACATTGTAGGAGTGCTCGTCTAATTTTGCCACTTTTTTCATCAAGTCTTGGATTTTATCCATTGTTTATAATCTGTTATATTACACACAAAAAGAATGAATGTGTTCCTGTTGCTGCTGTTTCCCGCCATTGCTGCTGCATTTACTAGAACCCGGGAAGAAGAAGAAGAACAGGTGACAACAACAAGAGTGATCATTTTGTTTGTGTTGATTATCCTTACTGTTCTGGCATTTGCGCTTATGTTTTTAAAAGTCACGAGAAAATAATGAAACGAATTTGTATACCATATTTTTTATAAAATTTTAAAAACAAAATAGTTTTCACCAAACAACAAACCAGGAGAGAAACTTTGCATTACAACCTGTTGTAACTGCTCGTCGCGTTTGTGGTGGTTGTGTTTAAAGACATCATGGCTATATCTGTATTATATTTTATTTTTAATTTTCATCTTTTTGAATTTTCGTTTAAACGGATACTCTATAATCCGCTTAACAACAATACTTTCCAAATCAATGTTCGTGTGCGGTCTGGATGTAAGCACGCGCGCAATGTGCGGCGGTGGAGCGACTATCATATCTGTGGTGAATTTTCAAAATAGTTGTTGTTGTTGTTGTGTGAACGAGACCAGCAGGGAGATCTTCTTTTGTATATCCGGCGCCGAACCCGCACATCACTTGGTTGAACATTCTGACTGATTGTTCGATCGTCAGTGCATGCTGTGTTTAAATTAAAAAGTACGTCTGTTTCTGTACAAAATTATTTAATTACAATTCTGTATGATGTTCTCTAAAAGTTCCCCCATCTCCTCTCATTATATTGTAAGTATCGGTATTGGTATCTGTCCGTTCTCTGGTGTCAGTGGAAACCAAAACAACCGCGGGCCCGCCGTCGGTCACACTGCTGGCCGCATGCGCGTTTGAACCGAGAACAATCGCGGGTCCTCCGTCGGTCTGCTCGTTTGACGCAAGCCGTTCGTGTTGCTCGATGGCACTGTGGATTATAAGCACCTCTTCGGCGATGTCGGTCTCTTCTCCGTTGTAAGCCGACTCGTGCTTGGCATGCAGATCATTCACGGGCAGGAGGTCCTCATAATTGTCGTCGCTATTATCAGCGTCGACGGGATAGTATCTGTTTATCGGAACCATCGCTTCGTAGTCGTCCTCGTCGCTGCTGGCCTCGATGCGATCTTTACTTGGCTCTGTGTATTTGTAGTTGTCCTCTGCATCACGATTTGTCGCCAAAACATACAGGGGCTGTTCGTCCTCGTCAGTTGCGGTATAATCCACATTATTGTTTTCAGCCACATCATACACGGGCTGCGCGTCGTCGTACCCGTGATTAGTCGTCCTGGATCCATTGTCGCCTGCCATGTCATACAGCGCGTCGTTGTCGCAGTCGCTTGCGAGCTCCGAGAGAGCCTTGCAGTATATAACATCTGCGTCGGGGGCACTTTCGCTGTTGTCACTGGAGGGGGCGGGTGTACCGGGCAAATCGCCCGCGAGTGGGAGAGTCCGCTCGTCGTAGATGACGTTCTCTCCGTTTTCATCGCGCACAAGACGGGCATATGTGCCGCTGTTTTGCTTCGGCTCCAAGTAGCCGTTGTCGTCTTCGTCGTCCCAGACAGAATGGGACACTGGGCGTGGCAAGTCGCCAAACGCAGGCTGGGCCAGCGTAATGTGCCGTTCCTGTGGATCAGAGCCCGTCTTTTTCATTCTTCGGATTTTGAATGCTATGATTGCAACAACAATGATTAAAAGCAGCAGGCCGCCGCCAGCTCCAGCCGCGACACCCATCCCCATCCCCCCGCCAGACGACGATTCGCTTGCGTCGCTCTTGTCCTTGATCACAATTGGAACTGGCAGGGTCGGACTCGGCGTCGGAAACAACGTAGGACGGATTGTTGTTGGGTTTGTCGGGCTCAATGTCACAAGATCCACAAGAATTGCCGTCGGACTCGCGCTTGGGCTAATCGTTGATGTGGCCGTCGGACTCGCGCTTGGGCTGATTGTCGGCGAAAGGGTCGGACTCGCGCTAGGGCTGTTCGTCGGCGAAAGGGTTGGGCTGATTGTCGGCGAAAGGGTCGGACTCGCGCTAGGGCTGT
>Ga0181588_10002985_pt1 | contig 14380 bp, 8 predicted proteins | sample 071ome_26_FD_148607 | JGI IMG/M metagenome (GOLD analysis project Ga0181588, IMG submission 148607) | Coastal salt marsh microbial communities from the Groves Creek Marsh, Skidaway Island, Georgia - 071409BT metaG (spades assembly) | ecosystem: Environmental > Aquatic > Marine > Intertidal zone...
GCAATCACCATCGAGCCGCCGCGGGGTGAAGCATACCAGGGTATTGTGCCGCTGGAGCAGACGAGTCTTGCGGCCTGCCTCGAAGATTATTTTGCCAGATCCGAGCAGCTGGAAAGTCGCTTTTTCCTGGTTACCGGCGAGCATCACTGTGCCGGCCTGCTGCTTCAGCAACTGCCGGCGCAACTGGTTACCGATTCCGAGATTCGCGACGAGGAATGGAGTACCGTCACCCAGCTGGCCAGTACTTTAACGGGCGACGAACTTTTGGTGCTAGAATCCGAGGAGATTCTGTACCGACTGTTTCACCAGCACGAGGTTAAACTTTTTGCACCGCGGAAAATATCTTACCAGTGCAGCTGTTCTCGAGAACGCACCGCGCAGGCTCTCCATGCCATCGGTGAAGACGAAGTCATGGATATTCTTGCCGAGCAGGGCGCGATTGAGATCGGCTGCGAGTTCTGCGGTAAGCAATACCGGTTCGAGGATGATGAGTTGCGGCTGCTGTTCGAAAGTCCCACGGAAAACAAGATGCACTAGTTGCTGCAGGCTCTGCCGGTCAGCCCACTATTAGCCGGTCAGCCCACTATTAAAAGCTGTCAGGGTACACCAAATTTTTTCATGCGCTCTTCACTGAGCACCTGCTTGAGCTTGCCCACCCGCATAAGTGCTTCCAGGCACTCGGGGTTTTCGGTGGCGATGCGTAACATGTCAATCTGCATTGCTTCAATTTTGGTGACTTCACCGTCAGCAATTTCATCTTCGGTAAGAATCATGTCAAGTCCGGCTTTAAACATCGGCGAGCCGTTTGTTGCGGAAAAATCGCCGACTGCACCGGCGAATCCACTGGCGCTGTCCAGGCTGTCTCGCATCATCCTCATCGCCATCACCGAATTCCGCTGTCTGGCCCGGGTGATGAACTTGGGCTCACATTCCCGCCGGGGAATGTGGGAGCCGCGTTTTCGCAATCGACAGATGATATCGTACTCATCGTCGCTGTTCAGTTCGTTGAACAAGGCGTACATATCTTCTTCCGCCTGCCGGATCTGGCTGCGAATGGAAAAAAATGTGCGCTCACCGTGATTTCTTCCAGGAATTGGCTGGGAAGCTTCATTTTCTGGGGCGGCTGAGGAGTTTGAACAGATTGTTCAACTGGATCTTGCTCTGGTGCGCTTTGCTGCTGGGCAACGCTGAACGCCGGAAATAACTGATCCCGATCCGTTGTTGGCTAGCGGGCGCTGTCGGGCAGGGCCAGGCTGATCAGTTCCGCGGCGGGCGTGTTCTGAATGCTGAGCGCGATAAACTGTCTGCCGTTTACCGAATAGCTCATGGGTGCGCCACTGGCGTTGGCAGGCAGGTCGATAGAGCCGACCTCGCGGCCTGACGCTTTGTCCCTGGCCACCAGCTTCGGTCCCTCACCGGTGGTCTGGGCGTGGATCAGCAGGGTGGACGTGACCAGCACCGGGTGTCGTCCGCCGCCACCCAGGGGCGGCAGTTCGATGCCCTGCAGGGCCGGATGGTTTTCCACCCGCGGCGAATCCGTGCCGTTCGGAACCTGCCACAGTATTTCGCCCCGATTCAGATCGATGGCAGTTACCGTGGAATAGGGCGGTTTGAGAATCGGCAATCCCTGCGGGCCCCGGACGCCCTGGTTGGACAGCCGGGTATATCGGAAATTGGATTCGCCAGCCCCCAGGGTTGCCATAAACGGCACTGTCGGATTATCCGCCGAAGGCACGAACAGCACGCCGGTCTGCGGATCGATTCCGGCGCCGGACCAGTTGGCGCCGCCACCGGCGCCCGGGCGCAGAATGGTACCCCGGTTACCGCCGTTGTCCGACAGGCTCGGCGGCGTGAACAGCGGGCCCCAGGTGTATTCCTCGAGAATGCCCAGGGCTTCGGCGCGCAGTTCGGGCGTGAAGTCAATCAGGTCGTCTTCCGTTAAACCCTGCGGGGCGAACGCAGGCGGTTTGCTGGGAAAGGGTTGCGTCGGCGAGGTTCGCTCGCCGGGAATCAGTCCCTGCGGTACCGGGCGTTCCGGAATCGGCCAAACAGGCACTCCGGTGGCCCGGTCGAATACGTAGGTGAATCCCTGCTTGGTCACCTGGGCAATAGCTTTGATTTCCCTGCCGTCCACGGTGATATCGATGAGGTTGGGCGCAGCCGGCGTGTCGTAGTCCCAGATACCATGGTGGATCATCTGGAAATGCCACACACGTTCACCGGTGCGGGCGTCGAGTGCGACCAGGCTCTGGGTGAACAGGTTGTCGCCAGGCCGGTGCCCGCCATAGAAATCGTTGGTCGGCGCTTCCGTAGGCAGGTAGACGTACCCCAGGTCCAGGTCGGCGCTCATCATGGTCCATACGCCACCGTTTCCGGTGTAGCGCCAGGACTCCTCCTGCCAGGTCTCCACGCCATATTCGCCCTGCTGTGGGATGGTATGAAAGGTCCACACCAGCTCGCCAGTGGGAATATCGAAGCCGCGGACCCAGGTCGGCGGACGTTCCTTGTAGTGGGGTCTGTTGGAGGTGATCTGCTGCACCACCAGGATGTTGCCGACAACGACGGGTGGGGATACCGAGCCCAGCGGCTGGGCTCCCTGCCAGTCCATGACATTGCGGTCCGCCCTCGGGATGCCCTCGGTAAGATCGATGCGCCCGCCGGCAAAGCTGGTGTCGACCTGGCCGGTTTCCGCCACCAGGGAAATGACATAGCCGTCGTTGGTGGCAGCCAGCACGCGGGACTGTTCACCGTCACTCCACCAGGCCACGCCCCGGTGGTGGAAGCCAAGGGGACTGATGGGTGAACCGGACCTGTAAACCTGGGGGTCGTGAGTCCACAGCACTGCGCCGCTGGCGGCATCGAGGGCGGCTACCTGGTTCAAGGCGGTGTACATGTACAGCACATCGTCCACCATCAGCGGTGTACCCTGCAGTCGGCCCACGCCAACCTCCACGTCGGCACCGAGCAGTTCGGCAAAATCCAGGTCGGCGTCTATGGTCTGCCAGCGCCAGGCGATTTCCAGCTGGTCAAAATTGTCTTCATTGATCTGATCGAGACTGGTGTACTTGGTGGAACCGGCATCGGATGCGTAACTGGTCCACTGTCCGTTATTGCTGCCTTGCTGGGCGTTCGCGCCAGGATTCACCCAGAGCAGTAAAGCCGCGGCTATCAGGGCAGCGGGAAAGTTACGGATAGCCGGGTGATTACTTGTTTGGAGAGTTGTTGTCATTGCCACTTAGCCTGCCGGGTCCGGACGGCCCGACCGTCATTATGACGTGCAGGCCAGCCGCGGACACCGGGTTCTGTTAATTTGCCAGGGGGTCAGGTCTAATCTGAAACTTGACCATTTTGCTGCTGGTGCCTTTGCCGCCTTCGGTGTGCCAGAGAAAGTTGGTGCCGTAGTTGGCCCATACTCCACGGCCCTTCCAGCCAGCATCCGGATCATCGATACGGCCGTCAAGACCTCGGGAATAGAAGCCCAGTGGATAGGGAACTCGCATCACCACCCATTCGCCGGTTTCCGGGATCAGCACTTTAAGGGAGTCGGACCCCGAACCGGTTGCGATGGGGACATTTTCACCGAGCCCGAGGGTGTTGTAGTTGTCAATCCAGTTGTAGTAGTGAAAGTCGGCCCTGACGTCGGTGCCCTTGAGATTGGGACCGGGCGACTGGTACAGGGTCCAGCCTTCCGGGCAATGCTGAGAATCGACTACCGTCGGGCCGTTCAGCACCCGGCACTTGCTGCGATCGAAGCTGGCCAGGTGACTGCTGCCGGACAGCGCGGTCCAGACGATACCGTTCATGTCCACATCCAGGCCGCGGGGACCGAAACCCTGCACTTCGCCGTCGATTACCGGTAACTCGTAAACTTCGGTAATACAGGTTTCCGGCGGATTGTCGCCGATGTCCATACGATAGATCCGTCCCGGAAACTCGGTGCCCGCTCCCCAGGCGACGTTGTCCACCGGATCCACGATGATGCCGTAACTGCCGGGGCTCATGCGGGTATCGAGAGCCGGGTCAAAATCGACCAGCTCCTCGCCGCCGCCACCCTCGTTCTGGCTGCGCAGCGGTCCGACCGGCTGGTTCCAGGGTTTGGTGATGCGGCCGTCGCCGTTGGTATCCACCACCATGGGACACCAGCCCTGGGCGAGTTGCTCATCCCCGGTGCGGTCATAAAGGCGGGTGTTTATCCAGCCGATGACATCGCCGCCGCCGCTGAAATACAGCATGCGGTCGTCATCGAAGCCGAACTGCAGGTGGTGGGTACCGAAACAGGTGTCGATCAGGCCGAAATCGCCGGTAGCAGGATCGTAGTAGGAAGCCTGGCGTTCACTGCGCCGGGTCGGGTAGTACTGCGCGTACCTGTTGGAAGAACCCTGCTGACACCACTCCGGCAAGGTATTGCCGCGTACCTTGGTGGTCATCCAGACCCGCCCCAGTTCGTCGAACATCGGGTTATGCGGATCGGCTGGCCCGGTCCACAGGGCCTCACTGCCGTAGTAGGCGGATGGCACCGGGAACTGCTGGGCAAAGCGGGTGAGCGCGGGATTATCCGAGTTGTCCTTGACGGCAATCTCTATGGTGCGGAAGTCGTTGGTTTCGGTGTCCAGTTCGACCAGCGTGCCATGTCCACCGTCGACGCCGTACACAGGACCACCCGCGTTGATGGTCGGGTCGCGCTTGTCCGTGGTTATTTCATCGTGAATGTAGGAGGTCTCGTTGCCCCAGTCCCACTGGGTGATGACCACGTTGCGTTCAGTACCCGCGGGGCGGGGTGGCGTCGGCGGTACTTCGCCCGCTGCAATACGATCGGTCCAGTCCGCGTACATTTCCATGCCCCGGGGTCCGTAGCGACCGGCAAACGCCGCCATGAAGGGACCACGAATACCCATCGCGGTCCGGTACTGCCACGCTTCGACACTGGTCTCGAATCCCAGGTGGCTGAGGTGGTCCAGGGTGCGGGTGGCCTTGTTACCCAGCTGATGGCAAAGCTGGCAGCCCTGCTTGGTCATGTCTATCCATTGCGCCTGGCTGCGCATGCCCTCGGAGATGCCGTTGCCGCTGTCGCCGGTACCCGGGAATTCGCTGGCATCGGGAATTTCAAGCAGCGAATACCAGTAGTTGGCAGGGTATACCTGGGCGGCCAGCAGGGGATCTGAAGCGACAAAGGTTTTCAGGGTGACGTCCTGAGAGCCACGCCTCAGGAAAACCGGGTCGGAATCAACCAGGCCGTAGCCTCGTACCCAGACCTTGTACAAGCCTTCCGGCAACTCGGGCAGCACGAAGCGGCCCTGGTCATCGGTGACCACGATCTTGGTCAGGTGAGTTGGCGTATCGTCGGTTTCCGCGATTACCCAGACACCCGCTTCCGGACCGTTGCTGCTGGTCACCAGGCCCTGGATCGTGTCGGAGTTGTTAGCCTGTTGCCCATGGGCTGTCAGGGCGAAGGCGCTCATGGCCAGCAGGCTAAAAGCATGGCCGGTTTTTCGAACTGTAAGATGCAATCGGGCAATACCTGCCACAAGCTTTTTGCCGGTCAAGAACATCGAAGGCTCCTCTTATTGGTTTTCTCACCAGTCCTGTCGAAACGCGGGCGTTTTCCGCCGTGGTGGCATCGTAGGCTACCACCCCAGGCCGGTGGGGGTGAAGTCGCAAGTTACAAATTATTAGAGCACGGGAAGTGGCGGGCAACATGCTGATTTCGAAATAGTGATAATAAATTTTCTTGGTTTTTCGGAATTGCCAAGAAACAGCCCGGTAATCCCGTGTATAAAGGCAATTTTACCGGTTCTGATTTGCAAAGACTGGCGTGACCCCCTACTGTAAGAGCCTTGACCGGGCCCATAAGAAGAGAGTAACAAAACGATGAAAACAGGCACTAAAAAGCTCGCGAACATTGCTCCCAACCCTCAGCTCAACCGCCGACGCTTCCTCGGTTCTCTGGGTTCACTGGCGCTTGTCTCGTTGACCGGCTGTGGCAGTGAAAGCAGCACCGGCACCGCAACGACCGCGGTTGCGTCACAAACAGGCGCGCCGATTCCCGTTCGCGCGATTAATCACATGACCCTGAACGTGTCGGATCCCGCCGCATCGCTGGCGTGGTACCAGGGGCTGTTCGGCATGCCCATCGCGGCGCGCCAGGGGGAGACGATCGTACTGCAGGTCGGAGACGGTCCACAGTTTATGGCTATTGGCGGATCGCCCAGCGACAATCCGCGTATTACGCACTATTGCCTGGCAGTGGACAATTTTGACGACGCTCGGCTGGTCCAGATCCTGGCCGAGCATGGGGTGGCAGCAACCGGCCAGTCCGGCTCCCTGCAGTCGCGGGTCAGAATGCGCGGGCCGGAGTTTGGAGGCGCCCCTGGCGGTTCCCCGGAGCTGTATTTCGGTGATCCCGACGGTATCGTCGTGCAACTGCAGGACACCAGCTACTGCGGGGGCGCCGGCTTGCAGGGAGACGAGTGCCTTGCCACGCCGGAACCTGCGCCCACCGAGGGCCTGATTACGCTGCGCGAATTCAATCACTTTACCCTGTTTGTTGAAGATCAGCAGCGGGCGGTGCAGTTTTACCAGGACCTGTTTGGCCTTCCCATCGACACGTACCAGGGTGCCATGCCGATCCTCCGGGTCGGTTCGGGTAACGAATTTCTGGCGCTGGCAGAAGTGCCGCCTCTGGCGGGCCGTATCCATCACGCCAGCCTGAACATCGAAGACTTCGATGTTGACCGTATTTTCTCACTGCTGGAGGGATACGGATTGACCGTACTGGGTGAGGCGGGGGGCGCCAACGGCCCCTTGCAGACCTACGTGACCATGCGGGGACCGGACCGCGGTGGCGCCCCCGGGGGAACGCCCGAGCTGTACTTTACCGACCCGGACGGCATTCTGTTGCAGCTGCAGGACATGAGCTACTGCGGTGGCGGCGGCTACCTGGGCGACCAGTGTGGCACGGTAGAGAATCCTACCGGCAGAAACGCCTAGCAGTCCTGAAACCGGTAGTCAGAGCAGGCATAGCCGTTACCGGTTATCGGAGCCACTTTTTTTAGCGAATTTAGCGGAGATACCGTGCAAAATAGTGCTTTAAGCCCCGCAGCGCGAGTGGTAGCCTATGGGGTTAACAACAGGCACGCGCCTCGCGCTAAGCCTGTGAAAACAAAATGAAAATTTCAATGAAAACAAGTCTTGCGATCATTGCCGGCCTGCTGTGGTGGGGAGTTCTCCCGGCGGCACAGGCGCAACAGTCTGCCACCGGGGCTTCGCCGCAGCGCGCCCTGCTGGATCAGTTCTGTATTGGTTGCCATAACCAGGGGATCGTCAACAGCCCGGCGGTGGAAGGCGAATCGCTGTTGTTCACTCAGCTGCGTGGTCTAGGACTGACCCTGGATACCGAAAACGTGGACAACGTGGCGGAAAATCCGGCGGTCTGGGAAAAGGTCGTCCGCAAGCTGCGTGTTGGATTGATGCCGCCGCCGGAAAACCCCCGTCCCGGTCACGAGGACTACACCGATTTTCGACGCTGGCTCGAGACCGAACTGGACCTGGCAGCCCTGGCCCGGCCTGATCCGGGTCGCACCCAGGCCTTTCATCGGCTCAACCAGACAGAATACCGGAACGTGGTGCGGGACCTGCTTGCGCTTGATATCGACATCGATGAGCTGATTCCCGCTGATCCGCCAGACCAGTATGGCTTCGACAACAATGCCGAGGTGCTGTCGCTTTCGCCGGTGCTGATGGAGCGCTACGTTGCGGCCGCCCACAAGATCGCTGAAACGGCGGTCGGTTCGGCGCCTCGCGGTGCGGCCATCAAAACGTACGAGATCCCCCTGAACCTCATCCAGGATGACCGGTTAAGCGACGAGCTGCCTTTTGGTTCCCGCGGTGGAGCAGCGATCGAACACAATTTTCCCGTCGACGGCGACTACCGCATCACCGTCAAGCTGCAGACCAATTACGTGGATTTCGTTCGCGGCATCGACCAGTCACATCAGTTGGAGCTCAGTCTCGACGGTGAGCTGCTGGACGTCTTCGATTTTGGCGGTGACGCACCCGGAACACCTGCGCCATACAGTTACGCTGGCAATATTCGCGGCAGCGACGACTGGGAAGAATGGAGCATGGCATTTGCCGAACAGGGGTTTGAAGTCCGTATGCCGGTGCAGGCCGGTCCCCGAGTCATTGGTGCGACCTTTCCGCGGGAAATCTGGGAAGACGAGGGTGTTCTGCAACCGCGATTGTTTGGCTACCACCTGGCGGTTACCGAACTGCCGGACGCCAACCCCAGCGTCGGCAGTATCCTGGTAGAAGGTCCCCTGTCGGTGGCCGGGCCGGGTGATACCCCGAGCCGCCGGAAGGTCTTTACCTGCAGTCCCGACAGCGCCGATGAGGAACCGGCCTGCGCCAGGGAGATTCTCGGGACTCTGGCGCGTCAGGCCTACCGCCGACCGGTCGGCGAAAGCGATATCCAGGAGCTCTACCAGTTTTTCGAGCAGGGCCGACGGGAAGGCGGCTTTGAAACCGGCATTCAATTCGCGCTGGAGCGCATCCTGGTGGCGCCGGATTTTCTGTTCCGGATTCAGCAGGATCCTGCGGGCGTCGAGCCGGGCACCGTGTATGCGATCAGTGATATCGAGCTGGCCTCCAGGCTTTCTTTCTTTCTCTGGAGCAGTGGCCCGGACGAGCAGCTACTGTCCTTGGCGGAGCGGGGTGAGCTGCGTGCGCCTGGCGAACTGGAACGACAGGTTCAGCGCATGATGGAGAGTCCGCGATCCGAAGCTTTTGTGAAAAACTTCGTCGGTCAGTGGTTATACCTGCGCAACCTGGATAATCACTACCCGCTGCCCGCGGCTTTCCCGGAATTCGATGAGAACCTTCGGGATGCCTTTCGGCAGGAAACCGAGCTGTTCATTGACGAGCAGATACGTTCCGACTTCAGTCTTACCGACCTGCTGAGTGCCGATTACACCTACGTTAACGAGCGACTGGCGCAGCATTACGGGATACCGGGAGTCTACGGCAGTCATTTCCGCAAGGTGAGCCTGGATGGTCGGCAACGCGGAGGCCTGCTGGGCCACGGCAGCCTGATGACGGTGTCTTCCTATCCGAATCGGACTTCGGTTGTATTGCGGGGCAAGTTTGTGCTGGAAAACCTGCTCGGTTCCCCACCGCCCGAGCCGCCTCCCAATGTGCCGGCCCTGGAGACCAGTGCCGACGGGCGACAACTCACCATGCGCGAAGCTATGGCTCAGCACCGGGAGAATCCCGCCTGTCGCGTCTGCCACGCGGCCATGGATCCGATAGGCTTCTCGCTGGAGAACTACGATGCGGTGGGGAAATGGCGGGATAATTTCGCCGGGCAGGTAGTGGATGCATCAGGCTTGCTGCCCGACGGCGCGGCCTTCGACGGCCGCAACGGCCTGCAGGCAATGCTCATGGAGCGGCCTGCCGATTTTGTCGGTACGGTAACCGAAAAACTGCTGACTTACGCGCTGGGTCGCGGGGTCGATTATTATGATATGCCGGCGATACGATCGATTGTGCGCGATGCTGAGCAGTCGGACTATCGCTGGTCGTCAGTTATACTGGGCGTGATAGAGAGCGCCCCATTCCAGATGCGGAGAACCGAGTTATGATCATTACCAGGAAAACCCTGTCCAGACGAACCGTACTTCGTGGTCTTGGTGCCAGTCTGGCATTGCCGCTGCTCGACAGCATGATCCCGGCGCTGTCCTCTGCCCATGCCCAGGTGGCAGAGAGGACCCGCCGACTGGGTGTGGTCTACGTGCCCAACGGCATGGCGATGAAGGCGTGGACCCCTGCCGGTGAGGGCAACAATTTTGAAATTACCCGCATTCTCCAGCCGATGGCCGACTATCGGGACCGGATGCTGGTGATCAGCGGGCTCAACGGTCCGCAAAGCAACGCCGGGGTGCACGCCAGCGCGTCCACGCGTTTCCTTACCGGGGCGATTCCTGCGCGAACCGAATCCGATCTTCAGGCCTCGGTGTCCATCGACCAGCTGGTGGCACAGCGCTACGGTAACGAGACCCAGCTGGGATCGCTCGAACTCGCGCTGGACCAGAACGATGTGTTCGGTTCCTGCGACATCGGTTTCAGCTGCCAGTACACCAGCACCATTTCCTGGCGCGACCAGTTCACGCCGCTGCCAATGGAAACCAATCCGCGGCTGGTTTTTGAACGATTGTTTGGCGATATCGGTACCACCGATCCCACAGTGCGGTTGCAGCGCATCAAGAAGGACCAGAGCCTGCTTGATTCCATCAGCGAACGCGTTTCAGAATTGAACCGCAGCGTCGGCGCGGGCGATCGGGCAAAGCTGGATCAGTACCTGGATTCGGTTCGTGACGTGGAGCGGCGTATTCAGATGGCGGAGGCCCAGAGTAACCGTGAGCTGCCAGAGTTGACGCAGCCGTCCGGTATACCCGGTACCTACGAGGAGCACGCCAAGCTGATGTTCGACCTGCAGGTGCTCGCTTATCAGACTGACCTGACCCGCGTGATCACTTTCATGCTGGGCAGGGAGTTGAGTGGTCGAACTTTCGCCGAGATCGGCGTGCCCGATTCGCATCACCCGACCTCGCACCACCGGGACGATCCGGTGCTTTACGAGAAAGTCACCAAGATCAACGAGTTTCATACCAGCCTGTTTGCCTATTACCTCGACAAGCTGGATGCAACACCGGATGGGGACGGTACCTTGCTGGACAATATCCTGCTGCTTTATGGCGCGGGCATGTCTGACAGTAACCAGCACAGTAACCGCGGATTACCGCTGGTCCTGTTTGGCGGCGGTGCCGGCGCTATCAAGGGTGGTCGCCATCTTCGTTACCCCGAGGGCACCCCCATCAGCAACCTGCATTTGACCATGCTGGACAAGCTGGGCATGCCGGTGGAAGACATGCCCTACAGCACCGGGCCGCTCGATCTTTCTTAAAGGGGGACAGGGGATGTCGGCTGGAATCAGCAAGCGTTGGTATGTCAGGCCGGCAGTTCCGCTGGCGGCGCTGCTAGCGGTTTGCTTTGCCTGCCCGCTTGCAGCATCCGATCTTATTGACGCTGCCCGCAACCAGGACCTCGGGATGGTACGTACACTGCTCGGTGAAGGAGTCGATCCGGATGCCAGGCAGCCTGACGGCGCGACCGCCCTGCATTGGGCGGTGCATCGCAGCAACCTGGGCATGGTAAACGCCCTGATCGAAGCGGGCGCCGATGTCAACGCGGTCAACCGACTGGGGGCATCAGCTCTTTATATCGCCGCTAAAAGCGGACAGGGCGAACTGATTGGTCGGCTGCTCGAGGCTGGCGCCAATCCGAATCTCCCGCTGCAGATGAACGAAACGCCGATCATGACGGCTTCCCGCTCCGGCACCGTCGCCGGCGTAAACAGCCTGATTGCAGCAGGCGCGGAGGTCAACGTCCGGGAAGATTCCCGTCACCAGACTGCACTGATGTGGGCAGCCGCCCAGGGTCACGTGGAAGTCGGGCGGGCGTTGATCGAGGCCGGTGCAGACCTGGAAGCCCGTTCCAGGGTGCGTCCCATGCTCATGTTTGCCGATGCCACCAACGGCGGAGCTTTCGATCAGGGCGTGACGGAAAACCTCGGTGGCTATTCCCCGCTGCTGTTTGCTGCTCGCGAAGGGCACCTTGAGATGGCGCGTCTGCTGCTGAATTCCGGGGCGGACGTCGACGGCGTCGCCGGTAACGGCAGCAGTCCGCTGGTGGTCGCCGCTCACAGTGGCCACACGGAGCTTGCTATTGAGCTACTTGAGCGAGGGGCAAATGCCAACTCAATGGGGGCCGGGTACACGGCGCTGCACGCAGCCATCCTGCGGGGCGATCTCGCCGTGGTGGAAGCGCTGCTTGACAATGGTGCAGATCCCAATCAGCGCCTGTTAAAGGCCAATCCGGTGCAACGTGCCAGTGAGGACTGGGTGTTGAAATCACCGTTGATCGGGGCCACTCCTTACTGGATCGCGGCCAGTTTCCGCGAGCCCGAAATCATGACTGCGCTGGCCGACAGCGGCGCGGACCCAATGCTCACCAGTGAAGCCCAGCACCGCCGCCTGCGCAGTCGCGAAGAACGGGATAACCCGCCCGCGCCGGAAGTGGTGGGCGGCTTTGAAAGCGCTGTTCAGGCTGCCGTCAGGGGTGACAGCACGCGTCAGCGGTATTATGTCCAGGCCAATCCCGATCCGGAGAGAGAAGAACGGCTGGCGGTCGAGTCAGTGAAGGTCGCTGCCGACCATGGAATCAATCTTGATCATACCGATTTCAGCGGCGCCACCGCGCTGCACGACGCGGCAATTCGGAATCTGGCGGGGGTGGTGCGGGAACTTGCCGGACGCGGCGCCGACATCAATGTCCTCGATGCCAGCGGTCGGACGCCTTTGGACCTGGCGATAGCAGCGGAAAACCGCGGTCCCGGTATACTGGTGCTGGAAACCCCGGAACGACAGGGTCCCTCTGCCAGAGAAGTGCTCGAGGAACTGGGCGCACTTCGTTCCAACTGATCAAGCCAGTAATCCAACTCGACCCGTGGGTGTGATTGCCCGCGGCTTGTGGTAAAGTTTTCGGCATAACAACAAGTTACATCCCCACTTCCCGGGAGGTCGTAATGACAACTACGCAGAAACTATCGCTAATAATACTTGTCCTGGCGGCGTCCAACGTCGTTCTGGCGCAGGACAACTGGGTCAACAGCCGCACCCCCGATGGTCAGCCTGACCTGCAGGGCATCTGGACCAACGCCACGATCACGCCCATTGAGCGGCCTGCCTCCCTGGCGGATAGGGCTTTTCTCAGTGATGACGAAATCAGAGCGATGGAGACTCGGACTGCGGAGCGGCGAATTGAAGCTGACAACAACATCGAAGTGGCCGCGGGGGGGAATGTCGGAGGCTATAACCAGATCTGGCTCGACTCCGGTGACACCGTACTCTCTACCGGACAGACATCTTTGATCGTCGATCCGCCCAACGGTCGCGCCCCGATCCGGGAATCGGCGCTGCAGGTGCGGGATTACTATTTTGCACACGTAGAGGATAATTATATTTATCACACAGTATGGGATCGCTGCATCACTCGAGGCGTGCCCGGGTCCATGTTGCCGGCGGGTTACAACAACGCCTATCGCATCATTCAAACGCCTGACACGGTTACCATCGTCTATGAAATGATTCATGACGTGCGAGTAATTCCGCTGCAAAAATCCGGACATATCGACGATCGGATCAAACTGTGGATGGGGGACTCGGTGGCGCACTGGGAAGGCGAAACCCTGGTTATCGAGACCACCAATTTCAATGACAGGGGGATGATCGCCAACAGCACTGCTGGCGGGCGCCTCAAAGGCGTGCCGGTGACCGAAGATCTGCATGTGGAAGAGCGCTTCACCCGCGTCAGTGAGGACACCATTATCTGGGAAGTACGGGTAACCGACCCCGAGATCTATACGCAGCCGTTCACCATTTCCATGCCGTTGACACGGGATTCGGAATACGTGATGTACGAGTACGCCTGTCACGAAGGCAACCACGCCATACGGAATATCCTCAGTGCCGGTCGTGCGCGCGAGGCGCGAGAGGCAGCCAGTCGTTGAGTACGGTTACGCTGAAAAACCTTTTGGGAATAGTGACGACCGCGATCCTGGCACTGGCCTCAAGCGCGGGAGTTGCACAGCAGAGTATCAATCTGCTCGGTTCGGCATGCACACCTGACCTTGATCAGCCGGTCACCGAGCCGGCCACCGGACGAACCTACGTGCTGGACTACCCCTGTGATTTGCAGGCGGGACAAGAGGTGACCTTCATTCTCAATTTGCATGGTGGAGGCTCCAATACGCGCTACCAGCACGGCTACTTTCCCGCATTTGAATACAAGGAGAAATATAGACTGGTTGTCGCCACCCCCTACTCACCGACCCGCCGCTGGTCGGAGGTAGACGATACCTACCTGCAAAATATTGTTTCCCAGGTAACTGCGGCAATCGGGCAGCAGAATATTCGTGCATTCTGGCTCGCGGGCCACTCCCAGGGCGGTTCCACCTCCCGCCGCCTTGTGTGTACAGACTTCTTTTCTGGCCGGGTAGACGGGTTTCTGAGTCTCTCCGGTGGGCGACTCGGAGGTTCACCGGAACGGGCACCTGGCGCTGGCCGGCCACGCCAGCTTGATGATCCGCCCGCCGACCCGAATGCTCCTCCACCAGCACCCAGGCCTGAAGTAGTGCAGCCGGCATGCGATTTTTCGCATATTTTCGCGATCGGTGAATACGAAATTGTCGACTTACCGATCACCTCCAGTCTTGCTGCCAGGCACAACTGCGGCGCGCGAGTGCAGCGACCTGACGTCGTAGACTCCG
>Ga0181588_10002997_pt1 | contig 14340 bp, 10 predicted proteins | sample 071ome_26_FD_148607 | JGI IMG/M metagenome (GOLD analysis project Ga0181588, IMG submission 148607) | Coastal salt marsh microbial communities from the Groves Creek Marsh, Skidaway Island, Georgia - 071409BT metaG (spades assembly) | ecosystem: Environmental > Aquatic > Marine > Intertidal zone...
GGTGAGGAAGATCGTGGCGAGCGCCGGCGTGTTGTAGGTCTGGTCTTGGCGGGAGTTCTCGACCGCCGACCAGAGGTTGAGCGACGGCGGGATGTAGCGGCCGCTGTTGGCGATGCGCTCGACGCGCGCGATCGCTGCCGGCGACATCATGGCGATCCACAAACCGCCGTCGGAGGCAAGCGCCTTCTGGGGGGCGAAGTAGTAGACGTCGGTGGCGTCGGCGTCGAACATCAGGCCGCCGGCCGCCGACGTTGCGTCGACCAGCATGAGATCGCCGTCGCCGCCGACGCGGACCGGATCCATCATCACGCCGGTCGAGGTCTCGTTATGGGTGAACGCGTAGGCGTCGACACCGGCGACGGTCTCGAGGTCGGGGCGGGTGCCCATTGCCGACTCGGTGACCGATGGGTCCTGCAGGTGAGGGGCCATGGCCACGGCCTTGGCGAACTTCCCCCCGAACTCACCGAAGCTGAGATGGTGCGACTTCTCGTCGATCAACCCGAAGACGGCTGCATCCCAGAAGCCGGTGGAGCCGCCGTTGCCGCAGACGATCTCGTACCCGTCGGGAGCGCGCAGCAACTCGGCGATGCCGTTGCGCATCTCGGCGACAACGAGCTTCACCGGCATCTTTCGATGCGAGGTGCCCATGAAGTCGGTAGCGCGGGCGGCGAGGGCATCGAGGGCTTCGGGGCGGACCTTGGTGGGGCCGGATCCGAACCGGCCGTCGCTCGGGAGGAGGTCGGCCGGGATGGTGATGTCAGGCGTGATTTTCTGAGACTCGGTCACCCCGAAAGCGTGGCAGCTTCGACGCCAAAACGGACGTCAATCACCGGAATTCTGCGGAGCGATCTCGGTACCCTTTCGACCATGACTCTCGATCGGATTTCTCGGCGCGTCGGCGCCATCGCCCCCTCGGCCACGTTGGCGGTCTCGAACAAGGCCAAGGCCATGCGAGCGGCTGGTGAGAACGTCATCGGTTTCGGTGCCGGCGAGCCTGATTTCGCAACACCACAGCACATCGTCGATGCGGCCATCGCAGCCTGCGCCGACCCGGCGATGCACAAGTACAGCGCCGTTGGTGGCCTCCCCGAACTCAAGGAGGCGGTCGCCGCCAAGACCATGCGCGACAGCGGCTATGGCTGCGAGGCGTCGCAGGTGTTGATCACCAACGGTGGCAAGCACGCCGTCTACAACTGCTTCGAGGCGTTGCTCAATCCCGGCGATGAGGTCCTGCTGCCGACGCCGTACTGGACCACCTATCCGGAGCCCGTCGCGCTCGCCGGTGGCGTCACCGTCCCGATCATCACCACGGCGGAGGGCGGCTTTCGCGCCTCCGTCGAGCAACTCGAGGCCGCCCGAACGGAGAACACCAAGGCGCTCGTCTTCGTGTCGCCGTCCAACCCGACGGGCGCGATCTACCCCCGAGACGAGATCGAGGCGATCGGCCGCTGGGCGGTCGAGCACGATATCTGGGTGATCTGCGACGAGATTTACGAACACCTCGTCTACGGCGACAACGAGCACTACTCAATGGCCACGCTCGTCCCCGAACTCGGCGACAAGGTCATCATCTTGAACGGCGTCGCCAAGACCTACGCGATGACGGGTTGGCGGGTCGGTTGGATGATCGGCCCCGCTGACCTGATCAAGGCTGCGCAGAATCTGCAGTCACACTCGACCAGCAATGTCGCCAATGTCGCTCAGGCCGCTGCGCTCGCGGCGGTCACCGGCCCACTCGACGCTGTGTACGAGATGCGGGAGGCCTTCGATCGTCGACGCCGCACGATGCATTCGCTGCTTTCGGGCATTGAGGGTGTGCTGTGCCCCGAGCCTGAGGGTGCCTTCTACGCCTACCCGGACTTCTCGGCGCTGCTGGGCAACGAGATCGGCGGCCGGCGGATCGATACCACGCTCGATCTCGCCGACATCCTGCTCGAGGAGGCCAAGGTCGCCATCGTTCCGGGCGAGGCATTCGGGGTTGGCGGCGGCGCTCGCTTGTCGTTTGCCCTCGGCGACGACGACCTCAGCGAGGGTGTCGGTCGCATCGCCGACTTCTTGTCGTGATTCCACCCGCCACGACGCCGGCGGTCACGCCGTACGGTGAGTGGCCATCGCCGATCACCGCCGAGTCCCTCGTCAGCGGAGCGCTCGGCATTGCCGAGTGCTGCGTCGATCCTCGACCCGACGGCCCCGACGACATCTGGTGGTCCGAGTCGCGCCCCGACGAAGGGGGTCGCACCGCGCTGATGCGTCAGCGAGACGGGGTCACCGCAGAGATCACGCCGCCCGACGCCTACGTGCGCTCGCTCGTACACGAGTACGGCGGGGGTTCCTGGTGGGTGCACGACGGCGTCGCCTTCTATGTCGACGTCAGCGATCAGCGGCTCCGTCGTCTCGTGCCGGGGGAGGAGCCGACGTTCCTCACGCCCGAGCCGGCGACGCCGCGAGGCCTTCGTTTCGCCGATCTCCGGGTCGACCCGTCCGGTCGTTTCGTGGTCGCCGTCCGTGAGCTTCATCACCCCGATCGCGAACCCACGAACGATCTCGTCGCGATCGCCACCGATGGGTCGATGGAGATCTGCGAACTGTGGAGCGGCAGCGACTTTGTGGCGTCACCGCGGCTGTCGCCCGACGGCACCCGCCTCGTTTGGATCGCCTGGGACCATCCAAACATGCCGTGGGACGCCACCCGTCTCCTCGTCGCACCCTTCGCCGACGGCTCCCTCGGCGACATCGAACTCGAGTTCGACAACGGTGCCGAAGCCTGGGTCGAGCCCGGCTGGGGTCCCGACGGCACGCTCTACGCCTGCAGCGATCGGCACGAATGGTGGAATCTCGGTTCGGTGTCGGCCGACACCGGGTTCGCCCCGGTGATCGCCGGCCCGTTCGAGATTCCGACACCGAGCTGGGTGTTCGGCATGCAGCGCTGGGCGATCACACCCGAGCACACGGTCGCCGCCGTCGGGCTGCCGACCGGCGACGAGTTGGTGATCGACGGCCGCACCGTCTCGATGCCCGACGCCACCGTCTCTTCGATGCAACCTGCCGCCGACGGCGTCGTCTATGTCGGTGCCGGCTACGGCCACGAAGCGCAGGTCGTCAAGGTCGTGCTCGACGGCCCGAAGGTCACCCGCGAGGTCGTGCATGCCGGACGCGAGTTGCCCGTCGACATCGGTTACCTGATCGAGCCCGAGTCGATCACCTTCCCGACCGGTGATGGCGATGCGGTGGCTCATGCCCTCTATTACCCGCCGACCAATCCCGATCATGTCGGCGTGGAGGGGACCGCACCGCCGCTGCTGGTTCTCGCCCACGGCGGCCCGACCGCCCAGGCCCGCCGTCAACTCCAGCTCGGCATTCTCTATTGGACCAGCAGGGGAATCGCTGTCGTCGACGTCGACTACCGCGGCTCCACCGGGTACGGCCGTTCGTACCGCCAGGCGCTGAACGGCTCCTGGGGTGTCGCCGACGTGGAGGACTGTGTCGCTGCTGCCCGCTACCTCGCCGAACGAGGCGACGTCGACCCCGAACGCCTCATGATCCGCGGCGGTTCCGCCGGTGGGTTCACCGTGCTGTCCGCACTCGCGTTCCACGACGTCTTCGCTGTCGGGGCGTCCCGGTACGGCGTCGCCGACCTCGAGGCGCTTGCGACCGACACTCACAAGTTCGAGTCGCGCTACCTCGACACTCTTGTCGGTCCCTGGCCTGAGGCGAGGGCGATCTACGACGAGCGGTCGCCGGTCAACCATGTCGAGAAGTTCTCGGCGCCGATGATTGTGCTCCAGGGCGACGAGGACGCCATCGTCCCGCCGCACCAGAGTGAGATGATCGTGGCGGCGCTCGAACAGCAGAGCATCCCGGTCAGCTATCTGCTCTTCGAGGGAGAGCAGCACGGATTCCGGAAGGCAGAGAACGTGATCACCGCCCTGGAAGCTGAACTCGTGTTCTTCGGCGAAATGCTGGGCTTCACGCCCGCCGGCGACGTTCCGGCCATCGACATCCGTCGGTGACCTGCCGAACCCTGGCGGAAGGCGTCACAGAGCGTTCATATGAAATTGGAGGCTGGCCGACGGCCAACCGCCAAGCTGATCTGGTGCATCGTGTCCTTGTCGCTGAAAAGATTGCCGATCCCGGTCTGGACGCCCTGCGGGCGGCCGGCCACGAGGTGGATGTCCGCACCGGACTGTCGCCCGAGGAACTTCGGGAGGCCATCGCCGGAGCGTCTGGGCTCATTGTGCGCTCTGCCACGCAGGTCGACGCCGAGCTGATCGCTGCGGCAGGGCCATCGCTGGCGGTCGTCGGTCGCGCCGGTGTTGGCCTCGACAATGTCGACACGTCCGCCGCCACCGCCAACGGCGTCATGGTGGTCAATGCGCCCGAGTCGAACATCACCTCAGCTGCGGAGCACACGATGGCACTCCTGCTGGCGCAGGCCCGCAACGTGCCGCAGGCGCACAGCGCTCTGGTCGACGGCCGCTGGGAACGCTCCAAATGGGAAGGCGTCGAACTCGAAGACAAGACGCTCGGCGTTGTCGGCTTCGGTCGCATCGGACGCCTCGTCGCCCATCGCGCCGCTGCGTTCGGCATGAAGATCGTCGCCCACGACCCGTTCGTTCCAGCCGAAGCAGCCAAACATCTTGACGTCGAGTTCCTCGAACTCGACGACCTCGTGGCGAGAGCCGACTTTCTCACCCTCCACGTGGCGAAGACCCGCGAGACCATCGGGATGATCAACAAGGAACGTCTCGGGCTCGCCAAGCCAGGTCTGCGGATCGTCAACGTCGCCCGCGGCGGCATCATCGACGAACTCGCGCTTGCCGAGGCGGTTGCCTCCGGTCAGATCGCCGGTGCTGCCATCGACGTGTTCGAAGACGAACCCACCACCGAGTCCCCCCTCATCGGTGTACCTGGCATCATCACGACCCCTCATCTCGGCGCCTCGACCCGCGAGGCTCAGGATCGAGCCGGCGAGACGATCGCCGAACAGGTCATCAAGGCGCTCGCCGGCGACTTCGTCCCCTTCGCCGTCAACGTCGAAGCCGGCGCCGCCAGCGGTGCGCTCCGGGATCACCTGCCCTTGTGCGAGCAGCTCGGCTCGATGTTCGCCGGTCTCGCTGAGGGTCTGCCAGCCACGATCGACCTCGAACTTCAGGGCGAGATCGGCGAGTCGGATCCGTCGCTGGCCAAGCTCTCGTTCCTCAAAGGGCTGCTCGGCAACATCGGCGGCGATCCCGTCAGCTACGTGAACGCCGCTCGCCTCGCCGAACAGCGCAGCCTCGACGTCCGAGTGATCACCACGCCCGGCGAGAAAGGTCGCAGCAACCTGATCCGGGTCACCGGTGATGTCCACTCGCTCGCCGGCTCGCTCTCACCGATCGACGGCAACCCCCGACTCAATGAGGTCGACGGCCATCGGCTCGACATTCGCCCGTCTGACGACATGTTGATCGTGCGCAACCACGACATCCCCGGCATGGTCGGCATCGTCGGCACGATGGTCGGCGACGCCGGCGTCAACATCTCCAACATGTACATCGGCGAAGACGCCGATGGGGTTGCGGCGATGATGGTCATCTCGACCGATGGCCTGGTACCCAACAATGTCCAGCAGGCGATCCGCGCCGTCGACGGCGTCCAGAGTGTTCGCGCCGTCCGCCTCGGCTAGCGCTTCGCAGTCTCGTTGGCTTCGCGGCTAGCGCTTCGCCTTGCGGTAGCCATCGGCTTCAGCCGCTGCCTCGTCGCAATAGCAACGCTCGGCGTTGGTGCGCTCATAGGACATGCCGCCGGGCACGTGGAAGATCTTGCTCTGCGTCTTGCCCTTGACCGGGTGTGAACTCGGACAGCCGCCATCGGCATCGGGCTCGACCCAAACAGGGTGCTCGCTCGATGTTGCGGTAGCGGCGAACTGCACCGGGCCCGATCGTGACGGCGTCGGCGCCTCCTCAATGAGGGGTTCCCAGCTGGCCACACCCGTCGTCGTCGGAGTCGGCCGGCGACGAGCGGAGCGAACGAGTCCGACGATCAGCGAGGCGAGCACGCCGAGTGCGGCAAGACGGGTGATGCGGAGAGGGGATCCCGGCATGGCCACGACGGTAGCCGAGGTCGGGTCGGCAGCCGACCCGACCTCGAGGAACCGAAGTGTTCGCCCCGGTGGCGTCAGCCGATCTGGACTCGGCCGATGCGCTCAAACGAGCCGAGGTCGTTGACCTGGAGGGTCGCCGGTGCCTCGGGGGAGATCCAGCCCCATTCGGAGCTCAGGGACCAGAGTTCGTCTCCGTCGATCACCATCGTGCGGTTGATGACCGGAGCCATGTTGCCGTTGTCCCAGCAGTAGCCGAGGGTTGCGCCGTCAGGAATGGCGACACCGATCCGCTCGGCCTCGTCAAGCATCCAGGGCTCCTCATAGCACTGGAAGCCCGAGACCGAGAGGGGCTCGCCCGGCTCGCAGAGAATGATGCGGCTGTAGCCGTCGGTCACGATCCACTCGAGCTCGGTCTCGAACGAGGCTTCGTCGCCGTTCGAAGGCAGATCATCAGAGGTGAGCACATCGCACTCCGTGCGCCCGCGATCGTCGTCTTCATCGATGTGATCGATGCGGCCGACCTCTTCGATGGTGGTGCCGTCGACCTTCAACACGACGGCGCCGGCCCAGTTCTCACCGTTGTTCCAGACATTGACGGGAATCACAGCGAGCTGTTCGGGGCCCCACCACAGGAAGCTGCGGTGCTCCCACCCGATGTCGTTCCAGCCACCCGGGGCGGACCAGACGGCGACTTCCTGAGGTTCGGCGGGGTCGCTCACGTCGAAGATCGAAACCTTCGAACCGGTGACCCGGCCGTCGAGATCGGCATCGGAGCCGACCCCGAGCACCCGGCCGTCGCCAATCGGGTGGAGGTAGCTGGAGAAGCCGGGAATCTTGAGTTCGCCGACGACACGCGGGTTCTCGGGATCTCGGAGATCGAGGGTGTAGAAGGGGTCGATCTGGCGGAAGGTGACGACATAGCCGACGTCGCCGACGAAGCGAACCGATTGGACAGCCTCGCCGTTGCCCATGTCGCCGACGCTGCCGACCTCGATCAGTTCGCCGTCGGTCTCGCGGAGAACCCGGACAAACGACTCGGAGCTCCCATCCCAGGTATCGCCGCTCGTGGTGACGACCCGGAGGTGGCCTTCGTGTTCGCTGAGCGAGAACTGGTTGCGCAGATCGCCGGGCACGGAACCCGACGCGGTGTAGGCCGCGCCGGTGCCACTCAGGGCGAATCGATGGATCGAGGTGTGGCGGGCATCCCAGGCCTTCTCCCAGGCGTCCGCGTCGTCTTCGAGGATGGCGATGTCGGGCCATGTCTGGGTGGCCACGAAGACCGAGTCCGTCGAGGCGTAGACCGTGTTGCCAGGGGCGAGGACACTGGTGGTCTCGGTGCCGTCGAGCTCGCCGGCGACCGGAACGCTCACGACCGAGAGCACACCAAAGCCGGCGAACTCGGTGGGTGCGTGCACCGACGAGCAGTCGGGGAAGATGCCCTGGCTCACGATGTCGCCCGAGTCGTCGACCGTGCCCCATGCGGGAAGCCAGGTGTCGAGGTCGGAGTTGCGCACAGCGGCCCGGTTGGCCTCGGTGGCGGTGTCCTCACCGGCCGGGCCAGCCGGATACACGAAGGGGAAGTTCTGCTGTGGGTTGCTGCGGATCACGACCCGGGCGATGCCATCGACCGAGCGGGCCGACACATAGTCGCCTTCGATGACGATCGACTCGATCAACTCGGCGTCGGTGCCGGCCACGGAGATGCGGGTGAGACGAACGATGCTCGTGCCGTACCAGGGCTCCTCGATGGCCATGCCTTTGTCCGCATCCGTGGCGAAGCCGCGATCGAGCCAGGTGGAACCGATAACGAGGATCTCGTCGCCGGCCAGGAACATCTCGGCCTGGTACGCCTGCGGGAGTTCGATCGAGGAGAGCTCGGTGCGGGTCTCGGCGTCGATCACGGTGAGCCGGTTGGCGGCAAGCACATAGACCCGTTCACCGTCGGTCTTGACGATGTCGGCCTCGTCGACACCGAGTTCCTGCACGTTGGTGCCGGAGAAGTCGACTCCCTCGGTCGGGGCGGCCGAGTCGTCGCCGTCGAACGCAACGCTCCCAGCGCTTTCCTCGGCGGTGGCGAAGTCGGCGGTATCGGCAGCCATATCGTCGACCGCCATCTCCTCGACCTCGATGCCGCGACCCCAGCTTGGTCCGCCGTACCAGCCGCCGGAATCGAAGCCGTACGGGCCGACCCGCTCGGCCGCCTCGGTACGAAGGTGCGTGAGCAGGGTGTCGCAGTCGGTGAAGCCGGAGAGGCCGGAGGTCAAGACGACCTCGTCGCCGTCGATGTCGACAACGACCTCACCGTCGTCGTTGCGCTGGACCGACGCATCGGGGTTGGTGTCGCCAGCGTTCGAGGCACCGTCGTCGCTGCAGGCGGTGGCCAGCAGGGTGCAGCTGAGGAAGAGAAACAGAAGTCTGCGCACGATCATCTCCGGTTCGCAGGGGTGTTGGTGATGTTTTGACGCACCGATCGACGGGTTGGTTCCCGAAGGGTGACACTTTCTCAGATTCCCGCCTGTTTGGGTGGGTGGGACGCCAGCGCTCCGGGCAGAAGGGGAGTTCAGGGAGGACGTCGTTGACACTTCGGTGCTGAAGTGTCAGATTGTCCTGACATTTTTCATAGTAAATGTCAGGAGTCTTCCATGTCTGATCGCATGTCCGTTCACGGTCGCACCGTCTGCATCACCGGATCGTCGAGCGGCATGGGCCGCGCGATTGCTGAACACCTCGGCGCGCTTGGCGCGACCGTCTACCTGATGGGCCGCAACGCCGAGCCCATGGAGGAGTCCAAGGCACGGATCGAGGCAGCGGGTGGCAAGGCCGACCTGGCGACGTTCGATGTCGCCGACACTGCTGCCTTGCAGGCGTGGATCCAGCGAGCGGCCGATGAGACGGGTCGTCTCGACGTGATGATCAACAACGCCGGCTTCGGTGATTTCGGCACATCGTTCCTCGGCGGCGATCCCGACGTCTGGAAGGGCATGCTCGACGTCAACGTCCTCGCCCTCGCCGTCGGCAGCCAGGCCGCCGTCGCCGCAATGCGGTCCACCGAGTCGCAGGGCAACATCATCAACATCAGTTCGGTCGCGGCGATTCGGCGCGATTCCGGGATGTACGGGGCCACCAAGCACGCTGTCAACTGCATCAACGCAAGCCTGCGAAGTGAACTCGAGGACGACACGATCCGTGTCACGTCGATCATGCCCGGCGTCTTCGCCACCAACTTCAGCCGCAATGTCGGCGACGACATGATGGGCATGATTGCAGGCATGGCCGGTGTCGAGCATGTCGAACGCGATGCCGAAGGACGGGTGTCGCGCGAGATGCTCGCTCAACTTGCGGCGAACATGTCGACGACCTTCGGGGATGTCGAGGACATCGCTCGCACGGTCGAGTTCGTGATTACGCAGCCGATCCACCTGAACATCGAGGAACTCGTGATCCGACCGGCGAAGAGCTTCATCTGACCATGTTGCCGCCGGGCTGACGGCTTCAGGCCTGAGCGGGCATCCAGGGCTTGCGGGTGGTCTCGTACTCGTCGATGTCGGTGGCGAACCGCATGGTGAGGCCGATGTCATCGAGACCTTCGAGGAAGCGTTCCTGGATCGCCTCGCTCAGCGGGAACGTCGTCTCCAGCCCGATGGCCGGCGCCTCGACGGTCAGGCGCTCGACGTCGATCGTGATCTCCAGCGTCGGGTCGGCCTCGACAGCTCGCATCAACTGTTCATTGACCTCGTCGGACACGGTCACCGGCACGAGACCGTTCTTGGTGCAGTTGTTGCGGAAGATGTCGGCGAACCGCGGCGAGATGACGGCATCGAAGCCGTACTGCTGAATCGCCCACACGGCATGTTCACGGCTCGAACCGGTCCCGAAGTTCAGACCCCCGATGAGGATGTTGGCGCCGGAGTACTGCTCCTGATTGAGCACGAAGTCTCGGTCGTCGCGCCACTCCGAGAAGAGACCCTTCTCGAAACCGGTGCGCTCGACACGCTTGAGCCAGTCGGACGGGATGATCTGATCGGTGTCGACGTCGGTGCGGTCAAGTGGCACGGCGGTGCCTTGGACGATGCGGACGGCTTTCATTGTGGTGCTCCCGGCATGGTGCGTTCGTTGTCGTGTTCTCGTGTTCAGGCCAAATCGTCGGGCGACGCAAAGTGCCCGGCGATGGCGGTGGCTGCGGCGATGGCGGGGGAGACGAGGTGGGTGCGACCCCCTCGACCCTGCCGTCCCTCGAAGTTGCGGTTGCTGGTGCTGGCGCAACGCTCACCCGGCTGGAGCTTGTCGGGATTCATGGCGAGGCACATCGAGCACCCCGGCTCCCGCCAGTCGAAGCCGGCTTCGCGGAAGATTTCCGGCAGGCCTTCGGCTTCGGCCTGCTGCTTAACCAGGCCGGAGCCCGGCACGACGAGGGTGCGCATGCCGTCGGCGACCTTGCGGCCCTTGGCGACGGCGGCTGCCGCTCGCAGGTCCTCGATGCGGCTGTTTGTGCAGCTGCCGATGAAGACGGTGTCGACCTTGATGTCCTTGATCGGGGTGCCGGCCTCGAAATCCATGTACTCGAGGGCTCGAGCTGCGGTGTTGGCGAGGTTCGGATCGTCGAAGTCGTCGGGGCCGGGGATCACACCATCGATCGGCATGACCTGGGCCGGGTTGGTCCCCCAGCTGACCTGCGGTGCGATGTCGGCCGCATCGATGATCACCTCTTCGTCGAAGACGGCGCCGTCATCGGTGGCGAGCGTCTTCCAATCCTCGATGGCGGCCTCGAGCTCGGCCCCAACGGGCGAGTTGGGGCGGCCTGCCACGTACTCGAACGTGGTCTCGTCCGGGGCGATGAGGCCGGCTTTGGCACCGCCTTCGATCGACATGTTGCAGACCGTCATGCGGCCTTCCATCGACATGTTCTCGAAGACGTCGCCGCGGTACTCGATGATCTTGCCGATACCGCCACCGGTGCCGATCACGCCGATCACGTGAAGGATCACGTCCTTCGGGGTGACTCCCGGTCGCAGTTCGCCGTTGACCGTGATCGCCATCGTGCCGGGTCGGGCCTGGGGCAGCGTCTGGGTGGCGAGCACGTGCTCGACCTCGCTGGTACCGATGCCGAACGCGATCGATCCGAACGCGCCGTGGGTGGCGGTGTGAGAGTCGCCGCACACGATGGTCATGCCCGGCTGCGTGAGGCCCTGCTCGGGGCCCATGACGTGCACGATCCCGTTGTTCTCGTGGCCCATCGGGTAGTGGACGATGCCGAATTCTTTCGTGTTCGTGCGGAGCGTCTCGATCTGGGTGGCACTGATCTCGTCGGCGATCGGCTTGTCCTGATCCTCCGTCGGCGTGTTGTGGTCTTCGGTGGCCACGGTGAGATCGGGGCGGCGGACCGGTCGGCCATTCATGCGAAGACCGTCGAAGGCCTGCGGTGAGGTGACCTCGTGGATGAGGTGGAGGTCGATGTAGAGCAGGTCGGGGGCGCCGCCCACGCCGGGTGTGACGACGTGGCGGTCCCAGATCTTCTGGCTCAGGGTGCGGGGTTGCGACATAGTGATCACCAAGTTGGTATCTCACATTGTGAGAAGTACGTTTTGCAATGTGGAATCGAGTGTAAGCGGTGTTGGCGTCATCGACAAAGCCGCCTTGGTCCTCAGCGCGGTCGAGGACGGCGGTGCGTCGCTCAACGAACTCGTTGAACGCACCGGTCTGAGTCGGGCCACTGCGCACCGCCTCGCCTCGGCACTCGAAGTCCATGGCCTGCTGCGTCGTAGTCACGACGCTCGGTTCGCGCTTGGTCCCCGACTCGTCACGCTCGGTGAGACCGCAGCCGCAGGGTGGCCACTCGCCGAGGCGGCTCGCCCCGCCCTCTCTGCGCTTCGTGACACCACCGGCGAATCCGCGCAGCTTTTCGTGCGGCAAGGCGATGCCCGCGTCTGTCTTGCCTCCCTGCAGTCGCCCCACGGGCTGCGTACGATCGTTGCCGCCGGCGCGATCCTGCCGCTCGATCAGGGGTCAGGCGGCCGGGTCCTGCTCGACACCGACGGTGGGGCATGGGTCGCCACAGTCGAAGAACGCGAGGCGGGCGTTGCCTCGGTGAGTGCACCGGTACACGACCGCCACGGGACGGTTGTCGCAGCGGTCTCGGTGAGTGGGCCGATCGAGCGGCTCACTCGAGATCCCGGGTCGCTGTTTGGCCCGGCGGTCGTCGAGGCAGCCCGTCGGGTTGCCCAGGAGGCAGGCTTGCAGTGAGCGAACGGCCGAACTCCGACACAGAACCCGCCGCTGCTGAAGCGGAGGTCAGCCGTTTCTCGCTCTGGTTCCTGCGCGGAGTTCTCGTCGTCGCCACGGCAGTCGTGCTTGCGTTCGCCGTGCAGGCGATCATCAGCCTGCTCGATGACGACGGGCTCGCTGACCTGCCTGCGGCCACGCCCACAACGGACCTCGGCATCGACGAAGCCACCGATTCGGTCGAGCCAGGAGCATCGGATCCCCCCGCTGACGAGCAGGCCGAGCTCGACGCATTCGTCGACGAAGCGATTGCGTTCATCGAGAAGGCTCGCCGGCGTGACTTCGTCGAACGCCCCGATGTCGAACTGGTCGACGTCGACACGATGACCCGCATCGTGCTCGACGATCTCGAGTCCGAGTTGGCCGCCGATCCTGCGGGGTCGGCGGCGAGTCTCGCGTTCGCCCGATCGGTCGGCTTCTTCGGCCCGGACGACGACATGCTCGACGTGTACGAGGTGTTCGTGTCCGGTGGTGTGCTCGGCGTGTACTTCCCCTCCTCTGACCGTCTGCTCGTCCGCTCGAACGGCGAACTCTCGCTGTCGGCCAAGGCCACGGTCGTCCATGAACTCGTCTACGCCTTCGACGATCAGCATTTCGACCTCGACCGTCCCGAACTCGGCGCTGACGGCGACGCCGCCTGGGCGTTCACCGCCGCCGTCGAGGGCAGCGCCACCGTGATCGAGGAGCTCTGGCGCGACTCGCTCTCCGCTGCCGAGCAAACCCAACTCGCCGCTGAGGAAGCCGCCTTCGAGGTCGGCGACATCTTCTCGCTCGACGTCGGCTTTCTGCTGTACCAGACCGCCGTCTACGACTACGGCACCACCTGGCTCAACCGGCGCATCGCCGAAGAGGGGATCTCCGCCATCGACGATGCCGTCGCCAACCCGGCTTCCAGCAGCGAAGCGGTGATCGAGACGCCGGGGACGGTCGACCTCGCGATCGTGGACGTGCCGGTCCCCGATGTCGACGGTGAGGTTCTGTGGCAGGGAACTGGTGGCCAGGCGCTGCTCGAAGCGATCACGGTCGCGGTCGGCGGCACACCCGACACAGCGTCGGGCTGGGGCGGCGATGCGCTCTCCGTCTACCGCGATTCCGGTGGCCGAGAGTGCCTATGATGGATCATTACCATGGACAGTCCACGCGATCGCAAGGAACTGCGCGCCGGCCTTGACCAGTGGGCTGCAGGGGTGGGTGCCGATATCAGTGACGTCGGCGAACTCGTCCACGTGGACCGGTGCGGATGAGCGACGCCGTCATCTCACCGAGCGCTCTGTTGACGACGGTACTGACCGACGACTTCGAGCCCGGCTATCTCGTTTTCTTGGGCTCACTCCTCGAGCACAACCCCTGGTTCGACCTCGAGATCCGGATCCTCTGGCACCCTGAGACTGCGCCGCTGGGCGACGACGTCCGCAGGCGTTGTCGGATGCGCTACCCCAAGACGACGTTCGCGGAAGTTCCGAGTTACGGCCCGGGTGAGGTCTCCCAGGCATTCACGGCAATGTACGAACGCACCGGTCCGGCCTGGATTCCGGCGTTGAACTGTCTCTATGCGATGTCGTTCGATGACGTCGACCGGGTTGTGGCGCTGGACTCGGACATGCTCGTGACGGGTGATCTGCGTGCGCTCTTCACCGGCACTGCCGACTTCGCCGCCGTCGAAGCGCATCACCGAGCCACGGGGCCTCGCGGGTTCTTCAACGGTGGATTGATGGTGTTTGCCGGCGATCATCTCGGGCCGGAGGCGTTCGATCGGCTTCGACGTGACTTCGAACTGCCGGTCGACGAGCTTTTCCGTGACGGGCCAGGCGAGCAGGGGTTGGTGAATGCCTACTTCCGCGCCGATGTCTCCTGGCTTCCGCAGAAATACAACGTGCAGAAGCGCTTTGTTCCCGACGACACCGACGTCGAGGCCGAGCTGCGAAGGATCGATACGCGCATCCTCCACTACATCGGTTCGAAGCCGTGGCAGACCAAGC
>Ga0181588_10003001_pt1 | contig 14329 bp, 10 predicted proteins | sample 071ome_26_FD_148607 | JGI IMG/M metagenome (GOLD analysis project Ga0181588, IMG submission 148607) | Coastal salt marsh microbial communities from the Groves Creek Marsh, Skidaway Island, Georgia - 071409BT metaG (spades assembly) | ecosystem: Environmental > Aquatic > Marine > Intertidal zone...
GGCCACGATCTTCTTCGCCGCGTCGTATGCCGTCGTTGTGACCGTCCACTGGCCGCGGGTGAGGTCCACCGCGCACTGGTAGCGACCGTCGTCCATCCAGCACGGGTTCCTGACTGTTGCACCCGGCGTTGTCGAGGTCTGCTCACGCGCGGCGTCTATGCGTACTGCAGCTGTGCCGGCGGGAGAGCGGCCCGTCGCAGCGCACGACTGCGAATTTCCCGTCCATGGGTCGCATGAGAATGCGTAGCTGCCCCTTTGCTGCCCCGGGCCCGCGGGCACGTCCCCGAAGGCCGGGGCGTTGATGGTGACCGTACGAAGGTCTGCAGCAACGATTGCCCCCGACGACGTCTTCGCCTCGGTGAGAAGGTTCCAATCGCCGTAATCGAGGCCGGCGGTGCACTCATACGTGGGCGGAGACGACCACGAGCATGCGGACGTACGCTCAGGGCGGCCATCGGTGCTGGTGAGCTCATTTGCCGCAGATGCGCGCTGAACCACTCCGGACGCGCCACCGGGCAGGCGCCCTGTGGTCTCGCACGCACGGTCGTCATCAGAGCACGACACCGCAATCGAGCCGCCGACTTCACCGAAACCCGGTGGCACCAGGTTCTCCACCGACGTCGCACCCCTCGTCGGCTCCTGCCCGGGCGCGGGTGCGCCAGCAGTCGTGATCACCCAGGTGCCGAATGAGGGAACGGTCACCGTGCACCGGTATGTCCCGACCGCGGTCGTGCAGGTGCCATCAGCCGTGGATCGCGACTGGCGGTATTGCCGGGCGGCCTGGCTCACCACGGTGATGTCCGACGGAAGATCCCCGGTGGTCGTGCACGTAAGGCCGGAGCAGGTGGTGCGGATGGTTCCCGGCAACGCCTCGATGGGAGTTGCAGTGGCAGAAGGTGCCGAGGGCAGCGAGGACTGATCAAACTCGTCAACCGCCCTGGCCCGCGCGGTAACCGGCTGCCCGTTCGGGAGTCCGCCGATACGACATTCACCGCCGACGAGTGCGTTGACCTCGCAGTTCCCGACGCCGGATCCCCCCGTGTTCTGTGCCTCAACGATGAATCGGACGACATAGTCGGCATCAGTCTTGTCCATGCGCGCGACCACCGCGCCATCATCGGCGATGAGCACAGGCGGGGCAGGCGGAGCGGGCGGAGGTGGCAGGGGTCGCACGGTTACGGGATCGCTGGGATCCGAGTCCGCCTGGCCATGGGCGATGGCAATCAGCTCGTACGCCACGCCGTTGGTCAGTCCGGTGACGGTGCACGACCCGCCCGCTGACTCCGCCACATGGCACCCACCGATCTCGGAGCCGAGCGTACTCACCGAATAGTCGGTGCCCACGACCCCACCCGGCGTCACGGTGGCGACTGCCGACGCATTGCCCGCGGTGGCAGCAAGGCCGGGTGGGGTCGGGTGAATCGGCGCGGCAGTTCCCGGAGGGTAGGCATCGGTATCGAAGTCCCATGTGCCCAGAACCACGGCCTTGCCCTGCTGCCTAGCCTCGAGGCTGACCTGCCACGTGCCCGTGAGGGGCGTGCCCGTGGAGTCGGCGTAGGGAATCCTGAAGTCGATGGTGTCCGAGCTCTTGCAGCTGTCATGCACCGGCAGCGAGACGACCTTTGAACCATCGCGCTTGAACAGGAGATCTTTCACCAGACCGCAGTCAGCACTGTTGTTGGTTTCCAGCTTGACCGTCGTGTTCCAGTTGTTCTCATCCTGCTGCGGATCGCCCCGCCCAGCACCCAACAGACATTCTCCGAATGCCACCGCCCCCTCTCCGAGGCCACCCGGATAGAGGTCGCCCGAGGGCGGGTACACGCAGCCGGCCGAGTCATTGGTTGTGAAGTTCAGGACGTACTGCGGCGTACCCCACTCCAGGTGCGGGTAGTTCGGGTACCCCGTCGCTTCGTGGTCCGACTGAGCCCGCGTGAAGGACTCAATGGAATCCTCGGAGAGAGCAGCACTCGCCGGTGCGGGCACGACCGTGCTGATCAGGATGGCACCCGCACACGCCGCCACGAAACTGGCCAGCGCCCGGCCTCCTCGGCCCCACACACCGACGCGGCCCCGCATGCCTCGGGGCGCGCTGTCGTGCTGGTAGTGCTTGCCTGCCTTCCGGGAGCTTTTGTGTGACACGTGGTTGACGTTACCTGAACTTGACGGTGCGACCAGCCGGCACGCGCTACCCCAGGACCCAGAGCCAGGCCATGGCACCTGTGACTGCCAGTGCGAGCGCCACGACCGACACGGGGAGGCCGAGGCGCACGAACTCACCGAACGAGTACCGCCCCGGGCCCATCACCAGGATGAAGCTCTGGTTCGAGAAGGGGTTTGCGTAGGACAGGCACGCGGCGGTGCCGACGAGAGCGAGGAGTGGGATCGCCGAAACGTCGAGGGATGACGCGACATCGATGACCACCGGCGTGAGGATGGTGACGGATGCAGCGGTGGTCACCGCTCCCGCCATGACCATGGCAACGAGGGCGACCGTGATCGCGAGTGCCAGCGTGGAGGCAGAGCCCAATCCCGACACCCCATCGGCGATCTTCGCCGCAAGGCCGCTGTAGGTCACGATCGCGCCGAGGCCGACAGATCCGGCAAGAATTGCGAGGAGGTTCCAGTCCAGTGCGCGTACCGCAGCGCGCGGGGTGAGGATTCCTGTGAAGACCATTGCGAGTGCGCCCGCCGACGCGGCCCACTCCACAGGCACCAGCCCCGCGCCTGCCACGCCGACCACCGCCGCGAGGATCGTGAGCGCCAAGATGGTCCTCCCGGGCTGTGGGGCGCGCCCTGAGGCATCAGCAACCATCGCGACATCGTCAAGACCGTCGAGCGCCTTCGCATCAGATGCGGTCGCAAGCACGGGCAGACCGGGCTCGGCGGCCGTGTCGGCCAAAGCCGAGCCGGTGCGCGCGCCGATGATCGTGATGGACTCGTCGTCGTCGCCGACCTCCATGACAGGGCCGTGGGCAGACGGGCCAAGGGTTACGCCGTATAGACGCTGATCGGGGTTCCCGAAGCGCGGGCTGCTCCAGAGCGATGCCACCCCGCGGCGGGTTGCACGGTAGGAGACGATGTCACCCGCCTCGAGGGGGCTGTCGATCCCGACCTGCCCGCCTCCTCGCAGGATCGCCTCGGCAGTGAACTCACTGGTCGAGCGCAGTCCGTAATCGTCGAGGGTGTCGCCGACGATGAGAGCTGCTGGGCTCAGCGCAAGCTCGACCCGAAAGGGCATGTCGTTCGTCGTGTCGGTACGCCCAGCGCGGATGAGTGACGGGGCCAACAGCACGAGCGCCCCGACTGCCGCAATGAACGCCGGAAGAGCGACCGGGAGGAAGGAAAACATCGTGATCTCGACACCTTCATCACCCGCGAGCGAGGCGATCAGCAGATTCGAGCTCGTGCCGATGAGTGTGAGCGTCCCGCCAATTGCGGCAGCAAACGCCACGGGCATGTAGATCCGCCGCGCCGAGAGACCCACACGCTGCTCCAGCTCCCGCGCTGCCGGGATCGACATCGCGACGATCGGGGTGTTGTTGATAAACGCAGATGCGATTCCGAGCGGCCCGAGGAGGCGTGCAAGAGCGGAACGGGCGGTGGTGACGCCCGCGAGAACGCGAAACGTGACCCGGGAGACGACCCCGGTCTTCACCACCCCGCGCGCGACCACGAGCATCGCCGCAACCGTGATCACGCCGGTTGACGAAAAGCCGCTCAGAAGCTCTGCGCTTGGAGCGACGCCCAGCAGCCCCGCGAGCGTCAGTGTGACGATGAAGGCCAGGACGCCGGGGACCTTGCCGCTCGCCAGAGCAATCAGGCAGCCGATGACGAGTATGAGAGCGAGGATCACCGGTTGACCCCATGTGCCGACCGGGCATGAGTAGTCACGCGAGCCCCGCGATACCGTCGGCCAGCAGCTTCACGCCGAAAATCACGAGGATGGTGATCGTGATCCCGTCGGTATTCCTCTCCATCCACGCGCGGAGCGCGGAAAGGGGTGCCTGCGCCCGGGCGCCGAGAGCGAGATAGATCCCGAACGGAATCAAGAGGCCGATGCTCGACACCAGGGCGAAGATGGCGGCGGTCGTCCATGCCTCAGGCTGCGACAGCGTGCTTGCCACGATGACTGATCCCGCTGCGAGGGCCAGGAGAAGGTTCTTGGGGTTGACGCCGGCCAGAAGCGCCCCCAGTACGAGAGCCCGTCCCGGGCTCATCTCGGACAGGCCCGCCATCCACCGTGGTTGCTGATGCTCTCCGGTGGCATCGCGTCGCGTATCGCCGAACTTCTTGACCGCAAGGACAAGCAGCAGGGCCCCGAGTACTACCTTCGTCCACAACGCCCAGTTCGGTGACTCCTCAGGTGCGGCGAGGCCAAAGAGGATCGCGATCGCCATGACCGCCATGACCCCCAGGAACCAGCCGGTGCAAAAGGCAGTTCCCGAGGCCTTCCCGCTTTCGCCCATGAGGAGGATGACCAGGGCGATGATCGCTGCGGCGCTCGCGACAATGGCCAGCGCGAAGGGAAGGACCTCTGCGATCACGCTACCCATGGAAGCCTCCGCAGACGGCGCGCGCTCTGGTGCGAGCGCGCCTTTGACGGATGTCGTGATGCATCAGATTGCTCCTTCGGGGTGGTGTACGAACACGCGCGCGCTAGAGGTAGGAGTGGCTGCGAAGCCACCGCAGTGAGAATGCGCCCCATGCCGGTGGCAGGTAGTAGGTAATGAAACGGAACACGAGTGCCGTGGATGCAGCCGTGGTCTCATCGATGCCAACCGCGATCAGGCATGCCGTGAAACCTGCCTCGGCGACGCCGATGCCACCGGGAACCGGGGCGATCCCGGCGAAGAGGCTCACGACGGTGTTGATCAGGACGATCTGGATGAACGGCGCAGACGAACCGAACGACTCAAGAACCATCAGCAGGACCGTCGCCTGCACCAGCTGAGCACCCAGGTTGCCTATCAACAGGAGGATGATCTTCCGGGGCTGCGACAGGATCCCGGCCGCGCTCCTCAACTGGGCAAGCGATTCACGGACGGTCTTACGCGATCGCTCCCTGAAGGCCCTCACAGCCTCCCGCCCGCGGGATGAGATCGCCGCGTAAATAACCGCTGCGGCGATGAGGATCAGGAAGAGCACCACAACGGTGATCAGCGCCGAATGCTCTCCCTGCCCCATGCCCTGGAAGACGTCCAGGCCTGTGCCCAGATCGCTCAGCCCGAGTCCGAGGATGACCAAAAGCAGGAGCACCTGGACCAGAAAGCCGGCGACGGTGTCGATCGCCCCAACCGACACCGCCTGCACGGGCCCCACGCCAAAGCGTCTGAAGTAGGTGATCGAGAGCGCCGCCCTGGCCGCGGATCCCGGCATTGCCAGGGACGCTGCCTGGATTCCGTTCTGGAGAACGACAGATGACCAGTACGGAATTCGCGAACTGCATGCACCGACGGTCGACATGCCGAAGAAGAGCGGGATGGTGAGTGACACCAGCAGGGCCCAGAGCAGGATGGTGAGGTCGGCGTTGCCGAGTTCCTGGAACACCGCAACGAAGTCCACCCCTGTGATGAGCGCGTAGACCCCAAAAAGCACCAACCCACCGATGACGAACGACGTCGCCGCCTGCCGATCGATCAGCGCAAGCCGCACCCCCGCGGTGTCGTCGACACCCATGCGTCTCCGCAGGTCCGCCATCTTCCATCCCGCCGCTGAGAGCGCGCGCTGCTGGTCCGGATCGAGAATCGCCGTCTGGACGTACCCGCCAAGCACATGGAGCTCATCCGCACCCAGGTGCTCTCGCGCACGGTCCACGGCGGCCCGTGGGCCGACGCGAAGCGCGAACGAGATGAGCAGCCGCGCCCGGTCGATCTGCCGCTGGGTGGGATCGTCCCCATACCCTGAGTCCCGGAAGGACGCCAGCAGGACCTCACTCCCGCCGCCCGACACCAGGGAGTCGAGGCTCACTCCTCCGTGAATCAGGCCACTCGCATGAAACCGGTCCAGGGCCCCCCAGGCAGCAGGCATCAGGGCGTTCACCTGCTCGGCAGGAAAGGCGGACAGCGGTTGGTGGTCCGCGGCAGTGAGCACCGCCGCGTCCCCTGAGGCTGAGGACGCGACCGACAGGACCGGCAGTACAGGAGCCCCCGCGCGCACGGCGAGCAGGGAAATCGCCGCCTCGTGCTCTGCCTGCGCCAGCCTCCCGCGAGGGAAGCGTGGCTTTACTGCACGGGAGCGCAGCGAGCGCCACATCGTGACAACCACTTGTGAGTCCCACGAATCGCTCAGGAACAGCTCGGCGACGCGTTCCGTGCCATCGCGGCGGCGAAGAAGTACTGCAGTCGCGCCGGGCCGGGACTCCGGTGAGATCGCGATCTGCTCTGCCTCGATGCCGAGGAGCGCGAGGGCACGCGCCACGACGCCAACGTCCGGGTCGCCCACCGGCGACCCGAGAACCAGGTGCACAATCGCTGCCGCAACCATGCCGACGATGAAGGCCGCGAGTACGGAGTCAATGCCGAAATCCGTCAGAAGGATGCATCCGAGAAGGGCACTGGCCTCGATGAGCCGCCCGAGGTAACGCCACGGCCTGACGAGCATTGGCGACGTGACGGTGATCACTGCAATGCACGGCGCGAGCAGCGCGATCGGGATGCCGCCGTCGCTGGTCACAGTCGACCACCCAGCAATCTCCACCCCGGCCCGATTCACGATGAGCGCAAGAGCGGCGGCGGCGAGGGGCGCAAGCACTGCCTGCGGAAGCCGTCCCCGACGGCCGGGGTCAATGGCCGATGCCGCAATCAGCACGACCGCCCACGCCGCCGGCACCAGCACGACGATGTGGAGCAGCGCCGTCAGGGCGCGGCCAACGGAAAAGGCGTCGGCGAATGCGTCCACGTCGACGGCATGCAGCAGTCCGATGATCAAAAGGGCGAGAAGACCCGCCACCACGATCACGATGTCCGTCGGATGCCGCAGACGCGCTGTTGACGGTGGGCGCGCGAAGAAGGTCCAAATCGTCGGCGCCGAGGCGGGGGCAACCGCGTGCCAGGTGGGACTCGTCCGCCGCATATGGTGACGAAGTGTCGCATACGGAACGGTTCCCGGATCCCCTAAAACCTCGCCGGGGGTGAGCTGAGGGCGGCCAGCGCGATTGCAGGGGTGGCAGAGAGACCACCCCTGCAGGTGACGCGAATTCACGGGCATCCGCGCACCATGTGATCACCCTTCACGCCACAGAAAGAACTCAGACATGCGCACCCGCCTCCTCTCGCTTGCCGCAGCCGCCGCAGTCGCGGGCCTTCCCGCTGTCGGCGGCGCCGCCTGGCAGGACCCGGTCAACCTGTCGCAGGGGCAGGGCAGCAGCTTCAACGACATCGCGGTGGCGGATAACGGGGAGATAGCTGTCGCATGGTGGGGCGGTGTTGGCCCCGGCTGGTTCACCCGGATCACCACCGGCGGCACCTGGGGCGCATCCGAGGCCGGAAAGAAGAACAGGACCCTGCTTTCCGGACCGAATTCCTCATTCATCCAGCAGTACGAAAGCGGGGATGAGACCTGGGTGCGTCAGTGGTCCGGCGGTAGCTGGAGCGCGGGGGAACAGGTGTCGCCCGGAGGGGGGACCGCACGTCAAGTCGCCAGCGTCCTTGCTGACGGCAAAGTCCTGTCGTCATGGCTTGATGAGGCCAGCCTTCCTGCGGTGAACGTCGAAGCACGCCGCACGGAGACGGACGGTTCACTGGTCCTGCCGACCTTCCCGATGGTCGCCGGAGTAACGACCAACGAGGTTGCCGAGCGCGGGCGTGATTTCTCCCAGGCAGCGTCACCGACGGGAACTGCAATGCTGGTGTGGGGCAGCGAGACCGGCGGAGTCGGCAACGTGCGAATGGCCCGCTACCCCGGCAGCGGAGCCTTCAGTACCCCCGTCACGCTCTCCTCCGGCGCGGATACCGGTGGTTCCCTCACCGACGTCGCAGCGCTCTCAGAAGGCAGGTACCTCACCTCCTGGACGGAGGAGAACGACAACCGGGTGCGCATGCGCATGGTTGATGCGGCCGGTGCGCCCGACCCGACCACCCACATCTCGTCTGCCGGCGCGCGTGCCGAGTACCAGGCAGTGGCGGCAGGGAACGATGGCAGCGCACTCGGGATCTGGACGGAGGAAGTCGGTGCGACGTGCTCGTTGATGTCGCGCTACTTCGCTGCCAATGGCGCCATAACCGAGGCCCGGGTGTCCGACGGCTACTGCGGGGGCGACTCCGACCCGCTCCTGATTGCACGCACTTCCGGGGGCTACACCGCGGTCTTCACGGACGAGGTGGTGGACACCCTCCGCGCCGCGCACTTCACAGGTGGCGCCTGGGGATCGCTTGAGGTCGTGGCCACCGGCACGGGTCGTCAGGGCGCCGTCTCGGGCGCACCGACTCCGGATGGCGGCGTGGCCGTCACATACGCAAGCGCCGATCAGGCCAACCTGTTTGCCCGGAAGTACACGGCTGATCCGCCGGCGGCGGCCCCGGCGGCGGCCCCGGCGGCGGTCCCGGCAGCGCCCCCGGCAGCGGCGCCCGCCGCAGCACCGCAGGCACCTGCCGCGACGCCTGCCTGCGCCGACACCTTCTACCAGCAGGCGAACCGCACCATCCGCTGGAACGCCAAGCGCAAGGCCTACCGGGTGGTCAGCCGCATCCGGGTGTTCGAAGACGCCCCTGCGGCATGCCGCACCAAGCTATCGGTCATCTACCGCAGCTCCAAGACCAAGGTGTCGCTGGCCCAGAAGTCGGGCTCCACCCTTGGCTACCGCAAGCTCAAGGGCAACTTCAACGCACCGGTCATCTCCTGGCCCACGCGCAAGGAGATGCGCTTCACCACCGGTGACACCACCGGCCAGAGCAGGAAGAACGCACGGCTTGTGCTGGTGAGCTACCTGAAGAAGGCCAAGAACATGCCGAAGCTCAACGACATCGAGATGGTGATCGTCCGCCGGATCCCGCGGGATCCGCGTGCCGCCAAGTCATCTGCGAACCCGCTCTACGGGCAGAAGAGCACCTTCGGGCGCAACCGGGCGTGGGCGGGGGTGCAGTAACCGACGGCCCTCCCGGCCCGGCCGGGAGGGCCCGGTGCCTAGTTGGTCTCGCAGGCGGGCTGGTAGATGGCCTCGGGCACCTGGTTTCCCGGCGACACGCACACCTCGGCGCGATCCTTGGGCACCCAGAACTGGCCCTCGGCCTCGAACACCGAGGTGGCGGCGAACTGGTCCTCGCCCGAGCCGGTGTCGACGAACGCGTAGGCCCAGCCGTCCGCACAGCCGAAACCATCAGGCGTATCGAGGCCCGTCACGTTGGGATCAGACCCCTGCGCAGCCTCGACGAGCGACTCGGCATCGCAACTGGCTGTGCCTCCGACCGCAGTGGTGGTGCCCGTCGCAGTGGTCGAAGCAGCGGTGGTTGCAGCCACGCTTTCGGCGACGGTGTCGTCGCTGCCGCAAGCGGAAAGGCCCACGATGAGCGCCGCGGATGCGGCGAGGGTGGCAACGATTGCCTGCGGGCGCCTGAGTGCCATGGGGGCTCCGATCACTGTTCCGGCGCCGCCCTGCGCGGCACCTGCCTCTGTCACCATACCCGGGGGGGCCGGGCTGCTGCCAAAATTCACTACGGCGAGTTCTGGTTCCTTTTCAGTGGCCCTCTTCGAAACACCTCATGTCGTCCCGCATACGAGGATGCTGCGCAGGCTTGCCGCTCTGGGCATCGCCGTGGTCATGGCGGTGCTACTCGCCCTTCCCGGCATGGCGGCAGCTGCGCAGCAGCCCGGTGGCGATGGCCCCTCCGCCCGGATCGTGAACGGTGATCCGATCGGCATTTCGCAGGCACCGTGGCAGGTCGCGCTTGTCCGCTCGAGCGTCGCCGACAACTACAACGCACAGTTCTGCGGGGGATCGCTCGTGAGCGCCACCCATGTGGTGACCGCCGCGCACTGCGTGCCCGGGCTCGCGCCGAGCGGCGTGGAGATCCTCGCGGGCGTGGACAACCTGAACGAGAGCACCACGCGCATCGCGGTGTCGGGAATCACATCGCACCCGTCCTACGATGCCGCGACCACCGAGAACGACATCGCGGTCATCACGCTGCAAACCCCGGTGACGCTGGATGGCACCCTTCGCCGGGCAATCGCGCTGCCGCCTCCTGCACCCGCAGGCGGCACCACATGGCCTGTCACCGGTGAATAGGTGTGGGTGAGCGGCTGGGGCGCCCTGGCCTCCGGCGGCAGTTATCCCACCCAACTGCAGGGAGTGACCGTGGGCGTGCTCGCCGACCCCTCATCCTCTGCATGCGGGTCGTACCCGGATCCCGCGGGCAGGACCTTCCAGCCCGCGACCATGCTGTGTGCAGGCGCCGTCTCGCCAAACCGGGATTCATGCCAGGGCGATAGCGGTGGACCGGCCGCCATCGAGCGCTCGGGCACGTGGACGCTCGCAGGCGTTGTCAGCTGGGGCTACGGATGCGCGAATCCCTCGTACCCGGGGATCTACTCCCGGGTGACGACCTACCGCGAGTGGGTGCTCGCGCAGACGAGCGGTATCAGCACACCCCCCGCCGAGCCGACGACGGTCAGCGCGAGCGCGGGGCACACCTCGGCCGCTGTCTCGTGGGTGGCCCCGGCAAGCAATGGGGGCGCGGCTGTGACGTCCTACACGGCCATCATCTCCCCCGGGGGCGCGACGTGCGCGACGGCGGCGACATCGTGCACGGTCAGTGGCCTCACCCCGGGAACGTCGTACCAGGCGACGGTGGTGGCGCGCAACACAGCGGGGCCGAGCTTCTCGTCTACGGCGGCGTCGTTCGTGACACCCGCCCTCCCGCCGGCGCCCGCGCCGACGCCGACTGCAACACCGGCGCCCGTTGATCCGTGCGCAACGCTCGCAGGCGTGGCGAAGGCCACATGCGAGGGCAACGCCTCGCGCACCCAGGCGGTCGCACAGGGGAAGGCCACGCGTGCCCAGGCCCTCGATGCATGCGGGGTGCGCACGGGCACAGCGAGGAAGCGCTGCATCGCTGCGGCGAATGCCACCTACCGCCGGTCGGTCGCGAAGGCCAACGCGGAGCGCGCCCGGGACATCGCACTCGCGCGATGCGATTCGCGCACCGGGCGGTCGAAGAAGCGGTGTACGTCAAACGCGAAGGCGACCTATTCGCGCAGCATCAGAGTGGCCGCAGCACTCCGCGCGCGGACCATCGCGCTTGCGGGCTGCTCGGCGAAGCGCGGAAGCGCGCGTCGGGCGTGCACCGTCGTCGCCAGGGCGAGGTACACGCGATCCGTGAAGGTCGCCTCGGCGATCCGGGCGCGCTCCGTGGCACGCGCCCGGTGCCAGGGGCTCCCATCGGCCCGGCGCACGAGGTGTGTCGCGCAGGCCAACAGGGCCTACCGCGCGAAGGTGGCAGCAGCGAACAGCCAGAGGTCCCGCGCGATTGCGCGGGCGAGGCGCGGCTGAGCAGACCGCCCGCTACGTGGCCGGGGAATGGCGTCCGGCACCATGACCGACGATTACGCGCGCGGCTGGCTGTAGGCCGGCGTCGTACAACAGCAGTTGCAATCATCGCCGCAGGATCGGTGATGAACGCCGCGTGGACGCGGAAGGAGGTCACGGCACCCACCGCGGGGTTCGTGACGCTCCTGACCTGTAACTTCGCGCCATGGTCTCCCATGCCACCCCCAGCACAGGAGACCTGCGCCTGACAGCCGCAGCAGCGGGCGTGGCGCTTGCCGTGGTCATATGCACGAGCGCGTCGGCGGGCACTGTCAGCAGCGTGAACCCCCAGGTCACCGACGCCGTCACCCAGGCGAATGTGAAGACGGTTGGCGAGCAGCGGGCGATGTCGGCACCCGCGGTGTTCGACTCGCTCGCGCTGAGCACCCGGCTGCACACCCGCCCGAGCGCGGGCACGTGGGATCGGGTCTACCGCTACGCCGTAAAGGGACGTACCCGCTACTGCTCGCTCACGCGCAACGCGAAGTGCGTGGGAGCGCAGCTGCGATCCAGGGTGGCCCACCACGGCGACCTGCGCGGGGCCAACCTGCGCCGCGCCGATCTTCGCCATGCCGACCTGCGCGGGGCCAACCTCTCAGGCGCGGATCTGCGCAGCGCGAACCTGAAGCACGCCGACCTGCGCGGTGCCAATCTCACCGACGCCCGGCTGCAGTACGCATCACCCGTGCACTCACGGCGCGCGCGAACGGGGGTGGCACGCACCCACGCAGATGGGGCCGCGCCACCCGCGTGCTACCCGGACTGCATCGGCGCGAGCTTGAAGGGCGCCGACCTTGCCGGGGCGAACCTCTCGGGCGCGCACCTGGGGCTGGCGGATCTCACAACCGCCAATTGCACCGGGGCGAACCTGAAGACGACGTGGATGTGGTTCACCACCTTCACCGGAACCAAGCTCTCGGGCGCCAACATGACCGGCGCGAGCGTGGGCGGGCCCATCTACCCCGCCAACAACCCGCCGATCTTCACTGCCACCACTGTGTGCCCGTCGGGCATGACACTTCCCCAGGCCGAGTTCCTCTCCCGGGTTGACCTGGTCACTGACTCCTTCGGCTTCTGCGGTCTCGGGGCCGCAAGCCCGGCGCTCAGGAAGTAAGTCCGGCAGCCGGGCGCAGCCACTCCGGGGCTCCGTAAGGTTTTTCTAGCGGACGTTGTCGGAAAGGAAAACCCCGTGAAGATCCACCCCGTTGCCCTCGCCGTGGCCGCCGCCGCAGGCGGAGCCGCCGTAATGGTGGTGTCCGGCGCAAGCGGCCACACCTCTTCTGCTCAGTCGAAGCTGAACTCGCAGCTTCTCACCAACCAGCGCATCTCCCAAGCCGCGGTGAGGCGTGCCAACACCGCGCTCAACTACATGGGCGTGGTACGCACCTCGACGCTCGACAACCAGTACGGGCTGAATAAGTCGAACCCGAAGGGCGTGACCCCGCTCACTCAGGTGACCGGCGCAGGCCTGGGCTGGCAGACGCCTCAGATCCGCGACGGCCAGGTGACCGCGGCGAAGCTGGGTGACGGCCAGGTGACCTCATCGAAGGTGGCCGACGGGGCGATCACGCAGTCGAAGCTCTCGAGCAAGTACTACAGCGCGTACGTGAACAGCGCGGGCGCCCTGGAGCGGGCGACACCCGGCATCACGGGCGTGACGAAGTCCTCAGACGGCATACGGACGTTGTCGACGAACTTCGATGCGTCGGCCTGCGCAGCAACCGCGTCCGTCGCGACAGCGGGTGCGCAGCGCGGTATCGCGATGGCGATGCCGCCGGCCGCGGCGGGCGTCACCGTCTACACCTACCCCAACTCGTCACTCGGCGGGGTCGACCTCGCATTCCAGGTGACGATGGTCTGCTGAGGCCCTGGAGATGACTGCCATTGGGCTTTCTTCCCCGAGTAAGCCCAATGGCAGGAATGCGCGACAATGAAGGCACATGCTCCGCATCGTTACGTCAGGTGACGGCAGTGCCGTCTGGGATCGCATCCTTCGCGCGTGGCGCGCGGGTGACGATGCCACCCTGATCGTCGCGGGCCCACTGGTGCGCCACCGCGTGCTGGTGAAGGAAGTCGCAGAGCACGGCACGCTGCTCGGCAGCGCAGTGGACACCATGGAGCGCCTATGGCGCGATGTGGGAAGCCGCGCCGGGGTGCCCGCCCCGCTCGATGACGTCGAGCTCCGCGCCGCCGTGGTGGATGCCCTTCGCGACCCGAGCATCCCCCCGCGCCTGGCCGTTGTAGCCGACCGCCTGGGCGACACCGATCGCCTGGTCGCCCACTTGAAGCACCTCGATGACTGGGTGCAGGACGACTACCCGGCGACCACGCCGATCGAGGCGGCCGTCGCCGACCTGCGCCAACTGCTGGCAGAGCGCGGCGTGGTGAGCCGCGCCCGCTTTCGCGTGCTGACCGCAAGCGCCGCTGGCGATGTCGCATACGGCCGCACGCTGCATGTGGCACCACCGTCGACCATCCGGCCGACCACGGGCATGTTCCTCAGCGCGCTCGCCTGCCACGCCGACGTGAACCTCTACCTCACCGTGCTCCCCGCGGAACTCGATGCCCTGCTGGCGCAGCTCGGCATCGACCGCGAGGCAGGCGAGGCCGACGGCACACTCGAGGTGGCCCCGCTCACCACATTCGTATCCCCCGGGTCGGTGCGCCCGATCGAGGCCGACGACGAGGTGGAAGTGGCCGTGGAGCAGGCCGCCACCTGGGGCGAGGATGGCGTCCCCCTCGATGACATCGCGATCTGCGTGCCGAGCGACGACGACGCCGACCGGGCGATCCACGCGGCCGCCCGCC
>Ga0181588_10003008_pt1 | contig 14311 bp, 10 predicted proteins | sample 071ome_26_FD_148607 | JGI IMG/M metagenome (GOLD analysis project Ga0181588, IMG submission 148607) | Coastal salt marsh microbial communities from the Groves Creek Marsh, Skidaway Island, Georgia - 071409BT metaG (spades assembly) | ecosystem: Environmental > Aquatic > Marine > Intertidal zone...
TCCTCGGCGAGGAATCGGGGCATCGGGAAGGGCATGACGGGCACACCACCTGGATCATCGACCCGCTGGACGGCACCACCAACTTCCTCCGGGGCATTCCCCATTTCGCCATCTCCATCGCCTGCCGGCAGCATGGCCGCCTGGAGCACGCAGTGGTCTTCGATCCCCTTCGAGATGAAGCTTTCGTGGCCTCCCGAGGCTATGGCGCCCAGCTCAACGGCAAGCGCCTCCGGGTCACCCGCCTTCCGAGCCTCGACGGCGCCATCATCGGCACGGGCATTCCCTACCGTCAAAAGGCGGCCCATCTTCAGACCTACCTGGGCATGGTCGGGGCCGTCACGCAAGACGCCGCGGACCTTCGCCGCGCCGGCTCCGCAGCGCTTGATCTCGCCTACGTCGCCGCTGGGCGCTTCGATGGCTACTGGGAACTGGGCCTGAAGCCCTGGGACATCGCTGCCGGCGCCTTGCTGGTCACGGAGGCCGGAGGCCTGGTGGGCGATCTGTCCGGCGGCAATCAGTTCATGCAGCAGGGGCACATCGTTTGCGGTGCGCCAAAGGTCTTTAAGGGCCTGCTTCAGAAGATCGCGCCCCACCTCACGGACGAGCTCCGCGGGGGCTGAGCCCTTCCCCCAAGGTGCTTCATAGCAGGCGCCCTACAGCAGGGCGTCCTGGTCCTGCCCTTCCTTTTCCGGCACCAGAAGATCCTTCTGCTCTACCCCCATGAGCAGCAGGGCGTTGGCCGCGACGTAAATGGACGAGTAGGTACCCACGAGCACCCCCACCACCAGCGCCTCAGCAAAGCCCTCAATCATCGAGCCCCCAAAGAGGAGCAGGGCGATGAGCACCAGCAAGGTCGTGAGGGACGTCACCAAGGTACGCCCGAAGGACTGGCTGATCGCCTGATTGATCACCGCGATGGGCTCGGCCCGCCGCAGAGCCCGGAAATTCTCCCGGATACGGTCGGCGACCACGATGGTGTCGTTCAAGGAATAGCCGATCACCGCCAGCACGGCGGCGAGGGACGGCAAATCGAAGGACCAGCGAAACAGGGAGAACGCGCCCAGGGTGATGATCACGTCATGCACGAGGGCAATCACAGCGCTGAGGGCGAACTTCCCGGTGAAGCGAAACATGATGTACACCATCACCAGGGACAGGGCGGCAAGCATGGCCAGCCCGCCCTGTTCCCGGAGCTCTTCTCCCACCGCGGGGCCCACAAACTCACTTCGTCGCAAGGCCACCTGGTCGCCGTAGTCGGCGCGCAGGGCTTCGAGGATCACATCCCCCACGGTGGCCGTCTCCCCCACCACATCCGGGGGCACGCGAACGAGCACGTCCCGCGCTGTGCCAAAGTTCTGCACCACAAGGTCCCCGTAGCCCTGGGCCTCAAGACCCAGGCGCACGGCCTGAGGATCGGCGGGCTCAGGGAAATGCACCTCCACCAAGGTGCCTCCGGTGAAGTCGAGGCCGAAGTTCAAACCCCTCACCCCCAGAAGCGCCAGGGACGCCACGACGAGCAGCGTGGACAAAATCAGGGTGAGCTGGCGCCAGCGCATAAAATCGACGGCCAGCTTCGTCTCCCAGAAGACCTGGGGCGCACTTTCGCCACTGCGGCGACGAGAGCCGGGGGTAGGATCTGCCATGATCGCTCCTAGATCGCCAGCCGCGCGACGCGGCGGCCCCCGTACAGGGCGTTAATCAGCGCCCGGGTCAGGACGATGGCCGTAAACATGGACGTCACGATGCCGATGGCCAAAGTCACCGCAAAGCCCTTCACGGGCCCGGAGCCAATGGCGTACAGCACGATGGCCACGAGGAAGGTGGTGAGGTTGGCATCGAAAATGGTGATAAAGGCTCGGTCAAAGCCCGCGTGGATTGCCTGCTGGGGCGAGCGGCTGGCCAGCTCTTCCCGAATACGGGAGAAGATCAGCACGTTCGCGTCCACCGCCATGCCCACGGTCAATACGATGCCCGCGATGCCCGGGAGGGTCAGCGTGGCGCCAAGGAGGGACATCACCGCCGTCAGAAGCACCAAGTTCACCGCCAGGGCCACGTTCGCCGCCAGGCCAAAGAGCCGGTAGTAAACCAGCATGAACAGCAGCACGAGTGCGAAACCCACGGCCACGGACAACATGCCCGCGCGGATGTTGTCCTCCCCAAGGGAAGCCCCGACGGTGCGCTCCTCTACGATATACATGGGAGCAGCGAGAGCGCCGGCCCGAAGCAGAAGCGCCAGGTCCGAGGCTTCCCGCTGGGAAATGCCCGTAATGCGGAACCGATTACCCAGGGCCGCCTGAATGGTGGCCACGCTAATGAGGCGCTGGGTCTCGTAGGGAATTTGCCGAGCCACCGTTTCCCCATCAATTTCCACGTAGCGCGTCCGCGTGCGCGTCTCCTTGAAGAGGATGGCCATGGAGCGCCCGATGTTGCCCCGGGTCGCCTCGTTCATCCGTTGCCCGCCGCGTCCATCCAAGGTGATGTTCACCTGAGGCATGGAGGTTTCCGGATCAAAGCCCGCTTGCGCGTTGGAGACCCGGTCACCGGACACAATCAGCGCCCTTTCGAGATCGATCGCCCGGAACTCGTAGTCGTAGGTTTCGACCTCCGAGCGCGGCGCGTCGGGCTCCGCCACGAGGCGAAACTCAAGGTTCGCGACCTTGCCGATAATGTCCTTGGCCCGGGTGGAGTCTTGAATCCCCGGAAGGTCGAGCACGATGCGATTGCGCCCAAGGCGCTGCACCAGGGGCTCGGAGACCCCAAGCTCGTTGACCCGATTGCGCAGGCTGACGAGGTTTTGGTCAATCGCGTAGTCCTCGATGTCCTTCACCACCTCCGGGCGCAGGGTCAGCTGGAGCGCGGGGGCATCGTCAATGAGCTCCGCCGTGACCGTGAACTCGAGCACACGATCGGCGAGGAGGCGCCGAGCCTCGTCGCGATCGGCTTCATCGCGGAAACGGATGGTCATGCGGCGGGCGCTTTGCTCCGTTTGCACGGGGCGCAGATAGCGGAGCCGCTCAGTGCGGAACAGGGTGCGCACCTCGTCTTCAAAGGCGCGAAGGCGATCGGCGACGGCCCGCTCCATGTCCACCTCGAGGAGAAAGTGGACCCCCCCGGAGAGATCAAGACCGAAATTCATGCGCTGGGCGCCCAAATCTTCCAGCCACGCAGGGGTGGTGGAGGCCAGGTTAAGGGCCACGATGAAATTGTCGCCGAAGCCGCCACGAACCAGGGCTTCCTTGACCACTTCCTGGGCCCGGAGCTGGGCATCGTTGCTCTCAAAGCGCAGGAGCGCCGCGCGGCCTTCCAGGGTCGCGCCGAAACTCGCCAGCCCCGCTTCGGCGAGGGCCGCCTGGGCCGCGGCGAAGGCCTCGGACAGGGGCTGCTCCGCCTCCTCCCGGGGGGAAAGCTGAAGGGCATAGTCCGGCGGATAAAGATTGGGAATGGCGTAGATAACGCCGAACACCAGGGCAAGGAGGAGCGCGATGCGCTTGCCCCACCCCGTGCGGTTCAGTTGCTCCGGGGCGCGGCGCCGCGGGGCTGCGCCGCCCAGAAAGGCGCCGGGGGCTCCGGCGCGGGGCCCTTCGCTCATCAGCCCCCCTCGGCGTCGAGCTGCTTCAGCGTGCCCTTCGGCAGGGTGCCAATGACCGCGGCCTTCTGAAAGCGCAGGGTGGTGGGGCCCACCTTCACCTGCACAAAGTCGTCCTCGACCTTGGCAATGACGCCCACCAAGCCCGCCTGGGTGACCACCTCGTCACCCTTATTCAGCGCCGCCATGAGCGCCGCCTGCGCCTTCTCCCGCTTACGCTGGGGCCGGATCAGGAAGAAGTAGAAAAATACGATAAGGAAGGCGAGCCATACCCAACCCCACCAATCCGGTTGCGCCTGAGCGCCAGCCTCGGCGGCCTGAGCCGGGGAAATCAACCAATTCATGCCACGCTCCAAGGGTCTGCGGCCGCTTCAGGCCGCTCAAGATTCCAGCGCTCGTAGAGCTCTATCACGAGGGTCGGCAATGTACCGGAGCGGATAGCCCCTCGCAATTGCGCCATGAGCGTCAGGTAGTAGGTGATGTTGTGAATCGTCCCCAGCTGCGCCCCCAGCATTTCGCCGCAGCGATCCAGGTGATGAAGATAGGCCCGGGAGAAGTTCTGGCAGGTATAGCAGGCACAGGCGTCGTCGAGGGGGCTGTCATCGCGGCGATGGCGCGCATTACGAATCCGAACCACCCCATGGTGGGTAAACAGATGGCCGTTGCGAGCGTTCCGCGTCGGCATGACGCAATCAAACATATCCACGCCCCGCACCACCCCTTCCACCAAATCCGAAGGCGTGCCGACGCCCATCAGGTAACGCGGCGCGGCCTCGGGCATTTGGGGCATGAGCTGTTCCAGCACCCCGAGCATGGCAGGCTTCGGTTCCCCTACGGACAGCCCGCCAATGGCATAGCCATCGAAGCCCAGGGCCTGCAGACCGTCCAGGGAAGCCCGGCGCAGCGCGGGATACATGCCCCCCTGAACGATGCCAAAGAGCACATTGGGGCTATCGCCATGGGCCGCCTTGGACCGGGCGGCCCAGCGAAGAGACAGTTCCATGGAAACGCGCGCCTCGTCCTCCGTGGCGGGAAAGGGCGTGCACTCGTCAAAGCACATCACCACATCGGAGTTCAGCGCGCGCTGCACCTCCATGGATCGCTCCGGCGTCAGCTCGATGCGCCGACCGTCCACGGGGGACTGGAAGGTCACCCCGCTTTCCCGCACCTTGCGCAGAGCCCCCAAGCTCCACACCTGGAAGCCGCCAGAATCGGTGAGGATGGGCCCATCGTAGCCCATGAAGCCGTGGAGTCCGCCCAGCTCGGCGATAATGTCCTCCCCGGGGCGTAGCATCAGGTGAAAGGTGTTACCCAGAATGATCTGGGCACCCGCGGCGTCGAGGTCCCGGGGCGTCAGGGCCTTCACCGTGCCGTAGGTGCCCACGGGCATAAAGATGGGGGTTTCTACCACTCCATGAACCAGATGCAAGCGCCCGGCCCGGGCCGCTCCATCCTGCGCCAGCAGTTCAAATTTCATGCCCCTGCCTCCGATGCCGGCGCCCGCCATAGCAGCATGGCGTCCCCATAGGAAAAGAACCGATAGCCCTCGGCCACGGCCGTATCATAGGCCTGGCGAACCGCTTCCCAGCCCGCGAAGGCCGACACGAGCATCAGAAGCGTGGACTGGGGCAGGTGAAAGTTGGTCATCAGCCCGTCCACCACCCGAAAGGGAAAGGGGGGATAGATGAAGATGTCCGTTTCCCCGGCGTGGGGGGCGAGGCCCTCGGGACGCCGGGCGGCGGTCTCCAAAACCCGCACCACCGTGGTGCCCACGGCGATCACCCGCCCCCCTCGCGCCTGGGCGGCCTCGATCGCGTCCACGGCCTCCCGTGGCAGCACATAGCGTTCCTCGTGCATACGATGGGCCGTAACGTCTTCCACGCGCACCGGGGAAAAGGTACCCGCCCCCACGTGCAGGGTGACGGTGGTCTGCGCAATGCCCGCCGCCGCCAGTGCTTCCAGCAACGCATCGGTGAAGTGGAGCCCCGCCGTGGGCGCCGCCACGGCGCCCGGGTGCCGCGCATACACCGTTTGATAGCGCGCTTGGTCATCTAGGTCCGCCGATCGTTCGATATAGGGCGGCAAGGGCATCTCCCCCACGGTCTCGAAGAAGGGCAACACCTCCTGCTCCGCGGGGAAGGCTAGCTCAAAGAGCGCCTCCCGCCGGCCGAGTACGGATACGGGGAGCGCCTCGGGCCCCAGGAAGAGTTTGCCGCCGGCCTTCGGGGCCTTCGATGCCCGGATCTGCACAAGCGCTCGATGATTGTCGAGGGCGCGCTCGAGGAGCACTTCAATCTGCCCCCCCGTGGCCTTTTGGCCAAACACCCGGGCGGGAATGACGCGGGTATCGTTAAACACGAGGAGATCACCGGCACGAAGCAGCCGAGGCAAGGTCGTCACCTGGCAATGCTCCAGGGGCGCGACGCCTCCGGGGAGGTGGAGTAAGCGGCTTTGGCCTCGCTCCGCCGGGGGATGCTGAGCAATCAGCGCCGGCGGCAGGTCATAGTCAAAATCGGAGGTTTTCACGGTGCGCTCCAGCGGACTTACGGGCCCGGGGGCGCGGAGTGTAGCAATTAATCGGCACCGACCAAGGTAATCCGGCCAAGGCCTTCGGCGGGGAAGCGATCAGCGGTCACCTGCCCCGCGAGATTGTTCATCAGGTAGCTATCTAACGCCTGCCGCAGATCAACCCCTACAAAGGCGCCGTCGAGCTCGGGCAGCTGCAGGCCGTAGCGGCCCTCAAAGAGAGCATTGGTCACTGCCACGTTAAGCGCCGGCGCCGAGGCGAGGATGGCGCCCTCTTCCACCAGCACCACGCCGCTGGGCGTGGCGAGGCGGCGTACCCGCGCCCCCGCGATCGCCACCGTTCCGTCTTCCGCCAGCACCTGAGCCTGCTGGGTCAGATCGGCCTCGAGCTCGAGGTTCGACAGCTGCAGAAAAGCGTCACTGCCCGGCTCGGCGAGGCCCCGCTCCAGCAGCGCCTTGAGGGAAACGGGAGAAACCTGATTGAACACCGCTAAGGTGCGCTCGCTGGACACCAGATCGAAGAGCGCCCCCCGGGTCAGCGCCCCCGGAGGCAGCACCTCGTCGGAAGTAAAGCTGCCCGCATCCAGAATCCCCACCTGGGGCGACGGCGCCCCGGCGTTAAAGGCCGTGCTCCGGGCTGCGGCGAAGGCCCCGTCGGCCACGAGATCCCCGAAATTCGTTTCCCCAGCACGCAGAGCCGCCGCCCCGGCGTCCAAGGCGACCCCTAGGGTCGCCGCTGTCGCGTCTTCCAGCACCGCCAGATCGCTCGCGAGCAGATCCAGCACGGACGTTTGGAGCGTGTTGTCCGCTTCGACCCCATCCTCCGCGGGAGCGCCCAGAATGCGCAGGGGACCGCTGGGCGCCAGCGCTTGGGTAAAGACCCCGAAGCTGTCTAGCTCGGCCTGAAGGCGTCCCAGATAGCGATAGCGATCAGCCGTAGCCACCAGGGCCAGGGGCGCACCGGCGGCATCCGTGCCCAAGGTGGGGTAAGGTCCGGCCACCGTGTCCCCGGGCACTAAAAGATCGTTCTCCGAGGCCAGCACGGCTGGCGTCGCTGACAAAAGCAGATCAACGCCGGAGAGGCTCGCCCCCAAGGCTAAATCAGCTTCAAGGCTTCCCTGGTCCACGAGGAGCAGCACCACGGATGCACCGGCCAGCGCGGCCTCGTCTATGCGTGCCTGCAGCGTCGCCACGAGCGTGGCCTGGTCCGGGAGGCGCAGCTGGCGCGTGGCCGTCCGCCGATCGAGGTTAGGATCCACCGCCCCCAGCACCAGCACACGCCGCCCCGCGGCCCGGGTCAGGAGCGCATTGGCCAGGCGCCCTTCCGTGCGTAGGCGCTGCCAGCTCTGCTCAAAGGTGCCGTCAATGACGGAATTCACCACGGGCACGGTGGGCTCGAGATCATTGGCGAACACGGCGAAGAGAGACGGCGACAGGGAAAGGTCCCGGGACCCCACGCCGATAAAGTCGTAGCCCACCTTCTCCACGGCCCGCACGTCATAGAACTCCGCGCCCGTTTCCAGGCTCACGGCCAGCGCCTTACCCGGGGCGATCTGATTACCCGCGCTCACGGTCAGCACCGCACCGGGAGCCGCGTCCTGAGCGGCGCGGAGCGCGGTGACAAAGCGGCCAATCCCCCCCACGGGCTGAGCATCAGAGGACAGATCCCCCGCATCCAGCAGGGCCGACGCCCCCCCAGCGTGATGCAGCAGGGTGAGGGCCAGGGATGGGAAGGTGGCGCGGAAGGCCTCGGCATGGGGGCCGGAGGCAGCCAGCGCCGTCGCCAGGGCCTCGGCCCGTTCCGCGAGGGGCTCAAGATCCGCCACCCCGTCGGCGAAGAGATCAAGCATGACCGCTTCCGTATCCACGGTCAGGGCGTCGCCCCGAAGCACCTGGAAGGCGGCATCCATTCCCTCGGCCAGGCGCGCCAAATCCGCCCCCGGCGCATCCAGCAAGGCCAGCCCCTCCGCCTCCGCGGGCGCCGTAAGACGACCATCCAAGCGATCAAAAACCAGCTTTCGCGCTACCAGCGTGCTTAAGGGGGACAGATCCAGCCCCAGCCGATCGTCTCCCTCCTGCGCGCCGGTCAAATCCACGTAGCGCTCAAGGTAGAGGCCCGAGGACGGCGACAGGGCACAGCGCAGGCGCCCCTCAAAGGTGGGCGGAACGAGCAGGAGAAAGGCACCATCGCTGTCCACGGTGGCTGCATGTTGCACTTGTTCATCAAGAGTTACGGCCACGCACCGACCGCCGGAGAGCGCAGGCTCGGCCCCCAGGCTCGCCGTGCCCCGAAGAGCCACCGTGCTCCGCGTAACCAAGCGGCCGTCGTTGCTTTCCCCGAGGGCGCCGCCTCCACCACAGCCCCACAGGGCTCCACAGAGACCGATCATGCCCACCAGGTGCCACGCCACCCCGTTCCTCAAGGCTCTTCTCCCTTGTTTCCTGCCGCCTTAGCAGGGCGCCATGAGACACCGCCAGCACGCTCCCGTCCAGTGGTGCTGACCCAGGCTGCGCGTTGGCGGGGGGATCGAAGCTAGGTATGATCGCGCTCCCACGCCGGAGTGGTGGAATTGGTAGACGCGCCGGATTCAAAATCCGGTCCCCGCAAGGGGGTGTGGGTTCAAGTCCCACCTCCGGCACCATCTTCCCCCTTAAGGAGCCTCGCCAGCCGTGCCTGCTGCGACATTGAACCTTGAGGAATTGCCCCCCGCAGGCCTCCTACGGCGCCTGATGGCCATGATCTACGACGGCCTCCTGGTGCTGGCCATCGTGCTCACCACCACGGGCCTGGCCAATCTCTTTGCGCCCCGCCCAGAGCTGGCCCCGGACGCCACCACGGCCTCCCTCGAGGGAATGCAAACGGTCACCGGCCCGCTCCTATCTAGCGCACTCTTTATCGAAATTTTCGTTTTTTTTGCCTTCTTCTGGGTGCGCTACGGGCGAACCCTGGGCATGCAGGCCTGGCGCCTTCGGGTGCAGGACGCGGAGGGCCACAACATCACCTTGCTTGCGGCCCTCAAACGCTACCTCGTGGCCTACCCGTCGCTGCTCGCCTTCGGCCTTGGCTATTGGGTCATGCTGCTCGATCCCATGAAGCGCAGCTGGAGCGATCGCGCCTCTGGCACGCGCGTGGTGCTTCACCACCCCTCCTAGCGCTGCTTCCCCCGCCCAGCTCCGCTAGACTGACCCTTTCCCAGCGGCCACGGAAGAAGGCATCTCCATGAAAATCGCATTCAAATCCGGTGATCCGGCAAAGCTCCCCTGCGACCTCCTCTTGGTTCCCGTCTTTGGCGCGGCCCTCAAGGGCCGGGCCCTCGATCTTGATGCGGCCCTGGGCGGCCTTGCGGGCCGCTGCCTCACCCAGGGAGATCTCGGCACCAGCGCCGGGGCCACCCTGCTGCTGCCCATCGCCGGGGGGCTGAAGGCCTCCCGAGTCCTGCTCTTTCAGTGCGGTGGGGACGGCGCCATGGAAGGGCTGCGGGAAGGGCTGGCCGCGGCCTTTAGCGCCGCCTGCAAAAGCCCCGCAAAGTCCCTGGCGTGCCTGCTTAGCGACGGGACCGCGGCGGGCCTTGACGCCGCTGCGCTGACGGAGGAAACGGTGCTCGCCGCGCACTATGCGCGCTATCGCTTCCATCGTTACCTGAAAACGGCCAAGCCCGTGGCGGCAGCAAGCCTTGTGCTGCTGCAGAGCGGTCGGGCTGGCGCCGCCCAGCAGAAGGCCCTCACCCGGGCCGAAGCCCTTGCCCGGGGCATCGCCCTGACCCGTACCCTCGGCGACGAGCCCGGGAACGTTTGCCATCCCACCTACCTTGCCAAGGAAGCGCAGCGTATCGCTAAGGCCCACAGCACGGTAAAGGTTGAGGTGCTGTCGGAAGCGGAGATGAAGCGCCTGGGCATGGGCGCCTTCCTCGCGGTCTCCGCGGGCTCGGCGCAGCCCGGCAAGCTCATCGTGCTGCGCTACAGCGGCGGTGCCCGGAACGCCGCACCCCATGTGCTCGTGGGTAAGGGCATCACCTTCGACACCGGCGGCATTAGCTTGAAGCCCGGCCCCGGCATGGACGAAATGAAGTACGACATGTGCGGCGCCGCGAGCGTCCTCGGCACCCTCTCCGCCGCGGCCGAAGCCAAGCTGCCCGTGAACGTCATTGGCGTGATTGCCGCGGCCGAGAACATGCCCTCGGGGGTGGCCACGCGCCCCGGGGACATCGTCAAAACCCTGAGCGGGCAAACGGTGGAAATCCTGAACACGGACGCCGAAGGCCGGCTCGTGCTGTGCGACGCCCTAACCTACGCCGAGCGCTTTAAGCCCGCCTCCGTTGTAGACATCGCCACCCTTACCGGGGCCGCCGTCATCGCCCTGGGCAGCCCCGCCACGGCGCTCTACGCCAACAACGACGACCTCGCCGCCGCCCTCCTTGAGGCCGGGGAAGGCACCGGCGACCGCGCCTGGCGCATGCCCCTCTGGGAGGCCTACCAAAAGCAGCTGAAGTCCAACTTCGCCGATATGGCGAACATTGGGGGCCGGGAAGCGGGCAGCGTCACCGCTGCGTGCTTCCTCGCGCGCTTTACCAAGGCCTATCCCTGGGCGCACCTCGACATCGCCGGTTCGGCCTGGCGTACCGGCGCCGACAAGGGCGCTACGGGGCGCCCGGTGCGCCTCCTTATGCGCTACCTCGAGGCGCAATGCGCCTAAGGGTTCGACGCCAGGGGCCGCGGCGATGACCCGCATCGACTTTTACGTCCTGCCGGCGCTGCGTCTCGACGCTCGGGAACAGTTCGCGGCCCGGCTGGCGGCGAAGGCCGTGCGGGCCGGGCAACGGGCCCTGCTGCTTTGCGACGACGAAGCCGCCCGGGCCCGGCTCGCAGAGCGGCTCTGGGGGCTTCCAGGGGCCTTCATGCCTTCCGCCCCACTCCGGGCGCCGGAAGCCAGCGCGGCGCCGATCCTGCTCGCGCTGGAAAGCGAACTGGATGCCCTTGGCACCGCCCCCTTCCCCGTGCATGAGTGGTTGATCAACCTGCGCCTTGAACGGAGCGCTCATTTCGCCGCCTTCGACCGCGTCGCCGAAATCATTTGCCAAGATGACGCCGTACGCGAAGCCGGTCGGGCCCACTACCGCTTTTACCGGGAACGGGGCTACCCCCTGCACCATCACGACCTAAAGGACCGGGAGGCGTAACGTCCCGGCCCGCTTTGCGGTAGCATTCGCGGCTTCTTTTGCCTTCGCCGGGAAGCTCCACGTCCATGGAAAAGACCTACCAGCCCGAGGCCCTGGAAGCCGATCTCTACGCCCACTGGGAACAGGCCGGCTACTTCGCCCCCAGCGGTGAGGGCACGCCCTACTGCATCATGATTCCCCCGCCGAACGTGACCGGCAGCCTTCACATGGGCCATGCCTTCCAGGACACGCTCATGGATGCGCTCGTGCGCTACCAGCGAATGGCAGGGCACAACACCCTGTGGCAGGTGGGCTGCGATCATGCCGGCATCGCCACCCAGATGGTGGTGGAGCGCCAGCTCGAAGCCACCCAGGAATCCCGCGCCGAGCTCGGTCGGGAGGCCTTCGTTAAGCGGGTCTGGGAATGGAAGGAAAGCTCCGGCGGGCAAATCACCCAGCAGCTTCGGCGCATGGGTGCTTCCGTGGATTGGAGCCGGGAGCGTTTCACCATGGATCCGGGCTTCTCCGCCGCGGTGCAGGAAGTCTTTCTTCGGCTTTACGAGGAAGGACTCATCTACCGGGGCAAGCGGCTCGTCAACTGGGACCCGGTCCTGAAAACGGCCCTCTCCGATCTTGAGGTGGAAAATCGCGAAGAGAAGGGGTCCCTTTGGCATCTGCGCTATCCCCTCGAGGGCGGCGTAAAAAGCGCTGACGGCGCGCCCTATCTAGTGGTGGCCACCACCCGGCCGGAAACCCTCCTGGGGGACGCCGCGGTGGCCGTGCACCCCGAGGACCCCCGGTACCAGCACCTCATCGGCGCCCGGGTCACCCTTCCTCTCACGGGGCGGTCCCTCCCGATTATCGCAGACGACTACGTCGACCCAGCCTTCGGCACGGGCTGCGTGAAAATCACCCCCGCCCACGACTTCAACGACTACGCCGTGGGCCAGCGCCATGATCTGCCCTTGCTTAATATCTTCACGGAAGACGCCCGCATCAACGACAGCGCCCCGGAGGCCTTCCGGGGCCTGAGCCGGGAAGCCGCACGAAAGGCCATCCTCGAGGCCTTCGAGACCGAGGGCCTCCTTCACGAGGTGAAGGATCACACCCTCATGGTGCCCCACGGCGATCGCTCCGGGGCGGTCATCGAACCCTACCTTACGGATCAATGGTTCGTCGCCATGGAAACTCTGGCCAAGCCGGCCATCGAGGCCGTGGAGACCGGCGCCGTCCGCTTCGTGCCTAAGCAGTACGAAAACGTCTACTTCTCCTGGATGCGGGACATCCAGGACTGGTGCATCAGCCGCCAGCTTTGGTGGGGGCACCGCATCCCGGCCTGGTACGACGAGGCAGGCCAGGTCTATGTCGGCCGTAGCGAAGCAGCCGTGCGCGAAGCCCATGGCCTCGGCGCAGCGGTCGCCCTCCGCCAGGACCCGGACGTACTCGAGACCTGGTTCTCCTCCGCCCTCTGGACCTTTGGGACCCTGGGCTGGCCCGAGGACACGGAGGCCCTACGCACCTTCCATCCGACGGATGTGCTGGTGACGGGGCATGACATTATCTTTTTCTGGGTCGCCCGAATGATCATGATGACCCTCAAGTTCACCGGTGAGGTGCCCTTCAAAACCGTCTACATCCACGGCCTGGTGCGGGATGCGGAGGGGCAGAAGATGTCCAAGTCCAAGGGCAATGGCTTGGACCCCCTGGATCTCATCGACGGCATCGAGCTTGAAGCCCTGGTGCAAAAGCGGACCTCGGGGATGATGCAGCCCCAGCTGGCCAAGAAAATTGAGAAGGCCACGCGCCGGGACTTCCCCGAGGGCATTCCAGCCTTTGGAACGGATGCCCTGCGCTTTACCTTCTGCGCCCTCGCCTCCACGGGCCGGGACGTGCGCTTCGACCTGGCCCGCATTTCGGGCTACCGAAACTTCTGCAACAAGCTCTGGAACGCCGCGAGCTACGTATTAAGCAACACGGAGAGCGACGAGCTGAGCGGCGGAGAACTGTCCCTTGCCGATCGCTGGATTCGTTCCCGTCTTCAGGGCCTCATCGAAGACGTGCACTTCGCCTTCGAAACCTTCCGCTTCGACGTCATGGCCCAGAAGCTTTATGACTTTACCTGGCACGAGTACTGCGACTGGTACCTCGAACTCACCAAGCCCGTGCTACGGGAAGGCACCCCGGAGGCCCAGGCCGCCGCCCGGAGAACGCTCCTTGAGGTGCTCGAAACCCTCCTTCGCCTCATGCATCCCATCATGCCCTTCCTCACGGAAACGCTCTGGCGCACGGTAGCGCCACGGCTGGGGCTTACGGGGCCCACGCTCATGACCGCCGCCTACCCTCAGCAGGATGGCGACGCCGTAAATCCTGACGCGGAGGCCGAGGTGACCTGGCTGAAGGCCATGATCGAAGGCCTGCGGACCATTCGGGGGGAGATGAATCTGACCGGGAAGGTGAAGCTACCCGTGCTTCTCGCCGATGGCACTCCGGAGGATGACCTCCGAGCTGCACGGAACATGGTGCTGCTGAAACAGCTGGCCGGCCTTGAGGGCATGGAGCGCCTCCCGGAAGGAACGGAGCCGCCCCCGGCGGCCCTGGCCCTTGTGGGCAGTCTGAAGGTGCTTGTCCCCCTAGCGGGTCTCATCGATCCTGCGGCCGAACGGGCTCGGCTCGAGAAGGCCGTGGAAAAGCGCCAGGGCGAATGCCAGCGTATCGAAGGCAAGCTCGGAAACGCGCGCTTTGTGGCCGGCGCCCCTGCAGAGGTGGTGGATAAGGAGAGGGAAAAGCTCGCCGCGGCCCAGGATGCGCTAGGCAAACTTCAGGCCCAGCTCGAGGCCCTCGCGAAGCTCTAGGGCTTTATTGCGGGCAAAAAAAACGGCCGCCCAAGGGCGGCCGTTTTTCCTACCGAGACAGGCAACGCTTAGAGCGTGGTAACCTTGTCTGCAGCGGGGCCTTTCTGGCCTTGCACCACGTCGAACTCGACGAGGGCGCCTTCAGCCAGGGTACGGAAGCCCTGTGACTGAATCGCACTGTGATGCACGAA
>Ga0181588_10003035_pt1 | contig 14259 bp, 17 predicted proteins | sample 071ome_26_FD_148607 | JGI IMG/M metagenome (GOLD analysis project Ga0181588, IMG submission 148607) | Coastal salt marsh microbial communities from the Groves Creek Marsh, Skidaway Island, Georgia - 071409BT metaG (spades assembly) | ecosystem: Environmental > Aquatic > Marine > Intertidal zone...
CGAAGCAGATCCCCAGCGCTCCTCAATGCTTAGCTGCTCCCGGCATGGCCTTTGTGCGCCAGCACAACGGCAACTTCACGGATCAACTCTCGCACTCCATAGAGAGCCAGAGCGCTCACAATGCCTGCAACCAGTAGGGGCACGGCGTAGTCCATGGGAAAGCGCGCGCGTTTCCCCTGTCTTATCTCCGGAATTTGGCTTTGGCGACGCCACCCTTCCCCCAGCCTCCAGCGCGGCCCGACTTTCCGCCCCCCGCGCGGCCGCCCCGGCCTGATTGCAGCAGGGATTGAAGCCGTCGATCTTCGTCGTCATTGACCGATCGCCACTGGCCCGGTGCCAGCCCGTCCAGGCTGAGAGGTGGGCCTCCATCCATCAGGTCCATCGCCACCCGCAGCAGCCGCAGGGTGGGCAGTCCGACGGCCGCGGTCATCCGCCGCACCTGCCGGTTACGCCCCTCCCGGAGCTCCAGCTGCAGCCAGCTGGTGGGGATGCTCTGGCGCACGCGAATGGGTGGATCACGCTCGGGCCAACCTGGGTCCTGCAGGGCCTGCGCTTGGGCGGGCAGGGTGCGTTGGCCCTGAATCACCAGCCCTGAGCGCAGGGCGTTGAGGGCATCCTCGCTGGGAATGCCCTCGACTTGGCTCCAGTAGCGGCGCCAGTGGCCCCAGGAGGGATCGGTCAGCCTCTGTTGCAGTCTTCCGTTGCTGGTCAGCAGCAGCAGGCCTTCGCTATCGGCATCCAGCCGCCCCGCTGCATAGACACCGGGAACCTCGATGTAATCGGCCAGGCAACCCCAGCGACTGCCCTCTTCAGGGGTGAACTGACTAAGAACGCCGTAGGGCTTGTGGAACAGGAGGGTGGTCAGGGTTCAGGAGGCCTGGCGAGCCTTCCAGAGATTCACAACCCCGATCGAGATCATCAGCAGACCCAGATCCATCGAAACGGGGGGGAGAACCATGCCGGCTGCCAAAACAATCGTGAGCCGCGACCCTAGCGACAACTAAGCTGTGGAGAGCACTTGGGTTGGCCACTAGCAGCAGCGCATGATTGAGACCTCCGGCGTCATCGAGAAGGAACAGGGCAACGGGTTCTACCTGGTCACCCTCGAGCAGCCCGCTGGCCACCAATGCCTCTGCCGCGCCGCCGGCAAGCTGACCAAGTTCCGCATCAAATTGCTGGCGGGCGACAAGGTGCTGGTGGAGATCAGCCCCTACGACCTGAGCCGCGGTCGCATCACCTACCGCGAGCGCAACGCCAATGCCGGCCCCCGTCCAGGTGGAAACCGTCCTGGCGGTCCACGTCGTCGTTGATCACTCTTCAACCCCTGGCCGGAGCGGCCAGGGGTTTTTTGTGGGCCGTACCGCCTAGAGCAGGCTTTCGATCGCCGCCTTGAACTCGCTGCGCTGCTTGACCCCGCGGAACTGTTGCTTGAGTTCCTTGTTCAGGAAGACCTGAACGGTGGGTGTGCCGCTGACACCGGCCTGCTGCGCAATCTCCTGTTCGGCCTCGATGTCGATTTCGATGCCCTGGGCCTGTCCTCCCAGTTCATCCAGGACGCGCTTGAGTTGCGGTTTGAGCACGTGGCAGGGGCCGCAGGTGGGTGAGGTGTAGACGACCACCAGCGGTTTGGTGCTGTCGTGATACAGCTTCCTCAAGGCAAAACTTCCCTTCTGCCATAGGGCATCGCTGCTGAAGTTGGCCTCATCGCTGACGGCCGTGCGCTTGGTTTCGCCCACCTCGGCTGGATCGACGGGCTCATGGCTGACGGTGACCGCCAGGTCCTTCTCCGTCAGCCAGCGTTCGGCGGCGAGGGCGGCCTGGCAGCCGCTACCGGCGGCCGTGATCCCCTGGCGCCACTCCGCATCGGCCACGTCTCCGGCGGCATAGACCCCCTCAAGGCTGGTCTCGGGGCGCCCCGGCTGGGTGATCAGGTAGCCCTTGCCATCGGTGCTGAGCTGCTCGCGCACCAGGCGGGTGTTGGGGGTGTGGCCGATGGCATAGAACATGCCCCGCACGGGGAGCTCTTCGCTCTGGCCGGTCGCGGGATCCTTGAGCTGGATCGCCTCGAGCCACTCGCCACCGCTGCAGTCCGCCACCTGACGGTTCCAGTGCACCTGCACCTTGGGGTTGGCCAGCACCCGGTCTGCCATGGCCTTGCTGGCGCGGAGCTTGTCGCTGCGCACGATCAGGTGGACACGGCTGGCGTATTTGGTCAGATAGACCGCTTCTTCGCAGGCGGAGTCGCCGCCGCCGACGACCGCCAGCTCCACATCCCGGAACTGCGGGGTCGCACCATCACAGATGGCGCAGGCGCTGATGCCGGCGTTCCAAAAGCGCTGCTCGCTGGGGAGGCCCAGGCGATTGGCGCTGGCACCCGTGGCCAGGATCACAGCGTGGGCCTGGATGGTCTGCCCGTCCGCCTGGATCCGGAAGGGGCGCTGGGAGAGGTCGATGGCCTCGGCGTCGGCCTCGATTAAGCGGGTGCCCCAGCGGACGGCCTGGGCCTTGACCCGGTCCATCAGCTCGGGGCCGAGGATTCCATCGGGGAAGCCGGGGAAGTTCTCGACGTGGGTGGTGGTCATCAGCTGACCGCCAGGGATTCCGCCGTCCTGAAAACCCGTGATCACCACAGGGCTGAGGTTGGCCCGGGCGGCGTAGATCGCTGCGGTGTAGCCGGCGGGGCCGGAGCCCACGATGACGAGGTTTTCAACCGATCCGGGCGCGCCAGCGGCCATGGCCTAAAGCGGAATGACTTCGCTTTAGTTTAGGGATCTCCCTGGCGGCGATTGGGGAGGGGCTGGACGGTTGTCCGTATCCCCTTCGCCAGAGCAAATAAACGGGAAGGCCTAAAGATTCTCTTTAGATTTCAAGTAGGCCGTCGGATTCGTTGCTGGTTTCGTTCTCTGAGCCCTTCTCGAAGCTGGGCACCATCAAGACCTGGTCCAGGATCAGTTCGGGCTGGTCGTCGGCGCAGAGGATCCATTCCCGGAACTCCTCTGTCAGGGCGTAGCTGTCTTCATAAAGCTCGCGATCATCCAGGTAAGCGATGCGAGTGACGGCCCAGTTGCTTGCGACCGAGATGCGCCGTTGGGTTGAACCGTGCATGGTTCTCCGTGCGGTTGAGACCAGGTTGGCGGCTGGCGTGCCGCTTTCCGGGCTTGATTCGCACAAATTCGCATTCAGTGCTGAATATTCGATGTAGTCATTGCTGCATTAAAAAGTCAGGAAGGCGTGGTCCTCGCACCCGAATCACCCCTCCGGCACCATCCTCGACGGCCTGCAGCGGCAAACTGGCGCCTCGGTTTTGTCCACTTGCTTCTTCCGGAGCGTCGCTGCTTTTCGGCCTCAGGACGTAGGGCTCGCTCAGGGACCAGGTCCGGGCGTACTGCATCAGCAGCGGATCGGCTGGGGCAAAGACGTAGGAGGGGTGCCGCGGCACGCTCTCGGCGCTGGCCCGCTCTCCATTCATGCGAACGGCTCGGGTGATGGCCTGCACGAAGCGAGTGCGGGTGACGACGGTGGTGAGGTAGGCCACCACCCGCAGCCTCGGTGCATCGAAGCCCTCGGCGCACATGTCGATGCTCACCAGCCAGTCGGAATCGCCCGCCTTGAAGCGCTCCATGCGTTCTGCGGCTTCGGGGTCTTGGGAGTGCACCAGTTGAACCCGGTCCCCTTCCTCCTCCAGCAGTCCGCAAATCCGGCGGGCATGGGCAATGTCACGGGCCACCACCAGGCCGCCCGCCTCTGGATGCTCGCGCCGAACGGATTCCAGCCGTTTGCGGGCATTGAGCAGCAGCCGCAGGGCGATGCTGCTGCTGTCCCCCAGGCGAATGGCGCGCCGCAGGTTCCGCGCCCGCCAGCTCTCGCGCTCTTCCTGGGAGAGGGGCGAGCGCTCGGTGTCTGACAGTTCCCCCTGCCGGCCGTGATCCACCCAGCCGTCCTGGAAGCGGAATTCCAGGGGGCGCACGTCACCGGCCTGGATCAATTCCCTGGGCTCGACACTCAGATCAGGAGCGATCTGCTCGACCCACTCCTGGCCGTCATGGACCTGGATCCGCCGGGCGGCACAGAAGCCGAGGTTGTCGGCTCGAAACGGCGTCCCGGTGAGCCCCAGGCGCAACTGGGCGCTTTGGCTGAGCCGGCTAAAGGCATGGCCCCAGGCCGTGGCCTCCGGTTCCTCCGGGTCGACCCCGAGGTGGTGCACCTCATCGGCGATGGCCAGCCAGGGACCCCAGCCCCACTGCTTGAGCTGCTGCTCCAGGGACTCCAGGTTGCGGCCCGCCGCCTGATAGGTGAGCAACAGGCCCTGGCTGTCCGCCAGGTCGCTGCCGCAGAGCCCCGGTTGCCAGTCCTGGATCTTCAGATTGAGCCGCTCGGCAGAGGCAATCCACTGGGCGGCGATGGAGCTGCGGTGGCAGAAGACCAGAAAGCGCTCCAGCCGGCCTTCTCGAAGCAACCGTTCAAAGCTCAGCAGGGCCCCGAGGGTTTTGCCGGCCCCGGGCCCGGCGTTGATCAGAACATCGCTGCCCCGGTTGGTTTCCAGCCGGCGCCGCAGCAGTTGGATCAGCTGGGTCTGCCACTGCCGCGGTTGCAGGTTGCTGAGCGGCCGCTGCTCAACAGCCTTGGCGGCAGCCGGAGCGCGCCGGGGAACGCGCAGGTCGAAGGACAGCGATGGCATGCCGCCATTGTGTGGCGATTCGGCCAAAAAAGTTGGGCACTTCTACCTATTCGCATTGGCGCTGGAGGCACTAACTTCCGGCCATCACCCGCTCCCGGGCTTTGCCCCTGTTGCCCATGGATGAGCGTTTTCTGTTTGCACTCACCCCAGACGAGCTTCGGCAGCGCTTTGAGGAGGCGCTGTCTCTGGAATGCGATCTGGACCCAATGATCCTGCGGGCGCGCCAGTTGCGCCGACAGGGCTCCAGTCCCCAGGCCCGCTGCTTAGAACAGGAGCTTCTGCCCCTGTTCTGAGTCCATGCGAGTCGCGGTCACCGGCGCTTCCGGCAAAACCGGCTGGAGAGTGGTCGCCGAGGCCCTGGCCCGCGGTTTCGAGGTTCGGGCGATCGTCCGACCTGGCTCAGTCCTCCCACCTGGGTTGGAGGGAGCCGAGGTGCATCGCCTCCAGCTGAACGACAGCGCGGCCCTGCAACAGGCCCTGCGCGGCTGCGATGCCCTGGTCATCGCCACCGGGGCTCGACCCAGCATTGATTTGTTGGGCCCCCTGAAAGTCGATGCCCTTGGCGTGCGCCAGCAGCTGGAGGCTTGCCGCTCCGTTGGCCTCAAGCGCCTGGTGCTGGTGAGTTCCCTCTGTGCGGGCCGTTGGCTGCACCCGCTGAACCTCTTTGGCCTGATCCTGGTCTGGAAACGCCTCGGCGAGCAGTGGCTCGAACAAAGCGGGCTAGAGGTCACGATTGTTCGCCCGGGGGGCCTCAAGGAAGCCGAGGAGGACATCGCCGCGCAGGAGCTGCGCTTCTCCGGTGCTGATCAACAGGAGGACGGCAGCCTTCCGCGCCGCCTGGTGGCCCGGGTTTGCCTGGATGCCTTGGAGGTCCCAGCCAGCGCGGGACGCATCATTGAGATCACCAGCACTGTTCCGGACGTTCCGGCCCCTGAACCCCCTGCGCTTGCCAGCTGGTTGGCTTGAGAACGCTTACGGCCGTATGCGAATCTGCCTCCACCCAGGGTCGAGACATTGATTCGTGTTTTAGTGCCAAGGGAGTGCCGTCCTGGTGAAACCAGGGTCGCGGCCACTCCCGAAACCGTGCGCCGTTTGGCGGCACGCGGCTGCACCTTTGTCGTCGAGCGGGGCGCTGGTCAGGCCAGCGGTTACGACGACGCGGCCTATGAAGAGGCCGGTGCTGCGCTGACGGACCCCAGTGCTGAGCAGTGGTCTCAAGCGGACGTCGTTCTGACGGTCCAGGGTTCGGATCTGGCCCAGAAGCATTCCCCGAAAGCCGGAGCCCTGCTTCTGGGTTTGCTGGAGCCCCACGGCAACGACGCCCTCAAACAGCGTTTCCAGTCCGCTCAGGTGAGCGCACTCGCCCTTGAGCTGCTGCCTCGGATCAGCCGGGCCCAGAGCATGGACGTGCTCTCCTCCCAGGCCAACATCGCTGGTTACAAGGCCGTTCTGCTCGCTTCGGCGGCCCTGGATCGCTACGTGCCGATGCTGATGACGGCCGCGGGCACGATTCAGCCGGCCCGCGCCCTGATCTTGGGTGCCGGCGTGGCGGGCCTTCAGGCCCTGGCGACCGCCCGCCGCCTGGGCTCCGTGGCCTACGTCAGCGACGTTCGCCCCGCCGCCAAGGAGCAGGTGGAGTCCCTCGGTGGCCGCTTTATTGATCCGCCTGAGTTGGATCAGAAGCCCGGCGAAGCCGGTGGCTACGCCAAGCAGGCCACAGAAGCCTTCCTCGCTGAGCAGCGCCGTCAACTCACCGAACAGTTGGCCCTGGCCGACATGGTCATCTGCACGGCCCAGGTGCCGGGCAAGAAGGCGCCGCGTCTGATCGATGACGCGATGCTGCAGCACATGCGTCCCGGCAGCGTCGTGGTTGACCTGGCGGTCGCCCAAGGCGGCAACTGCGAAGGCACCGTGCCCGGCCAGACCGTCATCCGCCACGGCGTTCAGCTGATCGGCGGCGATGGCCTGCCCTGCAGCGTGGCCAACCACGCCAGCGCTCTCTATGCACGCAACATCGCGGCTCTTCTTGAGCTGTTGCTCAACACCACCGCCGAGGGTGCCTCCTCGGTGAACCTCGATCTGGACGATGAGATCGTCTCGGGCTGCCTGTTCAGCCACAACGCCCCTGAATCTGCCGGAGGTGCTGCATGAGCAGCCTGAATGAAGCCCTTTGGGTGCTGCTGCTCGGCAGCCTCCTGGGTCTGGAACTGATTGGCAAGGTGCCCCCCACCCTGCACACCCCTCTGATGAGCGGCGCGAACGCCATCAGTGGCATCACCGTGCTGGCCTCCCTGACCCTGATCGCTCAGGCCCAGGGCAACCCCGGGATGTTGATCCTCGGCGCGGTCTCCCTGGGCTTTGCCCTCTTCAACGTGATCGGGGGCTTCCTCGTGACCGACCGCATGCTCGCCATGTTCAGCCGCAAGAAGTCAGGAGCACGCCGATGAGTGGCCTCGCGCTGTTTGGTTATCTGATTGACCTGCTGGCGGTCCTGCTGCTGGCCCTGGGCCTCAAGGGCCTCTCCAAGGTTCGCTCCGCCCGCTCCGCGAACGGACTGGCTGCCCTGGCCATGGGCCTGGCGGTCGTTGGTCTGTTGATTCAGCTGGCGCCCTCGCCGGTGGCTTGGGTCTGGATTGCCGTTGGCACGGCCGCTGGCGGCCTGCTGGGTCTGATCACGGCTCGCCGGGTGCCGATGACCTCCATGCCGGAGACCGTCGCCCTCTTCAACGGCTGCGGTGGCATGGCCTCCCTGCTGGTGGCCATTGCGGTGGCCCTCTACAACTCCGCTGAGTCGGACATGGTGGCCCTGGTGTCCATCGTGATCTCGGTCTTCGTCGGTGCGATCACCTTCAGCGGCTCCATCGTTGCGATGGGCAAGCTGCAGGGCTGGATCGACACCCCCGGTTGGACCCAGAGCCAGGTGCGCCATGGCGTGAACATCGCCATCGCCGTTGCCGCTCTGGTGGGTGCCTTTGCCCTCCCCGGCGATCCTGCTGGCTCGTCCCTGTGGCTGCTGGTGGTGGCCTCGAGCCTGCTCGGCATTGGCGTGACCCTGCCCATCGGCGGTGCCGACATGCCGGTGGTCATCTCGTTGCTGAACTCCTATTCCGGCGTGGCGGCTGCCGCCGCTGGCTTCGTGGTGGGCAGTCAGCTGCTGATCGTGGCGGGCGCCATGGTCGGTGCCGCTGGCCTGATCCTCACCCAGGTGATGTGCGACGGCATGAACCGCTCCCTGGTGAGCGTTCTCTTTGGTGGTGCCCTGGGCGGCGCTGCTCCGGTTGGTGGTGGCGGCGAAGAAGCCGGCTACACCCGGATCGTCAGCTGCAGCCCCGAGGAGTGCGCCATGGCCCTCGAGAGTGCTGAGCGCGTGGTCTTCGTCCCCGGTTACGGCCTCGCCGTAGCCCAGGCCCAGCACGCCCTGCGCGAGCTGGCCAAGATGCTCGAAGCCAATGGCTCCGAGGTCAGCTACGCCATCCACCCGGTGGCCGGCCGCATGCCGGGTCACATGAACGTGCTGCTGGCGGAAGCCGATGTGCCCTACGAGCAGCTGCTCGAGATGGACACCATCAACCCCGAGTTCCCCCGCACCGATGTGGTCATCGTCCTGGGTGCGAACGACGTGGTGAACCCCGACGCCAAGAACGATCCCAACAGCCCCCTCTACGGCATGCCCGTGCTTGAGGTGGACGGGGCCCGTCAGGTGTTCGTGGTCAAGCGCAGCATGGGCGCCGGTTATGCCGGCATCAAGAACGCCCTGTTTGAGCTGCCCCAAACCGCCATGGTCTTCGGTGATGCCAAGGCTGTGCTGCAGGGCCTCTGCGCTGAACTGCGCAGCCAGGGCGTCGGTAAGGGCGCTTGATTCGCTCCTCGTCAATGAGCAGCATTGGGGGCCCTCGGGGCCCCTTTTCCATGGACGGTGAGCCTCCCTTTGAGCCTCGCTTCCCCTGGCTGAACGGCGATCTGCAGACCCTGCGGGACACCTTCCGCTCGGATGCCCTTCCCCCCGATCAGGGGCAGCCCTTGCCCTTTGATGTGGGCAATGGCGATCAGCTCCTCGCTAAGTGGGATGCCCCCCTCTCCGGGCCGGAGCCCCTTGGCCTCGTGCTGTTGATGCATGGCCTGGGGGGATCGAGCCAGCGCGGCGGACTGCGGCGGATGGGTGACACCCTCCAGCGCGCCGGCTTTGCCGTGCTCCGGCTGAACATGCGCGGCGCAGGCGCCGGCCGTGCCCTGGCCCGCGGCACCTATGCGGCCAACAGCAATCGCGATCTGCTGCCGGTCCTGCGCCAGGCCCGCAGCTTGGCCGCTGGCCTCCCCCTGCTTGGGATGGGGATTTCCCTGGGCGGGACCAAGCTGCTCAATGCCCTGACCTCCAGCTCACTGGAGCGCCGCACGGCCGGTCTCGATCCCCAGGCGCCACTGCTGGATGGCCTGGTCACCATCAGCACTCCAGTCGATCTGGAGAGCTGCTCCCGCCAGATCGAGTTGCCCCGCAACCGCCTCTATCAGCATTGGCTCTTGAAGCGGCTGGTGGCCCAGACCCTGGCCGATCCGTTTGGGGTGACGGACGCCGAGCGTCAGGCCCTGGAGGGGCCCCTCGAGAGCATCCGAGCTTTTGATGCGGCGATCACGGCTCCCCGTTGGAGCTATGGCTCGGTGGATGACTACTACCGCCAGGCCAGTCCCCTCTGGCGTCTCCAGGAGCCCCGGATCCGGCGAGAGCTGCCCCCCTGCCTGCTCATTCACGCCGAGGATGATCCCTGGGTGCCCGTGGAGCCGACCCGCAGCCTGGAAGCCTTCCAGGATGAGCGCTTTCATCTGCTCGTGACGGCCAAGGGCGGCCATAACGGCTTCCACGGCCGCGGCGGTTGCTGGACCGATCAGCTCACCGCCCGCTGGTTTCAGGCCTTGCTCGCCTGAAAGGGCATCCGTTTGACAATCCACTCCTCGATGGGCGCGCCGCCGATGACGTGCTCCTTCAGGATTCGCTCAACGCGCTCAGCGGTGACCCCGCCGTAGACGATTCCCTCGGGCCAGATCAAGAGCACCGGACCCTCAGCGCAGATGCGGAGGCAATCGGCCTTGCTGCGCAACACGATCCCTTCAGGGCGGGCTGGATCCTCCAGTCCCCACTCCCGCACCAGGCGCTTGAGGGCAGTCCAGCTCTCAGGGCCAACCGTTGGATCGGGGCTGCAGAGCGCCTTCGCTGGGGTGGCGCAGAGCAGCAGGTGGTGCTGAATCAACGGCTGGCTCAAACAGAGACGGCTGCAGCTTCACGCACCGCCTGACGGGACCAGCTGTCGACCGCCAGCACGTCGTCCAGGGAGGGATGGGCCATGAGGTCAGCCTTGTGGCGATCGCAAACCCTGTCGATCAGCTTCGGGATGTCGAGGAAGTGGATCTTCTCCTCGAGGAAGAGCGCCACGGCCTGCTCGTTGGCGGCATTCATCACCGCGGGCATCGTTCCCCCGGCCCGGCCGGCGGCATAGGCCAGTTCCATGCAGGGGTACTTGGCGGGGTCGGGCTTGCGGAAGGTCAGTTGCCCCACCTCGGTCAGATCCAGGCGGCGCCAGGGGGTCTCCAGGCGCTCCGGCCAGCTCAGGCAGTAGAGGATCGGCAGCTTCATGTCGGGCCAACCCAGCTGGCCCAGCACGGAGGAATCCGCCAGCTCCACCATCGAGTGGATGATCGACTGCGGGTGGATCACGATCTCGATGTGGTCGTAGTCCAGACCGAAGAGGTAGTGGGCCTCGATCACCTCCAGACCCTTGTTCATCAAGGAGGCGGAGTCGACGGTGATCTTGCGACCCATGCTCCAGTTGGGGTGGCTGGTGGCATCGGCCACGGTGGCCTTGTGCAGATCCGCCGCATCCCAGTCGCGGAAGGCACCGCCGCTGGCGGTCAGTTGAATCCGGCGCAGGCCCGGCGTCGGCACACCGGTGGAGAGCCGGGCGGTGTCAGCCCAGGGGGTGCCCTGCAGGCACTGGAAGATGGCGGAGTGCTCGGAGTCCGCGGGCAGCAGGCGCGAGCCGCTCTTGGCGAGCTCCGGCAGCACCACTGGACCAGCGGCGATCAGGGTCTCCTTGTTGGCCAGGGCCAGGTCCTTGCCGGCGCGGATCGCCGCCAGGGTGGGCAGCAGGCCGGCGCAGCCCACGATCCCGGTGACCACCAGGTCGGCGCTGGACCAGGCCGCGGCGGTGCAGAGCCCGTCTGTGCCGCCCACCAGTTCCGGCAACTTGGCGGGGCGCTCACTGGCGGAGAGGGCCTGGAGCCGCTCCTGCAGGGCCGGGAGTTTGGCTTCATCCGCCAGGGCCACCACCTCAGGGGCGTGCTTCTGGATCTGGCGGATCAGCAGATCGAGGTTGTTCCCGGCCGTCAGGGCGACGACGCGGAAGCGATCGGGGAACTCCTCGACGATCTCGAGGGTTTGCGTACCGATTGAGCCTGTGGAGCCGAGCACGGAGAGGGCTTTCACGGCGGAGCTCCAGGGATCAGCGGCCAGTTTCCCATTTCCAGGCGCGTAGCGTTGCCGGCACTCCTTTGATCCGCGATGGCCGAGCAGAACCCGGCGGCGCCTCAGCGCTGGCCCTACGTCCTGGGATGTGGCTTCGCCATGGGCGCCGCCGATGTGGTCCCCGGGGTCTCGGGGGGCACGATGGCCTTCATCCTCGGCATCTACGGCACCCTGCTGGAGGCTGTCTCGGGCTTTGACTTCGAGCTCCTCGGCCTCCTGCGACGCGGCGCCTGGGCGGAGGCCGCCGAGCGGGTCCACCTGGGCTTTTTGCTGCCCCTTTTGGCTGGCCTGTTCGGTTCAGTCCTGGTGCTGGTGCGTCCGATCACCTGGCTCTATGTGAACCAGCCGGCCCTGCTCTTTGCCTTTTTCTTTGGTCTGATCGTCGGCTCGATCGTGTTGATCGCCCGCCATGCCCATTGGGGCGCCGCCGGCCTGGTGGCGATGGTGGTTGGTGTGGCGGCGGCGCTGCTGCTGGTGACCCGTACGCCGGTGACCATGCCCCACGACCCCTTCACGATCTTCTGGAGCGGGGCCGTGGCGATCATGGCGATGATTCTTCCGGGCGTCTCCGGCTCCTTTCTGCTGCTGGTGCTCGGCCAGTACCAGTACGTGATGGAAGGGGTGAAGGCCCTGGATCTGGCGACCCTGGTGCCCTTCGCCCTGGGCTGTGCCACGGGGCTGCTGCTGTTTGTGCGTCTGCTGAGCTGGCTGCTGAAGCGCTGGCATGGCCAGACCGTGGCCCTGTTGATGGGTTTCATGGCCGGCTCCCTCTGGAAGATCTGGCCCTTCCGCACCGTGCTGGAGAGCACCACCAACGCCAAGGGCAAGTTGATCGTCCTGCGGGATGCCCTGGCGGCGCCCCCCAGCGGCTCGGCCTTCGCCCTGGCCCTGCTGCTGATGGGCCTGGGTGTGCTCTTGGTGTTGGGCCTCGAGCGGATTCAAGAGCGGATGGGCGCTGCGGAGATGGGCGGCTGAGTCCAATCCGTTGATGCAGCTCCCTTGCCCCGCCGGTGAAACTGGGGGCTGCTTTTTGCTGCACCCATGGCGTCCCACGAGCGTGGTCACCCCCCCGAGCAGTGGGGGTCATCCCTGGGCTTCGTGTTGGCCGCCGCAGGCAGCGCCGTCGGTCTGGGCAATCTCTGGGGCTTCGCCTATCGGGCCTCCCAGGGGGGCGGCGCGGCCTTTGTGCTCCTCTATCTGCTGATCGTCTCGCTGGTCTGTCTGCCGGTGCTGGTGGCCGAGATGGTCCTGGGGCGCAGCACGGGCCACGCCCCCCTGCTAGCTCCGATCACCGCCGGCGGTCGCCGCTGGGCCCCGCTGGGTTGGCTGTTCCTGGCCGCCGCGATGGGGATCCTCAGTTACTACGCCGTCCTGATGGGCTGGACGGGCCGCAGCTTGATCCATGCCTTGAGTTCGCCGCTCCCAGCCGACATTCCCGCGGCGGAGCGCTTCTTCGCCGGCATCAGCAGCGGCGGTGATGCGGTGCTGGGGCACCTGATCAGCCTGGCCCTCACCGGGGTGGTGGTCGCCGCCGGCATCAAGGCCGGCATTGAGCGCCTCACCCGCTGGGCCATGCCCCTGCTGTTTCTCCTGCTGCTGGCCCTGGCGATCTGGGCGGCCTTTCTGCCCGGAGCCCATGCGGGCTACAGCGGTTTTTTGCTGCGCTGGGATCCCAGCAAGCTCACGGACCTGGGCACGATCCGCAACGCCTTCACCCAGGCCTTTTTCTCGATCGGCACCGGCATCGGCGCGATCTTGGCCTACGCCACCTACCTCGATCGCAAGAGCGCTCTCCCCGGTGAGGCCGTGGCGGTGGTGGGGATGGACACCGCCGTTGGCCTGATGGCCGGCTGCATCACCTTCCCGCTGGTGGCCAGCTTTGGTCTGGTGGATGTGGTCAGCGGCAGCACCGTGGGCACCCTCTTCATCAGCCTGCCGACGGGCCTGGCCTCCCTGGGGGGCGGTGGCCGGGTGGTGGCGGCTGTCTTCTTCCTATTGGCCTACGTGGCTGCGATCACCTCATCGGTCTCGCTGCTGGAGGTGCCGGTGAGCTCGTTGATGGATCGCCTGGGCTGGAGCCGCTCGCGGGCCGTCTGGCTGATGGTGCTGCTGATTGCCGTGATCGGCCTTCCTTCTGCTTTGGACATTGGGGTGCTGGAGCGGATGGATGCCCTCTTTGGCGGGGTCTGCCTGATCGCCGGTGGCCTGCTGATGGCCCTGCTGCTGGGCTGGCAGGTGCCCGATCGTTTCCGCAGCGATCTGCTGGAGTCGGGTTCCTCGCCTGAGCTCGTGCGGCTGCTGCGCTGGTCGCTGCGTTGGATTTCGGTGCCGGCCATCAGCCTGGGCCTGCTGATCTCGATCATCGATCTGGCCAAGAGCTGGAGCGGCGCTGGCGCTTAACTGAGCGGAGCTTTCGTCTCCCCATGGCCATCGGTCCCCAGTGGCTCCAGCGCTTCAACTTCATTGAGCGGGCGAAGCTGGAGCGTCAGCTCTGGGAGGCCTTTGAGCGGGGCGAGCCGATCGAGACCCTGGTCGAGGAGTGTGAGCCCGGGTTTCAGAAGGAGGTCTGGAGCACCACGGCCACCCGCATTCGCAAGATCGAGCAGATGATGAAAAACCAGCAGGCTCCCAAGCCCTAGGCCTTGAGCCACTCCGTCAGGCCGCCGGGCTTGTCGATCAGTTCGATCCCCTGGGCCTTGAGTTCGTCGCGGATCCGGTCGGCGGCAGCAAAATCCTTGGCTGCTTTGGCCGCCTTACGGGCTTCGATCTGCGCTTCGATCTCGGCGTCGCTCGGACCACCGCCGCCGCTGGCGTTGCTCTCGGGTCCTTCGTGCTGGAGCCCGACAACATCGGCCAGCTCCAGCAGCAGGGCCAGTTGCTGTTGATGGCTGGCTTGCTCCAGTTCACCTGCGGCGCTGGCGTCGCCGCGCTCGATCCGGTTGGCGAGACCCCGCAGGGGCTTGGCCAACTCAAACAACACCGCCAGGGCGGCGGAGGTGTTGAGGTCGTCGTCCATGGCCGCCGCGAAGCGTCCGCGCGCATCCGCCAGGGCCGTTGGCAACTCTGA